>JADMIO012864672.1_pt1 | contig 103478 bp, 82 predicted proteins | sample 8958161 | NCBI WGS metagenome assembly JADMIO01 (sample SAMN16585339, study PRJNA669376) | soil metagenome | isolation source: Crop rotation soil | place: USA: Cullars Rotation, Alabama | collected 2011
ATCAGACCGACGATACGAGTGGGACCGTGGTCCCAGACTAATAATCAGACCGACGATACGAGTGGGACCGTGGTCCCAGACTAATAATCAGACCGACGATACGAGTGGGACCGTGGTCCCAGTCTGATTATCAGACCGACGATACAAGTGGAACAGTTATGCCCGGGAATTCCTGCAGGATCGATCCGCTCGAGAAGCTTTCTAGTGGTACCAACCCAGGCAGGTAGCACAGTGCGCGCCCACTGCCTTACGGATAGCACGACGCATCTTCGCCGCAGCGTTGTTCCCACGGGCGATAGCAGCACGCCGCTTCGCATGGCTCTTCACACTGCGCTGTGCCTGATAGGTGGCGTGGTGCTGAGCACAGCGCCCACCATGAGTAGCCCAGTCCCTACAGTCGAGACACCGGGTACGCATAGGGCACCCCCCCCCCCCTTCCGGGGACACCCCCCTATCCGTCGACACCCCCCTACCTACTCACGTGAGTAGGCTGGGCGCGGCAGCGCTAGAAGCGACCGCCCGTCATGAAGTGGGCAGTGAGCCAACCCATGAAGGCCAGTAGCGCAAAGCGTCGAGCACGCACCCAACCCGAAGGCTTGCCTGTACTGCCGCTTTGCGTGGCGAACCATGACCAGACGTGTTCGCTCAGCGTGTCGCCCGGCTTCTTATTGAAGAGCGCTCGACCCTCAATGACGCCGAACGCGGCAAGCCATGCGAGCCAAGCGATTGTGTATCCGCTCATTGAGCCCCCCGACGGATTCGAACCGCCGACCCCCTGATTACGAAACAGGCGCTCTAACCGAACTGAGCTAGGGAGGCAACGCCGGTCGCTCAACCCTGGGAGAGATCAGGGGAGTGACCGGCCTGAGTGGGTAGCGCTCGACGCCGTTCCTTAGCGGTGCTTGATGCGTGGCGCGTAAACCCCTCTACCTATATGAAGGTTGTCGGCAACCTGATTCGGGGTCACAGCGAAGGGCGCCCGGGTGACGCTGTGATGAAGTGGCGTGAAGTCTGGATTACCCAATGAGAAGTCATTAGGAATGTGTGTTTCGAGTCATTCCGTCACAGCATCACTTCCCCCAGGTCAACGGCTCGCCCCGCTGTGCTGTGGTGACGGAGTCACTGTTACTTAGGCTAACTAACTAAACCGAGACAAGAGAAATGGGCCGACCGGGGGACCGGCCGACCCTTCCCGCTGCCCCAGGAAGCCCGCTGTGCGCCCGTCTCAGCGCCTAACAGGCTTCCCGGGTGTCTCGCTACGCCGCTACGTCTTCCGTGCCGTCCTGGGCGTCGTCTTCGTCGTCGTCGGTCGGCGGCTTCGCCCACGTGATCGAAGCGCGCTTCTCGATGGGCGTTCCCTGCCCCCTGCCCGTAGTCGACTTCGTGACAACGATCTTGTCTACGAAGAGCCCGACGAACACGCGCTTGTCGTCTACTGACGCGCGCCCCCACCACGACTTAGGGCCGGTCGGGTCAGCGTCGGCGTCTTCGGGGAACCATTGGTCAAGGGGAAGCTTCGGGGCTTCGGCGGCTTCAAGTTCGGCAAGCCGCTCTTCCGCCCCTTGCTGCCGGAGCGTCAGCGCTGCCTGTTGCTTCCGGAAGTGCTTCCTGCCAACGGGTCCGTCGTACGCGCCTGCCGCGCGGTCTTCGTACAGCTCTTCAAGGGCGTTCAGGGCGTCGGCGCGCTCCGCAACAAGGTTCGCCCGTTCGCCGCTCTTCTCAGGCGCCTCAGTGAGCTTGCCGAAGCGTCGGGCGGCTTCCCACAGAAGCGCCAACGTCTCTTCGTCGCCTTCGGCGTGCCTGATCTTGTTGAAGATGCGTTCCGCAACGAACTTGTCGAGTGCCGCCATGCTGACGTTGCACGTGCCTTCGTGCTGCCCAGGTGCGGACGGGTCGACCACCTTCCGGCGACGGCAGCGGTAAGAGTCCTTGATCGATTCTTCCCCGCGCTTCGAAGTCATGACGGCGCCACACTCGCAGTACAGCTTGTCCATGGCGGACAGAATGGCTTGCCCCCGGGAAAGCCCCTTGCCGCGCCCCCTGCCGTCCAACCACGCCTGAAGCTCATACCACTCAGCGGGCTCGATGATCGGTCCGCAATCAAGCTCGACCGGCCGGAGCGTGATCGGGTCGCGCTGAATGCGGTAACCCTCAATCTTCGTGGTCGGCGTGCCGTCCGGCTTCTTCTTGTAGATCACCTCAGCGGCGAAGCCCGCAATACGCGGGTCCCGAAGGATTCGCATAACGGTTGCCGGGTCCCAGGCGCTTGAAGCGGTCTTCTTCCCAATCGTCTCGCCCCGGGTCGGCACGGCGTCAGCGTCCATGCGCTTACAAAGCCCCGTGATGCTGCCCGGGTGAATGGCGGCTTGACTGCCCGGCTTGAAGGGAAGGTGTTTGTGCGTCTTGATCTCACGCCACCACCACCGGATTACGTCGGGCTCGAACTCGAAGGGTCCGGTAAGGGGAGTGGTCGAGTGCGCAAGCTTGTTGATGACGACATTGACCATTCGGCCGTTGCGCGTGATCTCCTTCGTCTCCGAAACAAGCTCGAAGCCGTAAGGCGCCTTCCCGCCGACGTACCCGCCCAATTCGCGCTGAAGGTTCTTCGTGTCGAGAATCTTCGCCGACTTCAGCGAAGATTCTTTGTGCGACGCGTCGAGCCGCATAATCAGGTGAATCAGGTCCATGACGTTTCCCTGCCGGAAGACGCCTTCCTGAGTGGAAACAATCGTCACGCCCAGGGCGAGCAATTCCGAGACAATCGGAATCGCGTCCATGACCTTCAGGCGCGAGAAGCGCGACACGTCATAGACAATGATCATGTTGAGCCGCCCGGCGCGGCATTCGTTCAGGATGCGTTCGAACTCCGGGCGCTCCGCCGTCCCGAACGCCGACGTGCCCGGCGCTTCGCTGAAATGCCCGACGAACCTGAACCGGCCCCCGTCGCGCTCGACTTCGCGCTGAAGGTCGGCCGCCTTGTCTTCGTTGGCGCTACGCTGTGTCGCTGGGCTTGCTGCGCTCGAATTCTCGCGCTCGCGCGACTGACGGTCGTAAGCACCCGCGTACGTGTCCACCCCGGTCACAACCCCTTGTGTCATGTCGGCGACCCTACGCCCCCAACTGAGAGAACTCAAAGGTTACCCCAGTTGGGGCACTACTCCCGAAAACCGCTTCTGACCTGGGAAAACGTGAAGCCCCGGGGCATCCGCTGAGGGTTGCCGCCGGGGCTTCGGTGTGTCCGTCAGTACGGGCCATAGAGGGGCGTCGTGTAACCCACCCAGGGCGATTGCTCCGGCACGGGGAAGCCGCGCCACGCCTTCGGGACGTCGCGGTGAGTTCAGGCTTTTTCATATCTCATTGCCCCCGGACGAGCGTCTGCTCCGCCATTCGCCGTCCGCCGTGCCAATCGGATCAGCCGTCCAAATGCGGGATTTTCGTTAGTCGGAGGCCAAACGGCATTGAGCGTCAGCATATCATCAGCGAGCTGAAGAAAGACAATCCCCGATCCGCTCCACGTGTTGCCCCAGCAATCAGCGCGACCTTGCCCCTCCAACGTCATCTCGTTCTCCGCTCATGAGCTCAGCCACTGGCGAGCGGCATCGCATTCTTCGCATCCCGCCTCTGGCGGATGCAGGAAGATCAACGGATCTCGGCCCAGTTGACCCAGGGCTGTCGCCACAATGTCGCGGGAGCGGATCAACCGAGCAAAGGCATGACCGACTGGACCTTCCTTCTGAAGGCTCTTCTCCTTGAGCCACCTGTCCGCCAAGGCAAAGCGCTCACAGCAGTGGTCATTCTCGAGATAATCGACGCGTACCAACTTGCCATCCTGAAGAATGGTGCAGTGTCTCGGCACCCCATAGGGAACCTTTGCCATCAACTCGGCAAGATGCAGCGTCGTGTTGGCATCGTGTCCCACGCCGAGGAGAAGTACCTGCCCATCGAGTTCATGGACACGGGCGACCGGGCTTGCAGGCGAGTGAGGTGGCAGGGGCAATGGATCAGAGATGATCTGCTCTGCCTGTGGCCCCGCTGCCGCAAAGGCAAATGGATGGGCGCTGCGCTTTACATTTGGCAGGCGCCAGAATGTGTCAGAGACAACTCCAAGGTCCGGTGTAACGGGCGACGTGGCAGGATCGAACGGCTCGTCGTCCAGACCTGACCACGAGGGCATGACGAGCGTCCCTCCCGGACCCAGCGCAGCACGCAGGGCCTCGATCAGTCCAAGTGGCCCATCTTCGAGGGGCCGGACGCTACGGAAGGAGCTGTGGACCAGCAGCACACCGCCGGGGGTAACCCCAAGGTTGAGAAGCTGACCGATGAGCTCGGCTTTTCGCCATTCGTATTGCACGACATTGCACTCCACCGCTGATGACATCAGTCGATCATAGCACGATCAACGGCACTGTTGCAAATAGTCGGTGGTGATAAACTTATCATCCCCTTTTGCTGATGGAGCTGCACATGAACCCATTCAAAGGCCGGCATTTTCAGCGTGACATCATTCTGTGGGCCGTACGCTGGTACTGCAAATACGGCATCAGTTACCGTGAGCTGCAGGTCGACGGATCTTTTCCGCTGCATAACCCTGCTTCGGGGTCATTATAGCGATTTTTTCGGTATATCCATCCTTTTTCGCACGATATACAGGATTTTGCCAAAGGGTTCGTGTAGACTTTCCTTGGTGTATCCAACGGCGTCAGCCGGGCAGGATAGGTGAAGTAGGCCCACCCGCGAGCGGGTGTTCCTTCTTCACTGTCCCTTATTCGCACCTGGCGGTGCTCAACGGGAATCCTGCTCTGCGAGGCTGGCCGGCTACCGCCGGCGTAACAGATGAGGGCAAGCGGATGGCTGATGAAACCAAGCCAACCAGGAAGGGCAGCCCACCTATCAAGGTGTACTGCCTTCCAGACGAACGAAGAGCGATTGAGGAAAAGGCGGCGGCGGCCGAGAGAGAATATTCAGGCCAGTTATGCTTTCTGGCCTGTAACAAAGGACATTAAGTAAAGACAGATAAACGTAGACTAAAACGTGGTCGCATCAGGGTGCTGGCTTTTCAAGTTCCTTAAGAATGGCCTCAATTTTCTCTATACACTCAGTTGGAACACGAGACCTGTCCAGGTTAAGCACCATTTTATCGCCCTTATACAATACTGTCGCTCCAGGAGCAAACTGATGTCGTGAGCTTAAACTAGTTCTTGATGCAGATGACGTTTTAAGCACAGAAGTTAAAAGAGTGATAACTTCTTCAGCTTCAAATATCACCCCAGCTTTTTTCTGCTCATGAAGGTTAGATGCCTGCTGCTTAAGTAATTCCTCTTTATCTGTAAAGGCTTTTTGAAGTGCATCACCTGACCGGGCAGATAGTTCACCGGGGTGAGAAAAAAGAGCAACAACTGATTTAGGCAATTTGGCGGTGTTGATACAGCGGGTAATAATCTTACGTGAAATATTTTCCGCATCAGCCAGCGCAGAAATATTTCCAGCAAATTCATTCTGCAATCGGCTTGCATAACGCTGACCACGTTCATAAGCACTTGTTGGGCGATAATCGTTACCCAATCTGGATAATGCAGCCATCTGCTCATCATCCAGCTCGCCAACCAGAACACGATAATCACTTTCGGTAAGTGCAGCAGCTTTACGACGGCGACTCCCATCGGCAATTTCTATGACACCAGATACTCTTCGACCGAACGCCGGTGTCTGTTGACCAGTCAGTAGAAAAGAAGGGATGAGATCATCCAGTGCGTCCTCAGTAAGCAGCTCCTGGTCACGTTCATTACCTGACCATACCCGAGAGGTCTTCTCAACACTATCACCCCGGAGCACTTCAAGAGTAAACTTCACATCCCGACCACATACAGGCAAAGTAATGGCATTACCGCGAGCCATTACTCCTACGCGCGCAATTAACGAATCCACCATCGGGGCAGCTGGTGTCGATAACGAAGTATCTTCAACCGGTTGAGTATTGAGCGTATGTTTTGGAATAACAGGCGCACGCTTCATTATCTAATCTCCCAGCGTGGTTTAATCAGACGATCGAAAATTTCATTGCAGACAGGTTCCCAAATAGAAAGAGCATTTCTCCAGGCACCAGTTGAAGAGCGTTGATCAATGGCCTGTTCAAAAACAGTTCTCATCCGGATCTGACCTTTACCAACTTCATCCGTTTCACGTACAACATTTTTTAGAACCATGCTTCCCCAGGCATCCCGAATTTGCTCCTCCATCCACGGGGACTGAGAGCCATTACTATTGCTGTATTTGGTAAGCAAAATACGTACATCAGGCTCGAACCCTTTAAGATCAACGTTCTTGAGCAGATCACGAAGCATATCGAAAAACTGCAGTGCGGAGGTGTAGTCAAACAACTCAGCAGGCGTGGGAACAATCAGCACATCAGCAGCACATACGACATTAATCGTGCCGATACCCAGGTTAGGCGCGCTGTCAATAACTATGACATCATAGTCATGAGCAACAGTTTCAATGGCCAGTCGGAGCATCAGGTGTGGATCGGTGGGCAGTTTACCTTCATCAAATTTGCCCATTAACTCAGTTTCAATACGGTGCAGAGCCAGACAGGAAGGAATAATGTCAAGCCCCGGCCAGCAAGTGGGCTTTATTGCATAAGTGACATCGTCCTTTTCCCCAAGATAGAAAGGCAGGAGAGTGTCTTCTGCATGAATATGAAGATCTGGTACCCATCCGTGATACATTGAGGCTGTTCCCTGGGGGTCGTTACCTTCCACGAGCAAAACACGTAGCCCCTTCAGAGCCAGATCCTGAGCAAGATGAACAGAAACTGAGGTTTTGTAAACGCCTCCTTTATGGGCAGCAACCCCGATCACCGGTGGAAATACGTCTTCAGCACGTCGCAATCGCGTACCAAACACATCACGCATATGATTAATTTGTTCAATTGTATAACCAACACGTTGCTCAACCCGTCCTCGAATTTCCATATCCGGGTGCGGTAGTCGCCCTGCTTTCTCGGCATCTCTGATAGCCTGAGAAGAAACCCCAACTAAATCCGCTGCTTCACCTATTCTCCAGCGCCGGGTTATTTTCCTCGCTTCCGGGCTGTCATCATTAAACTGTGCAATGGCGATAGCCTTCGTCATTTCATGACCAGCGTTTATGCACTGGTTAAGTGTTTCCATGAGTTTCATTCTGAACATCCTTTAATCATTGCTTTGCGTTTTTTTATTAAATCTTGCAATTTACTGCAAAGCAACAACAAAATCGCAAAGTCATCAAAAAACCGCAAAGTTGTTTAAAATAAGAGCAACACTACAAAAGGAGATAAGAAGAGCACATACCTCAGTCACTTATTATCACTAGCGCTCGCCGCAGCCGTGTAACCGAGCATAGCGAGCGAACTGGCGAGGAAGCAAAGAAGAACTGTTCTGTCAGATAGCTCTTACGCTCAGCGCAAGAAGAAATATCCACCGTGGGAAAAACTCCAGGTAGAGGTACACACGCGGATAGCCAATTCAGAGTAATAAACTGTGATAATCAACCCTCATCAATGATGACGAACTAACCCCCGATATCAAGTCACATGACGAAGGGAAAGAGAAGGAAATCAACTGTGACAAACTGCCCTCAAATTTGGCTTCCTTAAAAATTACAGTTCAAAAAGTATGAGAAAATCCATGCAGGCTGAAGGAAACAGCAAAACTGTGACAAATTACCCTCAGTAGGTCAGAACAAATGTGACGAACCACCCTCAAATCTGTGACAGATAACCCTCAGACTATCCTGTCGTCATGGAAGTGATATCGCGGAAGGAAAATACGATATGAGTCGTCTGGCGGCCTTTCTTTTTCTCAATGTATGAGAGGCGCATTGGAGTTCTGCTGTTGATCTCATTAACACAGACCTGCAGGAAGCGGCGGCGGAAGTCAGGCATACGCTGGTAACTTTGAGGCAGCTGGTAACGCTCTATGATCCAGTCGATTTTCAGAGAGACGATGCCTGAGCCATCCGGCTTACGATACTGACACAGGGATTCGTATAAACGCATGGCATACGGATTGGTGATTTCTTTTGTTTCACTAAGCCGAAACTGCGTAAACCGGTTCTGTAACCCGATAAAGAAGGGAATGAGATATGGGTTGATATGTACACTGTAAAGCCCTCTGGATGGACTGTGCGCACGTTTGATAAACCAAGGAAAAGATTCATAGCCTTTTTCATCGCCGGCATCCTCTTCAGGGCGATAAAAAACCACTTCCTTCCCCGCGAAACTCTTCAATGCCTGCCGTATATCCTTACTGGCTTCCGCAGAGGTCAATCCGAATATTTCAGCATATTTAGCAACATGGATCTCGCAGATACCGTCATGTTCCTGTAGGGTGCCATCAGATTTTCTGATCTGGTCAACGAACAGATACAGCATACGTTTTTGATCCCGGGAGAGACTATATGCCGCCTCAGTGAGGTCGTTTGACTGGACGATTCGCGGGCTATTTTTACGTTTCTTGTGATTGATAACCGCTGTTTCCGCCATGACAGATCCATGTGAAGTGTGACAAGTTTTTAGATTGTCACACTAAATAAAAAAGAGTCAATAAGCAGGGATAACTTTGTGAAAAAACAGCTTCTTCTGAGGGCAATTTGTCACAGGGTTAAGGGCAATTTGTCACAGACAGGACTGTCATTTGAGGGTGATTTGTCACACTGAAAGGGCAATTTGTCACAACACCTTCTCTAGAACCAGCATGGATAAAGGCCTACAAGGCGCTCTAAAAAAGAAGATCTAAAAACTATAAAAAAAATAATTATAAAAATATCCCCGTGGATAAGTGGATAACCCCAAGGGAAGTTTTTTCAGGCATCGTGTGTAAGCAGAATATATAAGTGCTGTTCCCTGGTGCTTCCTCGCTCACTCGACCGGGAGGGTTCGAGAAGGGGGGGCACCCCCCTTCGGCGTGCGCGGTCACGCGCACAGGGCGCAGCCCTGGTTAAAAACAAGGTTTATAAATATTGGTTTAAAAGCAGGTTAAAAGACAGGTTAGCGGTGGCCGAAAAACGGGCGGAAACCCTTGCAAATGCTGGATTTTCTGCCTGTGGACAGCCCCTCAAATGTCAATAGGTGCGCCCCTCATCTGTCAGCACTCTGCCCCTCAAGTGTCAAGGATCGCGCCCCTCATCTGTCAGTAGTCGCGCCCCTCAAGTGTCAATACCGCAGGGCACTTATCCCCAGGCTTGTCCACATCATCTGTGGGAAACTCGCGTAAAATCAGGCGTTTTCGCCGATTTGCGAGGCTGGCCAGCTCCACGTCGCCGGCCGAAATCGAGCCTGCCCCTCATCTGTCAACGCCGCGCCGGGTGAGTCGGCCCCTCAAGTGTCAACGTCCGCCCCTCATCTGTCAGTGAGGGCCAAGTTTTCCGCGAGGTATCCACAACGCCGGCGGCCGGCCGCGGTGTCTCGCACACGGCTTCGACGGCGTTTCTGGCGCGTTTGCAGGGCCATAGACGGCCGCCAGCCCAGCGGCGAGGGCAACCAGCCGAGGGCTTCGCCCTGTCGCTCGACTGCGGCGAGCACTACTGGCTGTAAAAGGACAGACCACATCATGGTTCTGTGTTCATTAGGTTGTTCTGTCCATTGCTGACATAATCCGCTCCACTTCAACGTAACACCGCACGAAGATTTCTATTGTTCCTGAAGGCATATTCAAATCGTTTTCGTTACCGCTTGCAGGCATCATGACAGAACACTACTTCCTATAAACGCTACACAGGCTCCTGAGATTAATAATGCGGATCTCTACGATAATGGGAGATTTTCCCGACTGTTTCGTTCGCTTCTCAGTGGATAACAGCCAGCTTCTCTGTTTAACAGACAAAAACAGCATATCCACTCAGTTCCACATTTCCATATAAAGGCCAAGGCATTTATTCTCAGGATAATTGTTTCAGCATCGCAACCGCATCAGACTCCGGCATCGCAAACTGCACCCGGTGCCGGGCAGCCACATCCAGCGCAAAAACCTTCGTGTAGACTTCCGTTGAACTGATGGACTTATGTCCCATCAGGCTTTGCAGAACTTTCAGCGGTATACCGGCATACAGCATGTGCATCGCATAGGAATGGCGGAACGTATGTGGTGTGACCGGAACAGAGAACGTCACACCGTCAGCAGCAGCGGCGGCAACCGCCTCCCCAATCCAGGTCCTGACCGTTCTGTCCGTCACTTCCCAGATCCGCGCTTTCTCTGTCCTTCCTGTGCGACGGTTACGCCGCTCCATGAGCTTATCGGGTCCACTCGCGAACGCAGAAAGGCCCACCCGAAGGTGAGCCAGTGTGATTACATTTGCGGCCTAACTGTGGCCAGTCCAGTTACGCTGGAGTCACTAGTATTTAGGTGACACTATAGAAGCGGCCGCGACAACTTGTCCACGTGGAATTCTAAGCTTAGGATCCCAATGTGCTGGAAAGCTCTCTCAGTTGTCTGATGACGAGCAGCGCGAGGCAGTCGAATCGGCGGCAGACAGGATCCAGAGGAGTCTCCACCTGATGCAGGGACCTTTGGCGCGAGTAGTACTCTTTGAAATGGGGAATGGTAAATCGGCTCGTCTGCTCATGGTTGTGCACCACCTCGTAGTGGACGCGATGTCGTGGCGAATCCTCCTTGAAGATTTGCAGACAGCTTATGGACAGTTGAGTCGCGGTGACGCTGTGAGACTGCCGCGAAAAACCACCTCGTACAAGCAATGGGCCGAACAATTGGAAGAATATGCCGGTTCGGATAGTCTCTCAAAAGAAGCGCTTTACTGGCTGGACGAGCGGCGAAGAAGAGTTAGAAAACTGCCACGAGATCGGGAAACCGGAGCTCACGTTGCCGGCAGTGTTCGGACAGTCTTTATCTCTTTGGACGAACAAGAGACACGAGAGCTTTTGCAGGACATCCCAGCCGTCTATAACACTTCGGTCAACGACGCACTGCTGACAGCACTGGTCCAAACGTTTGCGCGCTGGAGCGGAGAACGCTGCCTGTTGGTAGATGTGGAGGGGCACGGGCGTGAAGAAATCGTCGAAGGGATAAACGTATCCCGCACGGTCGGATGGTTCACGACGATTTTCCCGGTACTATTGGAAGTTTCAGAAACGGACGATCTGCCGGCGATAAAACAGATCAAAGAGCAGTTGCAGGAAATTCCGCAACGCGGTATCGGTTACGGACTGGTGCGCTACCTCCGCTCGGATGAGACCAGCGCGATTCTGCGTGAGTTGCCGCCGGCTGAAGTACTCTTCAATTATCTGGGGCAGTTCGATTCCGTGCTGGCAGGATCGACGTTGCTAGGACCCGCACAGGAATCCATCGGGAAAACGAAGAGCGAGAAAGAAACGAGGCGGCACCTGTTGGAAATAAACGCCAGCGTCAGTGACGGCCGTCTGCAGATAACCTGGAACTACAGCGAACATTTACATCACCGCGCGACTATTGAATGGTTGGCTGCAGAGTATGCGGATGCCTTGCGCAGATTGATAAATCATCGCGAGTCGTCCCGGACCGGGGACTTTGCGCCCGCGGATTTTCCCGGTGCGAGGCTCAACCAGGAAGAACTCAACACGTTTCTCGCTAAATTCAAACAGGGACAAGGTCGCGCCAAATAATAGTTAGGTAAAGCTAGCTTTGCCATAAGAGTCAGAAAATGTGCTTGGACCGGGTCAGTACAGGGAGCCGTAGCGACCTGGTCAGTGATCAGCATGCGATATTTCCTAACGATGGTTGACTCCCATGATTTGACCAGGTCGCTACCGCTCGCTGTACTGACCCGGTCCAAGTGTGATTCCCGACTCTTGAGGTAAAGCGGTAAAGCTCCAAATTATGGCTGAAGAAATAGAAGATCTGTATGAACTATCGCCGGTGCAGCAGGGGCTGTTGTTTCAGAGCCTGTATGCCCCTCATTCGGGTGTCTATTGCGTTCAGCTAAGCTGTCTTTTGGGCGGAAACCTCGATGTTCGCGCCTTTGTCCGGTCCTGGCAGCAAGTCGTGGAGCGTCACCCGATCCTGCGTACCTCCTTCTTTTGGGAGGAGATGAATAAGCCGCTTCAGGTAGTGCACCGGCGAGTCGCATTGCCGCTTGAAGATCAGGATTGGCGCGGACTCTCGACAATCGAGCAGGCGGTTCGTTTCGAGGCGCTGCTCGAGGCAGATCGCACGCGCGGGTTCGAGCTATCGACCGCACCGCTCATGCGGTTGGCCCTCATTCGCACGGCTGAAGATTCGCATCGCCTGATCTGGAGTTTTCATCATCTGCTGTTGGATGGCTGGAGCGTGTCTCTGCTCCTCAAGGAACTGTTTGCCGTCTATGACGCCGCGAAACAGGGTCGGCACCTCCAGCTTGGACCAATCCGGCCTTTTCGTGAATACATAGTCTGGCTTCAGCAGCAGGACCTATCACAGGCCGAAAACTTCTGGCGTGCAACGCTCAAAGGTTTCAGCGCTCCGACTTCTCTCGGTGTCGGAGAAAATTCTATTGCGACTGGCGAAAGCCAGCCTTACCGTGAGGAAAAATTCAAGCTCTCGGAGACTACGACAAACGCTCTGCGACTCCTGGGACGCAGTCATCACCTCACCATCAACACCTTGATTCAGGGGGCTTGGGCGCTGTTGCTTAGCCGCTACAGCGGAGAGCAAGACGTCGTTTTCGGCGTTACCACCGCGGGACGGCCAAGCAATTTGAAAGACAGCGACACGATACTAGGCCTCTTCATCAATACGCTTCCGGCACGAGTACAGATACCTGATGCGGGACCCACGCTGAGTTGGCTGAAAGATTTGCAGGAAGAGCAGGCTGAACAGCGACATTACGAATATGCACCGTTGACGCAGGTTCAGAAATGGGCGGACGGAGCACGAGGAGAAGCGCTATTTGAAAGCATTCTGGTCTTCGAGAACTATCCAATCGACGACGCAATGCGCGAACGCGGTTCTGATCATGATCTTCAAATCACCGACATAACCTTTCACGAGCAGACGGAATATCCTCTCACAGTGGTCGTGGTGCCCGGCAGCGAACTGAGTCTACGTCTCAGTTACGACTCTTCGCGCTTCAGTAAATCGGCTATCAAGCGGATGGCCGCACACCTGCAAGAACTGCTCAATAGCATTCTCGAAAATCCTCAGCAACTCATCGGCGACCTGCGATTACTTACGGCCAACGAGGAGCGGCAATTGGTGTATGAGTGGAACCAGACGGGACGAGAGTATGCAGGGCACAGTGTGACGGAACAGTTCGAAGCGCAGGTGGAGCGGAGTCCTGCGGCGGTGGCGCTGGTGTTTGAAGGCGAGGAAGTCAGCTATCGAGAGTTGAATGAGCGAGCGAATCAACTGGCCCATCACCTGCTAAGTCTGGGAGTAGGTGCGGAGACGCTGGTGGGGATCATGATGGAGCGTTCGGTGGAGATGGTAGTGAGTCTCCTGGCGGTGCTCAAAGCGGGGGGCGCCTACGTGCCGCTGGACCCGGAATATCCGAGCGTGCGATTGCAGTTCATGTTGACGGATGCGGGTGTGCGGGTGCTGCTGACGCAGGAGCGGCTCATGGGAACAGTGGCGAGTGGCGAGGCGCAGGTGGTCTGTGTGGATAGCAAGTGGGATGAGATTAGCGAGCAGAGCAGAGCAAACCCGGTGAGCCCAGTCAGTGCTGAAAATCTGGCTTACGTCATCTACACCTCAGGTTCTACCGGCCAGCCAAAGGGCGCCATGAACACGCACAGCGGCATTGCTAATCGTCTCGCCTGGATGCAAGAGGCTTATGACTTGCAGGGCGATGATGTCGTCTTACAAAAAACACCTTTCAGCTTTGACGTTTCGGTCTGGGAGTTCTTTTGGTCTTTGCTTACGGGAGCACGTTTGGTTGTTGCGCGACCGCGGGCGCATCGCGATCCAGCTTATCTGCGAGACCTCATCATCGGTCAAAAGGTCACCACGATGCACTTCGTGCCCTCGATGCTGGCAGCCTTTCTCGACGAGCCACGGATAGAAGAGTGCCGCAGTTTGCGTCGGGTGATCTGTAGCGGCGAAGCGTTGCCGCTCAATCTCCAGGAAAGGTTCTTCGCGCGCTTTGATTCGGTTGAGTTGCACAACTTGTACGGGCCGACGGAAGCGGCTGTTGATGTGACGTTCTGGGCGTGTGAGCGGGACAGCAAACGACGGAACGTTCCCATTGGACACCCGATCTCGAACACAGAGATATACCTGCTGGATAAGAAGATGCGAGTAGTGCCGGTAGGTGTGAGGGGAGAATTATTTATCGGGGGAATGGGAGTGGGTCGAGGATATCTCAATCATGCCGAACTGACGGCAGAGAGATATGTGCCACATCCGTTCAGCGATGAGCGAGGTGCGCGACTCTATCAAACCGGCGATGTCTGCTGCCGGCAAGAGGATGGGCGGATAGAGTATGTGGGACGCAAGGACTATCAGGTGAAAGTCAGGGGACACCGCATCGAATTAGGAGAGATCGAGGCAGCTCTTGAAAATTGTCGTGGAGTTAAACAGTGTGTGGTGGTGGCCCAGGCCGATAGCGGGCGCGAAAAAAGGCTACTGGCTTACATTGTGCCCGGAGAGGAGCAAGTGAGCGTCAGCGAGTGGCGCGAGCAACTTCAGAAACAGTTGCCGGACCACATGATACCGGCGGTGTTTTTGAAGTTGGAGGAATTGCCACTGACGCCGAGTGGAAAAGTAGATCGAAAAGCGTTGCCTGCCGTCGCTACGGGGCGACCGATGCTGGGAAGTACATACGCCGCCTGGTGCACGCCACTTGAAGAACTTCTGGTAGCAATTTGGTCCGAGGTGCTTGACGTAACTCCGGTAGGAGTACTCGACAACTACTTCGAGTTGGGCGGGGATTCGATTCGCAGCATTCAGATTCTTGCGAGAGCGAAAAAGGCGGGAATAACTTTCTCTCTTCAGGATCTTTTCAAGCACCCAACGATCAGAGAATTGGCGCGCGTCGCTAATATCCACGAAGCCGATCAATCCGAGGTCGATGAGATAAATGAGTTCAGTCTCATTTCTGAAAGTGATCGACAGAGGCTGCCGGATGATGTCGAAGACGCTTATCCTCTGAGCCAACTTCAGGTCGGCATGATCTTTCACAGCGAATTCAGTCCCGCCACTGCCATCTATCATGACATTTTTGCTTTTCACATTAGGGCTCGTTTCGATACGGATATTCTTCAGACGGTTTTGCGTGAGCTGTTGGCGCGGCATCCTGTTCTTCGCACGTCTTTCGATTTGACGCAATTCAGCGAACCGCTACAGATGGTCCATCACTCTGTTGATGTGCCGCTGCAGGTCGACGATCTGAGGGGTGTAAGCGCGGAGCAACAGACTCAACTACTGGCGGCCTGGAAGGAGAAGGAGAAGAGCCGAATTTTTGATTGGGCTCAGGCCCCGTTGATACGGGCGCACGTTTTTCTTCGCTCTGATAACTCTTTTAATTTCGTTCTCAGTTTTCATCACGCTGTGCTTGATGGCTGGAGCGTGGCTTCGATGCTCGCCGAAGTCTTCTTCCACTACGCATCTCTCCTGCGCGGTGAATCCACTCCAATCCAACTCACTCCGCCCGTCGCAAAATTCAGCGACCTTGTGGCTCTGGAGCGGGCTGCACAGGAATCTGAGGAGTGCCAGGAGTATTGGAGTGAAAAACTCAGGGAGAGTCCCTTCATAAAGATCCCGCGGTGGCGTTTTCAGTCTCAAACGTCGAAGGTGCAAACGCGCACCCATCAGGTGCAGATTTGTCCGGAGTTGTCTCTGAAACTCATTGAAGCAGCCAGGGAAGCGTCGGTGACTGTGAAGAGTGTTTTGCTGGCTGCCCATCTACGTGTCATGAAACTGTTGAGCGGGCAATCCGACGTGCTTACTGGATTGGTTTCCAATGGCCGCCCGGAAACAACTGATGGTGAGCGGGTATTCGGGCTCTTTCTCAATGTCTTGCCGTTCCGTTTGCAAGTGGAAGGCGGCACCTGGGCCGAGTTGTTACAAGCGACATTCGAGGCCGAACGAGAAATGCTGCCGTTCCGTCGTTATCCGATGGCCCAAATGCAAAGGGAACGAGGACGAGCGCTTTTCGAGGCGGGATTTAATTTCAATCACTTTCATCTCTTTAAGTCCCTGCCGAAGTTTGCCGAGATGGAGATCATAGAAGGCGATTTCTTTGAAGCAACCAATTATGTTCTCACCGCAAACTTTAGCCTCGATGTTTTCTCGTCAGAAATTCACCTGACCCTCGCCTACAACGCCAGCGAGTTGAGCGAGGAACAAGTCGCCGACTACGGCAATTATTATGTTAGAGCGCTTGAGGCCATAGGCAACAATGCATCTGCCCGATACGACCGAACAAGCTTGCTCGCTGCCAACGAGGAGCGGCAATTGGTGTATGAGTGGAACCAGACGGGACGAGAGTATGCAGGGCACAGTGTGACGGAACAGTTCGAAGCGCAGGTGGAGCGGAACCCTGCGGCGGTGGCGCTGGTGTTTGAAGGCGAGGAAGTCAGCTATCGAGAGTTGAATGAGCGAGCGAATCAACTGGCCCATCACCTGCAGAGTCTGGGAGTAGGTGCAGAGACGCTGGTGGGAATCATGATGGAGCGTTCGGTGGAGATGGTAGTGAGTCTCCTGGCGGTGCTCAAAGCGGGGGGCGCCTACGTGCCGCTGGACCCGGAATATCCGAGCGCGCGATTGCAGTTCATGCTGGCGGATGCGGGTGTGCGGGTGCTGCTGACGCAGGAGCGGCTCACGGGAACAGTGGCGAGTGGCGAGGCGCAGGTGGTCTGTGTGGATAGCAAGTGGGATGAGATTGGGGAGCAGAGCAGAGTAAACCCTGCGAGCACAGTCAGTGCTGAAAATCTGGCTTACGTTATCTACACCTCAGGTTCTACCGGTAATCCCAACGGAGTGCTCATTCAACACAACAGTGTCTCTAATCTCATTCAACAGGCACACGCGATCTTTAAGGTTAGTTCGAACTCGCGCGTCCTCCACATTGCCTCTTTTAGCTTCGATGCTTCAGTGCTCGAGCTCTTTCTTGCACTGTGCAGTGGGGCGAGCCTTTACTTGTGCAGTCGTGAACAGCGGCTTTTGCCGGATGAAGTGAACGCTCTGGTGCGGCGCGAGCAGTTGACGACTGCCGTCTTGACGCCCTCGCTATTAAAAGTGCTGGAACCGGAGCAGTGCCGAAGTCTACGGACAATAAGCAGCGGCGGTGAGCGGCTAACAGCCGATGTGGCAGGGCGTTGGAGCAGCGCTGAGCGCCGGATGTTGAACTGCTATGGGCCGACCGAAGCCACGATCTTTGCTGCCTACGGAGAGTGCGCCGCAAAGTTAGAACGAGATCCGGGCATTGGGCGAGGAGTAGAGAACGCAGTCGTGTATGTGCTCGATTCGGCGATGGCAGTCGTACCGATAGGAGTAGTCGGAGATCTGTACCTTGGTGGCGCAGGATTGGCACGAGGCTATCTGGGAAGAGCGGACCTGACGGCGGAGCGCTTTGTGCCGGATCCTTACAGTGTCGTGGCCGGAGCAAGAATGTATCTGACGGGCGACGCGGCGAGGTGGAACAGAAATGGAGAATTGGAGTATGTGGGCAGACGAGATGAGCAGGTAAAGATTAGAGGGCAGCGAGTGGAATTGACTGAAGTCGAATCAGTATTGCGGAAACAGAAAGGAGTCAGAGAGTGCGCGGTCGTGCTGCGGGATCTGAATGGAGCGGAGAGTCTGATCGCGTATGTTGTTCCGCAAAAGTCGCTCAGCGAGCAAATCGAACTGTGCCCATCCGCTGCCGAATACTTTGTTTATGACGATTACCTGTATGACACGTTGACCCACGATGAAGGGCGCAATAACAAATACCGTGCAGTGATTAACAGGACCGTTAGAAACAAAGTGGTGCTCGACATTGGCACTGGTCCTGACGCTATTCTCGCCCGGCTTTGTGTTGAAGGAGGGGCGAGGCGGGTCTATGCCATTGAAGTGCTGGAGCAAACCTATCGGCGGGCTGAGGCGACGATTAAGAGCCTGGGACTCGAAGATCGAATCGTTTTGCTTCATGCTGATTCGATGCACGCGCAATTGCCGGAACAAGTCGATGTCTGTGTGTCAGAGATAGTTGGTTCGATTGGCGGCGCAGAGGGAGCGGCGCCGATCATCAACAATGCGCATCGCTGGCTAAAGCCTGAGGGCGTCATGATACCAGAGTGCGCCCGCACATGTGTGGCAGCAGCAATGTTGCCCGATGAACTCCTCGAGAATCCCGGATTCTCTGAGCTGGGAGTGAATTATGCGGCAAAGATTTTCGAGCAAGTCGGGCACCCATTCGATATGCGTTTATGCATCAGGAACTTTCCTGAATCACACTTACTCTCCGAGTCGGCAATCTTTGAAGAGTTGAATTTTACCGAGCAAGTCGCGACAGAGTATCGTCGCGAGATTCGATTGGACATTACACGCAAAGGGAAAATGGATGGCTTGCTTGTCTGGCTAAACTTGCGGATTGGTCAAGGAGAGGAAGTAAACATTCTCGAACCAGGATACAGTTGGTTTCCCATTTACTTTCCTGTGTTTTATCCGGGAGTGGAGGTTGATGAAGGCGATGCGATCGTGGCGGTTTGTAGTGGAAGGCCAAGTGACAACGGGATCAATCCGGACTATACGGTTAAAGGAAAACTAATCAGGAGAGACGGAAGTGAAATCGAGTTCGATTATTATTCAGGTCATCACGAAAGCGGCTACAGGCAAGGAGCATTTCACCGATTAATCTTCGGCGAGGACGGCTCCATTCGGAAAAGAGAACAGACTGAGGTCACGAGTCAAAGATTAAGAACGGATCTGAAGAAGCACTTGCCTGACTACATGATCCCGCAGTCTTTTCTGCTACTCGATGAGTTGCCATCGACGCCGGCGGGAAAGATAGATCGCAAATCATTGCCCGCTCCCGAAACAATAAGGTCCGAGCTGGAGCGCCATCACATTGCCCCGCGCACCTCACTGGAGCAAAAGCTGGCGGATATTTGGACCGACCTGCTCGGCGTTCAGCAGATTAGCATTCACGACAGCTTCTTTGATCTGGGCGGACATTCGCTGCTCTCAACCCGGTTTACTTCTCAACTGCGAGAGATGCTGGACATTGAAATACCGCTACACCGGTTTTTTGAAATCCCGACGATCGCCATGCTCGCTGCCGAGATCGAGAATAACGGCGGTCCAAGCGTGAAAGAAACTGCGATCAAATCGCTCTCCCGTCAGTCGCGACTCATGAAACGATCTGAGCTCGGTGCTGGCAATCCGTAATGAGCCTTGCCTCAAAAGTCAGTGATTAGCGTTGGATCGGGTCAGTACAGGGAGCGGTAGCGACCTGGTCGAACATTGAAGGTTAAGAATCACTAGAAAATATCGCATGCCCGTCACTAACCAGGTCGCTACCGCTCCCTGTACTGACCCGATCCAAGAACAATTTGCGACTTTGAGCAAAGCGTCCGTGATATAGACCAGCACCAGATGAGTCAGCGTAATTTGCAATCTCTCAAAAGCCAGTGGTTCGGATGACACTCCTATGAAAAATACTGACGGAGCGGCACAGCGCGAAACCACCGTCGAAGAACCGACGGTTTCCCAGTCTGAGGACTTAGTGGTTGCCGACTGGGTGAAGAGCGTCGAGCGCTCAACGATGCGAGAGATGCTGTCGTTGGGGGCGCGACCCGACGTGCTCTCTTTTGCCCTCGGACTACCGGTAACGGACTTACTCCCAAGATCCGAATATGCCGCAGCGTTGGCTGAATCTCTAAAATACGATCACCTGTCGCTGCAACTTGGACCACCATTTCAGCCCTTGAAACAACAGATCGTGGAGCTGATGGCACAACGTGGAGTCACTTGTCATGAAGGCCAGATATTTCTCACCACCGGGGCGCAGCAAGGTCTGAACCTGCTGACGCGCCTGCTGCTGAATGAGGGCGGTCAGGTTATCGTTGAGGAAACGGCTTACACGGGTCTGAAAATGGTCCTGGAGCCTCACCGGCCAAAGCTCTTGACGGTTTCGACGGATCCGCAGCATGGCATCAATCTCGACGAAGTCGAGCAATTGCTCGCAGACGGAGCACGTCCCGCTTTCATTTTCGCGATGAGCGATGGGCACAATCCGCTGGGCGTGAGCCTATCGCAGGAAAAGCGCGACAGGCTCGCTCTGATTGCCCGGCGCCATCGTGTGCCTGTCATCGAAGATGATGTTTATGGCCTGCTGAATTACGATCGGGAATCACTCCCGCCGATACGGGCCTTAGACGATCAATGGGTGTTTTACGTCGGGTCGTTCTCCAAAATTTTGGGACCGGGTTTGCGCGCCGGCTGGTTGGTAGTACCTGAACACCTCGTCCCTCGTTTGTCGATTGTCAAAGATCTGAGTGACATAGATTCATGCACTCTCACGCAACGTGCCATCGCGCTTTATCTCGGATCCGATGACTTCCCTCGTCAACTCGTCGCTATCCGTCGTGAATTTCGAGAGCGACGCGACCTTATGGTTCGCGCCTTGACGGATTATCTGGCTTGCGCCAGGTGGGAGGTGCCGCCCAGCGGACTCTTTATCTGGCTGCGTTTGCCGTCGGGAGTAGACACTGCGGAACTACTAAAAATCGCCGTCGAAAGAGAGCGCGTTGCTTTCATTCCCGGTAAGGCTTTCGGCTTTAACGAAAGCAAGTATGCAAATGAATGTCTGCGTTTGAATTTCACCTATTGTCGACGGGACCAAATAGAAGAGGGGATACGGCGGCTCGCCCGAGTACTGGAGCACGTGATCGCGTAATCCCTGCGCCGCAAAACATCATGGCAACACCTAAGGATCAACTGCACGATAATGCCGCCGCATCTGGCGATGATGAGGTCATTGTTTTCCCAGTATCATTCGCGCAACAGCGTTTGTGGTTTCTTGAACAATTAACACCCGGAAGCATCGCCTACAACATCCCTTTGGCCGTGAAAGTAAACGGCAAGCTCGACATTCCGGCGTTGGAGCGAGCGCTCGGTGAAATCGTCAGACGTCACGAGACGTTGCGTACCAGTTTTAGCGTCGTTAACTCGCAAGCCGTCCAGGTCATCTCACCGCTACAGCACTTGTCTTTACCTCTTACTGACCTCAGCCAACAGACCCGTACCGAACGAGAGGAGGCGGTGGCCAGACTCAGCAAAGAAGAAGCCGAGCGGCCATTTGATCTGACGCAAGCCCCCTTGCTGAGGGCGCGCCTGCTGAGGTTGACAAGCGAAGAGCACGTCCTGCTGTTAACGATGCACCACATCGTCAGCGACGGCTGGTCCATGGGCGTGCTCTTCAAAGAAATCGCCACCCTCTACTCGTCGTTCCTCAACGGAGAAGCGTCACCTCTGAAAGAATTGACGATTCAGTATGCCGATTATGCCGAGTGGCAACGGGAACATCTTTCAGGTGAGTTGCTGGAAGAAAAATTGGCGTATTGGCGCGAGGAATTAGCCGGAGTTCCCGCCATCCTTCCGTTGCCGATCGATCATGCACGGCCCACTGTGCAGAGTTATCGTGGCTCAGCGGTCAAAGTCAGCCTGGGCGCCGAGATCGCATCGTCACTGCGAGAGTTGAGCCGTAAAGAAGGCGTAACGCTGTTCATGCTTCTGCTCGCAGCGTTTGAAGTGTTGTTGTGGCGCTGGACAGGCGAGCCTGATGTCGTGGTGGGGACACCGATAGCGAATCGGACCAGAGCGCAACTGGAAGGTCTGATTGGGTGCTTCGTTAACACCTTACCCTTGCGCGTTAGTTTGGCTGGCAACCCGAGTTTTAGCGAATTGCTGAAGCAGGTGCGTGAGGTTTGTTTGGGTGCTTATGCACATCAGGAGTTGCCTTTCGAGAAACTAGTCGAAGAGATCGCTCCCGACCGAAACTTGAGTCACACGCCATTGTTTCAGGTGATGTTTGTCCTGCAGAACGTGCCAATCGAAGAGGTCGATCTGCCGGGACTAAAGTTGAGCGTATTCGAAACTGAGAACTCTACGACCAAGTTCGACTTATTACTGGCGCTCGGCGAAACAGGAGTGGGAGTTGATGGTTCGTTGCTCTTCAATGCGGATCTGTTTGAGAGAGCAACCGTTGAGCGTCTGGCGGGACACCTTCCAATATTGCTTGAAAGTGTAATCACCAATCCCGAGCAGCGGATAGCCGAGTTGCCATTGCTGACCCCAGCGGAACGGCATCAACTTCTCAATGAATGGAATGACTCCCGCCCGGAACACCCTTCGCAATGCCTGCACGAACTCTTCGAGCGGCAAGTCGAGCGCGCACCCGATGCTACGGCGTTGGTCCTGGCGAAAGAAAAGTTGAGCTACAGAGAGTTGAACTGCAGCGCCAATCAACTGGCTCATTACTTGCGAGCTATTGACGTCGGTCCAGAATCGTTGGTGGCCGTTGTGATGGAGCGCTCTTTTGAGATGATTATCTCGATACTGGCAGTGCTCAAGGCCGGAGCCGCATATCTGCCCGTTGATCCCGCTTATCCGAAAGACAGAATTTCCTTCATGCTCGCAGATGCCGCGGTCTCGGCAGTTATCACTACAGATGCACTGCTCGAAACGATTGGTGAACAGAGCGCGCGAGTTGTGTGCCTTGATACGGAGCGGAAGGCGATCTCCTCTTATCCTTCCCATAAACCGATGGTGGCCGGGAATAGCGAGAATCTCGCTTATGTCATTTACACATCCGGCTCTACCGGCAAGCCTAAAGGCGTGATGGTGAGCCACGGTAATGTTCTCCGTCTATTCAGCGCGACTGAAAAGTGGTTCTGCTTTAGCGCGGAAGATGTGTGGACACTGTTTCACTCTTACGCTTTCGACTTTTCGGTCTGGGAGATGTGGGGAGCACTTTTGTACGGCGGACGTTTGGTCGTTGTTCCCTATATAGTAAGCCGCTCGCCGGATATCTTTTACGAGTTGTTATGCCGCGAGCAGGTCACAGTTCTTAACCAGACGCCAACGGCGTTTCGTCAACTGATCCAAGCCGAGCAGGAAATCGGAGATTCGAAATCGCTCGCTTTGCGTTTTGTGATCTTCGGAGGCGAGGCATTGGAACCGAGCTTCCTTCAACCATGGTTCGAACGTCACGGCGACCAGTTTCCGCAGCTCGTGAATATGTACGGAATTACTGAGACGACCGTCCACGTTACCTACCGCCCATTGCTCGCCGCGGATGCCCATGCAGATAACCGCAGCATGGTGGGTGTCAGAATCTCCGATCTCGAACTCTACGTGTTGGATGAGCACCTGGAATTGACGCCGGTAGGTGTGACTGGAGAAGTCTATGTCGGCGGCGGCGGGCTCGCGCGAGGATACTTACACCGACCTGCTCTGACTGCGGAGCGCTTTATTCCACATCGCTTTAGTCAGGAAGCCGGCGCGCGGCTTTATCGGACCGGCGATTTAGCGCGCTGGCATTCTGACGGCGATCTCGAATATCTCGGACGCGCGGACCAACAGGTGAAGATCAGGGGTTTTCGTATCGAGTTGGGCGAAATTGAATCAGTCCTTCGCGGTCATCCCACGATAAAGCAAGTAGCCGTCGTCTCGAGGAGTTGGCCTACGGGAGAAAAATATCTCGTCGCTTACGTCATCGCCAACGATCAGCACGCCGCTTCGGCCGACGAACTGGAACGCTACGTCAAGCAGCGGCTCCCGGAATACATGATTCCGACCGCGTTCGTCTTTTTGGATGCGTTACCGCTTACAGCCAGCGGTAAAGTGAACCGACTGGCATTACCGGCTCCCGATGCGAGACGTCTGAGGGAGGAAACTTACCAGGCACCGCGCACACCGATTGAACAAGCGTTGGCGCGTGCCTGGGCTGGAGTGCTCGAGGTCGAGCGAGTCGGCATCAATGACAATTTCTTCAGTCTCGGCGGCGATTCAATCCGAGCGATACAAGTCCGGTCCCAGGCCCGGGAGAACGGCGTTGACTTTTCGCTACAGCAGCTTTTTCAGTATCAGACGATTTCGGAGCTGTCCGATCAAGTGCGCAACGCTCCACTTATTTCTCCTCTAAACTCAAACACCAAAAGATTCAGCCTGGTTTCCGAAGCGGATCTGGAAAAACTACCCGCGGATATTGAAGACGCTTACCCAGTCACGCGGCTCCAAATGGGCATGCTCTTCCACGGTGCCTTTGACGCTCAGGCTCCGATCTACCACAACGTAAACAGCTTCGAATTGCATGCGCCCTTTGACTTAGAAAAACTCGAAAAAAGCTTGAGCCAACTTGCCGCGCGCCATCCCATCCTGCGCACATCTTTTGAGTTGGGAAGATTCAGTGAGCCGCTGCAGTTGGTCCATAAGACTGTCACGATACCCTTACAGATCGATGATCTCCGCAAATCTTCCGCTGGTGAACAGGACCAAATAGTGAGTGAATGGTTTGCGGCCGAGAGGACCCGGCCATTCAACATCAGAGACGCGCCGCTCCTGCGCTTTCACATTCACCGGCGCACTGAAGACACGTTCCAGTTTAGCTTTACTGAACACCACGCCATTCTTGACGGATGGAGTGTTGCTTCCATGCTCACCGAACTCTTTAGAAGTTACAGCGGGCTGCTTGACGGGCGAGAAGACGCGATCGAGGCGCCGCTCAGCACGTTCCGCGATTTCGTAGCTAGCGAGAGATCCGCGTCGACGTCGATCGAATATCAGCAATACTGGGAACAGAAACTGAAAGCCAGCCAGATGACGATCCTGCCGCGCTGGCCCATTGTGCCGGGGAATGAAGTTGTGCGGGGCCGAACGCGACACCAGTTGGTCTTGTCGGCGGATGTTTCGGAACGATTGCAGCGCCTGAGCCAGGACGAGGGCATCCCGCTAAAAAGTTTTTTGCTCGCGGCACACGTGAAGGTCTTAAGCCTATGCAGCGGCCGAACCGATGTCGTAACGGGACTCGTATCGAACGGCAGATTAGAGGAACCCGACGGGGATCGCGTCCTCGGGCTGTTCCTTAATAATCTGCCCTTCCGTCTGGAATCTCATGGAAGGACATGGTTGGAACTCGTCCGCCAAACATTCGAGGTCGAGAAAGAGTTGTTTGCCTATCGGCACTACCCGCTCTCGGAGTTACAACGTGCTCGACGACATCCGTTGTTTGAGACCGTATTCAACTTTGTTCACTTTCACATTTACGAAAGCATAACCGGCTCGGCGAACTTTGAGGTGCTGCGAGCCATGAGTTTCGGGGAAACCGAAGCCGCCTTTGTTGCGGATTTCGGAATGAACTCAGGATCGCGGCAAGTAGCGCTGCGCCTTTCGGGCAACGCGAACGAATTCAGCGTCGCACAGCTCGAGGCAATTGGTAACTATTATGTGAACGCCTTAGGGTCAATAGCTCACGATCCTTACGGGAACTCGGATTCGCAAAAGCTCCTCTCCGCCTCGGAATCCCACCAGATCCTTTTTCAATGGAATGAGACCAGGTCAGATTATCCGTCGCTGCTAACGGCTCACGAGTTGTTTGAGGCCCAGGTCGAACTGACGCCTGAGTCAACCGCGCTCGTTTTTGGGCAAGAACAGTTGAGCTATCGGGAGTTAAATCAAAAAGCCAATCAACTCGCGCATCATCTGCGAGGATTAGGGGCGCTACCGGAGATGCTTATCGGCATCATGATGGAGCGTTCGATGGAGATGGTGATCAGTGTGTTGGCGGTACTCAAGGCCGGGGCGGCTTATGTGCCCCTGGATCCGTCGTACCCGCGTGATCGACTTTCCTTCATGCTTGAAGATGCCGGCGTCTCTCTACTGCTGACGCAGGACCGACTGCGAGGCGTGATACCTGCAAGCCGGATTAAAATAGTTTGCCCTGATAGCGAACGGGTGGTCGTCGAGGTTCAAAGCCTGGATAATCCGCCGATCACAGTAAGAGGCGAGAATCTAGCTTATGTAATCTACACCTCAGGTTCGACGGGCAAACCAAAAGGCGTGATGATTACTCACCTCTCACTCTGCAACCTCGCCTACGCTCAAATCGCCGCTTTCCATCTTTCGGCCCATGAACGCGTCCTGCAGTTTGCATCCCCGAGCTTCGATGCTTCAGTTTCCGAGTTATTCAAAACTTTGCTGGCCGGTGGCACGCTCTGCCTGGCACATAAGCACGGATCATTTTCCGTTTCTGAAATGCTCGACGTGTTGCAAGACCAGCGAATTACAACCGTGACGCTGCCGCCGTCAGTGCTCAGAGCGCTACCGGTCGTTGAACTGCCGGAGTTGCGCCAACTGATCGTGGCCGGTGAGGCTTGCCGAAATGAGGTTCAGGCGTGGCAGCGAGTGGGGCGACGCGTTTTTAACGCGTATGGACCGACCGAAGCAACAGTGTGCGCGACGGTCTACGAATGTGAAGGAGCAGCAGCGTCACCGCCAATCGGGCGGCCGATAGGGAATGTCGAAGTCTACGTGCTGGATGAACAGTTAGAACCAGTACCGGTGGGAACGACGGGCCAGTTGTACATCGGCGGCGCCGGGGTCGCCCGGGGTTACTGGAATCGACCAGAGCAAACAGCAGCGTCCTTTATTCCGCATCTCTATAGTCGCGATGCCGGGGCACGGCTCTACCGGACGGGCGACTTAGCACGCTACCTTCCGGACGGAAACCTTGAATATGTAGGACGAAACGACGAACAGGTGAAGATCCGCGGCTTTAGGATTGAGCTGGCCGAAGTTGAGATTGCCCTTGGAGAGCATCCATCGATTCGTGAGTGCGCAGTGCTGGCGCCACAGGCCGAAACAAGCGAAAGAAGGTTGGCCGCTTACATCGTAGCACAGCCGGGTCAACAAACGACGGTGGGCGCGTTGCGACGTTATCTCGAAGAGAAGTTACCCGAATATATGATTCCGAGCAGTTTCGTCATGCTGGAAGAGCTGCCGTTGACAGTTGCAGGAAAGATCGACCGTCGTGCATTGGCAGAGATCGACGGCTTACGTCCCGAATTGGATTCAGAGTATGTCGCACCCCGAACGGAACTGGAGGAGGCGCTAGCCACGATGTGGCAAGTTACGCTCGAAGTCGAGCGGGTGGGCATCCACGATAACTTCTTCGAGGCGGGCGGTGATTCGATCAGAGCGGCAGTGCTCGTTAATCGATTGCAAGAGGCACTCGGTGAGTACGTTTACATTGTCGCGTTGTTTGATGCTCCGACTATCGCAGAACTGGCTGCCTACCTGAACAAGCATTATGCGGACGCAGTGCCGAGAATGTTCCTGTCAGGATTAGGTCCTGAAGAAGAGAATGGCGAGACGGTTTTGGCCGCCAGGAAAATGAAGCCGATCGCACGTGTGCCGCGAGATCAAGAACTCCCGCTATCTTTCGCACAGCAGCGACTATGGTTCCTGGACCAACTGGCCTCCGACAGTGCTGCCTATAATGTTCCATTAGTTGTCAGGCTCACAGGCAATCTGGACATCGATGCTCTTCGACAAACCTTAAACGAGGTTCTGCGCCGGCACGAGACGCTCCGCACCAGTTTCGCTGTAGTAGGATCGCGGCCCGTCCAATTAATTTCTCCTGCACAGCCCTTCGACTTGCCACTCGTCGATCTCTCTCACCTTGACCTCGGTGAACGCGAGCAGAGGCTACAGCAACTTTCGACGGCAGAGGCGACACTACCATTCGACTTGACTGTTAACCCTCTGCTCCGGGCCCGCTTGTTGCGGTTGAGCCGGGACGAGCACGTCTTGCTGTTCACGATGCACCACATAATCACCGATGGCTGGTCTATGGGCGTGCTCACGCGTGAAGTTGCATCTTTGTATTTGAGCTTTGTTGCGCGCGAGCCCTCCGCGTTGCCGGAATTGCCGATCCAATATGCGGACTATGCAGTGTGGCAAAAAGATCAGTTGCAGGGAGCGCTGCTCGAACAGCAGTTGAAGTACTGGCGAGTACAACTGAGTGGGGCGCCGCCGGTGCTGGAATTGCCGACAGACAAGCCGCGACCACTGGTGCAAAGCTACGAGGGGAGCGAGATCAGAATAGCGCTCGAGAAGGAGCTGGTAGAGTCGCTCAGGACGCTGAGCCGAAACGAAGAAGTGACGTTGTTCATGTTGCTGCTGGCAAGCTTTGATGTGTTGCTATGGCGCCGCAGCGGTCAGGAGGAAATTGTCGTTGGCTCACCCGTGGCGGGGCGCACGAGATCAGAGTTGGAAGGCCTGATAGGGTTCTTCGTGAACACGCTCGCGTTGCGGGTTCGCGTCGAAGGCAATCTCAGTTTCAGGGAGTTGGTGGGAAGAGTGAAGGAAGCGGCCCTGGGAGCTTATGCCCATCAGGAAGTGCCTTTTGAAAGAGTAGTTGAAGAGTTGGCAATAGAACGTGACCTCAGTCACACGCCGGTCTTCCAAGTGATGATGATGTTTCAGAGTCTGGCGCGAGAAGAGTTGGACGTGCCGGGACTGAAGCTGGAAGTGACAGGAAGCGACAATGCCTCAGTTAAGTTTGACCTGAGTCTCATTCTGGGGGAGTGGGAACACGGGATCGAAGGAGCGCTCAGATACGACGTTAATTTATTTGAAGAGGCAACAATTGAGCGGATGATCGAGCATTGGAAGTGCCTGCTCAAGGCAGCGGTTACTACTCCTGAAAAGCAACTGTGGGAGTTGTCGGCGCTGCCGGAAACGGAGCAACATCAACTGCTCGTTGAGTGGAATAATACCCAGGCTGAATATCCATCGCAGTGCATACATGAACTCTTCGAGGAGCAGGTCAAGAGCACCCCTGCCAACACCGCCCTGGTCTTTGAAGATCAACAACTCACTTATGCAGAACTCAACGGCCGAGCGAATCAACTGGCCCATTATCTGAAGAGCCTCGGCATTGGGCCAGAGGTGCTCGTCGCGATTTGCATGGATCGCTCTGTCGAGATGGTAGTTGCCATTCTCGGAGTACTCAAGGCTGGTGGAGCTTACGTGCCACTAGATCCTGCCTATCCGCTGCCCAGACTCTCTTTCGCGTTAGAGGACACAAACGCGCCACTGCTCCTGACTCAGGAGCATTTGAGCGATGGCCTGCCGGCTCACTGGGGACAAACGATATGCGTGGACAGTGAATGGTCTGAGATCAGTGAACAGTCCACGGAAAATCCGGAGCACACCGTCAGCCCTGACAATCTCGCTTATGTGATCTATACCTCTGGTTCGACGGGCACTCCCAAAGGCGTGTTGATTGAGCACTCCGGCGTCGCCAACCTGGCTCGCGCTCAAGCTTGCGCTTTCCACCTCGCCGATAATGAGCGCGTCCTCCAATTCGCGTCCTTTAGCTTCGATGCGTCTGTCTCGGAACTCTTCAAGACCCTCTGCACCGGTAGCACACTTTGTCTCGCGCCTAAACTCTCGCTACTTCCCGGCATAGAACTGCAAAACCTGCTGCAACGCAGGAAGATTACGACGGTGACGTTGCCGCCATCGGCCCTGGACACGCTGCCGGCAGGAGAGTTGCCGCAGTTGCAGAAATTGATTGTGGCCGGAGAGGCCTGTCGGGGAGAAGAACTCAGGCGCTGGGCGCGGGAAGATCGGCGTATTTTTAATGCGTATGGACCCACTGAAGCTACGGTCTGTGCCACTGTTTATGAGTACGAGGGAAGGGAAGACAACCCACCGATCGGCAGGCCGATATCAAACGCGCAGATTTATGTCCTGAATGAACAGATGGAATTAGTACCAATCGGCGTAACAGGTCAGATCTTCATTGGAGGCGCTGGAGTGGCGCGGGGCTACTTGGGAAGGCCTGAACAAACAGCCGATCGTTTTGTACCTGACCCCTTCGCTGGACGAGTAGGGGCCCGGATGTACCGCACCGGAGATATAGGACGTTGGTCGTCAGGACAACTCGAATACGTCGGACGAGAAGATGAGCAGGTTAAAGTCAGAGGACATCGAATTGAGCCGGGCGAAGTCGAAGCTGTCTTACGTGAGCACGCGAACATACGCGACGCCGTTGTCACAATGAAAGAGGGCGCCGCCGGTGAAAAGCGACTCATCGCGTACGTAGTCACTTCCGAAGACGAGCTACTCAATGTTAGCGAAGTGCGGCGATACCTGGGCCAGAAACTGCCGGCGTACATGGCGCCGGCTTCAATTGTGAAAATTGCCGAGCTGCCACTGACGGAGAACGGAAAAGTGGATAGGCGCGCCTTGCCAGAGCCAACGTCGATAAGGCCGGATTTGGCTGAAGCGTATGTTGCACCGGTGACGACGCTGGAGCGGAAGTTGACAGGCATGTTCGAGGAGGTGGTGGGAGTCGATAAGATCGGCGTCCACGATAACTTCTTCGACGTTGGCGGAGATTCGATCAAGGGCGCGGTGATTATTAACAGGCTGCAGGAAGAGCTGAGCGAATTTGTCCATGTCGTCGCTTTGTTCGACGCGCCGACCATTGCTCAACTGGCGGCATACTTGACTGAACACTTTCCAAAAGAGGTTTTCAGTTTCTGTGGAGATGAAGGCCTGGCTTCGGCAGATACCGGCACATCCTCGGCTCAAGAGCAGGTAACCGCCAGGGCTATCGACGAGGTGAGACAGTTGATCGTGCCCTTGAAATGGCGCGAGCAAAGCTCTGGACAGCCAAAGAACCGTCCGGCCATTTTCGTTCTCTCGCCGCCGCGCTCAGGCTCGACGCTCCTAAGGGTAATGCTTGGCGGACATCCCGCATTGTTTGCTCCTCCGGAACTGGAATTACTCTCCTTTAATACTCTGGCCGAAAGAAGGGCGGCTCTATCCGGACGCTATAGCTTCTGGCTCGAAGGTACAGTGCGCGCACTGATGCAAGCGAAGGATTGTACCGCAGAGGAAGCAAAGGCATTGATGCATCAATATGAAGAGCAACAGATGAGCACCCGGGAGTTTTATCGTCTACTGCAGGAATGGCTTCCAGAGAAGTGGCTGGTCGACAAGACGCCTTCTTACGCGCTTGACGAGCAAGTGCTACAGAGTGCCGAAGCAAACTTTGAGAATGCCCTGTACATTCACCTCGTGCGGCATCCGCAAGCGGTGATTAGATCATTTGTGGAGGCCCGCCTGGATCAGGTGTTCTTTCGTTATCCACACACATTTGATTCGAAAGTATTAGCGGAAACTTTGTGGGTTATCAGTCACGAAAATATCATCCGATTTCTGGCTACGATTCCGGCGAAACGAAAGCACGTCGTAAAGTTCGAGGAATTAGTGGAATCGCCCGCGGAGTCTGTTAATCAGATATGTGACTTTCTTCAAATCGAGCCGGTTGACGAAATGTTGGAGCCGTACAAAGAAAAAAGCCAGCGGATGACGGATGGAATACATCCCTTATCGAAGATGCTGGGGGACGTAAAGTTCCACGAGCATCAGGGAATCGAGGGGGAAGTTGCTCATCGTTGGAAACAAGATGGAAAAGCGCGACTCAGCGGAGTCACATGGCGACTCGCTGCATCGCTGGGATTTCAAAGAGAGGACCAGCCAGAGTCGGAGTGGGCAACGCACAAAAAACAGATGCCGGCTAACTTTGTTCCTATTAAGCCGGACGGCATGCAAACACCTCTCTTCTGCATACATCCTGCCAGTGGTCACGTCTATGGCTATGTCGCCCTGGCACGCTGTCTCGATCCGGATCAACCGTTCTACGGCATTCAATCACCCAGTCTCTTTGAGTCTCGCGAACCGTTTACGACTGTGAGAGAGATGGCCGCTTATTACGTTGAGAAGCTGTTAGAGTTTCAACCTCAAAGTCCCTATCTTTTGGCGGGACATTCATCGGGTGGACATGTGGCGTTCGAGATGGCGCAAATACTCGTGCGGCAGGGACAGAAAGTCTCGTTGTTGGCTCTGATTGATACTGAGGCTATGTCTGTGAACGAAGTTGAGCAGAGAAAAGCAGAAGTGGAACATCAAGACGACGCGATGCTTCTTGCCGGAATGCTCAGGTACTCTTTGCCACTGTCTCCTGAATATCTTCAAAAGCTCAATCCTGAGGAGCGTTTACTCTATATCATTGATCTCGCTAAGCAGCATCAACTCATTCCTCCCGATTTCCAACTCGCGCAGGCCAGGCATTTTCTGAAGACTTTGAGAGCGAACATCGAGGCGAGTGCCAGTTACGTGCCCGACAGCTATCCCGGCAGAGTCACGCTTTTCCGTGCCAGCGAGCGTGACGTTTCGGAAATTCCATACGGTGAGACACTCGGTTGGGCAAACATAGCTATGGGAGGAGTGGAGTTACATATGGTGCCGGGCAATCATTTCACCATGACCGCCCAACCAAACGTTCAGGCATTAGCCGACCTACTGACGACCTGTCTCGAGAGGGCGAAAGGAACGGAAGAATGAGCGAAGAAACAGTTTGGTGTTCGTGAAGGAGTTGATCTTGATGACGTTTGGGCTCAGACATTCATGAGTGAGCACGTGAGACCTTCGACTTAACCCAACGCCGTCTCTGGCTTACAGCACCATGAATAAAGAGAGAATACAGAAAGTCCTGCTGCGTCTGACGGGTGCATTTGAGATTCTGGCGTTTATAGCGGTCGTTATGCCACGCACTTGGATGGAGATGTCACACGAATGGCTTGGGCTGGGCCAGATGCCTGATGGTCCAGTGTTGATGTTTCTTATCCGCCAGGCGTCCTATACCTACGGTATGCACGGCATTTCTTTGTGGGTTTTGGCGCGAGACGTGAAACGGTTCCGTCCGCTTATCATCCTAAATGGGCTTGCGTACCTGTTAGCCGCGCCGGTGTTTTGGGCTATCGATTACAGCGCGGGAATGCCGGTTTGGTGGACGATCGGAGACTGTATCGGCTGTGGCGTTTTGGGTGCCGCACTGCTCTGGTGCAGTTTAAGCGTACAAAGCCGTGTCACACCACTCACCGCAAATGAGGAACGAGAACGAGAATTCCTAACAACACCAAAAAGATAAAAGTCGGCTGCACAATACCCAGGAAGATTGCTCCAGCCTCATTCACTATTTCTCGATTAGCAAAACGCTTGACACAAGTAACAGCCGAGGGTGATCGCTTCAATGGCAAACGATTGAGTGTCGCGGTGTCGCGGTGTGGCTTTGCACTAAAAGTCCCTACATTCTGGATTTCTCTGTGCAACCTCTGTGTTCTCTGTGTTCTCTGTGTCTCTGTGGTGTGTTTTGCTCGGAATTGATCCACCACAGAGACACAGAGAACACAGAGGTTGCACAGAGAAGAGAGCGTTCGTGACTTTTTGTGCAAAGCCTCCGCGGTGTCAAAGTATGCGCCGATCGAACCGGCGCACGCCAACAGTAGATGCCTAACCATGGCTGAGGGGCTGTGAGCCGGGCCCGATCAGCGTCAGCGCCAGTCGTCGATAAGATAGACACCGGGTCGGTTGTATCCCGCCTCGTTCGGCCTGCTCATCACTACACCCTGAACGTCCGTCCGGAATCCGCGTGCGAGCATATATCGATAAGCTTCATGACGTGCAGTATTAACTCCACCACGAAGCCGAGATACGTTTTGTGCCGAAGCCATCTCCTGGCACGCGTCAATCAACTCGCTGAAATGTTGTTCCGCAGCAGGCCCGGGACGCACCGCGGCAAACTTGATGTAGCAAACGTCGCTGCCTGCTTCCGTTCCTGGTCCAACATGACAGACAGCCAGTGCCATCAACCTGCTGTCGTCCCAGAGGAAGATCGTGTCACCAAGGTTCTGCGCGGCGACAGCGCGGATCTCGTTCGCAACGTCAAGGCCTTCATAAATCGCATCAGTTACTTCGCGGGCTGCGCTCAAGACATCGTCTCTTTCAGCACTTGCCACTTCGGAGAACTTCGTCCATCGGCTTGCCTTCCGTACTTGCTCCACCGGTTTTGACATGATCGCGGTAAGAAAGCGCGGCCAAAATCCGAACCGTTGATAAAGCCCGACGTGCTTTTGACTATGCGGGAAAGTGAAAAGACCGGCGTGTGTCGTTGCCCACTTATCAAAAAGCTCGACGATAGGTTCCATCAAACGTTTGCCCACGCCGCGGTCCCAGAAATCAGGACGGATGGTCAATGGACCGAAGAAGCCAACGCTGCCCCAGTTAGTCGCAAGATTTGATCCGATAACTTCGCCGCCAACTTCAGCAGCAAAAGCGGCGTCAGGATTGGCGAGCCATCGGTTTCGGATGTAAGCGGCGTCGCCCATAAAAGACATCGGTTCTGGCAAACCAATGAATGTACCGAACGCGAGTCGCATGATGGAGTCAGCGGTGGAGAGTTCAGTCTCTCGGAGGGGATGGATGATGATGTCTGATTTCGTTGTGTCTTCTATCCTGGATTCAGGTCTCATGAATTACACCTTCCCTTTGAAAATAATGCGCATCAATTATAAAGCGGAGACTGAGCTGCACGCAGGCGCCCGGGTACTTCCTGCGGAAGAAAGCTTTGCCCTAAAAGTCAGAAAATGTGCTTGGACCGGTCGCTATCGCTCCCTGTACTGACCCGGTCCAGGTGTGATTCCTGACTCTTGAGACAAAGCCGCGGAAGAAGCGAGGATCATCAGTCCCGCCACCATCAGCTAATCAATATTTTGAACCCAGAGGTTTTGATTCAAAAGTATGCACCGGCCGCACTGGCAAACGCCAAGACTAAATGACAAAGAATGTGCGCAATCATGGCGCACTCAAGTCCTTTTCTCCAATAAAGGTAGCCTGCGATTACACCAAAAGCAGAATTTGCAAGGATTACAAACAGCACGAGCGCGAGTCCAAAAGAATCAGATAACAACACGTAAGCTACCGGAAGGTGTCCAGCGCCGAAAACTAGTGAAGAAAGTAGAATCGCACCCACGAAGTGTGCCTTGGTTGGTATGTCACGTCCCTTCTGTAGAAGGCGCCATGCCACCCACACGATCAATGTCATAAAGCCCCATCGCAACAACAACTCCTCGGTCACGCCGCCATAAAGGATGCGAGTCGGAAGTGGAAGGACTCTGGAGAACTTACCGATGCGATCAACTGCGTGAGTCGAAAGAAATGGCTTGCTTAGCAATGAAATCAGAACGATAGCAAGTCCCCCCGCTAATCCGCCGACCACACCGGCTGCAAGCTGCGGCCTCAGTGACGTAAAGATATTGCCGCCGCCGGCTAATGCTTCTGCTACGGGTGCCGATAGGCGCACTTTCGGCGCCAGTGCGACGCCAATCAAAACCGCCACCGCGAGGATCAGCGCCGGTTGGACCAGGCTGAGAAGTTTCAATGCGGGCGTGATTGTCGGAATGTCACCTGTTGTGTTAGGAACCAGTGCCGCCACAGCAGACAGATCGATTAAAAGAATGGATACAACGCCGATCAGTCCGACAAACAATAAAATAAAGAATAGTCGAGTCTTTGAGCGAGTCATGTCGTAACGTTGACCTGAGTAAAATCGTATTGCACAATCCTGACCAGAAATTAGCTTAACGTTTCGAGAGCTGTAACTGAATTCCAAACTGCTTAGTTTGATGCTTATGAGTCACAAACAATTTAACTGAATCGGTGAGATAGCGGTCCCGGTGTGGATCGCAAAACACCCTTACCTTCACAGACTCAGGAGTAATTCGCCAGACTTCGTCTAACTAACTCGACGAGGCACTTGCTTTCTTGAGCCTGAAGAAAGCGAGTCACTCGTCATGATGAAAAGATCGCATCTCATTCTTGCCGCACTAGCAACCTGCCTGCTGCCAATCGCACTCTTTTCAACTTCGCTTGTTCGTGTCGCAGCGAATGCGCCACGAGAGCGTAAGTTCGAGTTTGAATATAAAGCGCTGGTCAAAGAAATTCCGGTCGGAGCAAAGAAGGTCGACCTTTGGATACCGGTACCACACGACAGCCCTTTCCAGAAGATCACTGACATGAAGATTGAGGCTCCTCACCAGTACAAGATTCATACGGCGCAGTATGGAAACAAAGTCATGCACATCAGCATGAATAACCCCGAGGAATCAAGCCTCGCCGTCACAATGCACTTTGTTGCAATCCGAAAGGAACATCTCCAGGAAAGACTCCAGCAAACTAATCTCCCTCCTTTAACCGAAGCGCGTGACCCGAACATGGACCGCTGGCTTCAGCCTGATCGATTAGTGCCGATCGACGGCAAGATCAAGCAATGGGCGCAGGAAGTCGTCGATGCGGCGGGTGCTAAGACTGACGTGGAGAAAGCACGTGCCATCTATAACCATATTGTTTCAACTGTAAAGTACGACAAGAGCGGCCAGGGTTGGGGACGTGGTGACATCTACTACGCCTGTGATGCGCGACGCGGCAACTGCACTGACTTTCACGCCATCTTCATCGGCTATGCGCGAGCGGTAGGCATTCCCGCACGCTTTGCTATTGGTTTTCCACTGCCGACAGATAGAGGCGCAGGCGAGGTGAGCGGCTACCACTGTTGGGCGGAGTTCTATGCTCAGGGGATCGGTTGGGTGCCAGTCGATGCTTCAGAAGCGGCCAAGGACCCGGCCAAACGCGAATACTTCTTCGGCGCGCATGATGAAAACCGAGTCGAGTTCAGCATCGGTCGCGATTTGATCCTGCAACCGCAGCAGCAAGGAGAACCGCTCAACTACTTCGTTTATCCGTATGCTGAAGTGGATGGTAAAGCTTTTAGCTCCGTTGAGAAGAGCTTCGCTTATCGCGATGTAACTAACGCTCCGTGAATAGATCCGCCTAGGTGCGTCAGACGCTTTGTTATATTTTCGCTCATCAAATATCGATTTTGAGGTTTGAAATGAGCATACAAACGGGACGAAGATCTCACTGAAGCTGAATGGCGCGTCGCTGAAGCCGTGGCGTGCGGACTCTCGAACAAAAGAAACGCCGCGGAACTAAAGCTCAGCGTAACTTTGCCTCAAAAGTCGGGAATCACACTTGGACCGGGTCAGTACAGAGAGCGGTAGCGACCTGGTCAAATTATGGGGGTCAACCATCGTTAGGAAATATCGCATGCTGATCACTGACCAGGTCGCTACCGCTCCCTGTACTGACTCGGTCCAAGCACATTTTCTAAGTTTTAGGGCAAAGCTGCTCATCGTTAGAACCATCGGGGGCACATCAGCCGAATCCTCGATAAAAAGAACTTGAGCAATAGAGTCGAGCTTGCGCTGCATGTGTGAGGACGACGTCCTCCCGAATAAGCACACGTCGCAAAAGAACCTACGATCCTCAATAAAACGAACAAACGCAGAGAAGATCAAGATAAGACATCGCCTCAGGTGTAAATACTGGAAAGTTCAGGTGTTAACACGCTACTTCGCCGGTGGCTAACCTACTACTCTAAGCACTGTAGAAACGCAGATTAAGCGACAAGTTAGAAGGAGTAGTTCAAGAGTGGGATTAGCGAAAACCAAATACGTTGTTTTGTCGGATGACGGGTTTACAAAGCCACGATCGAAAAGATGGATGGAGACTCTGCAGCGTTGGTTTGTTCAGTGTCCAAACTGCACGGAGGTCAGGCTAGTCGTCGGAGCTCGAGAAAACGACCGTTACGTCTGCAAGGACTGTGGACACAGTTTCATTATCAGGTTTTCGACCGCCGCGAGCGAAAAAACTATCTAACCAGGGTTTACGAAATAGCACGTTAAAGAAATGGAGAAAATGAAGATGTCTTATCAAGGACCAATGTTGATCAAGGAGCCGGAGCTTCGTTGGCCCATTGTATTGCTGGCGGCGTTGGTGACTGCCGTTCTCACTCTGCTGGTTGCAGCGATGCACTATATCGCCTGGACAGAGCCGCGAGTTAGTACGCCGTCGCCGCAGCGAATTGAATGGATGCTCCAACCCGGACAGCCCGGCTTTGATCAGTTCAAACAACAGATCGCGATCGAGCAAGTCATAAGCAACGAGAAGGTGCATCCTTTGAATGATTTCGTAGTGGAACTGACGGCAGTGGTCAGAAATCAAACCGGACGGACCATCAACGGCTTGGAAATGCGTGGCGCAATCCTGGACACGGCAGACTCGACGCTGAGGGAACGAACTGTTGCCGTGATTCCGGCGCAACAAACGGTCCTCGAGAAAGATGAAGCAATCAATGTGCGCGTTTTGCTGCACGGTGTGGAGAGGGACTCAGACCGCGCACGTCCGGTGCTGGAAGTTACAGGTATCACATTCGAATGAGCGCGTTCGCTGCAAGGGAAAAACGAGAGGTGACAATCGTGGAGGCGATGCTTGAGGAGCACTTATGTCGTCAGTAATGACAAAAACTTTGCAGGATTATAAGCGCGGCATATTGGCGGCCGTAGAACGGAAGCAATTCAGAGTGTTGATTCCGTACGATGGCTCAGAGAGCGCCGAAACAGCACTGAAGGATTTAGCGCGTGCGGGTTTACCGCAGACGTTTGCGGCGCTGATTCCGGTGACGGACGTTTGGTTACCATCATCGCCCGACGAAATCAATCGCGCGGTGGATGCTCGTCGCTTGAAGCTTATGACTTCGGGGATCTCATCTTTTGCGCCGGCATTGCGAACCTGCGAAGAGCAGCGCGTCTTGTCGCGAGAAGCTGACGATCGTCTTCGTTCCATGTTTCCTTCGGCGAGTGTGACGACTCAAACCGTGGACGCGAGTACGTCACTAGCGAGCGAGATGGTTGAAGCGGCCGAAAATTATGGAGCTGAACTCATAGTTGTAGGGGCTGAGGTTAGTCCGTCACCACAGATCATGGACTACGCCGCACCAGCTTTAAGCATTGCTCGATCGGCTCATTGCTCGGTTCGCATTGCACGAGCCTCTGAACGGAAGTCCAGTTCACCGGTAAACATCGGGGTCGGAGTGGACGGAACGAAATCCACGGAGCGTGCGGTTAAGGCTGTGTCGGAACGGCTTTGGCCGGCCGGCTCGAACGTAAACATCGTCGCAATCGGCGACCTTAGGCCACGCGATCCGGTGCGTGACTCGCAAATGGCGCTGGCATTGGACCAATTAGCCGACACCTTGCGAAGAACAGGATTGACCGTTTCGATTGTGGTTGAATACGGGCAGCGACCAGAAGACTTGCTGTTAGCGCACGCTAAGAAAATTTCAGCCGACTGCATTTTCCTGGATGCGGACCTGTTGGGCCATGGTCAAGGAAATGGTGACAGTCGCGGGCTCAGTAAGGTCGCTCGATCCGTGGTTTTGGGTGCCCCTTGCTCAGTTGAAATAGTGCGACCAAAACTTCTAAGTCGCGAATATTTGGATCCTGCTGCTTGATTTAACGAGTGCAGGGATCAAGAAAGAAAATACAATGAGACTATTACTTGCAGTAGATACGATCACTACTTTGGACATCATTCTTAATCATCTCGAAGCGCGCTCGTGGCCTGAGGGCACCGAGGCCGGCATGCTTTCCGTAGTGGAAGATGAAACGATTCCGCCTGAGACATGGCGCACGCAAGGTTATGGATTGGAGAGGAGCATGGGCCAGGTTCATTGAGGAACGCTGCATAGGAACCTGATTTAAGGTTAACTAAATAGAAGTTGGAATAATAACATGGCGAAAAGATCTAAAAAAGCGGCGAGCATTTACATAACTGAACCGGACTATAACCGTCTGAGCGCGTTGATCGAAAAGAAGCGCGAAAGCAACGGTATAGATCGCGAATACCTTAATAAGTTGGAAGCAGAATTGGATCGGGCAGAAATCGTCGATCCGACTGACATCCCGGCAAACGTAATAACGATGCGCTCAACTGTGCGACTGAAGGATTTAGTGAGCGGAGACGAGAACACGTATTCGTTGGTGTTTCCGACAGAAGCAGATTTTAACCAGGGGAAGATCTCTGTTCTCGCGCCAATTGGAACCGCGATTCTCGGGTATAGATCCGGCGACACGATCGAGTGGACCGTACCGTCGGGTCTGCGACGGCTCAAGGTGGATGAAATCATCTATCAGCCAGAGGCTGCGGGTCACTTTGATCTCTGACAACTTAACTATAGGGGCGAGACCGAAGCCCTCCGCCCCTACAGTTTGTAAGAACCTATTTCGACTCGTAGAGAAGCACTCTCTTTTTTCCGCTTCGACCAATCAAAAAACCACTGAGAGCTCCCACGCCCGCGCCCAGGACCGCCACTCCTGCAGCCACAGTGTTATCAAGCTTTTCAAATCCATTGTCGTGGCCGCTGGCATCTCCAGCGATGCCGATAGCGGCGCCCGCGCCTGCTCCCACGCCAAGACCAATCAATGTCGACTTCGTTACCGACTTCGGCGAGACCTCGTGAATCGTAAGCACATCGTCACGGCGTAATTCTCTCTCAGCGTTTTTTACTGTTAACGATAGACCCGTATCAGAAACATTTCGCAGCGCACCTTCGACTATCTTGCCATCTTTTAATTTCACTGACAGCTTGCTTCCCGAAGCCACGGAATTGAGACGAGACCAGTCATTCAAACCGGTTTGGGCCATCAGCGTGACCGGTGAGAGAAAAAGCAAACAAAGGATCATGGTTACAGTGGTGGCTTTTAGTGCCATGGTTCTCATTAGACTTTCCTTTCAGTGAGAGTTAGCAAGTGACGATAGTGCACCGCCACGAGCGCTGCGAGGTGATTCGTGCGAACTAGGAAATGAATGCTTTTCTTTAGGAATCCGGGGCGAATTCTATCACGTGTGAGCAGGCGTGGCACCTGCTTTCTCACCTAAACTCGATTCAAGCTCTCTGGTTACAACTCCCTCAAGACGGCATTCATGTTGTCTTTCAAAGTTCCTTCGAGACGTTTGCAGCCGCGAGGGGTGTATTCGTAAAGCAAGACGCGGCGGTGTCTCAGATCAAAAGGAACATCGTCGACCGATTGGGCCAAAAGCAGCACCGGTTTGTTCAAGGCGTGACATATTCCAACCTCATAGAAGACGTTCGCATTCTTGTTGGTGAGGTCTGCAAGAATGACGTCCGCGGAGCGGATGCTCTTGAGAATGTCGTCCATGATTGCGTTAGATCCGAAAACGTCATCGCCTCGCTCGCACTCCAAGTCGCACTTTTCGATTAACGTCGGCTTCACGAAGTATTCATACACGTCTTGCAAATCCTGATCGCCAAATGGCATGACGACAAAACAGCGTCTCTTCGAATCCACGCTTCGCGACGTTGATTCGGGCAGTGATAGGTTCGGAGCCGGTTCAGGAGTACGCGACCTGAAAATTTCGACTGCCTCCTGAACTTCGCGACGCAGATTATCGAGTTCGGCCGGATTAATAGTTTCGATAGGGGCCCCAGGCTCCTCGCCTTTGGCTACCCTGGGCCGTTCACCAGTGATGCCCCAGATCAGACGTGCGAGCGCCTCCTCGTAGTCTTCGGTAAAGTCGACCCATGTAACCATCGACAGAAAGCCAGTGGGATTACAGGGACGGAGCAGCAATGGGATTATCCGCGCATTCGCATGTAATCGACGCTCGAGCGCCACATTCAACTCTTGAGTCGCCCAAACAGAATTAAGGTAGTCCGGCGAAAGCACCGCCAGCACGATGTCCGCCTGTTCGATTTGGGCCGTCACCGCTTCAGCCCATGATTCCCCGGCAGGGATGAGCATGTCATAAAACACCTCTGCATTCGGAAGTCGCTCCGAGAGATCAATGTCGAGTTGGCGAACGAACTCCCGGTCTTTCTGCGAGTAACTTATGAAGATTTGAGGCATGATCACTCCTTCTTCTGTGGATGTCGCCTGAGGCTGGCGGTGAGTTGATAATCGTATTGGACCATCAGCCGTCGTGAGCGGCGCATTGTTTAGCATCGAGAAGCAAGACTTGTCAATGAATGTTGTTCATTGATTAGGATGTGTTTAAGACCGTGTAACCTCATGGACCAGAAGCTGACAAAAGAGGATGGTGACCTAATTTGAACTGCTTCTCTGTGCAACCTCTGTGTTCTCTGTATCTCCGTGGTGATTTCCCGCCAACACAACCACGGAGACACAGAGAACACAGAGGTTGCACAGAGAAATCTCTCAAACTAGGGCACTACCCAAAAGAGCATTGACTTTTTCACTCACTTCAAATAAGTTTCGCCTGCTTAATACATAACTGAATGCGTCCGAGCGTCCGAGCCTGTTTTCCTTGCAAACTCGCTAGACCGCAGCCCGCTAAGCTACAAACTTCGCTTTGTAGTCCGCATCAAACGCCACCGGATCATTGCTCAGAGGTGGTTGCAGCGATCAAACTTAAGATAGGAGCCCCCACATGTCTCAACACACTCCCACTTGGCAGAACGTTATGAACGATGTCGTCGATTCACGTGTCTGCGCAGCGCTAAGGGATCAGATCATTGAGAAAACTGCGATCAGCGAGAACAACCGGATCACGCTGAGACTCTTACAGACCCAGGAATTACCGCATGGTCAGATGGTCCTTTGCATCGAGCATAACTATGAGCTTCGCAGTCTGCGATCTGAATCCGTGTCATTCGAGGTCCGACACTATCTCGACGATCACATCGCTTGGCCAAAGAATGGCCTGCCCAAATTTGAACGGGTCGAAGTCGGTTTAGTTCATTACAGCGGCAGCGAGCTAATGCAGCAGATTAAGGACGGCGTATTTTCAGTCAATCTTCCTCTCCAACCTGGCTCTGAAGGATCCATTCCGGTTCGCACGGCACGCCGCGAAGTCATCTATGTTCCGGGCTCATATAACCTCGTAATGAATCAACTATGTGCCGGCGTTACCATAAACCTCGATCAGGTTCCCGCCGGCATCGTCGCATCGGTACGAGGTCCTCACTCTAAAGCAGTTCCGATTCGGACAGACGCGATCTTTAACAACTTTCAAGAAGAAATTCTGTTACCCGGTCAGGGACTTGAGTTTCGCTTTACGCCGGAACTCGCGGCTGCCGCGAGGCCTATTTCCGTTGCGCCGCCAAGCGCGGTCCAAGGGTACTTCGTCGAGATTGATTCACCAACTGCCGGTGCAAACGTGCATGACGGCGACTACATCAAGGGAACTGCTCATCTTCCGCCCGATTCGTTTCTATGGCTCTTCGTCGGCGGAGCGGCAACCTATGGTTGCTGGCGTTCACTGGGAGCTGGCATTGAGGTTAAGGGAAACCTGACTTGGGAGGTGCCTGGGTTGTACGGCAGAGCTGCCGATACGGGGAGCTTTGAGATTTATGCCATTGTCGTGGATCGGGGAACACATGATGACTTACTACTCAGTGCTGCCAGAGCTGGCCTATCGGGTAAGTCAATGGATCTGCCCCGACCGATTGATAACACCTTCGTCACAAGGATCCCTGTCACGAAGCCTGCAATCCAACTTGATCGATTCAACGTGGAAAGAAGAGGCGCAGTTCTGGCGGACCGGCGAGGGAGAGTTGGGGATCGGCGAAACAGGCAAGCGGGTTAAGATTCAGTGAACCGCATGGCTTTGCCTCAAAAGTCGGGAATCACACTTGGACCGGGTCAGTACAGGGAGCGGTAGCGACCTGGTCAAATCATGGGAGTCAACAATCGTTAGGAAATATCGCATGCTGATCACTGACCAGGTCGCTACCGCTCCCTGTACTGACCCGGTCCAAGCACATTTTCTGACTTTTAGGGCAAAGCTGAACCGCATACAACAACCCGTCGGTGCTGCCAAAATAGACCACGCCTTTATCAACGACTGGTGAAGACCAGATTGCGCCGACGGAGCTCGAAACACCAGCCTCGAAACAATTGACGAGTAATCAAACTGTCGCTATCGTTCCTTCACGTTTTCCTCTTTGCTGGTCGGCTTCAGAAACAAATCATGAAACCAGTCGCGATATCTACGCTCGCAATCACCGTCTTCGCGCTCGTGGTTGTGCAGCCGTCGAATTCTCAAACGCAAGCCACAGACAAACCCGTCGAACAGACTCGCAAGAATATACAGGTGTTGAAGGGTCTGCCTGAGTCGCAGTTGTTCCTCGCCATGAACTTCGTCGGAGACTCACTCGGTGTACATTGTGATTATTGCCACGTCAAGGAAGCTGACAAGTGGGTGTGGGAAAAAGACGACAAGAAGAACAAACTGATAGGTCGCGAGATGATGCGCATGGTGCTCGAGTTGAATCGAACGAAGTTTAATGGAGAGCCAATCATCACGTGTTATAGCTGTCATCGTGGCAGTTTGCGAGTCGAGCGAATAGCGCCACTCCCACCGAAAGACTTTGCCAAAGAAGCGATTCGATCCGAAACAAAGGTCTTGCCAAGCGCCAAGGAAATTATCGACAGATATCTCACTGCCGTCGGTGCAAAAGCAGATACATTGTCGAAACCAATCGTCATGAAAGGTATAGCTGAAAGATCCGTCAATGCAGGCCCGCTTGAGATCGTCTTCAAACAGCCAAACAAACTGTTCGCGAAGCAAACAACGTCGCAGGGAATCATCATCCAGGCATCAAACGGCACGACGGGTTGGATCCAGACGAGTAAAGGCACAACTCAGATGACGGCCGAAACTTTGCAACAATTCAACACCTTGCTGGCTCTATTCGGTCCCATCAAGATTCCGGACGCCGTAACGCGAGCGGAGGTTGCTGGTATAACAAAGGTTGGCGATCACGACAGTTATGCTCTGACCATCACGGACAATCCAACACAATCCACTCAGTTGCTCTTTGACGTCGAGAGTGGACTGCTTCTCCGCATGCTTAATGTGACGAACACGATGCTTGGTCCACTGAATACACAACGCGACTTCAGCGACTACAGAGACATCGGTGGTCTGAAACTGCCTTTCACGATTCGCACGTCAGATGTCGCAGCGTTCGACACCGCAGTCCGCAAGTTTAGCGAGATCAAAATCGATCTCGCAGTTGACGATAATATTTTCGAAATGCCTCGCCCGAAATGAGATCTGCACTCTATGACCAGAAAAAACTTATTATTCGTATTCACCGTCATTGCGTTGCTTTCAACTGCAGCCTGGGCCCAGGTTCCGGACAAAGACAAGGTTGTCGCTGGCGCTGAGCGAGCGTTCGAGAAGGTGACGAAGGCTTACGTCGCACCGGCGCCGGGTTGTGCTGCCGCTGTGTCGCTCAATGGAGATGTCGTGTTCGAAAAAGCATTCGGGCTGGCCGATCTGGAACTCAACGTGCCGAACACAACTCAAACTATCTTCGAGTCAGGCTCAGTCGCGAAGCAGTTCACCGCCGCGGCGCTCGTGCTGCTGCAACAGGACGGAAAGCTTAGTATCGACGATCCAGTCAGGAAATACATTCCGGAACTCCCCGAGTACGGTGCGCCGCTGACGATCCGACACCTCTTGAATCACACTTCCGGGCTGCGCGACTGGGGCACAGTTATGAGCCTGACCGGCGCGGGTCGCGGCGATCGAGTCATCACTCAAGATCTCGCACTCGACGTTATTACTCACCAGCGGGCGCTCGACTTTACGCCCGGTGCCGAATACTCGTATTCAAACAGCGGCTACAACCTCGCAGCAATAATCGTCGAGCGCGTTTCGAAACAGAAGTTCCCAGCCTTCGTTGAAGAGCGGCTATTCAAACCACTCGGAATGACGAACAGTTCGTGGAGAGACGACTTCCAGCGCATCGTCCCCGGCCGCGCGCAAGCGTATTCGCGCCAGGGCAATGGACCATGGCGGCTCAACATGCCATTCATGAATGTTTATGGAAACGGCGGCATGCTCACGACGGTCGGCGATTGGATGAAATGGAACGCGATGCTTGACTCGAAATCGCTGGGCGCGCCTCTTGTCGCTGCGTTGGAAACTCGAGGAGTCCTGAATGATGGTCGAAAGATCGCGTACGCGCTTGGTCTCGAAGTCGATACGTACAAGGGGCTGAAGGACGTTTCGCATGGCGGCGCGACTGCCGGCTATCAGACTTTTCTCGCGCGTTATCCCGATAACAAGGTTTCAGTCGGTGTGATGTGTAACGGCACTTCGCCAAGTGCAGGAGGAATTGCCGCAAACATAACGGATGAGATCTTCGGGCCAATGCTGCAAGACCCAAGGGCCGAACCCGCCAAGGTGTCAGAAGACGAGCTGAAGAAATTCGTCGGCATCTGGCGGAATGAAAAGACGCATGCTCCGGCACGGTTCATCATCGATAACGGTGTGTCGCGTTGGAGCGGCGGGCGCGTCATACCGATGGGAGGGGGAAAGTTCACCGTCGGCGCTAACGAACTGAGGTTTACTTTCGATAAGGAAGGGAAGCCGGTGTCTGCTGAAACTGTCGATTCGGATGGTGAAGTCAGGCGCTTTCTTCCCGAGCAGGCGTGGACGCCGGCGCCAGCGGACCTTGCTTCATTCAAAGGAGACTGGTTCAGCGAAGAGGCTGGAGCAGCATTCACTGTCGCCATTGACGGTGACAAAGCATATATCAAACAGCGTCCGGCGACGAGTTTGTTAATGCAGCCGATTTATAAGGACCATTTCGACGCGGAAGGATATATTGTCTGGTTCACCCGCGATAAAAACGGAAAGGTCAATGGCCTGCACGTCGGTGCCTCGCGAATGCGCGACATGCCGTTCGTGCGTGTGAAATAGTTATCCACAGATTACGCAGAGAGATTTGATAAAGCCTGGGGCGCAAGCCCTGGGATCCGGAATAACTCGTGCGCCTCATCACAGAACACGCGGTTTCGGCAGCAGAGAAACGACAAGGGCCAAAGCGCATCCTAAGACAATGCCGGCAGTTGGGGTTACAGAGTCATGCCAGACGAAGTATTTTAAATACAATGTTTGGACCAGTACTGGTATCGCCGAGATTCTCACGATCTTAGATTTCGTGCATAGCAATCCATAACTGAGCAGCAGAGTGTGGCCCGAAATAAAGGGCACATTTCCGACTACTCGTCCGGTTGCTAATGAGAAAACTAAAAAATCGATGCCATGCTGGAAGAAGTTGGCTTCGCGAACATGTTCCACACGCTCGAACATGAAGGCGATCACCGGCACCATCAGCGGTACGAAGTACTGGAAAGTACCTGATGGATCGAGAATGGTCGCTCGGACTGACGAATGACACAAAAGCCACAGTCCGACAAGAGCTGCTCCGGCAAATGAGCAGAGAAGCACTATCCGCGGGCGAGAGATTTGCGCGCGAAGGTTAGCCAATGTGTAGTTTGAGTTCCGCGAAATTGAAGAGGGTACCATTGAATGTTGAGAAAAAGGCGCGAAGTTCGATTTACCTCGGCCACATCTCTCTATTTCGTTGCCTCGCGTGGATGGTTTGTAGTTGCGGTACGATGCTCTTGAAGCACTCGACCAGATCAATCAGGCTGAAGATCGAGCAGAGGATACGCCGTGACGTTCGGGGGGTTCGTTTAAATATCGATGCCACTGTGTGCCTCCTAATCTTGTGGCTTGATACTGATCCAGCGGGGGAAAGTCAATACCCATTCGAGTACTGGTTCGAATGCTTGGCAAGATTTCGTATTGCTTTTAGACTTCTCACCAACATTCAGCCCGATGACTACATCCGTCACGTCAGAAACGAGACCAAGGTTAGCGCCACTCGTGTGTGCCAATTGTAATGCGCCGCTCGTAGTGGTTGATGGACCATCGCTCGTCTGTCGCTTTTGTGGCGCGAGCAATGTCATTCCACAGATCTACCGCGAGGAGCTCCGGCTCACGCGCGACCTGGATTCAGCCACACGTAACGCGGCTGAGCAGTGGTTGCGGCTCGCGCATATCAAAGTGCCACGGTGGTGGTTCATCTGCGCTGCGATTGCGCCGTTTGTGCTGATGACCGGCGGTCTCATGATTCTTCTCGCCGCCGCATGGCTGCGAGTCGTGAGTGGTCAGGCACTTCCAGTGTTGTTGGGATATGGCTGGTTGATATTGATTCCGGTGCAACTACTCGCTGCAAACGTTACGATGAAAAATATTCTCGTGAGTGGTGCTTCAAACGTTGGTGCAGCCTTTGCCGCGAAACCGCCTTCGGCTCCGGGTGCGCCGCCGAATTGCCGTCAGTGTGGTGCGCCACTCTCGGTTCAACCGGACGATATTCTCGTCCGTTGTATTTACTGCGAAACAGAAAGCATCGTGCAACTCGATGATTCGGCCATGAAGAACTTGCGGAAGCGAGTTGCGTCGGCCCAATCGAGCCTCGCGCAAGCAATGGGTGCGCTTACGAAACATGCCAAACTCGCTCGCATTGAGACGCTGGGACGCACGGGTGTCATTGCGGGCCTGTTGGTTTTGCCAATCGCCTGGTCGTTTGTTGCATCATGGAATTCAAGTTATTGGGCGCTGCTCATCGCCCTCGATGTGTTTATTCTGGCGATGTGCGTATTTTGGAATGTGCGTGAAGCATTTCTGCCGCCGGTCACGCTTGAAGAACTTGACAAGCTGTTAGGAAGTTCCACAGAAGACGATCAGCGTAAAGCTCGAGTAGCCGGCACGCGTGGATGGTACGACAACTCTTCAGACCGAGTGAACTTTCTTGTACCAGCTTGCGTGACCCTGATCTTCATCGCAATTCAGATTGTTGTGCTGACCGCGAAACGTTAATTTTGATTTCTCTGCGTCTCTGCGGTAAAGAAACGAAAACATGTAAACCGCAATTGGTTCCGTTTCGACGCTACGATCACAAAAAGCACATAGGAACCCAAGAAGCACAAAGGGGATTTTGTGTCCTAGTTATCTCGCAGCAACTACCGCCGAGGCTCATCCCGGTTGTGACGAGTAGTTAAGTTTCGAGGTCGAGTGGGTTCTTATACAATCTGCGTAATCTGTGGATAAGGGCCCGGTGATAGCGGGCGATAGCCTAAAAATATGAAAGACTACAAATTCGTCACTATTTGGCGTGTTAACGCTCCGATTGAAAGTGTCTGGAACGAGATCTATCACTCGCTCGATTGGCCCACGTGGTGGAAGGGCGTCGAGGCTGTAGCTGAAGTGAGCAAGGGCGACGAGAACGGCGTCGGCAGTATTCATCGTTACACCTGGAAAAGTAAGTTGCCATACCGGCTGAGCTTCGATATGAAAACGGTTCGTATTGAGCCGCCGCTGTTGCTCGAGGGCGTCGCGTTCGGTGAACTACAAGGCCGCGGACTATGGCAACTGTCGTCCGAAGGCAGCGAAACCGTTGTCAGATACGACTGGAACGTCGAGACGACCAAGCGTTGGATGAATATCCTGTCGCCGATTGCCCGACCGTTGTTCGAGTGGAACCACAACGTGGTGATGAGCTGGGGAGCAAAAGGCCTCGAAAAGAGGCTCGGGACCACTGTTGTTGACCAACAGATGCCATAACGAAATCTCTGGATCGATCAGTTACGCCCCGTAAATAGCTCAACGATGAGATCGTCAATGTCATCTCTAAGCTATTTGGCGTCGAATCCGGTCGAACAGTTCATGGTATTGTTTGCCTTCAAAGGTGAACGGGCCGATATCCTCGAAGCCGTCAGTGTGAATCACCTCCTCATAGTTGTTCTGGATGCCAAAGTCTTTCCAGATAATGAGGCCTGCTTCACGTTGCACTAATAACGTCACGGCCCCGCATCCAAGGTCGCCACACTCCGGACAAATGTATAGCGCAGTCCGGCCGTGCGTCATATCCGGCGGGCTCCTTCTAAGCAGAGCAATGCTCGCTTTCGCGTGTGCGTCGAACCAGCCGAAAGGCGAGATAAAGTCAGCCTTGAATCGTGAGGATAGTGGTTCAATAAATATCTGCGGTGACGATTTAATCTTCGTCGCACTCGAGGTTTGACCCTACGCGAAACGTATGTCCGTCCGGGTGTCGAATGTGACACTCACGAACATTCCAGGGCATATCGGTAGGTGGAAACGGAGCAGGAATACCGAGCTTCTGAGCGAGCTCATACGTTGCGTCAACCTCGGCGGGCGTCGCCAGCCACCACGACATCCATACGCTACCGGCTTGATTGTCCCAAGGCTCCGTAGGCATAGGACCACCGCGAGAGCCCTGGCAATTCTGGCAAAGAAAGATTTCAGACTTACCGCAACCGACGGCGCCGAAAGTTGGTGGATCGCCCCAGGCCCAAAGCTTCTGCCAGCCGAGACTCTCAAACCACGCAAAGCTGTCGGCCATGCTTGAGACGTTTAATATCGGAGTGATACCTATAAAATTCATCGTTAACTCCCATCGACCAATCTTTGCCACAAAAAGCACATAAGGCTCAAGAGGTTTGTTGGGCCTCAACATAGAAATTGCGGTTGACCTCAAACGTTTTGATTTCTTCAGGGAAGTCGAGCGACTGTTTTACTTCAGTCGGCGTTATCACGATTTCCTTGCCGTTGATGCTCACACGCAGCGGCATGGCGAAGCCTTTCACAACTCGCTCGTAATTAAACGACACCGTCTTTCCGTTTACGCTGTATCTCAGCAACGGAATCTGTGTGGTCCGCAGATACTGGTCAAATACCTTGCTGAGATCAATGCCGGCCTTCTTCGTGATGTACGACTCGATCTGTTCCGTCGTGACAGTCTGGTGCCAGAAATCTGCGTTGAGACCATGCAGGATCGAGAGCCATTTCGCGTCGTCGTTGATGATGTGGCGAATCGTATGGAGCATGTTTCCGCCTTTCGGATACATGTCTCCCGATCCTTCTCGGTTGCTTCCGTACGTGCCGATGATGGGCCGGTCGTTTCTGATCGAGCGACGAGTGCCGATCACGTAATCTTCGGCGTCTTTCTTTCCGAAGTGATATTCGACAAAAAGATTTTCCGAGTAGTTCGCGAAGCCTTCGTGAATCCACATGTCGGCGGCGTCTTTCATCGAGATGTTGTTGCCGAACCATTCATGCGCTGATTCGTGAACGATAATGAAGTCGAACTTGAAACCAACTCCGCACGCACAAGGGTCGCGATTCATGTAACCGTTACGAAACCAGTTGCCGTAAGTAACCGAGCTTTGGTGCTCCATTCCCGGGTATGAAACGGTGACCAGCTTGTAGCCGTCTTCATAAAACGGATACTTGCCAAACCAATACTCAAACGCCTCCAGCATCCGCTTCACTTCCTTGAACTGCCGCATCGCCGCCTCTTTCTGATGAGGCAGAACCCAGTAGTTGATATCGAGCACGCCGCCTTTGCCCTGATACTTGTCGGTAAGATTGATGTAATTGCCGATGTTCACGTTGACGCCGTAATTATTGATCGGGTTCACGACTTCCCAGTGATACGTCTTCTTCTTTGCCGCGACATCATGGTCCGTTTTCTTTAACCGGCCATTTGAGACGGCAACGAGGTTCTCCGGCACGGTAACACTGATTTGCATACCGCGATCGGGTTCGTCAGCACCGTGATCTTTGTTGGGCCACCAGATGCTCGCGCCGATGCCCTGGCACGTCGTGACGATAAAAGGCTCGCCGAGATCGTCTCTGCCCCACGTTATGCCGCCGACCCACGGTGGGTTCTTACTAACCGTCGGCACGCCTTCGTAAAACACCTCGATCTTATCTTCGACTCCCTGCGGCAACTCTTTTTCAAACATCACCCAGTAGACGTTTCCTTCGCGCTCGAATTTGAGTTGCTCGTTGCCGTGCGTGATCTTTGTAATCGCCAACGGCGGCTGCAAGTCGATCTGCATCTTGCTGCCGGGTTTGAGAGTCTTGAAAGTGATCTCGTTAGATCCTTTCAAGCGCCGGGTTTCAAGCAAGAATTCGACTTTCAGGTGATAGTGCAACAGGTCCCACCATTCGCGTTCGGGCGTAACTGACCCGCGCAGTGTTTCCTGACGTGTGACGGGTTCGGTTTGTGCAAGAAGGGAAGGGGCGCCGATTTGCAAGAATAGGAATAGTGCAATCCCGACGATTGTTGATTTACGCATAGTCATCATTTTCAGGGTGTATCTGGGAGACAGCAAAAAGGCACAACAATACAAAACGGATCTGAACGGGCCGTCTCGATTGATACGCGTGTGAAGTGATGGAAGAACGGGCGGCCACGGCGGGCCGCCCGTTGTTTTAAATCTAACGCGTCGGGCTGCTAAGAATTTCTGCCAACGCGTGCAACCGATTCGCGTCTGCCGCATTCTTCGCCGTGGCGGCGCTCGTTTCCAGCGACGACACCAGATTCGTGAGTTTGGTCGCGTGTTGAAGGTTTGAACCCTCCGCACTTTGAATCGCCTGGCGCACGGCTGCGATCTGATCGGCGCCCAAACCATGCGAACGCTCTAACTGATCAACATAAGCTTTCGCGACGACTAACTTGTGCGGCCACTCGATCTTTTGCTGGTTCTGCACATTCAACTCGTTGAAGTGAACTGTCCTCGCAGCATCAATCTCGTTCTGCGTCAGAAACTTCGTCGGCGTCAGTTCAAACACATCCAAACCGCGTGCGATTTCTGAAGCGTAGATATGACCGTTGTACCAGTACGCTGACCAGTCACCGCCGAGCACGAGCATGTCAGGCCTGATCGGGCCACGATCGAAATACGCAATCTCAACCGGATGCTCTGCGTCAGTGAAATCCATGACGGATATGCCGCCCTGGTACCACGCTTGCACTTCAATGTCGCGACCAGGAATCGGAACGAGTGAGCCGTTGTGGGCCACGCAATTCTCACTGTCGCCTTGCGCGGCGGGCATCTTGTAATAGCTCGCGAACTTCAGCTTGTTGTCTTCCAGGTGGAAGATCGAATCCGCGCCCCACTTGATCGGGTCGTTTGCACGGCAGCGGGCGCCGAGTCCGCCGCCCCACTCATCCGTGAACACGACTTTCTTGCCATCATTTGAAAACGACGCCGAATGCCAGTACGCATAATTCGGATCGTTCACGGCGTCGAGGCGCTTCGGATTCGCTGGATCCTTGATGTCAATCAGGATTCCGTTTCCGGAGCATGCGCCCGCCGCCAGCCCGATCGCCGAGTAAGCGGTGATGTCGTGACACTGGTTAGTAGGCTCCGGCTTCTCTGGTCCATTCTTGCCGTGTGAGCCGCCGTTACTCAAAGCGTCGAGTTTGCCGCTCGCGGGATCCGAAAACAGACGAGGGCTCGAGATGATCTTCGCGTCCTGCGGCGACGCGAGCGGCACCTTGATCACATCAATGCGAAATAGAGCCGTGTTCGGATCCTTCTCCGGCGCCTCATCTGAGCATCCGGCCAACTCTTCGCTCTGGCGGACGAACGAGGTTCCCGATACGTAGACGTAAATGTTGTCTTTGTCGTTTGGATCGGTGACGAGTGTATGCGTGTGCGAGCCGCGACAAGTTTGGACCGCAGCGACTTGCTTCGGATTCTTGATGTCGGTGATGTCGAAGATTCTGACGCCGCGGAAGCGATCCTTCTGCGCCGGCGGTAGCATGCGCCTTTCGTCTTTGTCGGGTGCCTGCGACGAAGGCGGCGCAGGTGGGAATCCCTGCGTGCCGCAATCCAAACGGCCGTTCGGCATTTCCACTGACATGAAAAGCAGGTTCTTGTAAACCGAGACGTCGTTTTGTCCACCCGGACAGATCATCGACGTCAGCAAACTCGTCTTCGCGGGATTGGAGATGTCGTAGATGTTGAGACCGTAAAAGTTTCCCTGGAAGAGGTGATTGCCCTGGAACGCGAGGTCCGAGTTTGCAAAAGAGAGTTGCGCGATAACTAGTTGCACGCCCTTTGGCAACTTTGCCATTTGAGCGGGACTGCCCATTTGCCCCAACGCTTTTTGCACATTCGGATCGTCAGGATTATCGGCGCTGATTTGAAACGCAGCCGGCTTTTTGACGAGCAGGATGTGCTTCAGACCCATCGCAGTTTCACCTGCGTTGAAAAATCCCGGCGTCAGTTTGGCGCGCGGATCGTTCACATCCGCGCCGGTCATGCCCGCGGGTAGTGGTCCAGCGGGTTCAGGAGCAAATGGATTGTCCTGTGCTTTCTTGGTAGTCTCCGGCGACGGCGAGGCCGATGGCTTTTGTGCCATTGTTTGGATTCCAAAACACGAGCACAAAATTATGACAGCTAATAGTAGGTGGTGTACTCGATTCATCATTTCTCCTCTTAAGGTTTTTCGCCCAGCATCGTTTGCATGATTCTGATTTCGGCGCGTTGGCCGCTGTCGACGTCGGTCACGAAGTTAAAAAGTTCAGCATCCTGGCCCGCGCCGGCCGTGTCGAATAAATCCTTCACCATTGTTAACGCACCCTGGTGGTGCTGAATCATTCCAGTCAGGAACAGACGGTCAAACTGTTCGCCTTTTGCTTTTCTCAACGCTTCCATCTGTTTTGCCGACAGCATTCCGGGCATGAGCATTGAATCGCTCGACATGTCCATGCCGGGCATGTGGTGCATTGCGTGTGTGGTTGGCTGCCCGCGCGCCATCAACCAGCGTTTCATAAAGCTGATTTCGTCCGACTGCGATTTGTTGATGCGCGCGCCGAGGGTGTGAAGCTGTTTGTTCTGCGTGTGCGAGTCGATGAGCGCGGTCATCTCGACTGCCTGCGCGTGATGCATGATCATGCCCTGCATGAAATTTATGTCAGCCGCCGTAGCCATTGGCAACGTTGGACGCGTCTCGGCTGGCAGTGTTTTGGTCGGTTCGCCCGGCGCACCCGGCTGGACCACCACAGGCGACGCCGGTTCAGCCTGCTGAGCATAGACTGACAGCGAGAGCAAACACACGATTGCGCAAATGGAAATAAGATGAAGGAACTTCATCGCGCTCAAACCGTCGTTCATGGAGACCCTCACATTATCACAAAAGCCGCCCAAACGCGCGACCAGCGAACGGGGCAGTCCACAGATTACGCAGATAATAAACAATCTGCTTAATCTGTGGATAAATACGCGTATTTGGTTTTTACTTTCGCTCTTCGCCGGGATGGTAGGAGGATTCGAGATGGGCACGGATTTCGTCGAGAGTGAGCCATGAGGGTTTAAATTCGCCGCGTGTGTAAAGGGCTGACTGGTCCATGAAGTGCCGGCTTTTGGGATCTCCGCTTGCGCCGAACGTGTGGACGGATAGGGCGCGGACGACGGGCGCAAACTCGACGACGCTGATGTACGTTCCGCCGGCGACGCCGTAACGACGCTTCTGTCCCTTTTCAGGGGTGGCGTAGAACGTGAAGACAGCGCCATCGTTACCATTTACACCGCTCACAGCGAGGCTCGGCTTCGAGTCCTGAAAGTCCTCATCTTTGCTTTCGTCAAGACGTTGCAGGCGGTTGAGTTCGCCCCACGCGACTTTCCAGGTACCGAAATCACGTTGCAGCGTATTGACGACGTCGGTAAGTGCTGCGATCGGATCGGGTTTTTCACCTCGGACGCGCTCGTGCCAAAGACTGAAGAGCGTCATCGCGACCGAGTCGTTCGCGCTTCGATGATTCCAGCGAACAAGCTCATCGTAAACTTCGCGTATTTCGGGATGAGTATTGAGTTGTTGTTTCAGTGTCGCAAGGAGATCCGGTAGACGCTTATCGGCATTCATTACACGCGTGTCGAACGCGAACTGCTTCCACTCATCGAAGGTGAATTTCGCTTTACTCGCAAGGATTTCTCGTGAGATCGCGCCGCGCGGATTGTCGCCCTCCTGGACCATGTACTTCGGAAACTGTTTTGGATCCGGATTGCCTTCACTCGTCAGTAAAAAAGGACTGGTATTGCAGTTTTGCATCCACCCGCTTTTCGGATTTGTGAGTTGCGGCAACTCGTCGATGGTGTGATAACCCTGCCATTCCGTCGCCGGATCGCTTCCGTCCACGGGCTTGGTCCAGTCGAAACGCGGATCACGCTTCGGCACTGCGCCGTTGTAGAGATACCACGTGTTTCCCTGGCGGTCGGCATACATGACGTTACCGAACAGCATGTTGAGCGGCGCCATTGCGCGCTTCAGCTCGGCGAGCGATGTGGCGCGTGTCATGTCGTACCACTCGCGCAGCCAACCATCCGATTCAAACTTCGCCATGCGCAGCGCAAGCAGTTTTCCATCGCGTGCCGCGACGATCGGGCCGTGATGTGTTTTGCGCATCGTGAATTTACGCGTCTCAATACCGGTCGCGGTCTTGACGCGAATCTCTTCGACGTGCTCAGTCGCGAGGCGATAATCTTTGCCGTACTTATAAGCGAGCGGACGAGTGGGATCGTCGAACGTTTCGATATAAACGTCTGATGAGTCTGCCGCATTGTCAGTGCTGACCCAGCCGCCGTTTTCGTTGTGACCGACGTACGGCAGCGGAAAGCCGAAGCGTGTGTAACCGGTGAAGTTCCAACCCTCATCGCTATGAACGTGACCCTCGTAAACCTGACCTGAACCAAAGAACGGCAGATGAGGATTGATGAACAGCATCGCGTAGCCAGTCGCGCTTTTCGATGGACCAACGACCCAGCCGTTCGAACCGGTGTGTTCTTTCAGACCGTTCTCGATCGACGCTGTTTGCTGTTGTGCACCCCGCAGGCCTGGATCACGTGCGAAGCCGTTCTGGTAGTAGTTGTAACGAATGAAAGCGAGCGTGTACCACGGTTCGATCTTCGTCAGCAGGCGCGGTTTTACTTCGGGATGATGCGCGAGATAGTAGTTGAACCCGGCAGCGAACGCATCGCACAGCGAACGCATGTGTTGATCCAGACGCGCGTATTCCTGCTGTGCGAGACTCGGGATCTCGAGTGCGCGGTTCAGTCGATCTTCATTAAGCGATTTCTCGCCATACAGTTCAGACGCTCGGCCCAGTGCGTTTATAAAGTTCTCCTCGACACGCCAGAAGTTGTCTTCAGCTTGAGCGTAAGCAAAGCCGAATACCGTGCTCGCGTCTGTGCGGCCGAAAACGTGTGGGACACCGTAAGTGTCGCGATAGATCGTTACGGTGCTCGCGAGTGAATCGTCGCTCGGCGGCGAATTGTTTACGACACCGTTGGCGTGACAGAAGAACGCCATCAACAGGAGCGCGGCACAAGACGGCAGACTAATTTTGCGTGGCATTGGCATAGGGCAAGTAATGGCGTATTTTACTTTGCTATATCATTCGTTCAAGAGAAATTTGAAGGTTTTCAATGTCGAAACCCGAGAAAACCCAGGCGAGAACTGGCGGCGAGACCGCACCCGAGCGGTTCCTCGATCGTCATCTCGGTAATGCTGTTCACCTTTTCCTCACGTTTCTGGCGGTTCTGATCCTCGTGGCTGCGGCTATTGGAACGGTTGAAATTATTATTCGAGATGTCCCGCTTCTTTGGCGGCACAGCAATGAATATGATGCGCTGCATCAGATAATTCAAGATATTTTGCTGGTCGCGATCGCGGCGGAGTTGGCTTTGCTGCTTCTGTTTCACCGCACGAGTGCGGCAGTCGAGGTCCTCATTTTTGTTATTGCACGCAAGATGGTCGTCTCGGGAATCTCGGGTTTGGATCTACTTACGGGCGTTGCTGCGCTCGCAGGTTTGGTCGTACTTCGTTTTTACTTCATATCGCCGAAAGACCGCGACTTGAAAGACTGAGGCCGTGGCATTGTTGTTCGGCAATCACGCGGGGGTGGCCACGCAGGGCCACCCTACAATGTTTCTTCATTGACGTCGCCGGCCACGATCTCTGCAGTGAAATAACCTGGTGATCGAATCGGACTTCCCGCCATGCGCCGTAACATCACGATCTGCCCAACGTGTGTGAGGGCGTCGCCGATCGGACCTTGAACGAATTTCTCAACTGGAAAAGCCAGCGGCGCTTCAGACGCCAGATACGCATCAAACTCCCTCACTGCCGAGAAGAACCGTGCGATCTCTTCTTTCCAAGGCAACGGCGCAGACTGTACATGGACCATGTTGCCCTTGAGCAGATGAAGCGAGCCTTCGAACAAATCGCCGAGGTGGGCCAGAATTTCGCCCGGAGTGCGCATCGTTTCGTGAGCACGGAACGTGGCAAAGTCCTGCGGCGCATCCTTAACTGCCACACCGCCGCGATACGCTACCGTCGCTACCATGTGACGCAGCACGTCACGTTTCAAGTCTGTGGACATGTGGCGACGAGGTTATCACTCATAGCGCAGCGATGCCATAACGCTGCGCGTCTTTTGTGAACGATGTCCTGCGATTTGCGAGCGGCCGTCATCTTTCAATCGCTCGCTGATTACGCAGATTATTTACCACCTCTGTGTAATCTGTGGACGACAAACTTTAATCGTTGCTGCGGGCGCACTTGAAGGCTTCGACGAAGCGGCGCACCTTGTCGGGCTCCTCTGCGAGAATCGCACTCAGGATCGGAACACGCTGCTTCGGATAGGCGATGGCCAGACGATCGACCATTGATTTGAGTGATTTGCTGGCTGGATGATACTGGTATTTCGACTTGTCAGAATTTGTTTCGATCAATCCGATTGCCTCGAGTGAGGTCAATTGTTCGCGGGTGGTGTCGCTCTCAAACCCGAGCTCGTTTGCGACTTCCGCGAGCGTAAAGGGCCGCCATTGCTCACGGTGCAGCAGCAGCAGAACCTCCAACTTTGGAACCGTTTGGATTTGCTCCCTGATGAATCTCTTGATGTTTTCAGAAATCTGTTGTTTCGCCATCACCACGTGGATTTGATTTTATTACAAATCGAGGCGCCTGGCGGCGCCTCAACTGTCCGGGCTGGATGTGATTGTTCGTTGCGTTGATGCTCGCCCAGCTAATTCGAGCAATCAACAATCACATCGTGATTGAGCAAAATCATCGTAAGAAAACTTCGATCTGCAGACATCCGTCTTATTACCTAGCAGCCATGAGTGATTTCACCTATCGTGAGCCCTTCTGTGGCTGCTCAAGAACGTAACGCGCGATTTCAACTCGATTGCTGAAACCTTTCTTATCGAGTATGTGACTGATGTGGTTCTCAACAGTGCGCACGCTGATCTCGAGTTCGGCTGCGATCTCTTTGTTTGATAAGCCGCGCGAAACGGCAAGCGCCACTCGGTTCTCCGCGTCGGTCAGCGCTTCATCCTGAAACGTCACGGCAGTGTCTTCGAGGTTTCCGGAGCTGACGAGTCGTGCAATTTGAGAATGAGTTCGTTCCACGCGATGGAGAATCGCGTTTACAACCGCAATCAACTCGTCAGGCTCGAACGGTTTTGTCAGGTACGCATCAATTCCGGCGCGAAAGCCTTCGATGCGATCGGCCGTCTCGTCTTTCGCCGTGAGAAACACGATCGGCACGAGCGCGGTTCTGGGCGAGCCACGCAATTGCCGCGCGAGCTTGTATCCGTCCATGCCGGGCATGCGGATGTCGCTGATGATGAGATCCGGGATTGACTCAGCCAATTGCAGGAGCGCTTCGTGACCGCTGCGCGCTGTGCTCACCTCGTAGTCTTCAGCTTTGAGACACGCGGCGACCGCACGCAGCAGGTTTGGCTCATCGTCAACTACCAACAAGCGCTTTGACATCGGCTTCCTCCTCGCTCTCCGCCACGGCGACATCCTCAACCCATCGAGGCACAAACACAGTAAACGTGGTCCCTCGGCCCGGAGTGCTCTCGACCGTCAGTTCGCCGTCCAGTTGCAAGATAATGTGTTGCGCTAAATACAGGCCCAGGCCAACTCCCGAAGCCGCAGTTCCGGTTTGATCATCTTCAGATGCAGCACGGTAAAACTTCTCGAAGACATGCGGCAGATCCACTTCGGGAATACCTTTGCCGGTATCGCTGACACTGACAGCGATCTGGTTGTTGATCTCGCGAGCGGAAACAGTAATGACGCCACCCGCCGGGGTGTACTTGATCGCGTTATCAATCAAATTGCGAATCACTCTTCGAAGCGCGTCGTGGTCACCGGTACCGGCGGATACGAGCGTCGGAATGTTACTGGTTACCGTCAGGCCCATCGATTCTGCTCGATGTCGTTCGACGTCCACGCAGGAACGTATCAACTCGCGAATGTCGACGCGCGTTTTGCGCAGCTTGTAAGCGCCCGATTCGATGCGCGACAGATCGAGCAGATTCCCGACGAAATCGATTTGCCGATCACACTCGATCGCGATCGTCTTTGCGTAGTCGATCTTTTCTTCCTCAGTAAGATCGGTTCGCTGGAGCAGGTGCGCGAGGAGTTTGATTGTCGTCAACGGCGTCTTCAATTCGTGAGAAACGCTGCTGACGAATTCCGACTTCAATCGATCGAGTTCCTTCAGCCGTTCTTCACGCTCGGCAATTTGCGTCGCCATCATGTTAAAGGCTGTTCCGAGATCGCCGATCTCACCGCCGCCCAGCCGCGGCGCCCGAGCAGTCAGGTCACCTGCACCGAGGCTCTGCGACGTCGCACGCAAGCGACGCACTGGCTGTACGATACTTCGCTCAATCACGAGCGCGGCGGCAATAGCGAGTAGCAACGCGATGAGTCCAATCACGGCGTACCGAATCAAACGTTGGCGCGCGGGTTCATATAACGTCGAACTCGGAATCCCGATCATCGTGATGAGCCCGGTATTTCTGACGTGCGCCATGCCATACACGCGCTTTACGCCGTCAATCGGGCTGGTCAGTTCGACGACGTTCGTCCGTTGATTTGTTATTAGCGAAGAGAGCGGTGGCCAGCTTACATCGGCTTCGAAAGACGTCTCGGAGCCGCGACGACGATATAAAACTCTCCCGTCCGAATCGATCACGGAAATAACGACTTGCGGTGAGAGCTCGATGCTGTCGAAGAGCTGATTGATCGCGGCGCCGTCAATTCGTGCAATCACAGCGCCCGCTTTTTCAGTCGGTACCGCGATGATGACGATCGGGCGCGCTTCGTCGATTGTGCGATCAGTGACGACGGCCCAGGAGTTCCGCTCGCGCATTTCGGAAACGAGATAGTCTGTGAGTGCGTTTGGCAGAACTTCTCTGCGCGAGGGCTGCGACATCAGCGTTGTGCCGGCGGCGTTTGTGATGCGTAAGTCGAGCCAGAACGGTCTTGTTCGCAGGACGCTTTCGAGGTTTTCTCGAATGGCGGGAGTGCTCGTGTCTTTATCACCGGCGAGCGCGGCAATGGCGTCGAGGGCTTTCTTCTGATTGTCGAGCCAACGTTCGAGAGCGACGGAGGCGAGATCGACTTGTTGCTTGACGGAGTCGTTCAACTGAGAACGACTCAGGCGCCACATGTTTCGCAGATCGAGTGTTCCAACCAGCACGAGCGGCACGGCGATGCCGGCCGCGAGAAGCAACAATTTGCCTCGAATACCCACGCTAAAATTTTAGCCAGAAAGGCACAAAAAGCCTAAACGTGTTATGTGCTTTTTGTGCCTTTTCGTGGCTACATCTTCTGCATGGTGATCGTGACGATCGGCTTGTCGCCTGCGGTACGGTTGTAGGAAACCCAGTAGCCCGCGTCGTTATAGCGATTCAGTTGGTACATCGATCCGTCTGGCTTGGCTGTAATTGACGTGCCGAGCACTGACTCAGGCGTTGGTGCACCACTGTTGTCGCCGATGTAATCGATCGAAATCGCGGTTACCTTGCCCTTGTCGTCGTAATAGATCTGCGCCGATTCATGCTCGGAAAAAGTCAGCAAGTCCTGACGGTCGCCTTTCTTGATGTTGTTGAGTTTGGAACGCACTTCGTCAGCAGTCATGCCGATCGTGACGCCGCGGTAATCGTTATACAGCGGCGCATTTGGCTTTGCGGTCGTCGCTGCTGCTGATGAGTTCACTCTCGCGACTGCCTGCTCTGGCGGCGACGCAGTCGCGGGAGTCTGTGCGTTAGCGATCGAACAGGCGATGAGAACTACGGGAAGTAGTAAGAACGTGGGACGAATGAAACTCTCTCTGCTTTGCATTTGAACACCTCTTCTGGATTGATCCCTACAGGATGTTAAGACAGTCGATCATTAGCGACATCGGTGCCAACACTCAGACCAGTAGGTGTTTCTACCTAGTACTATTTTTCCTAAGGGTAATCACTCACTCGGCTCTGTGTTTATACGGATTCGAGAGGACGACACTTCAGACTACGATGCGTTTGCTTGCCGGGTCGAGAGTTGGGTTTCGTGAGATCCGGCGGTCGTAGTACTTCTTCTTTCAAGGCTGAGACAGAAAGGAAGAATAATGAGAGCGGTAGGGCAACACGCCCCCAGTAAGAGCAATGTTTTGAGTCCGAGAATCTCGGCACTTGCGATCCCCTGGAAACGTGTTGCCCTATACGCGACGATAGCCCTCGGGTTCTTTCTGCTTGGTTTCGTTCCGATGTGGTTCAAAACCGGTGCGGCAATCGAACAACGTGACGCGGCCCAACGTGCCGTCCGTTTAACTCAACTGCATAACACGCTCGCAAGTGCAGTCATTGATGTGCAACGTGGCCAGTATGAACCAGCTCGTCAGCTAACCAGCGATTTCTACACAACCTTGCGCCGCCAGATTGATACCGATAACGGAACTCTATTCACTGGTCCACAGCGTGAGGGACTCATTTCATTGCTCGGCGAACGTGACGAGTTGATCACGCAGTTAGCGCGCAGCGACCCGGCGGCGATTGAACGACTCGTCCGCGTTTATTCAACGTACAGCAGGGTCGTGAATAATAGTAGTTAGTTTACTGGCAGACTGTGATCTGTGGAGTTACGGCGCCGTTTGTGCGGTTGTCTTCGAAGACGTTTCCTTTGCCGCACTTGTCGATAATCCCAGCTTGCGTGTTGATAGTTACGCCCGGTCGGCTTCGGTAATGATTGCGACGAAAGATACTATTCGCCACGCCATTGAGCATCACCGTTGAATTTCCGCCGCCTCCGGTCGACTCGAAATCATTGTCCTGGACCAGGCATCCATCCAACGAATACGCCTGTAACGCGTTTTGTCCGGTGCGGAAAACGTAGTTATTGACGATCTCACACTGCTTCAGACTAACGAGAAACAATCCATTCGACAGGTAGCGATGATTCGAGTGCTCGCTGCGACCTCCGATCAGAACATTATTTGCCGCTATCACCTTGCCGTGATTCGGTCCTTTGTAAGGATCTTGCAGGCATACCGCGTTGCCGGCGGATTCGAGTCCCGCTTCTTCGTAATCCATGAGATTGTTGAAGAGGCTGATGTTCTTACTATGATCTGCAGCGCTGTTTGTCTCGAGATCGAAGCCACAGACGCCACCGCCAAACTGCGGATTGTGATGGCCCGGCCGGCGAACGTAGTTTTCAACGACGAGTAGATTTTCCGAGTTGATCGCCGCCATGTTCGCCGCCGCAACTCCGGAGGTGACGTTGTGCCAGATCAATCCCTGATCTGAATAGTTGTTCTTCTCGAGCGCTGAACCGCCAAACGTGATCCCGATCGAGGCGGTGTCTTCGAGATAGTTGTTTTGAGCCGTGCAATGCGTGCAGTTACCAAACAGGATCGTCGATCGGATGCCGCCGTCGTAAACCTTCTGTCGGCCTTTGATATGAAAACCGATCACGGCAATGTCGCGAGCTACGCCGGTGTGGGAGCCGATTGTGTCGCCCAGTGCCTGGAAGACTTCAATGGCTGGATTCGGGCCGTTAACGAAGGTGGGCTCGAGGATGGTGGTTCCAGTGCCGGTCAACTGTTCCGCCGTGAGCGCCTGGACCTTCAGCAAATACGGATCCTGCCAGTTTCTGCCGTTACCAAACTTGAAGTAATCAAGCAGCACCTTCGGCATTCGCCACGTACCTTCAACGAGCACTCCATCAGCAACCAGAAACTGCCCCTGATCGGTTATGCCCTGCACGTCGCAGGAGTAAGTAGAACTGTCGAAAACGGTGTGCTTGCGAAGTCTGACCTGCTTCGTGATCGATCCACCACCCTCTATTCGAACCGTTCCCACCGACGCATCGTCCTGCGCCGCTTGAATCTTCTCCGCCAAACCCTCCCCACTCACCGTCACTGTCTTCCCCTGTCTTACTGCCGGGATGTAACTCGCCGGGTTAAAGTTCGGTGTTGGATACGGAGTCGGCGCCGCGGTTTGAAAAGGTTGCGATGGTCTGCTGTTGCTGTACGCCAGCAGTATCGAAGTGAGTAGTACGAGAATGAAGAGCTTTACATGCATTTGGCCACAAAAAGCCACAAAAAGGCACAAAAGACACAAAAAGAGTTTTGTGCTTTGTGCCTTTTGTGGCTAATGGAACCCGCACCGCGCCGTAAACTAAGGCTGGTTCGAGTTGTTTGAATTGCCGTTGCGGTTACGGTTGCTGTTGCGCGAACCGCTATTGCTATTCATGCTGCTGTTCATGTTGCCAGCGCGAGGAGCACCCGGTAATGCTTCTGCCATTTTCAGGTGTTCCTGAAGCGTCGGCAGCGTCTTCGTCGCGAACTCTTTTAGATCAGCGTCGGTAGCGTGAGTGCTTTCCTTCTCAAACTCCGATACGTCCTTGCGGTGATCGCTCACCATCAGTTTCGTGTACTCGCGATCGAAGTCTGCGCCAGTCAGATTCGAGAACTTCGTCACCTCCTTCTGATGTTTTTCGTCCAGCGTCGTCGGCAGCGTGATTCCTTTGCCTTGCGCTAGATTCATCAGTTCCTGGTTCGCCTTCGAATGATCGTCGACCATACGCTGACCAAACTGCTTCACCGCATCGCTCGCGCCCTTTTGCGTAGCCATGCGACCGAGTTCGACTTCCTGCATGCCGCCCATCGCCGCATCCATGACGAAATTGCGGTCCTGTGCAGTCATGGTTGCCATGCCGGTTTGTTCGCCCATGGCATTACTGTTTCGCGAGTTGCGATTGCTTCTGTTTGCGTTTTGCGATCTTGTGTTGCTGGTGCTGTTGCTGTTCTGGTTGGAATTCTGATCGGGAACTCTCATCCCAGCCTTCCCGGCAACGACCCAGAGCCCGCACACGAGCAGCCCGGCCAGCGCCCAGATGTGTGCAGATTTAATTAACTGCTGATTTCTCATCACATACCCTCCTTGTTTAAGCGGAACGTATCCGCCTCTGAATTAAACTGCTAACCCACCGAGCCGCGACCACGTACCTGCAGCCCCATCAATCTCGCGGGGAACGTTCCGAAGTCTTCAACCTCCCATGTGTTGCCGTCGCGCAAACGAACACGCGCCGCCGGTATGAACATGCCTTCGTTCTCGCCACGCCCGACGTACATCTCCGCGTAGCCGAATGGATAGTCGACCGAACGCGCTCCAAAACGCAGTTCACTAAATCGCAGATTCCGCTGAAAAAGAACCGTGATTTTTGTCCGGCCATCTCCCTGATCGGTAACCATTATAGCGTTGGCGGGTACACCCACATTCGAACCGACCTGAATCCGTCCTACGTCCATTCGCGACAGTTCGCGTAAGAGTTCGTCTTGCTTACCAGCCTGGAGCGCTGAGTTGAGCTGACTGACTTCGTCCGGAGTTGTTGTTCGATTGATGATTAGCTTGAATGGCAAAGACAGTCCCGGCCTGCGGCCAGAAACAAAGTAGACAGTTCCCGTGATGGTGCGACCGGCTAATCCTTCACCTTGTGCGAGTGTATTGGTAGCGGGACCGAAAGCAGCGATCCCGAGAAGCAGAAGCACGACGATCATCACGAGTGTTTTTGTTTTCATACGTTCCCTCGAGTTTAGACAATAATATGCAACGAAACGCACTTGGCGTTTCGCTGAACGGGAGATACTTAAGTTTCCAGGGGAAGCGAAAGCAGCGTACCAGCGAATGAACAACAGATCGGTGCGCTTGCGTACTAATCAGCGTGGCTGACCATCACGATGTACCCATCTGGATCGACGAGTTCGAATTCGCCCTGCGGAGCATAAAAAGGCGTGGTGATCGCACCGGGATTAAGGCCTGATTCGACGAGTGACTCACGTGCGACAGCTACATTTTCGGCATAGAAATAGAAGAGGACTGTGTGTTTGCTGACGGTCGATTCAGGCTGGGCAGAGAGCATCAACGCCGCATCGCCTGATTGCAGCCACGCCCACGACGGCTTCGTTTCGCCTTCGCATACAAACGAGTTGGCAACCTCGAAACCAAGATGACTGTAGAACGCGATGGAACGATCAACGTCAGCAACGGACAACATGGGGACGAGTGATAGAGTTTTCATGGTGATTGAATTTACCTGATATAGATCTCAGTCGTACTTGACGTCCTTCGCGCTGCCGGTGTGAACGCAAAACCACCGGATATTATTCGCGTCTCGTAATCTCTGAGTTCCACCAATTTGCTTTCTACTGTTGAGGCATCGAAATCGTGCGCGTTTCATTACCGGTCTTCATGTCCCAAAACTTGATCGTCCGGTCGACACTGCCGGTCAGCAAAAGTTTATCATCTCGCGTAAATGTCAGGCCGTTGATGTCGAACTTGTGCCCGCCGATGGTCCAAAGCTTCTCGCCGGTTTGCACGCTCCACACGAGCGCCTGAAGGTACACATAAGTCGTAAATTTCTGATCGAAACCACTGTCGGCCGCTGCGATCAGTTTCCCGTCGTGGCTAAAAGTCAGGCCAGTGCTGGGGATGTTAGCAGGTGCATCGGCGCGGGCCATCGACATACTCCGCACTTCGTGCCAGTCAGAAGTGTCCCACAGTTTCACCTTTGCGTCCTGGCCAGACGATGCAAGTAGAGAGTAATCGCGATTGAACTGTACTCTGAAAACGTAGCCGTCATGCGCCTTCCACACGCGCGTCTCTTTTCCTGCCGCGATGTCCCATTCGCTGATCGTCCCGTCGCCGTTCGCTCCATAAATCTTCTTACCGGTGCGATCGAATGCGATCGAGTAGACAGACATGTCGATGTCTTTTGAGTTGATATGGACGAACGATTGCAACTCTTTTTCCGTTTTGAGGTCCCAGAGTTTGATCATGCCGTCGTTGCCGGAAGCGGCGATTGTCCGCCCGTCAGGATTGAAAGCGACTGATTTAACAGCGCAGCGAAAGCCAGTGAACTTATGAAGCTCGCGTCCGGAAGCAACGTCCCAAACCCGCGCAGTGAGATCTCGACTGGAGGACGCCAGCAGTTTCTCATCCGGACTGAACACAGCGATGTAGATCGCGTTCGTGTGTCCGGAGAGGATGCGCTGCACAGTGCCGGCGGCGGAGTCTATCAATCTGATTTTGCCGTCGCCTCCTGCGACGACGAGCGTCTTGCCATCCTTGCTGAACGTTAGACCATTCACGCCAGGCTTCGGATTCGGTGGCAGCGGCGGTGGGGGTTGGCAGCCTGACAGTGTTTGTGCGTGTGCTGATGTAACGCTGAACAAAACGAGTGCAGCCAGACAGAATTTGGACACAGTTATACTCATGAACGATTTAGACTCCGGTCCGCGTGACAAAGTTCCACTGACACTTTGATTTCAACTCCGGTACACGTTCCGACTCGGTGTACACTCCAATCCGATGAAGAACAACCTTGATGATGAAATCGACAGCTTGTTCCGGTTACCGCTGGCAGAGTTTACCAGTGCGCGCAACACCCTCGCCGCCCGGCTGAAAAAGGAAGGACGGCCGAACGACGCCGACCGCATCAAGTTACTTGCTAAGCCTTCGATCTCGGCGTGGACGGTGAACCAGCTTTACTGGAATCATCGCAAGGCGTTCGATCAACTAATGGTGACGGGTAAACGTCTCCGTCCTGCGCAGAAGTTGCGGCTCGCCGGCAAGGTCGCGGGCATGCGCGACTCGCTCGATGCACGACGCGAAGCCCTTGTGCACTTGTCAGAGTTGGCGACTGAGTTGTTGCAGGAGGCCGGTAGCAATCCGTCGCCGGACACGCTGCGTCGTATTACGACGACGCTCGAGGCGATGTCAGCTCACGGGTTGCTTTCTGATGGTCCAACACCCGGACGGCTCACTCACGATCTTGATCCACCGAGTTTCGACTCGCTGGCATCGTTGATGTCGAGCGCGAGTGCGATCGACGACGATGACGAGGAACCGATCGTTCCGTCGCGCAAGTCGTCGACGACAGCCAACGTGAAACGGCTTGAAGAGGTTCGTCGCGCGAAAATTGCCGATGCGAAGATTTCGTTACAGGACGCGAAGAAGTCGCTCAGCGATGCGCGTGCGCGGGCGCACAGTTTGGAGTCGACGCAGAAGAAAGCGAATGCGGAGGTGAAGGAAGCCGAGAAGTATAGACGCGAAGTCGAGCAACTTTTAGAAAAGGCAACGGACGCATCGGAAGCTGCGGCCCGACGCGCTCGCGGCGTTGCCGAGGAATTGCAGGAGGTAGCGAAGACAGTTGACGACGCGAAGCGCGCGGTCGAAATGGCGACGAAAGATCTCGAGTCCTTGCTGCGCGGATCGCCGGTGTAATACTGTGTTTTGGAAATCGGTCACAAAAGGGAACGAAAGATTCGGCTACGTAGCCGGCAAGGTTGGCAGGTTACCTCCTCGGTATCCGTTCTGTTCTTTCTGCTGCGAAAACCTTTTTTAGCCACAAAAAGGCACAAAAAGCACAAAATCTTTCGGAAGGTTTATGTGCTTTTTGTGCCTTTTTGTGGCCAACTAGAATGAACCCTTGAACGCAGCGTTCACCACTGATTCGCGGCGTGGGAAGTGAAACAACAGTCCGACCGCCGCGATGATGAAGAGCGCATGATGGTAGCGATCAGCAGTCGTGAAAAAATCCAGCAGGCCGAGTAACGCGGCGACCTCGGTGATCGCCCACGTTACAATATACGCTTGTTGGACCATTACGAGATTCTGTTGGCCCACCGCTTTGTCCAATAATCTGTTTTTGAGCAAAAACGAAATTAGTATCGCGAACATGGCAACACCGATTAGGGCAATCGACATTGTGGGGTTCGGCGCGACGCCTTCAGGCCGTGCCACGAAGAGCGTGATCACGTAGTAAATGACGACGCTCATGAGCAAACTCATCCAAATGATCCGGAGCGTTAGGATCCTCACCTCGATGTTCGTTTGAGGACCGTTCTGATTGGACAATTGTGGGTTCATGTTGATCCTGCCTTTGCGTTTGAGGTCAAAGCCCGATCTTCAACTTCTGTTTCGTCAATTTTCCTGGTGAAGCCCGAAATGTCCCACCGGCTCTCGAGGTTCTTGAACAGTCGCAAACTTTGGAAGAACCCGCTCGCGCCGCCGCCACCAGCCAGCTTCGAACCTTCCTGTCCGGCAATACGCGAACCTTCCTGGCCTGCGATCCTTGAGCCCTCCTGTCCCGCAATTCTGGTTCCTTCCTGACCAGCGATCCGTGTTCCTTCCTGGCCCGCGATCCTCGTTCCTTCTTGCCCGGCGATCTTCGTATTCGAATCTCCGTTAGCACTCGCGGCAATTCTCGGACGCTCATCAAATCTCACGCCTGAGTAATACCTGTACTTCGATCCCGCCGAAACGTCTGCCGCCGTGGCTTCAACCTTTCGACGACTGACATCCCCGAGATACTTCCTGAGAAAGTCGGTCCACGACAATCGCTCTCGCTTCACGTCTTTCGCAAACGACAGACTCTCGTAGTTCTTGCGCGACACTTCATACGCCTCGGAAGACCACGGAAAGAACACCGAGACTCCATTCGAATACTGATAACCACCACCACTAAAACCGCTGAGAATCACCGCCTTCTGTAGCTCTTTCAAAACGTTGCGGCACTCTCGTTGAACTCTCTTCAATAGCTCGACATCGTCGCCGCCGCCGAGTTCCTCCGCGATTAGACCACACTCGCGATCGAGCAGTTCACAGAAATCACCAAGATCGACATTCTGATCGTACATGTACGACTGGCACTTCCAATGCACATGCAGAATCACGCGTTCCATCTGACGATAAATGCGCGTCCCGGGATCCGCGAAGCAGTCGATCAGCGCTTCAGACAATTCGATGAACGCATCGGCGAGCCGATTCAAACGGCTCAGGTCCCACGCAGCCATGTCGACCGACACGCCGCCGACCGTGTACGCATCCTGACTATGAATGAACTGTTTGACGAACTGCGCCGCCACGTCGCGCGTGTCGATAGTGCGGTTATGTTCGCCCGTTAAACAACCGAGGATCTTGGCGTAGGTCCAACCCGCACTCGGCACGCTGCCTTCCGACGCAATCATCGTCTTTGCGACTGCGTTGAATTGATATCCAACCTCGAGCATTCCCATCACGCAGCTATCGAAGCCGAGGATGTCGAGCTTTTGACCGAGCAGTTTGTCTTCGACGTGACGATCCTCACCGAGCCAACATTTTGACTCAGCAATTTCCTGCAACTCCTTTTTGCTGCTGATAAGTCCGTGCAGCATGTCGTAAAAATCTGACATCTTCAGCGACTTGCCTGACGTCTCGTCTTTAAATAAACCGATATCCTGAAACCCGAGCGAATGCCCGGAAAATATCAGCGCGTACTTCTGTGCACGTCGTCCGAAAGTGATCTCACCGTCGTTTTCAACCTCGACCTTGTTGACGCACCAGTCGACGAAGTTAAGAATCGAACGCGGATTCGCGGCATTCTCGTTTTCTTTTTTCGGAACCTGGTAGGTCTTGTTCGGAACTTTGTATGACCGGACGTATCGCGGCTTTCCCGGTTCGGAGAAGTCACAATACAGGGTCGGAATTGCGGGCGAGTTGCCGTCGTAGTAAACGAAGAGATTCGGGCTGTCAGCGCCCGCGGCGGCGACAGTTTTGATCTGTTCCATGGCGTAGGCCATATCGACGGCGAGATTGTTGTCGCCCGCCATGTAAATCATGATGGTCCATTCTTTCTGATTCATCTGGGCATCTCCTTTCAATATCACACAGGAGTGAGGCTGGGAGTTGTGTAACAAAAGGCTTCATCGAAAACCTTTGATCAAGACAATGTCTCTGGTCGCGGAAAAGCGATATACCGCGATCTTACCATCGCGCGAGATGGCAAAACTGTTTACGAATTCTGACTTGAAATTGGTCAACTGTTTTGCAGCGCCACCGTCAACCGGCTGGCTCCACACGTTCAGGATGCCGGAACTGTTATCAAGATATGCCACGGATCGTCCATCAGGCAGCCACCCGAAGGCTACCGGTTGCACTGATCGCGGCAGATCGATCGTCTTCACCGGCTCTCCACCTTCAAAAGGAATAATCGAAAGCTTCGGTTGATTATTCCTGTGCTCGTCAAAGTAAAAATACGAAATAAACTTTCCATCAGGCGAGATCGATGGCAGTTGAGCCGGATGTTCAGTTAGCTGCACTGGAGATCCGCCCTCAATGCTGACCTTCCAAAGACTCATCGTTCCCGAGCGCTGCGACACGAAAATCACGGTGCGGCCATCAGCAGAACAAATCGGATTCGCATCTACGTAGTTGCCCTCGGTCAGTTGCTTCAAATTGCCGTTAGCATCGATGCGCCAGATGTTCCGCGCGCCCGATCGATTCGACTGAAAAACCACGTAACGTCCGTCATACGAAACCGACGGTTCGTGATCGATAAACACATCCGCGGTCAATTGCTTCGCTCCTGAGCCATCGGCATTCGAGATCCAAATGTCCCAGTTTTCTCCCGTCCGACTCGCATATACGACTTTGCCATCGGGCGTCCACGCCACTGTGTCAGGAAGATTAGTTTTGAGGATCTGTCGCGCGCGCGTCTCGTCTTCGTTCGGAGCGGCGATCCAAATGCTACTGGCGTTTACCTGCTGAATCGTCGCGATCGTGCCCGCGTCTGTCGTGACGCCGACACTGTTTTCGCCATAACCGTTCAGATCGTTTGTGATTCGACGTGCGGGGCCGCTCGGGTAAGGAAGAAACCAGACCTGTGTGCCGATCGACGAGAACTCCGGTTGCGCGGTTATGACCAGCCCGCTGTCGTCTGCGAGCCAGAGCACTCGACCAACGCTGGCCCATTTTTCGGATCCAATCGGCGTTGGGTTTCCACCTCCAACCGGGACCATCGCCACCGTCGAGTATCCTGGGCCAACTCCATTGAACATGCCGCAGGCGATATGCTTCCCGTCCGGCGACCATGACGGTCCCGAAGTAGAAAAGCTGTTCGGCTGCTTAACGACGGCAATCGTGCGCGGTTCTCCGCTGCCGTCAGTGTTGGCCACCATCAACGACATGTCTGACTGGTTGCGACGTACAAAAGCGAACTGCGAACCATCGCGAGAGAAGCCGACCGGACTGTCGACACGATCGATAACTTTCGCGGGAGTGCCGCCGAGCACGGGAATGCGATACAGCGTGGGCACGAAGTTGTTTCTTTCCAACGACGCGACGTAATAGACCAGTTCACCGTCAGGCGAGAAGGTCGTACCGAAATAGGCGCCATTCTCAGGCGCCACGATGCGCACGAGGCTACTCGTCGATACCTGCCGCAGCCACAAGCTGGGTTGCTGTTTCGAATCGTTCGCAGCGGCGACAACATACTTGCCGTCAGGCGAGATCGAGACCTGGCCGTTGATGTCTTCGCCATTGATCTTCCCACCCGTCGTTAACGCCGTCATTTTCGTCGGGCCGAAGTCTTTCGGCGGCTGAAACAGCTTGTAAACGCCGAAGCCGATCGCGCTGACGACGATCAAACCCAGCACGAGCGCTACGATAGACCACCTGCTGTTTTTGACAGGTAAAATCGTTTGCGTGACGGAGCCCTCGCCCGATCTCATCGTGGTCCTCGCAGCCTCGCCGAGAGTGGTGGCAGGTTGCGCGGCGAGCGACCTCATGTTTGAACTCAATGGCGGTGCGATTGATGAGTGCGGTGGCAGCGAACGACTGAAGTCTGACATCGACGCCCCTGCCTCGAGTCGCTGCTTCAACCGCTTCAACTTGCTGAGCATCTCTTTCGCGGTTTGGCAGCGTTCTTCACGATCTTTCGTCAGCGCTTCGGCGATGATCCATTCGAGCGGCTCCGGCACGTCGGGCGCGAGTTGACCGATCGGCAGCGGTTCGTTATCGGTAATCGCAACGATGATGTGACTCTTAGACGCACCTTCGAACGGCGTGCGCATCGTCACCATTTCGTAGAGCACGACGCCGAGACTCCAGATGTCGGAACGCGCGTCGACGTCGCGTCCAGCAGCCTGTTCCGGCGACATGTAAGTGACGGTTCCGAGCACCGAGCCAGGCTCTGTATTGACTAGTGCGATAGTTGTTTCTTCCGGCCCGGATGAAAGCTCCTCGCGGTCAGTCAGTTTTGCGAGGCCGAAGTCGAGCAGCTTCACGATGCCGTCCGAACGCACCATGATGTTGTCAGGCTTGATGTCACGATGAACGATGCCGGCGGCGTGTGCGGCGACGAGCGCGGAGGCGATTTGGATCGCGATGTCGAGCACTTCGATCAGCTTGCGGTGCTCGCGCATGTAGTGCCGGAGTGTGACACCTTCGACGAACTCAGCAGCGATGAACGTGGTGTCTTCCGTGCGGCCGATTTCGTAGATGGTGAGGATGTTTGGATGATTGAGCGCCGACGCGGCTTTCGCTTCCTGAATAAAGCGGTTCACGCGGCTTTGATGCGCGGCGAGTTCGCTGAACAGGAATTTCAGAGCGACGGGTCGGCCGAGTTCGGTGTCCTGCGCCCGATACACCTGCCCCATTCCACCCGCACCAATTTTGCTGATGATGCGATAGCGTGAAACCGCAACGCCGGGGGACAATTCAGACACTGGTGATCTTGTACGTTAGTGCGGTGTTGAAATGCAAGCTGAGCGTATTTTGTGTGCTTTTTGTGCCTTTTGTGGCATAAAGAACGAATGAAGCTGCTGGTCTATATCGTCGTGGGAATCGTCGCCGGTTTGGTAGTGCTGGCCGGGATCATCGCATTGATCGGTTCGACACTCCCGAAAGCGCACGTCGCCTCGCGCTCGATTCTCCTGCATCGTTCGCCACAGGACGTTTATGCTGTCGTGCGTGACTTCGGCTCAGCTCCGAAATGGCGTGCTGACGTCAAACGCACTGAAGTTGATGCGCAGCCAGGTCACCCAGTCTACTTTCGTGAAGAAGGGAAGAACGGAACCATCAACTACGAACTCGTCGAGGATGTTCCTCCGCAGCGAATGGTGACGCGGATTCGCGACACCGACCTCGGCTTCTCAGGCCAGTGGACTTACCAGTTCGCACCCGAGAACGGCGGCACACGCGTGACGATTCGCGAAGACGGTGAAGTCTCGAACGTGATCTTTCGCTTCATGTCGCACTACATCTTCGCACAAACCGCCACCATCGATACGTATCTCACGTCGCTCGCAAAGCACTTCGGCGAAGATGCAAAGCCGCATTAAAACTTTACTTAATTGCACCACCCGTCATAAGATTGCGCGGCTCATTTTTTCGTCTCGGATTACGCCACAACACGGAGGTTTGGATGTCAACAACCGCACACCCAGCGCGGATTGGCGCCGAAGACTTTAGTTTTTACGAAAAGCTCAATAGCGTTTGGCACAAACGCGCGCTGAACGTGTTTACGGTTATCGTGCTGGGGCACTGGGCTGAACATCTGGCGCAGGCTTACCAAATTTACGTGCTCGGCTGGCCGCGGCCGCGTGCCGGCGGCGTTCTTGGTCTCTTCTATCCGTGGCTCGTGAGCTCTGAAACGCTGCATTACGGTTACGCCCTCGTGATGCTCATCGGCATTTGGATTTTGAGAAAAGGTTTTACGGGAACTTCGCGGAAGTGGTGGACCGTCGCGCTCGTGATCCAGTTCTGGCATCACATCGAGCACGCGGTCTTGCAGTGGCAGGCGTTGACGCACCATTACTGGTTTGGCTCGCCAGTGCCGATCAGTTTCCTGCAAACGGCGTTTCCGAAATTTCGCGTTGAGATACACCTTTTCTACAACGCGATTGTGTTCATTCCGATGGTGATCGGGATGTACTACCATTTGTTCCCGCCGAAGGGCGAAGAAGTCGCGGCGTGTACCTGCGCTTTGCATCGAGAACCGGTGGCAGCGATAGCAGCTTGATGCGTTAATGTCACAAACTCGAAGAGGCACAAACAGGATCGTCAGTTTGTGCCTCTTGTGCCTTTTGGTCGCTGGTTGTCGTAGTCAGCCGTCGGTGGATATCAGGGTTGCGCCTGAAGTTGCACCACAACCAGCGCGTGTAGGACGGGCGACAATCACGCTGCGTGTTACGACTGCTTCAGGAGCGTTGGTCAACGGCGCTCGCATCAAGCTTGAAGGAAACATGTCGCACAGCGGAATGGCGCCCGTATTCGCTGATGCCGCAGAAGTCGAGCCGGGCCGTTACCGAGCAAACATGGAACTCACGATGGCCGGCGACTGGGTCGTCATCGTTCATCTGACGTTGCGCGACGGAGCAAAAGTAGATCGACAGTTCGAAATAAAGGGAGTTGCACCAGCCTGAGTAGTAGTCAATTCGATCTGTTGCGCGTTCCCCTCATCGGCAGCTTGCTCAAGCAGCGGCACGCGCGCACGCTGCTTCAGATTCCACTGTTCATCATCAGCATTGCGATGATCGTGCACGGGCTGTTTGGGCCACAGCTCGCGCCGAAGAACCTCGCGACGACTTTCACCTGGGTACACTTCCGCGGCGCGCTCGTGCTCGTACTGCTCTTCGCCGGAAACTTCTTCTGCCTCGCCTGCCCGTTCATGCTCGTGCGGAATTTCGTGCGCAAGTTTGTACGTCCGGTGCGAAACTGGCCGCGCGCGTTGCGTAACAAGTGGATTTCAATCGCGCTGTTCGTCGCGATGCTTTTTGTTTACGAGTGGCTCGACCTGTGGGCTTCGCCGTGGTGGACCGCCTGGCTGATCATTACTTACTTCGCCGCCGCGCTCGTGATCGATTCGATTTTCAAGCACGCCACGTTTTGTAAGTTCGTCTGTCCGATCGGGCAGTTTAACTTCGCCGCCGCGACTGCTTCACCGCTTGAGATCACTGTTCGCGACCACGATATGTGTAACCGATGTGCGACGAAAGATTGCATACGCGGCGTACGTGAACCAGCCGCGCCGCTAGTCGTAATTCAACGTGGTTGTGAGCTTGCGTTATATCAACCGCACAAGGTCGGCAACATCGATTGTACTTTTTGTCTCGACTGCGTGCAGGCGTGTCCGCACGACAACGTCGGCATAATGAGCCGCGTTCCAGCCGTAGAACTGACCGTGAATCCGATGAGATCCGGGATCGGGTACTTGTCGCAGCGCAAGGATCTCGCGGCGTTGATGATTGTGTTTACGTTTGGCGCGTTGCTGAACGCGTTTGGGATGGTCAGTCCCGTATACGCGCTCGAGCAGTGGCTCGCAAACGCGCTTGGCATTCATTATGAGTTGCCGCTGCTCGCTTTTGTGTTCGCACTGTTTCTGATCTTTGAGCCATTGGTTCTGATCGGAGTCGCGTCGTGGCTGACACGCGCGTGGGGCAAGAGCGGAAAGCCGCTGTTGTCGATAGTCGTTCGTTATTCGTATGCACTGGCCCCGCTCGGGTTCGGAATGTGGCTGGCCCACTTTAGTTTTCATTTGCTCACGGGCATTTACACTTTCATTCCCGTCGTGCAGTCGGCTGTGGGTTTTCTCGGTGAGCCACGCTGGGGCGTGCCCGGCCTGGCGCCGAACGTCGTGCAACTGTTTGAGTTTGGTTTCATCACTCTTGGACTACTCGGGTCGCTGTTGGTAAGTTACGCCATCGCTGCGGCTGAAGAGGTCCGGCCAGGGCGCGTCTTCATTGTTTGGGCGGCGTTGGCACTGATCATCGCGGTTGGAGCATTCTGGTTGATGTCGCAGCCGATGGAGATGCGCGCCGTCGCACTCGGTAGCGGTTAGACAGGATTCACAAGATTTGGACAAGATCTACAAGTTAATTCTGCTACTCATCATCTTACTGCCGACTCGGACCGCGATCGCACATGAAGGACCGCCGTTTCCATTATTCGAAGATCAAAAGGTCGACCGTTACGTTATCTCGCTCTGGACTGATCCGGACGTTGGCGATGCGTTGTTCTTTGTGATCGTAAGTGGTCAAGCGCCACCGGACTTGCAGGTACAAATCGGCGTCCAGCCTGAGAGCGGTCGACTTCCGGAAGCGTTCTACACAGCGCCACGTGAGAACGTCTCAGGCCAGGTGCAATATCGTGCGCTCGTGCACTTCGACGCGGAGGAGCTGTGGCGAGTGCGCGTGCGGTTGCAGAGCGCACAAGGAAACGCGGAAACAGTTGCAACAGTCGAAGCTACGCCACCGGGCTATGGCCGTTGGGATCTGTTGGTCTACTTCCTTCCGTTTCTGGCAGTCGGCGTGTTGTGGGCACTGGCGATGATCAGGAAGATAAAGGGGCGAACTGGAGATAAACATGCGTAACAGAAAGATCCTTTGGCTTTCGTTGTTCGTGCTCATCGTGATCGTTTTGGCGATTGTCTTGACGCCAGTGTTCCTGATCATGCCGTTCAAAGCACAAACACCGCGCATCGTGGAAGTCTCATACTTGATGCGTCGCTGGTCACCAGTGATCACGATATTGGGTTCGATACTGATCCTCACGTTAACAGTTCGGCTGTGGCTCGGCGGTCGTTGGTGGAGCCGGATCCTTCTCGTCCTGCTACTCGCGCCCGTTTTCGCCGCGACGTGGCTCGCACGGCAGAACCACTTCGAGTGGATGTTCAATCCGCTGCCGAACCCCGCGTACGCAAAGGCCACCGAGACGACGTTTGTCAATAACGACGATCGGGTGATGTCAGTCACGATCGGCAATGAATCGGTCGCCTATCCGATTCGATTGATGGGCTATCACCACGTCGTGCAGGACACGGTTGGCGGCACGCCGATCGTGGCGACTTATTGAACGCTCTGTCACACCGGTCTGGGTTGGGAATCGACAGTCGACGGGCGGGTGCTGCACTTCCACCTCGCCGGTATCAACAACCAGAACTTCATCATGCGCGATGAGGAGACGGGAAGCTGGTGGCAACAAGTCAGCGGCAAGGCCATTCATGGTCCATTGCAAGGCCGTCAACTCAAGAGTGTCTTTCACGACGAACTCTCGTTCGCGATCTGGAAGGGCGAACAGCCGCAGGGACGAGTGCTGAAACCTGACGAGGGCATTGCGGCGAGCAATCAATACGATCCCGCTGACTGGGAAGCGCGCGTGGGTCGAATGCGTGTGGTAGACGGCACTGACGTCGACAAACGGCTCGCGCCTCGGACGCTCGTGATGGGCGTCACGGTCGATGGAAAATCAGTCGCTTATCCGCTCAGCGCGTTGCAAAAGCAGGGCCCGATCATCGACATGGTTGGCTCGACGCCGATCGTCCTTGCGTTAGGTGATGATCGTCGATCAGTGCGTGCGTTTGAGAGAACGGTTGATGGGCGGCGGTTAGAGTTTTTTAAAAAGACTGAGGGCATTGGCTTTCAATTGATCGACCTGGAAACGAACAGCACGTGGAACTTCGAAGGCAAGGCGATCTCGGGACCACTGACCGGACGGCAGTTGAAGAAAGTGTTCGTATTGGAAGATTTCTGGTTTGACTGGCGCCTTTACCATCCGGATACGCGCATTTACGATCTCAAATAGCTCTTTTTGTTCAGACTCTAAGTTCAGAGTTCAAGCTTTAGCTTGTGCTTTTGAGCTTGGACGTCGGACAAGCTAAAGCTTGAACTCTGAACTTGACAGGAACCTATGTAGATATTTATACGTATAGACATCTAGTTCGCAGGAGCACGGATGAAGAAGAACTATTTGTCGTACACCATGGCGCTGACACTGCAGGCGATCGAGAACGGCTACGGCTACGGTTTTGACATCATGGCCGTGACCGGACTCGCGAGCGGCACCGTCTATCCCGCTTTGCGCCGACTCGAAAGCGCTGACTATGTCGCCTCGAAGTGGGAGAAACAGTCGATCGCACTCGCCGAACAGCGCCCGCCCCGCAAGTATTACGAAGTGACCAAAGTCGGCCGCACGGCCCTCGCCGAAGCACGACAGCGATTCCGTTTGCTGTCGCAACTCGAACCGCTCGCCTCTGACAAACCCGCAAAGCAGAAGAGCTGATGTCAAAGCAAACTCTCCAGCGGCCGTGGCTGTGGCTGATCTCCTTCATCGGCGTGATCGTACCGGGCCATGTGCGTGCCGACTGGCGGCAGGAGTGGATCGCGGAACTGCGCTATCGAGAGACGCTGCTCGCCGAATGGTCGCAGTTGAACTGGCGCACGAAAACAAATCTCGCATGGCGCAGCGCGAGCGCGTTTTGGGACGCGTTGTGGATGCAAACTCACCGTTGGGAGGACGCGATGGTTCAGGATGTTCGTTACGCCGTACGGATGATGCGGAAGGCCCCGGGGTTCACCGCAGTAGCAGTGCTCGCGCTGGGTTTGGGAATCGGTGTGAACACAGCGATTCTGAGTACAGTTAACGGCTTTGTGCTGCGGCCACTGCCGGTCCCGAACCCAACGGAATTGATCACCTCATACTTCGGCAGCAAGAAAGATGCGCAGGTCTGGGGCGATTTTTCTTACGCGAACTACATCGACCTGCACGAACAAAACAAAACTTTCACGGACCTCTGCGCGTCGCGCGAGACTTCGGGCGGCATCAGCGTGGGAGAGAGCGGCAGTGCTGACGACAGTCAACGCGCAGAGGTCGTTTGGGGCGAGCTCGTCACCAGCAACTACTTCGATGTGATGGGAGTGAAACCGATTCTCGGTCGCGGTTTGTTACCGGAAGAGAACGTCGCACCGAATGCGCATCCAGTGGTCGTGATCGGCCAGCGTGTTTGGCAGCGACAGTTCAAGTCAGACGCGAACGTCCTCGGCAAGATGGTTTACCTGAACGGCCAGGCATTTAACGTCGTCGGAGTTATGCCTGAATCATTTCTCGGCGCAAGCTACTTCCTGCGTCATTCGTTCTGGGTGCCGGCGATGATGGGCCAGAGGTTTGGAAGGCGACCGGAGTGGAGAACTGATCGCACGCAAGCTCTCTTCAAACTGTACGGTCGCTTGCGGCCGGGAGTTACGATAGCGCAAGCCGAAGCAGACCTGAACCAGGTTGTGAATGGGCTCGCTCAACAACATCCCGAGATCGCAAACACGAAAGTTCAAGTGATGACTGAGGTCGATGGACGCTTTGACGCCGCGACGAAGATCATCCAGTACGGCGGTTGGATGGCGCTGTGTGTTTCGGGTCTCGTGTTGCTGTTGGCGTGTGCGAACGTTGCAAACCTCATGCTCGCTCGCGCCGCGGCGCGTGCGAAAGAGATCGGCACCCGACTCGCGATTGGTGCAGGGCGCGGCCGTATCGTGCGGCAGCTTTTAACCGAGAGTGTGTTGTTGTCGTTGTTGGGTGGTGTGCTCGGCTGGGCTCTTGCTTATTGGGGCTCTGGAATAATCCGCACGAGTTTTCCACCGGTGCCGTACCCGATCGAGTTCGACGTCTCGCCGGATCGTTACGTGTTGAAGTGGATGATGGGCGTGTCGTTGATAACGGGTGTGATCTTTGGCCTGGCTCCGGCGCTGCTGGCGTCGCGAACTGATCTCGTCGCCGTGATCAAAGGCGCAGTGGGACCATCGCGAAAACGCAGGCGCTTGAATCTGAGGAGCACGCTGGTCGTGGCGCAGGTGACGATCTCGATCGTCGTGTTGATCTGTGCGGGATTGTTCATTCGCAGTTTGCGCAAAGCACTCGAAACAGATCCGGGCTTCAAAACAAAGGATATGGTCACGATGATGATCAATCCACGCCTGCTCGGTTATGACCAGAAAGCGATCTGGCGATTCTTTCCCGAATTGCAGCGCCGGCTCCAAACACAACCCGGGGTGCGTGCGGTGGCGATGACTGACGATCTGCCGCTTCAGGCTGGCGATCTGTCGCGTGGTCCGATCGTGAAGGAAGGGGAAGCGGATCCGCTGCCGAATCAGGGCATCATCACGAAATGCAATTACGTGTCACCGAATTACTTCGAGACGATGAAAACACCGCTGATAAACGGACGCGATTTCACCGAGCACGACGACGCAGATGCTCCCCGCGTCGTAATCGTCAACGAGGAGTTCGCGCGCCGGTTTTATGGTGGTGTTGAAAATGCGATGGGCAAGCGCTTTCGTTTCGAGCAGGGAACGCCGTTGATGGAGATCATTGGCATCGCGAAAGACGGGCTGTATCGCAGTTTGTACGAAGACCGCCAGCCGTACATGTTTCTTCCGCTGTACCAGCAAAATCACGGTGCGGTGACCCTGGTGATCAGCGCGCAAGCGGGCAGTGACGTGTCCGCAATCATCGAGACGGCTCGACGCGAGATCGCGCAGATGGATCCACGACTGCCCGTTGTCGGCGTCATGATCGGCGATGAAAACATGGCGATTCCTTACTGGGGACCGCGTGTTGCTGCGGGAATGGCGACGACGTTTGGCGTGCTCGCGCTGGTGTTGGCGACGATGGGACTGTACAGCGTGATGATGTACGTTGTCAGTCAACGAACGCGCGAGATCGGTATTCGCATGGCCCTCGGTGCGAACATGCGTGATGTGTTGCGAATGATCGTCAGCCAGGGCATGCGTCTGGTGATCATCGGACTGGTGCTGGGTCTGACTGGAGCATTCGCGTTGACACGTCTGTTTGCGAGTTTGTTGTTAGGAGTGAGAACGACTGATCCGTTGACGTTCGTTGGCGTAGCGCTCTTGTTGTTCGCTATTGCACTGCTTGCGTGTTGGATACCTGCACGCCGAGCGACGAAAGTCGACCCATTGATTGCGTTAAGACAGGAATAAGAACGAAAAACTTTAGCGACAAGCAGCACAAAAACCACAAAACTAACGGAAGACTATTTGTGCTTTTTGTGCTTCTTTGTCGCTATGCAAGCAATTGCTTCTGCTGAACTCGCGCCACGCGTCTCGCACGACAAGATACTCGTAATCTTTGGCGGGCTGTTGCTCGTGATGCTGCTCGCGGCTCTCGACTCGACGATTGTGGCGACCGCGCTGCCCACGATCGTCAACGAGCTCGGTGGCCTGGACCATCTTTCGTGGGTCGTCACCGCGTATCTGCTCGCGCAAACAATCGTCACTCCGATCTACGGAAAGCTCGGGGATCTCTATGGACGCAAGCGCGTACTCCAGGTTGCCATCATCGTGTTTTTGATCGGCTCAGCGCTGTGTGGTCTGAGTCGCACGATGATGCACCTGATTATGTTTCGCGGGATCCAGGGTCTCGGCGGTGGTGGACTGATGGTGACGACGCAAGCCGTGGTCGGCGACATCATTCCGCCCAGAGACCGCGGACGTTACCAGGGTATCTTCGGCGCGGCATTCGGAGTTGCTTCAGTTGCGGGTCCGCTACTCGGTGGTTACTTCACAAGCAATCTAAGTTGGCGGTGGATCTTCTACATCAACTTACCACTCGGCATTGTGGCGCTCCTGGTTTTAGCCGCGACACTGCCGAGGCAGAGCTCATTCACGCGACATGCGATCGATTATCTCGGCGCCGGGCTGTTAGCGGCGGCGCTTGCAGCAGTGGTCCTCGTGACGGATCTCGGCGGCGTGGCATACCCGTTTTCGTCGCCGTTGATGATCGGGCTGATCCTCGTCGCGGTTGGTGGTCTAGCCGCATTCATCTTCGTCGAGAAGCGTGCCGCGGAGCCGATTCTTCCGCTACGACTCTTTCGCATCAGAGACATTTGGGTCACGTCCGCGGTGGGTTTGATTATCGGTTTCGCGTTGCTGGGCTCAGTCACTTACCTGCCGTTGTTTCTTCAAATCGTGAAGGGAATGAGCCCGACCGAGTCCGGCCTGCGAATGATTCCGCTGATGGGCGGCACGCTTGTCACGTCGATTTTGTCGGGCCAGATCGTTAGTCGCACCGGCAGGTACAAAATATTTCCACTCATCGGGACAACGATGGTAACGCTCGCATTGTTTCTGATCTCGAGAATGACTGCAGAGACAACCAATCTCACGATTGCGTGGCTCATGCTGCTGCTTGGCTTTGGGCTCGGGTTCGTCATGCAGATGCTGATCATCGCGGTGCAGAACGCGGTTGATTATCACGATCTCGGTGTGGCGACTTCGAATGCGATCCTGTTTCGTTTCATCGGCGGATCGTTGGGGACCGCGCTGCTCGGCGCCGTGCTCGCGACGCGACTCGCTGCGACGAAGTCGTTGATGTCGTCTTTGGATACGGTGTTCCTATTGGCGTCTGGGATCGCGTTCTTCGGGCTACTACTCTCGTTCTTGTTGCCGGAACGACGTCTCAGAGAAACGATTGCGGCCGCTACTGAGGAGGATGTCGGCGGTGATATCGGACAGGCGTATGCGATGCCGCAGAATGCGGATTCGCGGGTGCATATCCTGCGTGGCCTCACGGTGCTTGCTGATCGCGATGTGCGACGTCGTTATGTTGCCGCGGTCGTGGAGCGTGCCGGTGTCGATCTGAGTCCTCAAGCGGCGTGGCTGCTCGTGCAGATCGAACGCGAGTCGGGTAAAAGCGTTAATGAGCTGGCCCGTAAAGGAAAGGCTGATCTGAGTAAGCTGGGTGCATCGAGAGCGGAATTGTTGGAGAAGTCGTTAGTCGCGCCGGCACCAGAAGCTGATGTTTATACCCTGACCAGTGAAGGCTGCGACATCTACAATCGCCTTGTCGCCGCGCGCCGCGAACATCTTGCGGAACTGTGGCCCGAGTGGTCCCCGCAGAAGCGTGAAGACGTCTTCGCGATCCTGCGCACCCTTGCACGCGAACTCATCCCTGAGACAAGCCACAGATGATCCATAAAAGATCCTCGTTCATTCGTGGTTAAAAACTCTTCGCCAGTTGGCTCGATCTCGTCTACTCTAATCGTCGATGGCCAACGAAAACCAACAACAGGCTGACTGCGAATATATCGTCGTAGGGTCTGGGGCCGGAGGTGGCACTGTCGCCGCGCGTCTCGCTGAAGCGGGCCGCAAAGTCGTACTGCTCGAAGCTGGTGGCGATCCGAAGGAACTCACCGGTGGCGACATGGTTGGCAAAGAAGGTCGCTTGCCGTGTGACTACGACGTGCCCGCGTTTCACGCGTTCGCCTCCGAGAACGAAGCAATGAAGTGGGACTTCTTCGTGCGCCACTACACCGACGATCAGTTGCAGCAACTCGATCCGAAGTACAGCACGGAATACGAAGGTGTGTTGTATCCGCGCGCGGGCACGCTGGGCGGTTGCACGGCGCACAACGCGATGATCCTCATTTATCCGCACAACGAGGATTGGGATTACATCGCTGAATTAACCGGCGATGCGAGTTGGAAAGCCGGCAACATGCGGATGTACTTCGAGCGCATCGAAAACTGTCATCACCGCCGTCTGCATCGCTGGCTCGCGAAGATCGGATTCAATCCCACGCGTCATGGTTGGAACGGGTGGCTGCGCACGGAGAAGGCGATACCGATGTCGGCACTGCGCAATCGGACGCTCGCCCACGTGATGCTCGAGTCGGGTCAGGCAGCTTTTGATGATATCGGCGAGAAGTTGAAACGCGTGCGCTGGTTCTTCCAGGGAGGACTCGATCCAAACGACTGGCGACTCGTGGAGCGAAACTCGATCGGGTTGCGTTACGTGCCGCTCTCGACCAGCAAGCACGCGCGCACTGGATCGCGCGAGCGTGTGTTGGAGATCGCGTGTAAACGTCCGGACTGTTTGCGTGTAGAGCTCAATGCACTCGCGACGCGTGTGTTGTTTGCAGATAACAATCGAGCGATCGGCGTTGAGTATCTGAAAGGCGAGCGTCTCTATCGCGCACATGGACGGCCGAGTAGTGGAGCGGGCGAGTTGCGTCGCATGTATGCGTCGCGTGAAGTGATACTTGCCGGCGGGGCGTTCAATACGCCGCAACTGTTGATGCTTTCCGGCATTGGCCCACGCGACGTGCTCGAAGATCACGAGATTCCGATACGCGTTGAGCTGCCGGGCGTTGGGAGTAATTTGCAGGATCGTTATGAAGTCGGTGTCGTCAATCGCATGCAGGATGATTGGGCGCTCTACAAAGGCGTGAAGTTCGACACGACTGACGAGCAGTATCAGCAGTGGTCGAAAAAGCGCGACGGCATCTATGCGACAAACGGCGCAGTGCTGACGATGTTCAATCGTTCGCGGCATGCGGGGACGTTGCCTGATCTGTTTTGCATGGCGCTGCTGGCGCAGTTCAAGGGCTACTTTCCGGGTTATTCCGCGCTCTTTCCGCAGGGTCTCGACTATCTCACGTGGGTGATTCTCAAGGCGCACACGCGCAATAGAAAAGGACGCGTCACGTTGCGTTCGGCTGATCCGCGCGATACGCCACGCATTAACTTTCATTACTTTGAAGAAGGTGGTGACGAGGATCTCGAAGCGGTCGTCGATGGAATTCAGTTTGTGCGGCAGTTGACGGCGAAACTTCGGGATCAGGATCTAATCGTGACAGAGGAGATTCCGGGGAAAGATTGTCAGAGCGTCGAAGACTTGAAGAAGTTTGTCCGGCAGAACGCGTGGGGACACCATGCGTCATGCACGTGCGCGATCGGGCCAGTCTCCGCAGGCGGCGTGCTTGACAGTAACTTCCGCGTGCACGGGACGCGCGGGTTGCGCGTGGTCGACGCCTCCGTCTTCCCACGTATTCCGGGCTTCTTCATCGTCAGTTCGATCTACATGATCGGCGAAAAAGCCGCGGACGCGATCCTTGCTGAAACATAGCCGCAAAAAAGCATAAAAAGCACAAAACAAATCATTGACAAACCGCGTCACTGTCCATAAAGTCTTCGCGTTTTCAAGGTCACCGCAATCCTCGCAATGTCTCAGGTTGAACCCGCATAGGAGGGCACGAACATGGCTCACACCGTTGCAGAGTTACTCAATCTAACCGACGTTCAGCTCGACGAACTCTTCAGTAACGGCACTGTCGACGGTATTCCGAACGGCGAAGCGAAAGGTACCGCCATCATCGCCAACGGCACAAAGTTCAGCGATGAGATCGCACACTTCGTCAACTACTTCGCCTGGCAGGGAAAAACGTTCGACGCAGAAGACGGCGTGCTCAGAAATCGCATTACTCACTTCGGCTTCAATGCCATCATCGCCAAAGTCTACAAAGGACCAAGCTGGTACGATCAGAAAGACTGCATCGTCCTCGACTATTCCAAGACCTCATTAGTCGCTCGCTGGATTCGCGATGAGATTCGCCTCATCGACGACAACCTTTACCTCGGCCGCGTTTACTGGGGTGACAAGGCGCTGATCCATTTTGCGCTCGAGTTCCCGCCTCGAGTGTAAGTCTCAGTTAGAGATGAACTTTCAATCGAGTTTCATGGTGGTCGCACCGCTCGACGCTCGGCGCGTGGACGAACTGCGAAGTCTGCTCACGACCATGAACCGTGTGCCGGGAACGGCGAATCCTGATAACGAGATCATTCCGTTCGGCCGTCTGCCTGACTTGCACTTCGCGCGTATCGTCGTGCTCGAAGATCAAACGCTCGACGACATCACCACCGCGTACGGCTTGCCACGCCAGAACTTTCCGCTTTACCTCGCGTTCCTCGCTGATTTTGATGGAGATGTCGATCGCTTTCGCCGCCAGTTGATCTCAGTTGCAGGCAAGGGACTCGATCAGATCCTTTCCTTCTGTACTGACTTTAAAACCGGCAGCGACATTGCGCGTTGGATGGCGCAGCATGAGCATCGTCCGTCGACGATGTACAACAACTGGGTTGGACGCACGATGCAGCAGATTCGTGAAGAGAACGCGCTGCGACAGGTCTTGCAGGTGCGCATCTTCCAGAATGGCGCATCGGAGTTTAAGAACAGTGCACCTGAAGAGATTCATCGTGTTGCTCGGGATTTTGTGAGGCAGGAAGTAAGTAGTCAACGACTGACACTGACGCCGCTCGGGAAACAGCCGCTCAGTTGGCGGATCAAAAACCTCGTCAATCTGATCTTTGTGCCGGTGTTGTTGCTGGTGCTGAGTCCGTTGTTTCTGCTTTACCTGCCGATCTTCGCGATTCAGTTGCGTTGTCGTGAGAAGCGCGACCTGGAACTCGCGCCGCGACCAGCGGCCGAGTACGTGGACCGGCTTGCGCGACTGGAAGATTACGGCGTCACGAACCAGTTCACTGCGATGGGCAGTTTGAAACCGGGACTCTTCCGGCGTTGGACGCTCGTGACGCTGCTTTGGCTGGTTGAATACACGACGCGACACATCTACACGCGCGGTCATCTCGCGCGCGTGCCGTCGATCCACTTTGCGCGCTGGGTGTTCATCGACAACCGCAAGCGACTCGTCTTTTGCAGTAATTACGATGGCAGTCTTGAGAGTTACATGGACGACTTCATCAACAAGGTCGCGTTTGGGTTGAACGTCGTGTTCAGCAACGGGATTGGTTATCCGACAACTAACTGGCTGTTTTTTCAAGGCGCGAAGGACGAGCAGAAGTTCAAGTATTTCATTCGACGTCACGAGCTGCCGACAGAGGTTTGGTACAACGGTCATTCGGGATTGACGAACTTCGATCTGCTGCGGAATGCGCGTATTCGGAGTGGATTGGAGCAGCAGTCGATGAGCCATGCGGAAGCCGTGCAGTGGCTGGAATTGTTATGAATCTTCTGCAGAAGTAACTAGATGAACCCAAATCTCGATTTCGATGACGTACAGGGTCTGGTGCGGTTTGCGTTTGGCAAGATGCACCGCGCGTATTTTTACCTTGTGCGCGTCAGGAGTGTTGGTGCGGCGCGTGCTTGGCTACTCGACGCGCACGTCACTACTGCTCGTGAGTTGTCGCCGCCGCCGTCAACTGCGCTGCAAGTCGCTTTCACCGTTGACGGATTGCGCGCGCTTGGTGTTCCGAGTGAGGCAATTGAAGGATTCGCACCGGAGTTTCTCTCAGGCATGGCTGGTGATGAGAGTCGCTCGCGTCGTCTCGGTGATCTCGGAAAGAACGCGCCGGGCGAATGGCGCTGGGGCCATCCGGATTGCACGCCGCATCTCGCCGTGATGATGTATGGCAAGGAAGGCGCGATGGATGAGTGCGAAGCGGAGTTCAAAGGACCATCATGGGACGTAGCTTTCGAAGTGTTGGAGCGGCTGGAGACGAGCAATCTGGGGGACGTCGAGCCGTTTGGATTTGTCGACGGCATCAGTCAGCCAACGATCGATTGGGAAGGGAAGCGACAGATCCTAGGCGACCAGCTTCAGTACAGCAACATCGTCGCGCTCGGTGAGTTTTTGCTCGGTTACTCGAATGAGTACAACGAGTACACAGATCGTCCGCTGCTCGATGCTTCTACTAAAGGCACTGCCGATTTGCTGCCCGCCCTGGACCAGCCGCAGAAAAAAGATCTCGGACGCAACGGCACGTATCTCGTCATGCGACAACTCGAACAGGACGTGCGCGGGTTCTGGCGGTTTGTCGACAAAGCCGCTAAATCGGATCCAGAGAAGCGTAAACGACTCGGGGCAGCGATGGTCGGACGCGCGTTAGACGGTGCGCCACTCGTCACCTTGCAAGATAAACCGATTCCCGGCATCGGCGACGATGAAAAGGATCGCAACCAGTTCACCTACTCGTCAGATCCGGATGGCGATCGGTGTCCATTCGGCGCGCACATTCGTCGCTCCAATCCGCGCAATGCTGACTTTCCGAATCCCGTGAACGGAATGATCTCGCACCTGCTCCAAACCTTTGGCTTTGGTCGCAAAGGTCTTCGCGACGATCTGATGTCGCCAACACGTTTTCATCGTCTGCTGCGACGTGGGCGTGAGTATGGCGACGAACTATCGCCGGAAGATGCACTCGCAGATAAGCCAGATACGTCTGTGCATGGGCTGCACTTTATTTGTCTCAACGGCAACATCGCGCGGCAGTTTGAGTTTGTGCAGGGCGCGTGGTTGATGAACACGAAGTTTAACGGTCTGAGTGAAGAGAGTGACCCATTGATGGGGAACCGCGAGCAGGTGCGCGGTTGTCCGGATCCGACTACGTTCTCGGTACCGAATGGAAACGGTTTGAGGGAACAGTGCACGGGCTTGCCGCAGTTTGTGACGGTACGCGGCGGTGCGTATTTCTTTCTGCCGAGCCTCAGGGCCTTAAGGTACTTTGCGACCGTGGGTTCTTAATCTTTTGTGCCTTTGTGCCTTTTTGTGGCCAAAAATGGAGATAAACATGTCCTCAAAGTCACGTGCGTTATTGATCATCCTCGTCATTATTCTCGCGGTCGTTGCAATCGGCGCGGTGGTCTACAATCGCTGGAAATCGAGTGGTCCACAACCCGGCCACGTCCTCGATGAAGCGAGGCTCGCCCAACGTGATCCGTCGAGCTTTCCAGCAGCGGACGAAGATTACTTTCACGACATGGACGGCGGCGTGCAGCTAACGCCCGAAGAGATCAAAGGCCGCAATACCTGGATCGTTTGGACCGCCGGAAACGATCGGCTTTGGGACAAGATGGTCAATGCCAGTACGGGCGCGCTCGATTTCCTGAAAATCCTTTCGTCCCACCCGAATCTCACGAAGTTTAGCCGCGACAATCGTTGGGAATATTTCGGCCTCGTCAACGACCCGTGTTTTGAGAAAGCAACCGGTCCCGATCCGAAACGATTTGGCCTCTGGCTCGACAAGCGTCGCGCCGACTGCCAACCCGATCCGTTCGAAAACGAGCAGAAGTATCCGGGCGTGAAGATCGGCGCGCGCGGCAAGAACATCGAAGCCGGGTCGTATTACGGCTACGAGACCGGCATCGTCGGCCTGCGCCTTTTCCCGAATCCTGATTTCGACGAAGCGGCACAAGCGCGTTGGGATGCCGAGAAGTACTACAGCGATCCAAATTACTACTACTCGAAAGATCTCGTTCGACCGTACCGAGTCGGCATGTCGTGCGGCTTCTGTCACGTTGGACCAAACCCGGTGAAGCCTCCGGCTGATCCCGAGAACCCGAAGTGGGAAAACCTCAGTTCCAATGTGGGCGCCCAATACTTCTGGATCGACAGGATCTTTGACTGGAAGTCGGATCCCAGCAACTTCATCTTCCAACTGTTCAACACCTCGCGCCCGGGAACGCTCGACACGTCGCTTATCTCCACAGATAACATCAACAACCCGCGCACGATGAACGCGATGTACATGCTTGGACCACGGCTTTTCCTCGCGGAACGTTGGGGCAAGGAGACGCTTGCCGGCGGCGATAAAGATAATCGACAGTTCAACGACTTCGTGAAAGATGGCCCGCTGACAAAACTGTTCGAGTCACCGGCGACGGTCTACACGCCGCGCGTGCTTAAAGACGGTTCGGATTCGGTCGGCGGCCTCGGCGCGTTGAATCGCGTTTACATAAACATCGGTGTGTTCAGTGAAGAGTGGCTGCTTCACTTCAACGCACTGGTTGGCGGCAAGCCGATCACGCCGATCACGATCGCTGACTCGCGTCGCAATTCCAGTTACTTCGCGGCCACTGAGAATCAAACGCTGAACATGGCGTTGTTCTTTCTCAAGACCACGGATCCGCATCACTTGAAAGACGCGCCCGGTGGACAGTCGTATCTCACGACCGACCAGGCAGTGCTGACACGTGGCAAGACGGTGTTCGCGGAGCGTTGTGCGCGTTGTCACTCGAGCAAGATTCCCGAAGGCGCACCCGGTCTCGACGAAGGACACGGCTGCAACGGCAAAGATTACCTGACGTGTTGGAACAAGTACTGGGAGTGGACCAAGACTGACGCGTTCAAACAGAAGATGCGCGAGATCGTTTTGGCTGACGATTTTCTGAAAGACAACTATCTCTCAACCGAGGCGCGCGTGCCAGTGACGCTGTTGCAAACGAACGCGTGCAGTCCACTCGCGACGAACGCGCTCGGCGGCAACATCTGGGACAACTTCTCGTCGCAGTCATACAAAGACCTGCCATCGGTCGGGACAATCACCTGGTACGATCCGATGACGGGCGAGCCGAAGCAATACCAGATGCCCGCGGGCGGTCGTGGTTACACGCGTCCACCGTCATTGATCAGCGTTTGGTCCACGGCGCCGTTCCTCTTGAACAACTCGGTCGGCGAGTTTCATTCGAGTCCGTCTGTGGACGAGCGAATGAAGTCGTTCCAGAACTCGATCGAGCAGATGCTGTGGCCGGAGAAACGCGACAAGGACACGGTGCTCGGCGATAAGATTCCGGGGCGAATCGATCGGACCACGCAGCAGAGCTACTTGCGAGTCGGCGCGGGCTTCCTGCCTGATTTTCTACGTGGCTCGAACGGCTTCTTGTCGAAATACTTTCCGTCGATCTTCAGCGATGAAGGCATAGAGATCGGGCCGTTGCCGAAGGGGACGCCTGTCGGTCTGCTTTCAAATTTAGACTTGTTCAGGGAGACTTCCGGGCTCGGTGACCGAGCGCAGCGCGATGCTGAGATTCTCAAACTGTTGCTGGACATGAAGCGCGCGCTCAAGCAATTGCCGCAGGGCGCGAGTGATGAGGAGGCGACGCGCGCGTTGAGTCCGCTCGTGCCGCAGATGCTGCAATTCAGCAAGTGTCCGGATCTGATCGTGAATCGCGGGCACTATTTTGGTACTGATAAGTTTCAGGAAGAGCCGGGACTCAGCGATGAAGACAAGCGCGCGCTCATCGAGTTTTTGAAGACTTTTTAGACACGAAAAGCGCAAAAGCACAAACATGAGGTTCCCCTGGTTACTGACGCCTCAAGCGACTGTCATATTTTTTGTGCTGGTGGTCATCGCGGTTTTTACTCAACTCACCAGGACCACGACATCGCGATCAATACCGTTTTGGCTGCGGGCGCTGCTTAAGTCGGCGCCGGCATTATTTCTGACATGGCTCTCATGGTCTGTCGGCCCACCTCTCGTGGCGCTGCTGTTTCTGTTTTGCAGTATCGGAGACATCCTGCTCGATCTTCCTGAAGATAAAGTGCGGCACGGATTTCAGCTGGGGGCGGTGTCGTTTGCGGCGGCGTTGGTGTGCGTATGTATTTTGAGTTACGAGAATGCGCTACCCCGAATGCCGCTGCTATCGCTCTCGCTCACAAACGTTGTGATTGCGATCTTCGTGCTGCGCTGGGTGTTGCCAAAGATACATGGACCGGGGCGGATTTTTGAGCTTACGTATTTCGTGCTGTTGATCCTTTCGAACATCCTTGCCTCAACGTCAAACACGGCAGTGTTTCTGGGGAGCTCTTTGTGGTTCATGTCTGATCTTTCGATTGGATTGAGCAAATACGTTTCTGGCGAGCCGGTGAGTAGTTTGGATACGCTCGGGCTTTACGATCTCGGGTTGTATTTTCTCGCAATTGGATTTCTTTACGCGTTTGCATTCTGAAAACAAGATTTAGTAGTGCCCTATTTTAAGATTTCTTCATCCACAGATTACGCAGAGGTATTAACAATCGGCGTAATCTGTGGATAAAGAGGTCGAAATTAGGGCACCACCCAAGATTTGCATGATTTCGAAAAGTCTGCCATCTGTTTTATAGTGTCTTTCTTTGATGAGCAGACGGGTTGCACTAGTCAGTGTTTTCATCCTTATCGCGGGTGTGGCTGTTTGGGCCGCATTTCGCTTTCGTGCCAGCCGGCGCAATCAATTACTCCAATCGATCGCCTCAATCTCCGAGTCAAATTTCACTCCGCACACAAGTGTCGACGAGTGGAATTCGGCTGTCGATAAAGTCAAAGCTGAACGAGACGCGTCGCTGGGCGGCGCTCTCGAGATCCCGCCTGAGCTGAAGCATTACGATGAACGGTACTGGTTTCTTGCGACTCAGGTTGCTGAGGTCGAGAAATACAATATTCACACGATTCAGGACTATCTCGATCTCGCTGGAATGATCGAGCGGCACGAACTCGTTCCGGTTCCGGCGCTAACTGATAGCTACATCTTGCTTGGCATCGGACAACGAGCGAACGAGGAGCCGTTTGAGCGGTACCAGGAAGAAGACAATAAAAACAGCAACGTTCAGCCCGCGCCGGTACCGCCGGAAGCGTACCGGTCGTTGCGGAACCTCGCGAAAGAGTTCAACGGGCGATCTTACGATCTGAACAATCCTTCCGATCGATACGCGTTGAAGGTCAACATGCTGAGCTCGATCAGGCCGGAAGCGTTGAAGATCATGGAGCAGGTTGCGTCGGCATATCGCGACCACTTTAATTTGCCCTTGACGGTTAGTTCGCTTGTGAGGCCGGAGCAGTATCAACACTCACTCAGACGAGTGAACCGGAATGCTGTCACGATCGACGCGCCGCCACATTCAACTGGTCTCGCCTTCGACATCGACTATCGCTACATGAGCGTGGCGGAGCAAAACTTCGTGATGCGCGAGCTTGCGCAATTGAAGACGGAAGGAAAGATTGAAGTCATCCGTGAGCGCTCCGCGAATTTTCACGTGTTTGCATTCGTGAACGGCGTACGCCCGCCTGACGATTTGATCTCGGCTTCGCTCGAAAAGGCCGGTGCGCCGCCGAAGGAAGAGGAAGAAGCGCATCACAGTGAGAGTAACGACCGTGATAAAGCAGCGTCCGTAAAACATTCGCGAGCGGGCGGTCGAATAGACCGGGCAACCAAACGCGGTGCAAAGAAAAGTTACTCGCGCAAAGTTGCAAGGAAGCACAAACGAAGATAGAGGAGCGTCCAGTTTCCTGCATTTTGTGTTTTTGTGCCTTTTTGTAACTAATCAAAGTTTATAGCGTCGAACCGTAACGGCGCTTCACGCATCCTTAATTTTCGAGTTGCTTATGAAGAACCTGAAGCTGCATATCTGTGTGATTGTCACGGCACTCGCTGTAGCGGTAAGTGCTCAGTCGCCGCGTCGGGCAGAGAAAACTGCAACTGCCACGACCGTTGCGACGACCGCGCCAGTTATCAGCACGTCAGCTTTCACGAAGGCGGCCACAGCTAACGCAGCGTTTCGTAACGAGCTCACCTGGACCTTCGGTGGCAAACAACAGCGTGGCTGGTATCTGTACGATCTGTTGATTGGCAAGACTCTTGACACGCAAAATGATCCCGGCACGAGCGATTTCGCGGCTTCCATCGCGGCGTGGCAAAAGCAACGAGGGATTACGGCGGACGGCGTCCTTAATGAAGACGCGTTGATGGCGATGGTCTCGCAATGGCAGAACAATCGACTCAAGAGCCGCATTTACGCGACACCCGATCAACTACTAACCGCGCCGCCATCGGACTTTTACGATCCCACACGGGCTGAAGAATTGCGTCAGGTTGAGCGCAGCACTTACGCAGCGTACAAACGGATGATTGCTGCGGCTATCGCTGATCCAACGCTCAAGCTCGCGCACACGTCATCGGGTGAGCTCGCGCCCACCGAGCAGTACTTTAAGATCGTCTCTGCATTTCGGTCGCGCGAATACCAGGACAACTTACGCAGGCAATCACCGAATGCCGGCAGCGCGGGGCTAGCAGTTAATTTTAGTCCGCACTTTACGGGTCGCGCATTGGACCTCTACGTCGGCGGCAGTCCGGTCGATACGAATGATTCCAATCGCGCGATCCAGGTCAACACTCCGGCGTATCGGTGGCTCGTCAAGAACGCAGAGCGTTACGGATTTCGTCCTTACTTTTACGAACCGTGGCACTGGGAATACGTGAAGTAATCGTGGGAATACCGGGGTCGCCCGAAATCCTTTGACTCGCGACCGCTTTCGGCGTTAGTTTCAGTGCGAGATGTATCCGTTTTCCCAGTGGGGACCCTTTGATCGCAGCGAGCGTAAAGCTCTGCTGATCGCTGCCCTGTTTTCGTCCCTCTTCATCATTTTCGTTGCGCTTATACGTGAAAAGTTGGAATCGACAACGCCCCACTTCAAGGTCGCTCTTCCGACGCCGACGACCCAATATCGTGAGGCTGACTTCTCGATGGCTGACCCGTTGGAGAAGTTTCGCGTGAAACCCAGAGAATTTGAGCAATTCGATTTCAATAACTACTCGTACGGGCCATACACGTCCGGGCCATACACGTTGGCAGGAGGGAAGAAGATCGATCTCCGCCTCACGCATGGTCTGCTCGAACTGCCAAACAATTCGAGTTGGTTTGAGCTGAAGGATGTTTATTACACGGACTTGACTGGTGACGGCAAAGCGGAAGCCATCGTTCGGCTTTACCACGTGACGTGCGGCGTCTCGTGCGATGGCGGCACGAACCTGTTCTACATCTACACTGAGCGTAACGGGAAGCTAAAACCGATTTGGCAGTATGAAACGGGAAGCTACGCGGAGGAGTGCGGCTTGCAATCGTTTACCGCGGGCGGGACCGAGATCATGTTGGGATTGTTCGGCGAATGCGACGGCCGAGCGGCGCCAGATCTGACGCCATCAAAATTCATGAGCAAGGGCGTGACATCCCTCGTCCTTGACTTCAACGGCCGCCGCTTCGTGGAGAAGTCGAGCGAGTACTTCAACTCCCGCCCAGTAGATACCAGAAGCTACGAACCCGAAATCCGCATTTACTAGCCACAAAAAGCACAAGCTAACTCTCTGTGCTTTTTGTGCTTTTTTGTGGCTAAAATCGAGGCTATTGTGCATAGCGCAGGTAGACCGTGCGCGTCTCGGAATAAAAGTCGATCGCCTGTGGTCCTTGTTCGCGCATGCCGTAACTCGACTCCTTCGTGCCGCCGAACGGCAATTGATACTCAACACCCGCTGTCGGCAAGTTCACCGTGATCAACCCCGCTTCGATTCGATCGATGAACTGGTGCACGCGCGTGAGATCCCTCGAAACGACCGACGCCGAGAGTCCGAACCGTACACCATTCGCAAGCTCCATCGCGTCGTCAAAATCTTCCGCGATCATCAACCCGAGGACCGGACCAAACACCTCTTCCTGCGCGATTCGCATCTGCGGCTTCACGCCTGTAAAGATCGTGGGCTCGATAAAGTAGCCCTTGTCATACTCACCGCCCGAGAGTCGATTTCCGCCGCACAACAGCTCCGCACCTTCGTCCTTTGCAACCTTGATGTATTCGAGATCAGTTTCGAGTTGATTCGCATCGACCGCCGGCCCGATCTGAACGCCCGAAGTCAATCCATTTCCAATTTTCAAATTTCGAGTCTTCTCGATCAACAGTTGGACCAGCGCGTCATAAATCGGACGCTCGATGATCGCGCGGCTGCACGCCGTACACTTCTGACCAGTGGAAAAGAACGCGCCGTTGATGAGAATGTCAGCCGCGTAATTCAGATCAGAATCGCGCAGGACAATGGTCGGGTTCTTCCCACCCATCTCGAGTTGCACGCGCAGCTTCCGCTCCGAAACCTTTCGATACAACGCATCGCCGACTGAAGTAGAACCTGTGAACGAAATGGCATTGATCGCCGGATGATTCGTCAACGGATCTCCAACAGCGCCACCGCTCCCGGTGACGTAGTTGACGACACCTTTCGGGATGTTCGCCTCGTGCAGTGCTTCGACGAGTCGAAAAGAACTGAGCGGCGCCAGCGACGCGGGTTTCAGCACGACTGTATTTCCTGCAATCAGCGCGGGCGCGAGTTTCCACGCGGGAATCGCCGAAGGAAAATTCCAGGGCGTGATCAGCGCGACGGTGCCGAGTGGTTTACGAATCGTGTAGCAGAGCACTTGCGGACGTTCTGAAGGAACGTTGTAAGTGAATTGCCGCGCACCTTCGCCGCCGAAGTAACGAAAGATATTGATCGCGCGCGTGACTTCACCGATAGCTTCAGGCAGTGTCTTGCCCTCTTCGCGCGTCATGTCCTCGCCGAGTTGTGGCAGTTTAGCAGCGAGTAGATCCGCGGCTTTGAAAAGATACTCGCCACGTTTCGTCGCAGGCATCGCGGCCCACTCACTCTGTGCCGCGACTGCCGCGTCGCAGGCGTCAGCTACGTCAACTTCGTTTGAAGCTTGAAAGATCCCGACAATCTCGTCGAAGTTCGCTGGATTGATGTTAGGAAAAGTCTTGCCCGATTTACTCTCTACAAACTCACCGTTGATGTAATTGCCAAACGCGTTCACTCTGCTCTCCTTACGACTTAGTCTTATCCACAGATTACGCTGACTGTTTATAACATCTGCGTAATCTGTGGATAAAGGCACCTCTCAGGGCGTAAAATAGGCCCGTCCTCGTTCAAGTTATCCCACGGAGCAAGTTATGGAAGAAGATCTCGAAGATCTGGAAAAAACTCAGATACTAAACCGCAACCTGGAAAGCGAACCATCGGAAGCCTCCGCTGCAAAGACGGCCCGCCTGCCGCGTCTCGATAGTGGTTCTTACCGGATCGCAGCGGCTGAAAAGAAAGAGGAAGAGTTTCGCATCGGGCAGAGCCGGATTCTGCAAAAGCTCGCCGCCAACGCGCCGCTCAGCGAGATCCTCGAGCGCCTCGTGCTCTTAATCGAAGCGCAATCGCCGGGCATGCTGTGTTCGGTGTTGCTGCTGACCGAAGACGGCGATCATGTTCGTCATGGTGCAGCGCCGAGTTTGCCGCCGGCGTACGTGCAGGCAATCGACGGCAGCCAGATTGGTCCAAAGCATGGCTCGTGCGGGACGGCGATTTATCGCGGCGAGCCGGTCGTCGTTACTGACATTGCTTCCGATCCGTTGTGGGAAGACTATAGAGATCTCGCGATAAATAACGGGCTGCGCGCGTGCTGGTCAACGCCGATATTTTCAGGACGCGGAAAGGTGCTGGGTTCATTTGCGATGTACTATCGCGAGCCGCGCACGCCGACTGGTGAAGAGGCCGGTCTGACGGAAGTCGCGACGCGCATCGCGGGTCTGGCGATCGAACATCATGCGGCGAAAGAGATCCTCGCCCGCACCCAGGCCGAACTGGCCCAGGCGTCGTATGCGGCGAGCAAAGGGAAGGCGGCAACGTCCAGTCTCGACGAGATCAGTCAACAACTCGAAGCTGTGCTCGACAACGCGAAGAAGTGCCTCGAACTGCTCGATGAAGACAAGCCCGACCTCCCGAGCTTCCGTGGTCCACTGACAAGCATCACGAAAAACGGACAGCAAGCCCTTGCCGTCATCGCCCGCATCCGCTCTTCCTGATTTTTTAGCCACAAAAGGCACAAAAAGCACAAAAGCCCACTTTGCATATGGCACGTTGAATTCGAAGTGGGCTTTTGTGCTTTTTGTGCCTTTTGTGGCCAAAAATCATCGGAAGCTGTCGGTGGCGCGGATGAGGGCGTCGGTGATCCCGGGTTCGGTAGCGGCGTGACCGGCGTCCGGAATGATCTTTAGCGTCGCTTCGGGCCAGGCGTGATGGAGATCCCACGCGTTCATCGCCGGGCACACGATGTCGTAACGACCATGCACGATCACTGCGGGAATGTGACGGATCCGATCGATGTTCTCGAGCAGGTAGTTATCGGTTTCGAAGAAGCAGTTGTTCACGAAGTAGTGACACTCGATACGCGCGAGCGCGATCGCCATCTCGGGTTCTGTAAACTCGTCAATCAGGCTTTGATCGGGAAGTAGCTTCAACGCACTCGCCTCCCAATTGGACCACGCCTGCGCAGCTTCGAGACGCACGTTTGCGTCATCACTCGTCAGTCGTTTGTAGTAAGCACGAATCATGTCGCCGCGCTCGGCTTCGGGAATCAGGCTCACATATTGTTCCCACACTTCTGGAAAGATAGCGCTGGCGCCCTGACTGTCTTCGTAGAACCACGTAATCTCTTTCGGACGGCACAGGAAGATGCCGCGCAGTACGAGGGCGCGCACGCGTTCGGGATGCGTTTCGGCGTAGGCGAGTGCGAGCGTGCTACCCCACGAACCACCAAACACGAGCCACTGATCAATCCCGAAGTATTCGCGAATGACTTCGATATCCTGGACCAGGTGCCACGTCGTGTTGTCTTCGAGTGAAGCGTGCGGCTTACTTCGCCCGGCGCCGCGTTGTGCGAAAAGGATTACGCGATACGCCTGCGGATCGAAGAAGCGGCGGTAATCAGGCACGAGGCCCGCGCCGGGACCGCCGTGCAGAAAGACGACCGGCTTGCCGTTCGGCGCGCCGCTTTGCTCGTAATACAGTTCGTGAACAGGCGACACGCGGATATAACCGCTGTCGTATGGTTCGATCTCGTTGTAAAGAGTGCGTCGTGTTTCCATATTGGACCTGATTATCCGCGCGAACGCGCTACTTCGCAAAGCGTCAGAGACCGAGAAAAGTTCGAATGCGATCGATCTCCACGTCTAGTTCACGTTTGAAACGGGGATCGCTCGGTGGCGATTCGATGTAGCCGATATCAGAATCGAGCTCACCATTCTTCACCGAAAGGTTAGCCCAACCGATGACGCGATCGTGCCAGAGCAGCGGCATCGCGTAATAGCCGAGCTTGCGTTTGGCTGCAGGTGTGTAGGCTTCGAAACGATAAGTCCAGCCCCATAACAACTCGAAACGACTACGATCGTGCACCGCCGGATCGAACGGCGCCAGGAAGCGGACCACTTCCGGAACTGTATGGTCGTTCGCGTTTTCATCGGCGGGCCAATACCAGTCGACATTTCCAACGCGCGCCTGGGACAGCCGCGATTTCGCGCGTTGCAACGCACTCGGTATTTCTTTCTGCCACTGCGGCGCCGCAAACCGCAAACGTCTTAAGTAGTACGAGAGACTTAGGCCAGGCAAAGGCGCATAGATCCGAACAACAACATCTGCAAGAGCATCCATTCGCGAGCGCCGTTCCGCCGCAGTGCGAGGTATCGGCTCGTGCTTGTGCTCGGCGTAAATGCGAATGCCTTTCTCGCGACGCACGATGCGCAGCAGTCCGGCGTAGTGCATCGCGTCGAGGAGATGTGTGGTCGCGTTTGAAGAACCGCCCCAGTAGTTTGTGACTTTACCGTGCGCGAAGTGTTCATCGACTTCACGCGGATGTACGATGCCGCGCTCGCGCACGAAGTCTAGCAGCATTTGCGCTTTCCTCTTCTGGCCGGTGGGCCATGGCAGCGTAATGTTGTCAGCCGGTACGCGCGAGTTGGACCGCGGATGCATCAACGACTGAAGCGATCGCGTGACGTAGCCGTAGTTGACGAAAAAGTCTTCCTCGATATCGAGTGAAGTGTAGCGGCGCTCGAGATCACCGGCCCCATATTCTTTGACGCGATGACGCAGAATCAGATCCTGTGCCCGTGCCGGAGCGCGAATCGGATCAGCCTGCACGAAGCCCATGCGTTGCAGCGTGCGATTGAGTGTTGTTGGTTTCGGGAAATTCCGCGCGACGGTGAATCGTCGCAGGTCGTCGATGGTGATCGGCACTAAAAGATTTAGCCACAAAAAGCACAAAAGTCACAAACGTAAATTCAGCGCGGAGGGTCGGGCCTCCGCGCTTTGCAGAAAGAGAAAATGAAAATGAGTGTGAGTGCTGATGAGGAGACGTCGGGTTCTGTTTACTTAGTAATGCAGCACTGCGTTGAAAAAGTCGTTGAAGTCTGACGTTGTCGTCGTGTTTGGAGCAAGGGCGAGCTCAACCGTGTGTGACCCCTGATTTAGTTTAATCGGGAAGTACCTGGGTACAACATTACGGTGGGTGCTGGCGGCATTCGAAAAGATATTCGCTGTCCCAACCACGTTGCCATCAACGGATACCTGGATTCCAATCATCTGGTTTGCAGTCTGCGTCCAAACCGAGCCTGTAACCTCCAGATACATCGGCATGTCGCCGGGGGCCATGAATTGAGCCTTAATGGGTAGGGGACCTTTTTGATCACCAATGAGAACCTGAACTGCCATTGGGAGGCTTCCTTTCGTCGAACAAATTTGAAGAGCTTGAATTCTAGAGCGCGGGGAACTTATTCGTTTCGCATTGGGTTTGTCAATGATAAGGACAACCTTATCCACAGATTACGCAGATTCCATAAATCAATCACTGTAATCTGTGGATTAAACAGCTCTGATTGCGAACTGAAGTAGTTTCATTTCAGTAATGGTTCAGAGTTATTGCGGGCTCTTTGCTTTCACACAGTATGGGAAAGGGAGTTTGAGTTCGAGATCGAGGTAATCCTGGTTCATTTCCAGTTTCATCACATTCGTGGCGATATCGACGAAGGTGTAATCGGCTTTGATCAACTTGTCGAGCTTCGGACAATTCGAGTACTTTCCGCGATACGCCGTGACGTAACCTCGTAGAGATCCTTTCATGCCTTCGAGCACCCGAAAACTAAAACGACCGTCAGCATCCGTCAGTGTTTGAGCAGCTGCGTTCTCAGCTCCTTCTTCTTTGAAGTCCACGACTTCATTCACAACAGGCCGACCATCCGCATACAGCAATCTGCCTTCGAGGGCTTTCGTGGGTTGTTCTGACGGGACATGAATGTCCATGTCGATTTGCTGATCCCCGCGAGCCACCGTCACGATCGTCGCCTTCTCCTTCTCGAACACGCCGGGATAATAAACTGTCGGGAATGGTTCAGAACTCGTGATCTTGTTCTCTTCGTTCGCGAGGAGAAAATAGTCTCCGAGAGGGATCTCATCAATTTTGAAACGCCCGTCTGGCTTAGTGCAGCTCGTGAGAAAGTCTTGGTTGTTTGGATTGTCTTTCGACTTCAGTCGCACGCAAACGTCTTTGAGTGGACGTCCATCGGCGCCAAAAAGCTTGCCGCTGACGGAGGTGTTTTCATTGAAATAGAAGCTGATCCCCCCACAGCTTCTTTCGTCCAAAATAATTTGGTACGGGCCACGTTTGTTGCGCTCAACTCGTCCGGCCGGGATTGGAAATTCCAGCTTCAAGGTCGACGGAACTTCAGGTTCAATCGAATATGTGCCGGCGGGCAGCCCGAGTAATTCATATAGACCGTTTTTGTCGGTGAACGTTTCATAAACTTTGCGTCCATCCGTCACCTTAACCTTGATCTTTCCAGCACAGTGGGATCCGAAGCTTGGAATTCACGTGACTTGAAGTCGCGGCCGCACTGACCCTATAGTGAGTCGTATTAATTTAAATCATACCAACATGGTCAAATAAAACGAAAGGCTCAGTCGAAAGACTGGGCCTTTCGTTTTAATCTGATCGGCACGTAAGAGGTTCCAACTTTCACCATAATGAAATAAGATCACTACCGGGCGTATTTTTTGAGTTATCGAGATTTTCAGGAGCTAAGGAAGCTAAAATGGAGAAAAAAATCACTGGATATACCACCGTTGATATATCCCAATGGCATCGTAAAGAACATTTTGAGGCATTTCAGTCAGTTGCTCAATGTACCTATAACCAGACCGTTCAGCTGGATATTACGGCCTTTTTAAAGACCGTAAAGAAAAATAAGCACAAGTTTTATCCGGCCTTTATTCACATTCTTGCCCGCCTGATGAATGCTCATCCGGAATTTCGTATGGCAATGAAAGACGGTGAGCTGGTGATATGGGATAGTGTTCACCCTTGTTACACCGTTTTCCATGAGCAAACTGAAACGTTTTCATCGCTCTGGAGTGAATACCACGACGATTTCCGGCAGTTTCTACACATATATTCGCAAGATGTGGCGTGTTACGGTGAAAACCTGGCCTATTTCCCTAAAGGGTTTATTGAGAATATGTTTTTCGTCTCAGCCAATCCCTGGGTGAGTTTCACCAGTTTTGATTTAAACGTGGCCAATATGGACAACTTCTTCGCCCCCGTTTTCACCATGGGCAAATATTATACGCAAGGCGACAAGGTGCTGATGCCGCTGGCGATTCAGGTTCATCATGCCGTTTGTGATGGCTTCCATGTCGGCAGAATGCTTAATGAATTACAACAGTACTGCGATGAGTGGCAGGGCGGGGCGTAACCTAGGTGACAGAAGTTAAAAGCCTCCGGTCGGAGGCTTTTGACTTTCTGCTAGATCGGCCGCATCGAATATAACTTCGTATAATGTATGCTATACGAAGTTATTAGCGATGAGCTCGGACTTCCATTGTTCATTCCACGGACAAAAACAGAGAAAGGAAACGACAGAGGCCAAAAAGCTCGCTTTCAGCACCTGTCGTTTCCTTTCTTTTCAGAGGGTATTTTAAATAAAAACATTAAGTTATGACGAAGAAGAACGGAAACGCCTTAAACCGGAAAATTTTCATAAATAGCGAAAACCCGCGAGGTCGCCGCCCCGTAACCTGTCGGATCACCGGAAAGGACCCGTAAAGTGATAATGATTATCATCTACATATCACAACGTGCGTGGAGGCCATCAAACCACGTCAAATAATCAATTATGACGCAGGTATCGTATTAATTGATCTGCATCAACTTAACGTAAAAGCAACTTCAGACAATACAAATCAGCGACACTGAATACGGGGCAACCTCATGTCCGAGCTCGCGAGCTCGTCGACAGCGACACACTTGCATCGGATGCAGCCCGGTTAACGTGCCGGCACGGCCTGGGTAACCAGGTATTTTGTCCACATAACCGTGCGCAAAATGTTGTGGATAAGCAGGACACAGCAGCAATCCACAGCAGGCATACAACCGCACACCGAGGTTACTCCGTTCTACAGGTTACGACGAATGTCAATACTTGCCCTTGACAGGCATTGATGGAATCGTAGTCTCACGCTGATAGTCTGATCGACAATACAAGTGGGACCGTGGTCCCAGACCGATAATCAGACCGACAACACGAGTGGGATCGTGGTCCCAGACTAATAATCAGACCGACGATACGAGTGGGACCGTGGTCCCAGACTAATAATCAGACCGACGATACGAGTGGGACCGTGGTTCCAGACTAATAATCAGACCGACGATACGAGTGGGACCGTGGTCCCAGACTAATAATCAGACCGACGATACGAGTGGGACCATGGTCCCAGACTAATAATCAGACCGACGATACGAGTGGGACCGTGGTCCCAGTCTGATTATCAGACCGACGATACGAGTGGGACCGTGGTCCCAGACTAATAATCAGACCGACGATACGAGTGGGACCGTGGTCCCAGTCTGATTATCAGACCGACGATACGAGTGGGACCGTGGTCCCAGACTAATAATCAGACCGACGATACGAGTGGGACCGTGGTCCCAGTCTGATTATCAGACCGACGATAC
>JADMIO011545294.1_pt1 | contig 103468 bp, 92 predicted proteins | sample 8958161 | NCBI WGS metagenome assembly JADMIO01 (sample SAMN16585339, study PRJNA669376) | soil metagenome | isolation source: Crop rotation soil | place: USA: Cullars Rotation, Alabama | collected 2011
ACAACTTGTCCACGTGGAATTCTAAGCTTAGGATCCCAATGTGCTGGAAAGGACGAAAAGCCGCTGCGCGTGATCGAAGGGCCGCACACGGGACTGGCTGACGTCCACGGCGTGGCCGTCGACACTCAACGAAAGCTGCTCTTCGTCGGCAATTGGGGCAATTACAGCAACTACAAGGTTGCCGGTTCAGGCAAGTTCTTTCCGCCCTCGATTACGGTTTATCCGCTCGATGCCAACGGCGACACGGCTCCGCTGCGTACCATTCAAGGGCCAAAGACGACGTTGGATTGGATGGGCGCGTTCTCACTGGACCCGGACACCGGGAATCTGTGGATCGGCAACGACGTCGGCAATTCGATCGTCGTGTTCCGCAGCACCGACAATGGCGACGTTGCCCCGATGAAAGTCATCAAGGGTGACCAGACCGGGTTGGACCACCCCGCCGGCATTTCGATCGATACCAAGAACAAAGAGGTGTGGGTTTCCAACATGGGTAACTCGTCGGCGACGTGTTACTCGCTCAGTGCGGAAGGAAACGCCGCCCCGGTGCGGAAGATCCGCAGCGCGCCTGTCGGCTGGAAATCGTTGAAGTTCGGCAAGCCTCAAGTCGTCGCGTACGACAGCAAGCGGGAAGAGTACCTGGTGCCCAATTGAGTGAACACGCCAGTAATTATGGCTTACGCCAGGTTGGCGAAAGAAAATCAGGTTCCCGTAAGAATTCTCGAAGGTCAGAAGACTCAGATCAGCCGAACCATGCACGCGATGGAATACGATCCGCTTCACGACGAGCTCGTCGTGAACAGCCCTCTGGTGCAATCGATCCTGACGTTCAAGGGCGGATCTGGCGGAGAAGAACCGCCCGTTCGAGTGATCTCAGGGCCGAAAACTCAGATACAGAGCACCGATTACGACGGCAACGACAAGATGGCCATGGATACGGCGAATGGCGAGATCTACATCGGTGTCGCGACTGCCGGTGGCCCAGGGAAAGGTGTGGTGCTGGTATTTGATAGGACGGCGAACGGCGACGTTCCGCCTAAACGCATTCTCGGCGGCCCCAACACCGGGTTCGATTTCCCCACCGCCAAAGGTCAGGGGTTTCCACACATGGCGATCGATCCGATCCGCAATCTCCTGGTCGTGAGCACTCGCGGGTCGTTGCTGATTTTTGACCGTACCGCCAGCGGAGATACCAAGCCGAAGGCCGTGATCTCGGGGCCCAAGACGCAGCTCGAACGCGGCGGCGGCCTGGTCAAGGTGAATCCGGCGAATGGCATGATCGTCAGCAGCTGCGCCGGAGGTGCCATCTGTGCCTGGAAAATCGACGAACCAGGCGACGTGGCTCCGCGCTTCAAGATCCCGGTTGAAAAGATCACCGGGTTCAACTTCTCGGGGCCGACGCTGAACCCGATGTACAAAGAGGTCATCGTGACGAGCAGCAGTCGAAACCGGATCGCGACGTTCTACTGGCCGGAAATATTCGACGCGAAGTAACAGTCAGCTGAAATAGATCGGGCAGGTTGAGTGCTACGGCAGGTCCAGCCAGGACTTGCCGTAGCTTTTTTTTGAGTGAGCCGACTCATTACCCCGGTTTTTCGATCCCATCCGCATCAAACGCATGCGATTAGCTCATCAGTCCACCTGACTGAGCCGTCACCTCTGCATTCGTACGTGCCTGTGCTTCGCTTTCCGACGCGCGCCTCACGGTGGCGCGGCTCGTGCACATCCCGTCTGCCAGGTTCGCAACGAGCCGGCTGTGCTGGCTTGGCGGGCGCGCACGAGTGCCAATGGCGGCTGCGCCACCAAGGATGCGAAACACGAGAGGTGTGACGATGAAAAGTACTTTGGCAGTCGCGACGATCGCGATCATATGCGCGGCCAGTGACCCGAGTGCGACGACGACCATCGACATGTTGCTCGCGCGACGCGCGCCGGGCTTCGGCCTCGCGTTGGCCGCCGGCCAGAATCCGGAGAATGTGTGGAATGGCAAATGGCAGGGCACCACTGCGTCTGGACAACCGCTCGTGCTTCAACTGCAACTCCAGGGGGAACGCCTGAAAGGTCGACTGACGGTCGGCAAGCAATCCGCGACCATCATCGACGGGAAGGTCGTTGGCGACGCGTTCGCTCTCACGACAGGCCCAATCGACGGCTATAAGGTCGATGGCACAGGCCGGCGCGTTGGTGAGGCGATCGAGTTCACCATTGAAGGCGTGAAACAACCGCTGACGTTGACACGCGTAAAGTGAGCGATGGGCCGCCGTTAATGAGGACGGAACAGTCCGAACCAGAGCGCCTTGTCACCGGGTAGAGACGCACGATCCGTCACCACCAGGCGGAATCCGTTGGCCTGCATGACGTTTTGAAATAGTTGCGCGTCGATCAATGAAAAGTCTGCAGCCAGCGACTGGATCGACGGAAATGGTGTCGAGGTCACGTGTTGCGAACTCGGCAACTGCAGAACGACAGCCAGATGACCGCCCGGCGCCACACACGACAGCGCATTGTCCAAGGCTCGCGCGATCCCCGCGTGCTCGAACACGAGCGCCGCATAGACCAAGGCGACAGGAACAATCGACAACTCGTGAGCGGCGATATCGACGCAGTGCAGTTCCAAGCCGGCTTGATGTCCGAATCGAGCGCGAACGCGGTTCAAGTATTGGGCGTTGATGTCGATGCCGACGATTCTGTGAATCGCTCGATCTTCGACGTGTTCGAGACCGTTGCCGCCGGCGACGCCCAATATAGCGACGCTGTCAGGCTGGCATAGATCGAGCGAACGCTTGAATAGCCCGGACAATGCGGCCAGCTGTTGCACATCCGGGTGGCGCATGTGGCCCTCATAGTCTTCCAACGGTAGCGACAACCACGGATTGCTCACACGCACATATTAGATGAACGAATGGACGACGCGCGCGAACGCGGCGTCGATGTGCGCTCGCAAGTGGGATTTGCCGGGGGGAGGGTAATTCGTTCTGCGGCGAGTTAGGATCATGGTCGACTGCATGGGCCGCGGGCGTCCTCCCCATCCTGACATCCTCACGCGCGCCGAGTGGCGCGTGGTGAACGCCGTGCGCCACGGTCTCAGCAACCGGAAGATCGCCCGTCGCCTGAATGTCAGTCTGGACGCGGTGAAATTTCACGTGGCGAACGCCGTTTCCAAGCTGTCTTTGGCCAATCGCTCCGCTTTGAAGCAGTGGGGGGGCGCGCCAGCCGATAGTGCCCTTTCAAAGAGAGGCAACATGACGACCAGTCTCGTCGCATTTGGATCAATCGGTCAGATCTCACGCACGGTCTCAGATATTCCTCGAGCCGTGGCATGGTACAGAGACGTGCTGGGCCTGCGGCATCTCTATACGTTCGGCGATCTGGCGTTCTTCGATTGCGATGGGATACGGCTGTTTCTCAGCCGTCCTGAACAGGACGTGTCCATCGGCAACTCAGTCATCTACTTCAGGACCGCCGACATTGTCGGCGAGTACAAGAGACTGACGGCGCAGGGTGTTTCATTCCGCGGCGCGCCGCATCTGATCCACCGGCACGATTCGGGCATGGAAGAGTGGATGGCTTTCTTCGAGGATCCCAATGGTGGGGTGTTGGCGCTCATGTCTCAAGTGGAGCCGGAACGCCGAACGCCGTAATCGAAACGCCGCAGCCGATCTTGATGCGATGACGACGTTGATGCTGCCGCAGGTGCCGCCCGACGAAGCAGCGCCGTTCTATACGGAGTTTCTCCGCGGATTTTCCGACGGGTGTGTCGGGATCCATTTAGAGACCAGACGATCGAGCTCACGGCGCTCTGCGCGAACCTCGCGGAACCTGACGCACTGTTTCGATACGCCGAAGGAAAGTGGACGATCAAGCTGGCGGCGATCGGACTGTTTGCCGTGACGGCGTACTCGGTGACGCAACGGACCCAGGAAATCGGAGTGAGAATGGCCCTCGGTGCTCAGGCGAAAGCAGGTCTCGTGGCTCATCCTCCGACGTGGACTGATTCAATTGGCCATTGGCCTGGCGCTCGGGTCGGCCGGCGCATTCGGCGTCGGTCGATTGCTCCGAAGCATGTTGGTTCAGACCGGTCCTGCCGATCCCGTCACGTTGGCCTCGATTACGCTTTTCTTGATTGCGGTGGCGATCGGCGCCTGCCTGTGGCCAGTGTGGCAGGCGACACGGCTGAATCCAGTGGCCGCGTTGCCCTATGAGTAGGCGATCTGATCAGGCGCCCTGGTGTTGACTCTCATCGATCCAGCGAAGCGAAGAGAGTCCGTCGATACTTCGGCCGTTCTTGTCGCATTGATAAGCTCGCAAGCCGGCGTCGCCCTTTTTCTCGGCCCATGCGGGTAATTGGGTGCGCTGGCCTGCGAATTGAAAGAGCGGAACTCCATAACCGCACGATTCGCTGATTCTGGATACATCCACCTTGATGATGGCGCGAACGTAGGCAACGGGTGCGAAGCGCTCCAGCATCGTACCGAACTCGGGATCCTGTGGCTCGATTACCGTTCCGCGTCCATGCAGGCGCAGGATCTTCGGAGGGCCCTCGAAGGCGCACAGCATGATGACGATTCGGCCGTTCTCCCGAACATGCGCGACTGTTTCGATGCCGCTGCCCACGTGGTCGACATAGGTGACGGCGTTCGGTCCGAGGATGCGCAGGGTATCCAGGCCCTTGGGCGACACATTGACGTGGCCGTCCCGGTTCGAAGGGGCAGTCGCGACAAAAAACATCCGCTGCGCCTCGATGAATGTCCGCTGTTGATCAGTGAGGATGTGATCGGTCTGACTCATAGGCTTGACTTTGCCTGGACCTGATTCACGCCGACTCCAAGCGCTACGATTTCTTCGACGCTCGTAGTTTCGCCCAGCGCGCCTTCTGTGCGGCTGAAATAGCTCTCCGGGCCTTTGCTGACAGCGTCCGCTTTCGTCCGCCTGGCTTGCGTGTCGCCCGCGTTGTGGTGCTTGCCGCCGTGGCCGACCGACGCCCCCGTCTTACCGCCGCGGCCATCCTCGCCGCACCGCCGTTGATCTGCTGGAGTAAGTCGGACGCGGTATCGCGGATTCCGGTCAGCTGTTTCGCAATATTCTGGCGTTGGCCAAGCCACCCTTCGGCTTTGGCTCGAGCCGTTCCAAGTAACCGGCCCAGGTCTTCTGCGAATCCTTCGATCGTGGTTTCAGTCGTCGTCGAACGTTTAGCCAAGAAATACCTCCAATAGAGTCGTCAATGTAGTCCGAGCACGGACATAAAGCAAACGCGGCGGACGATCTCCTTCGTAATTCACGACGCATAGTGGCAGAATGGCTGTCGTGTTACACAGAAGGCACAAGCAATGAGGCACAGGGCGATTCGATTCTCACTGTGCGTCGCTTGTCTCTCCGTTCTCGCCTCTGGCTTCGTCCATACTCAAGAGTCGAACACGGCGGCTGCTCAGAGCTCCACGGAAGCATGGCTCTCCCTCATTGACCACCAAAACTATGCGGCGAGTTGGGATGCGGCGGCGAGTTTTTTCAGAACACGAATTACTCAGGATCAATGGCAGGCTGCTGCGCAGGCGTCGCGTTCGCCGTTTGGTCAGTTGAAGTCGCGCACGCTGAAGAGCGCCACGTCGACAACGACTCTTCCCGGCGCGCCTGATGGGCAATACGTGGTCTTTCAGTTCACCACGAGTTTCGAACAGAAGGCCGCGGCCGCTGAGACCGTGACAGCCGTCCGAGAGAGGGACGGAACGTGGCACGTTGCTGGGTATTTCATCAAGTAACTCCGCGCGGCTCGCTGCTGCATAGCTCGCGGCGATTCTTCGAGCACGTCAATCTGTTGACGCGCTCTCGCCGAGCAACGGGAATTCATTTCGGCTGTTGTTCAGACATAGGCCCGAGGCAGCCTGGGCCTCCTATCGTTTCAGGCCGAAAACGAACCGGCACGAAGCGCGTTTCGCCGGTTACTCCGAAGGCAGCCGCTTCGCCAATCCTGTCGTCCAATCGAACCGGGAATTGCCGCTTGCCACCTGTCCCAAGTGAACCTGGTGTCGATTACTGGAATATGCGGTGTCCACCTGGCGAGCCGATGTGTTTCATCAATCTTGCGCCGATCCGCGATAAGCGGATGAGGTGAGTTCGGCGGAGATTTCTGCGTTACATCTCGCAAGTTGCCCCAGCTGTGGTTCCTGTCGTCGCTGAACTTTTTCGAACCTTACACGTATAGATGACATAGTAATTGGTCAAGAGCTCGACAGAGCATGAATACAGAAGCGCTCGCCACCCAGCCGGGCAGGCCTGTCACGACGCTGCGACCGATTGAATTGGAACAACGTACCGCTGCAACAGTTGCGGCAGTGGCTTACCTGGTCACGTTGGTCACACTGGTCGTTGCGACTTTTGGTATTCAGGTTCGGCTGATTGTTCCGGACAACGCCGCAGAGACCGCTCGTAATATTCTGGCGCACGAGCAACTCTTTCGCGTCGGCATCGCCTGCTACGTGGTGTATTGCGCAGGTCTTGTCGTGCTTGTCACTGCGCTTTACGTCATTCTCAAGCCGGTAAGTCCGATCCTTGCGTTGCTTGCGACAGTCTGGAGATTCATATACGTGGTGACGTGGGTTGTCGTGATCGTCAATCTCCTTTCCGGTCTGCAGCTATTGAGCGGAGCCGATTACTTGCAGGTGTTCGAAGCCGGTCGATTGCAAGCCCTGGCGAGCCTGCATTTCGGCGCCAATTCCAATGTGTTTTATCTCGGGTTTCTGTTCTATGGATTGGCGTCGACCGTATGCGCCTACTTATGGCTCAAGTCGAGCTATATCCCCAGACAATTGGCTGCCTTCGGCGTGATTGCTTCTGCCTTTTGCACGGCGTGCGTTCTGGCCTTTATCACTGATCCCGACTTCGCCAAAGTCGTCAATCCGTGGTTGTTCGATCCGCCCATGGATATCTTCGAATTGGTCACGAGTGTTTGGATCCTGTGTAAAGGACTCAGGCCATCTCGTATGTCCCTCGCATAGACCGCCGATCGGTACGCCGCTCGATCCGCCGACGGTTGTCAAAGCTCGGTTCGCGGCAGACCCCGCAGGCCACGAGCACCGAGCACACCGAGACACATCGCTCGGTGCCCTCGGCGGTTGTGGTTTTCACATCTACTGTGTGCAACTCTCGGTCAGCACTTTGCCCGATTCGACGCGAAGCATTGGTCCATCCGATGCCGAAGCAGTCGGTGAAGACGCCTCGATCGTACCGGAGAGCTCCAGTTTCTTGCCGATGTGGGGAGTCAGTGATGCTTCGTTCGCGATTAATCGATAGGTCACGGGGGCTGTCGAACCCGAAGCGCTCGCCGCGGGATCCGCGGGAGACGAGACGGCATTCGTCAGCATCAATTTCGCCTCGTCGCTTGGCTTTTCTGCTTTATCGGTCGCGGCCGAAGGCGCCGCCGCTGCGCTGCCGCTCGTGGCAATGGGCGCCGAAGGCGCCGGTTGGAGACAACCGGCCACAGTGATGTGCCGCGCCTCGTCGCTTTTTGCCGGCGCGGCGGCCGGCTCCGGTGCCGTCGTCGGCGGCTGCGGTGCCGGCGCGGGCTCCTGCGCTGCCGGTGGCTGCGCGGTCGGCTCAGCAGGCTTCTGCGATGGCGATGACGATTGGGCAGTGACTCCGACGGCTGCGGCCAATACAAGAGCGGCGAAATTTCCTGACCAGATATATCTCTTCATATCACCTCCAGACCTTGTGCGCCGTGCAACGATGGGTCCGTTCTAGACGAGTGGACGAGCTCGGCGTGGCGATCCAGCGGTCTTCGTGCGGTTTATCCAGTCGATCAACCGATGCTGACTTTTGGTGAAGGTGGTGCGTGTAACTGATGAATGAAGCGGAGTGAAACTCATCGGGATTTCTGGAGTGAATATTTGACTCGGTGCAGGTCGCATGGTGGCGAACGATTCGAGGCAGTGCTCATTGCCGAGCGCGATGTCATGGCCGGTGAACACCATCTGATTATGGGTCGCGGAACACCACGCGGGCTGCAGCGCCGGCCCACTCACACCGCGCGAATCAATGCCCGAATTTTCTCGACGGCGCGGACAGAAGATGTCCGCCGTACGTACTCCCCATCGTCGTTTCGAACGAGAAAACCAGAACCCGTCAGCGTCGTGAGGGCCTGCGCGCAGACCTCGTCGGAAAAGTTCCACAGGCGATGCGCCTGCCAGAACGTGAGCTTCAGGTCGGGCATCCCGGCGTATTCCACCTGAATGAGATCGATCGCGCTCTGAATGTGTGTTGGTTGCATGGGTCGCTCCTTCGACACACACAGTACCCGGCACACATCACGAGCCTGTCTCAACGAGTCGAAGACTCCGTAAAGTTGTCGCGAAGAAGCGGTGGCACCGACGAAGCGTCGCGCGGCCCGACAGGCTCGAACTTGCGATCCCTGAGCTCAGAAGGCAGATTTCGTGATCACGACATTGGCTGGGCCCGAATGACCACGAAGCCCGAGCCGAGCACACACGCCCAAATCGGGAGAGGATGTCTCCTCTCCCGATTTGGTGCGTGGGCGCGTCGGCAGGCTACTTAGCGGGGCATTCAATCGGCACGGACGCCAGCAGCGTGATGTCAGCACCCGGATTTCCTGGAGGGTTCGGCGCGAACTTGCAAACGTCCTTGTAGGTTGTCCACTCCGCCAGGAAGATGCCGCCCCTGTTCTCACAGGCGTTCTTGTTGGCGTTCGAGCTGCCCTGATTCATCTGCCAGAATGACTCTGTGCAATTGAGGGCGGGTGGGATAACGGGTGCGACGTACGACCCGCCGCTGAGAGTAAAGGTTCCTGCTTTCTGCGTACAGGTTCCAGGTCCTGCGGCGGTGTAAGTACCAGTGATGACGGTACCAGCCGCGTTAAGCGAACCAACTGCATGGTACATGCAACCATTAGGCAGGTTGCTTGCGTCGATCATCAGGTTGCCGATGGTACCCGTCACTACTGCGTCGAACTTCAGGCTGGTCCCCTCCGGCGTCCACTCGATGCTTGCGGTGACCGCCTGATCGGGCGTGGGTGGCTGGGTGAACGTCACACTCAGAGTTCCACTTTCGCCGTGCGCCGCCGACGTCGTCCCTGTCCACGTTCCGGTTACGAAGCTCGCAGGTACCGGTTGGCCGCTCGATGAGGGAATATCAACGGGCAGAGCGCCTGGGCTGAGGTAACTTCCGCTTTCCTGGCTGCAGCCTACAGACACGAACGCCACGAGCAGCATTGCGACCACTAATCGATTCATCACTCTTTCATCCTCCTGCCTAGGCAACGGGCTTAGACATGTGCACGGAATTCACGATCCGTCCTGCACGATGTTTCCCACCGCGCGTAAACACCGCAGGTGCGAAGTCACAACCGGACACGAAGGCGAGACACACGGGGAGCGTGCGAACGCCGCACGTCTTGCTCGTCCGTGGTGTCCGTTCGTGTAAGAAGTGGCTAGGTCGAGACGAGGGCAACGGACATACCACGGAGAAGTCCCGCCGCATGGAGAATTCGATACTTGTCAGTCACCCAGATTTCTTGCGCAAAGAGGCGGGCGGCGATCGCTGACGCGACCAGGGGGCGATTTGTGAGGGCGATCGGCTAACTTAAGGAAGATTTACGGTGAACAAGACTCCCGAAAGAGTCAGACTTCAGACAGCCTTCTGAGCGCTAGCCAGCTTTTCTGCTTCTGAATGCCCTTGTGATCAGATCTGCGGCGGACTGTCTCCCGCCCATCGCTCGGCTTTGGCGGGCGCGCCAAGTTGCGCCACTATTCCACCCTCCACGGCGAGCTGCCCGGCCACCGACTCATGGCGTCGGTGGCCCAGCTCGTTGTCTTGTCGGTGTGGCACGACGTGCACGGGTTGGGAATCTTGTACTTGTCGGTCATCTCCGGCGGAATCACTTTGAACGTGTGCGCATGTACGTAAGCGCCGGGCACACCTTCGGTTTCGATGGCCGGCATGTGACAGGCCACGCAGTCGCTACCGGCGCTGTCCGCCTTATGATGCGTGTGCGCTTCGAGTGTCGGGGCGTGCGGCCCGTTCGGTGACGAAGGACCGTGGCAGTCGAGGCAGAGGGTGTTGGCCGGCTTGACGAGCTGTGCATAGTTGTTCGTGCCGTGCACGTCGTGGCAGTCGAAGCACCGAATGCCGCGCTGGTACATGAGACTCTGCGAGAAATCGTTCCCCTGCATCCGGTTTTTGTGCGCAGTGCCGTCGGCGAAGTAGTAGAAGTCCGTCTCGCCCAGCTTGCGATCCTCGAGCTTCCAGTAATCCGCCAGCCGCACGCCGACGTTATAGCCCACCGGCCAATCGTAGTACTTGCCTTCGAGCGGCACCGTTCGCGGCCGGCCCTGCGAGTGGCACTGGATACACGTGTCGTTCGCCGCGACGGGATCCATCCGCCCGGGATTCACGATGGCCTCTCGAGAGTTGCGCGCGACATGCTCGCTGCCCGGACCATGACATCGTTCGCAGCCGACGTTCCATTCCGCGACCTGTTTGGTGTGGATGTCGTACCCGACAGAATGGCAGCCGTCGCACGTCGGGCCCGTCGGACGCTGCATGTTGTCCGGCGGATACAAGGCGGCCCACCAGTCCCCGCCGTTGCCGACGAAATACTTGCTCCACTTTTTCGTGCCCACCTCCCACTGAACGGGCAATGGGAAGTAGTCGTCGCCCACCTTCGTGAAGTACCGCTGTTTCCACAGGCTGCCGTACACGAACGCGACCTGGTCCGGGTCGAACGGGAAGACCGTGTTCGTCTTCAGGTCCGGGAACACGCTTGGAGGCACCTGCCCGGGATCGCGAACGATGTTCGCCATCGGCGTCTTCGCCCAGCGCCGATACTCGTCGGCATGGCACGACGCGCACTCCTTCGAACCGACGTAGTGCGCAGAAGGCGCGGTCTGTGCCTCGCGGATGGCGCCTGACGCTTCCGGGCGCTGGCGCAAGGACCGGATGAACAGCACGAGCTTCCAGCTGTCGACCGATTCTTGCGCGCCGCCCCAGGCAGCCATGCCGGTGAACGGCACGCCGTTCTCGATGATGTAGTGGAGCTCGCCGTCGGTGAGCGCCTGGGTGGCTGGGGAACGGAGATTCGGCGCCCGTGGGTGCAGATTGCGTCCGACCGGCGTCAGCGCGCTGCCGTCGTATCCATGGCAGCCGGCGCATTGGGTCCGGAACACCTCACGGCCCGCTTGGATGTTGTTGGCGCTGTCTTGAAGGGGATTCGTCGCGCGGCGCTCACGACCGGAGATCGCCCAATTGCGAATCGTTTGCGCCACGACGGTCTCGAACGCCGATGGCTCGGCATTCGCGCGAAGGCCGACCCAAATCACAATGTAGGCGCCGACGACGACGGCCGCGATCGTTCCAATGCCGCCGATTGACAACAGCGCGATGAAAAATCTCTTCCAGGCTTTCACTTTCACGCTGGTTCCTTTCGCCGAACACGCGAGATCGAAGGGGCTTGGGATCCTCTACCAGCCGGTCAGAACCACGTCCTCCGCTTCCACGCCTGATATTCTTCGCCGAATTTCTCCTCCAGTTTCTTTCCTTCCGCCCGCGCCCGCATCACCTGCACCGGAATAAGCGCGACCAGCAGCACCAGCAGCTTTGGCATCCCCAGGTAGAGCAACCCTCCGGCGACTCCGATGGCTCCAAACACGTACACGGGGTTGCGGATCTTGCGGTACAGGCCGGTGGTGACGAGCGCCCGTGCCTGGGGCGTGATGGAGAACGAATTTCCCAGCTGGACGCGGGCGACGGTCAAGAGACCGATGCCGAAAATCGCGAGCAGCAGCCCGGCGATGTGCATCGCATCCCACTGCGTCGGGCGCAGCGAGACCACGAATATCGTGAGCGCCACGGGCGGCATGACGATGAAGATCCATGCCTGCGGATTCATGGCCATGGCGCGTTCTGCCCGGCGCGAGTGTGTGTTTGAGCGTCGGATAGGTGCCAAATGCGGGTTGCGACCGATGTCGAGCATACAGCAACGATTGGACAAACGAGGTGTTTACCCACGATGAGGAGGCGACAGTTCGGAACGAAGCGCTCGCACTTCGTCATCGATGTCGCCAATCTTGTCGATCGTGAGACTCAGCTTGCGGGCGAGGCCTTGTATCTCAGACTCGGCCCGCCGGTTGACATCGAAGTCGAGTTCGCTGCGAAGGCGATCCTTCTTGTCCTGCCGGTTCTGGCTCATCATGATCACAGGCGCCTGGACTGCCGCCAGCATCGAGAGAAACAGGTTGAGCAGAATGAAAGGATACGGATCCCAGGCACGTGTGCCAAGGAACACGTTCACCGCAGCGTACGCCAGCAGTACGACCGCGAACAGAATGATGAATGTCCACGATCCGCCGAACCCCGCCACCCCGTCTGCGACCCGCTCCGGAAGGGTTTCCTCGGCCTCGATGACCTCATTCGGGTTGCGTGAGGCGCGACCCCGAACGAGCACCTGCGCTGCGTGAAGCTGGCGGCCGAGCACGGTGAGCATGTCCATTGCTGCATGCGGCTTTTGCTGCACCAGCCTGAAGATATCGTGCCGATCGACCTCGATGCAGACGCTTTCCTCGATCGCGATCGCGTTTGTCTGATGCGGCGTCTGATCGAGCATCGACGCGAACCCGAAGAAATCTCCACTCGCCGGCTGATCGAAGACGACGTCCTGATGGTCCTCGTCGATGGTGGTCACCTGCACGACGCCTGAGATCATCACGTAAGCGGTTCCGGCCGGATCGCCGATCTTGTAGATCCGCTGGCGCCGCGCGAACGTACGGAGCTCGACCTGGGCCGAGAGGACGGACAACTCGTCCTCGTCGAGCAGCGCGAACAGCGGTACTTCTTTGAGAATGCTTGGTTCGCAAGCCATTGTCACCTCTGGTGCTGGTTGCCGGTTTCGCCGACTTCGCGTGACCGACGGAACTGTGCTGGTGTGATGCCGAATGTTGAAGCGAAGGCTCTCGTGAAGTGCCTTTGATCCCCGCGTGGAATATCGGATGGCCTCGTGCGGGTACTGGAGTATCTCGCTCCATGTTCGTTTCGTTCAACGCCGTATTTGGATACAAGAGCCGCGCAGCGTTTCACAATAGCCTCTTCATCATGAAACCAGCAACTCTGCCAATCGACCGAGCGAGGACGAGCGTGTTCTTCTAGGGTCGTTGATCAACGTCAATGTTCTCGCGAGCGGGGGACTCGTCGTTGATGACGTCATCGTCGCAAGACTGTGGGGTTTTGATATTCGCCTGTCCACGCTCGCCACGCTGGTGCGATCGGACCAGCATTGCGTCTATGGCATCCTGTGTAAATCGACGCATGCGATTATCGATCGTCTCTACGCCCAGGAGTGGCTCGGCGATGCCTACCGGCCTGAAGCGGTCATTGTTGAAAGGGAAGACGGGCCGCTGACGGCGCTGTGCTACATCGCCCAGACAATGCCCCCGCCGCGTCCTTCAACGGAGTACCTTGGATATTTTCGGGGCCGCTCACGACCTCGGATTTCCGCAATGGTACACGGTGGATCAGCTTCGCACGTTCGTCCCGGCCGGCGGGGAAGTGCGGTTTGGAACCGACGTCGGATATCTGCAGGACGATGATCCAACAGAAGAATATCGATCTTCCGTGTGGCAGCTCCACAATGGTGATTTCCCGAAGAGAAGTATGGACTTCAACGGCCTCCGCGAATTACCGTGCGGAATCGTCTCAGCGCAGACCGACCTGCCGCACCAGATTCTGGAACCGGACGTCGCTTCGCACCTCGTTCCATCGCGGATCTCGCTTGAGCCAGACCAGCCAGTGCGAACGCTCCCGGTAGGCCGCGTCGAGTGCGCTGAAGACGCGCTCGCGATCGCCGAGGCCGGCATAGACGACGGCAATGGCATATCCGGACGCATATCGGTCGTTGCGACGAAGATCTTCGAATTCCGTCAGAATACTTCTCGCATCCGCCGTCCGGCCCGACTTTGCGTACATATAACCGAGCACCGCCATCGCAGGGGTCCACGTCCTGAGCGGCCCAATGTGGCCCAGCGCAGCTTCGGCTTCTGTGAAATTGCCCAACGACGTGTAGATTCGGCCAAGCCAGAAGTAGCCCGGGGGAAACTTGGGATTCATTTCCAGCGCGCGCCGCACTGATCGCAGCGCGTCGTCGTTTCGATCGTAGTAATGCAGGATGTAGGCATCGTCGATCAGAATCGGCACTGAGAGCGGGTCGAGCCGCTTCGCAATCGCAATCTCGCCTTCGGCTTCGTCGATCGGGCGTTCCATCGCCGTCAATAGATAGGCGTACCACTGGTGCGCGACCGCATAGCTCGGGTTCAACGCAATCGCCCGCTTGAGCTCCTCCTCCGCGCTCTGGAAGTTCCAGTCGTAGTACATGAACACATATCCGAGCGAGGCATGCGCCTCCGCCAGCGTCGGGTCGAGCTCGATTGCGCGCCGGGCAGCCGCGCTCGCACGCGGGAACGCGTCTTCCGGCGCAATGTACGATCCGTAACCGAGCTGTGCGTAGCAGTCGGCCAGACCCGCGTATGCAGGCGCATAGGTAGGATCGACATCGATCGATTCCTGAAAAAACCGGATTGCGTCGCGCAAGTCCGTTTCGCCCCTCTTGTCCCACGCATGGCGCCCGCGGATATACGCGTCGTACGCCGCAGGCACGATGCGGCCTGCCGGTGCCAGGCTCGCGGTCGCTTCCGGCGTCAACGTGAGGTTCACCTCGCGGGCGATCGCGCCCGCCACGTCGGCCTGAATCGCGAGGACGCTTTCGACTTCGCGTTCGTAGGAGTCGGCCCATATACTCCGATCGGTTCGACCGTCGAACAGCTGAGCAGTAATCTTGACGTGCGGACCCTCGCGTACGACCGATCCTTCGACCACTGCCTCCACACCCAGTTCTCGTGAGATCTCGCCGATTTTCTTCGTTGTTCCGCGGTACCCCATCACTGACGTGCGTGATGTCACTTCCCAGGTGCGGAGTTTCGCCAGTCGTGTAATCAGCTCGTCTGTCATCGCATCGGCGAAGTACTCCTGGTCAAGTCCCGGCGACAGGCTGAGGAGCGGCAGGACGGCAATTGAGTGGATCCGCGTGCTCCCGGCGCCAATCGGCCACATGTTTCGCGCCGTCAACCACAGCGCTACACCGGCGAGGACCGTCGCGCCGAGGGCGGCCAGCCAGCGCCGGCGAACAAATCGTGGCCGGGAAGCCGCCATCGCGTTAAAAGGAGCTTCGACGTCTCCGGCTCCGTGAGTGGGCACGAGCGATGCCCGTAACGCGAAGGCAAGATCACGGGCCGACTGGAAACGCTCGTCGGGAGCTTTTTCAAGGCACCGCCTTGCGACGGTTTTGACCGCCACGGGAATTCCTGGCGCCAGCCGATCGAGGTCGTCCGGCTGATCCCGCAAAATGGCGGCAAACGTTTCCGCGGGGTTCGTCCCGGCAAACGCGCGCCGCGCCGTCAGCATCTCGTACAGGATGCAGCCCAACGAAAAGATGTCGGCGCGCTGATCGACCACCTCGCCTTTAACCTGTTCCGGCGACATGTACCCAACAGTGCCAAAGATGATGCCGGGGTCCGTCTCGATCGCAGAAGTGGCAGCGAATGTAGAAGCCGCACCGGACGCGCCCTCCGCGTCGTGCTTCGCCAGGCCGAAGTCGAGGATCTTTACCTGGCCGTCGGCCGTCAGGAAGATATTGGCGGGCTTCAGATCGCGATGGACAATACCTCGCGCGTGAGCTGACGCGAGGCCGTCGGCAATCGACGCAGCCACTTCCACAGCCTTCCTCCAGCCGATCGCCTCGCGCGCGATGCGCTTGTCCAGTCCCTCACCATCGAGCAGTTCCATCACCGCGAACATCACGCCGCGATCGTCGCCCACATCATGGATGGCGAGAATGTTGGGATGGGACAACGCGGCGATCGCTCGCATCTCTCGCTCGAAGCGGCCCAGCGAGTCTGGATTGCCGATTAGACGCTCGGACACGATCTTGACGGCCACCTCACGGCCCAGTCGCAGGTCCTTCGCGCGATACACCTCTCCCATGCCGCCGGCGCCCAGCGGCGCGACGATCTCGTACGCACCAAGTCGTGTTCCTCGTGTCAGCGCCATGCCCCATCAACTCCGCGGCAACGAGCTCTTCGCATCAACCGGCTGTGTTGACGCCGGCGCCGTGAGGACGACGAACCGCAGGACGATGGGACCCAGACCGATGATGGCGCCGTCGGAAATCTGCGTTGGACCGCTGATCCGCTGGCCGTTGACAAATGTCCCGTTCCGGCTGTTCAGGTCTTCCATTGTCACGCGATGCGCGTCGATGACGATAGATGCGTGGCGGCGCGACACCGAGGCGTGATCGATATAAATCTGGACGTCCGGATCCCGCCCGATCACGTTCGCTCCCGGGGCCAGCAGGAATTCCTGCCGGCCGTAGGCGATCGAATAGCTTGGAAAAGCGCGACGCCGGACCTCTGATCCCGCTTCAGATCCGCCGTGAGCTGCGGCAGTGCGGACGTCTTCGACGGGCGCGACAAACCGGTACCCTTTCCGGACCACTGTTTCGATGAACTGCGGCCGGTCGACGTCCTCGTCGAGCGCCCGGCGAATTTTCCGGATCGCCGTGTTGACCGCAGCCTCAGGCTCCACGAATACGCGCGCGCCCCACAGGGTATCGAGGATTTCCTGACGTGTGACCAGGCTGCCTGCGCGCATCACCAGAAGGATGAGCACCTCCATCGGGATGCGCTCGAGTTGAATCCGCGCACCGCCACGTCTGAGGGCATAGGCCGACACATCAAGCTCGAAATCCCGGAACCTGAAGCATTGGTCCATGGCCCTGTGCGGGAGCCGAATTATAGAGGCGCCGACATGGAATCTTCAGGAAAATTCCAGACGCTCTCGATGGCGTGAGCACGCGGCATTCGACAACATTCGACACCGCGCCGCCCCGATGTCGGCGCATGGAGGTGCCACATGTCTCGCTTGTTCAGAGTATTTACCGTCGTAACCGCTGTGTGCCTTGTGACCGCGTGCGGCATAGGCAACGGCACTCTCACGTCGCCCAGTTCAGAAATCATCGCTCCACGCTCGCTGACTGCGCCGATTCTCGGATCCGGAGTCGGATCGATTATACAGACGCACGGCGAACAGCTGACCGCCGTGATCGGCACGGGAGCCGGCACTGTCAACGTGACGCCCACTGCGGCCGTCGAGGGGAGCTTCAGCGCGCAAATCGAAGTGAACGTGCACGGCGCGCCTCCGGCGACGACCTTCTATGTCCAGCGCGCGCCTGAGATCGGCCGCGCGGACAGCGCCGACGGTATCTGTCAGCGCGCTGCGGATGCGCCGCCGTGGGGACCACCGACGCCGAACTTCGTGACGTTTCCTCTGCCGGCTGCCGGCCCATTGGTGACGCTCACGACTTCACCGGGCGGTTCCGGAGCAGTTCATCTCGACTTCGACGCCCCGACTATTGCAGATGGTACACAGTTCGACGTGATGTTCCGTCTGGTCGACAGTCTCACGGTGCCGGCCAACGATCTGCGAACCGGTTGTTTCACGGTGACAGTGAAGTAAGCGATCGTCGGCATTTCAGATCGGTGATCCCGACGTGTTCTTGGCGTCGTGGTCATGCCGCGAACAGCGAGAGGCTGCGAATCGCGCCGGAATCGACGGGTTACGAAATGGCCGAGTTCTGGATGGAAGCGGGTGCGTGCCGCTGCTCCAAAGGCGCGGCACTGGCGTTTCAGGGAACGGGTTCGCACGGCCCGGAGAATTCGATGCCAGCACCATCGTCGGCCTCTGGCAAGTCGTATTCGTCTCAACCATCACGACCGAGCTGCCCGACGGCATGCAAATCAATCCAGGGGACACCGTCGACGCCGGCTGTGTGACATGGCACGCGGACGGCACCGAGATCATGAACTCGGGCCGTCCGCCGATGGCGGGCAGCGTCTGCATGGGCATCTGGAAGAAGAGGGGCGCTCGCGGTACAAGCTCAATCACGTCGCACTCAGCTGGGAGCCCTCAGGGCAGCATCTGATCGGATCAAAGAAGAGGTCAGCCTGAACGACCACGGCGATGACGTTGTCTCAGTTGTCACCCTCGCGACGACTGAGCAACGGGTCTAGCCGTCGCCGCGCCGCGAGATCTCGGCCTGGATGCACTCCGAGACGACGTTCCAGAATCGTCCATATGCCCCGGCACCGATAACAAACGGATGCCCCTCTCCGCTCCTGCGCGCCTTGAGCTTTGCAAGGCGGGTCGACATGTCGTCGAAGATCGGATGGTTTTGTATCTCGACGTCCACATTCATCCGGCGGGCGACGTCGATGTAGTGCTCGATCGTTGCGACGTACTGACGGAGCCCCGGTGTCATCACGCGTTCGAGCGTCAACATCGCGCCGCCGAACAGCCCCGCGACATGCGTCGTCGTCCCGTCTCTCACGGGGAAGATGAATGCCATGGATCCGGGCGTGTGGCCGGGAATCAAAACCGGAGTCACGCTCACGTCGCCGAGCGTAATCGGTTTGCCCTCTTCGAGCACCAGATCGCGCCGTGGAGGCCTCACAGCATTGGGATTTGTCGGCGCCGGCGGATTCGCCGGACGAACGACGTCCCAATCGGGGGCCGACAGCCCGACTTGTGCGGAGTATCGCTCCTGAAAATACGCCGAGCCTCCAAAATGATCGCCGTGACCATGGGTGACGAGAACGTATTTGACCTTCGCGGGGTCCAGACCGAGCTTCTCGAGGCCGGGGACGAGAACGGTTTCCACACGGTCGCCGTACCCGCCGTCGATCAGGATGATCCCATTGGAAGTCGTAATCGCATACACGACCGTTTCGGAGTTCCCGGCAGCAAAGAGATTGTCGAACAATTTGACGGGTTCGAGTTCGGGAGCCGTGGCGCTATTGGCTCGCAGGTTGGCAGGAACGCAGAAAAAGTTGAACGGCGCCGTCAGCTCCGTGCCAGCCAACTTCCGTGCCGCCTCGACGTGCGCGAGCGACTGCGCGTTGTCTGGCCTCGGCACCGCCGTCCCGCGCGCAGGCGCCTGCCCCGCGGAACGAGTCTGCGTACCCGCGGCCAGCGCCAGCGTTAAAAACAGACAACCATTGAGGCCCGCGGTCCTCTTTGACATAGGCATTTCCTCCGTCTGTAAGATGAACTGGTTCGCTGCCTGACAGGAGCACGCCGGCGAATATACGTTCTCTTCACGATCTCTTCCACCCTTGCGTTCACTGACGCGCCGCCCATCGTCGCACAGCTGAGAACCGGTGGCGGTGACGGCGAGTTTCCTCACCGTGATACGTCGAGATGCCGAGCTAGATGGCGTACTTGGGCTTCGTCGCTTGCGCTGGTCGAGGCGCTGCCGGTGCCGCCGCTGGCGGAGGTGCTGGAACCGCTGCCGACAGGGCCTCATTCGCTTTGTGAATTTCCCAACTTTTCAAGACCCAGAAGGCCGCGAAGGCATAGATGCCCGCGACTTCAATCGCGAAGGTGTGCTCGGCGTAACTGCCGGTCAGCAGGCTCCAGACAATGACACTGCCTGGCGCCAGCACCATCACGAAGCCCGTGATTCGGTACCCGTGTCTGAAGAATTCACGAAGCTTCGGCTCTTCGATGCGACCGAGGGTTGACGGGCCAGCGAGTACGGCTACTGCCGCGATGCACAGGAAGAAGAGCATCGCAAATGTGCCGTGAGGAGTGAACCGGGTCGGAATTCCGTCGCAGGGGATCCGCATCGGAAACAGCGCAATCCCGCCTGCCAGCAATCCCGCCGCGTTCAGTGTCCAGTTTTCAAGCGTAGTCACCCCGCGGTAGACATAGAGCAACCCAGCGACGGCGAAGAGACCGCCAACGAAGAGGTCGCGAGCAATCCCGTGCCCCCCTGGGCAGGAGAGTCCGGTGCTATCCGCGTGGTAGTACGCACTCATCGAGTACTGCAGCGGGACGCCATGTATCTTGCCCCAGAGATAGAGCACTGGAGGAAGAAGCACTGAAATGACTGTCAGCCCGACGCGAAGGCTGAAATACGTCGAAACGATAAAGCCATTCTGGTCGGAAACTGGCGCAGGCGCCGGCATGAGACCTCCGTTGAACGAGAGTCGTGTTCTCTGTCGTGTCTTCATCCTCCCATAACATCGTTTTTGTTTTTGGCCGGCCGCACGTCGGGATATTCCACGATTCATCATCGATGGCCGGGCACTGGCAAGCCGGTGTCTAATCACCGAGCGTCATCCACCTCGAATGTCGAAGGAGTGCCCGATGAGCTTCATAAGAATGTTGGTTGTGACGGCCGTCGGCGTAATGACGTTTGCCACTCCAATGGGTCTCGGCGTCATGGACGGCCGAGAGTTTCAGGCTCAACCGACAGTTGGGAATCATCCTTCGTTTAGTGTCGCTACGGTGAAGACCAATAAGACAGGTGCGATCGCGCGACTTCACTTGGGTTTCAGCCGCAGAGTGGAAGGTTCAGGGCAGTCAATGAGCCACTGTGGCGTCTGATTGCCGAAGCCTATGGCTCGTCATTCCAGTTGCGGCGTTTTGAAGTCATCGGCATGCCAGATCGGATAGCCGGTGATCGGTTCGACGTCGAAGGCGTTCCCGATGGCAATCCGTCGCCAGAGCAGCGCAAAGTCATGCTGCAAAACTTGCTCGCTGATCGCTTCAAGCTCATTCTGCATCGTGAGGCACGCGAACTCCCGACTTACAATCTCGTCAAGGCCAGGTCCGATGGCAAACTCGGGGAGCACCTTCGTCCTTCGAAAATTGATTGCGCCGCGCTCGTCGCGGCTGGCCGCCTGCCGCCGGCGCCGGAGCCGGGGCAAGATCGTCCTTGCGTGATGATGTTCGGGCAAAGCCTGGTAAGGGCGAATGGCCTGACAATCAACGCGTTGGCCACCGGGCAATTGTCACGGTACGTAAACCGTAAAGTCGTCGATCAGACCAATCTGGAGGGACCATTCCAGTGGTCGGTCGAGTGGGCATCCGACTCGGCCCCGGCCGACGTCGCAGAGATATCTATTTTTACGGCGCTGCAGGAACAGCTCGGACTCAAGCTGGAGCCAACTCGAGGCTCGGTCGATGTTGTCGTCATCGACAGCGTTCAGTCCCCGACACGCGATTAGAACTGGTTTTCAATCAGGCGAAGAAGATAGCTGATGTTCAAGCTGGACGAGGTCGTACCCTGGGGACGATCGTTCGACGAATACTGCCGGATGTTCGCGCTGACCGACCATGATTTCGAAGGAACAATCCTGGGCTGTGGGGATGGTCCCGCCAGCTTTAACGCTGAAGGCACGGCCCGCGGATTCTCGATTGTGTCATGCGATCCGCTGTACCGCTTTGACGGCAAAGCCATACGGACGAGGGTCGGCGAGGCGTACGAGCAAATCATGGAGCAGATGCGGACGAACATGGACGAGTATGTCTGGACCGCAATTCCGTCCGTCGAGGCCCTGGGCGAGATTCGCATGCGGGCGATGCAGACCTTTCTGTCGGACTACGACGCGGGCAAGGCACAGCATCGGTACGTTGACGCCGCGCTTCCGACGTTACCGTTTGAGACCGGTTCATTTCCGCTCGCCATCTGTTCGCACTTGCTGTTTCTCTATTCCACGCAACTGACGAGCGAATTTCATTGCGCCTCGTTTGAAGAGCTCTGTCGCGTCGCCGGCGAAGTCCGAGCGTTTCCGATTATCGAACTCAGCGGGATGCCGTCGCCGCACGTCGAACCTGTGCGCGTACACCTCGCCTCGCGCGGATTCACGGTATCAATCGAAACCGTCGATTACGAGTTCAGACGCGGTGGCAACGCAATGATGCGTGTAGTAGCCGCTTTTTGAGCAGACGAGGATCGATCCGATGGCCTTTGCGCTATGGATAACGGGTCGTCACCAAATAGCTCACGGCTTTGCAACCGCTACTTTGGTGCAACACTGGCGCAGGACTCTTTGAGGCGATCTGACGCCGCCTGCGGTAGCCCGACGAGAGCGAAGCGTTCCAAGCGCATCTTTATGTAAGACGGGTCTGCGCAAAGCGCAGGTGATAGATCACGATATGTGATTTCCGAAGGCGCCCCGAGGTAGAGAACCGCATCGGCCTGATCCTCCATGCGAAGGGTCCGCCATTGGTCATGAGGGATCGGCACGAAAGCATTGTCTTTGAACACCACTCGGTCCTGCTGGTACGAGTAGTAGAAGGTGAAGTCTGCTGCGCCCAACACGGTTCCGCGAAGTACGACAAGGCTCGGCTTCTGCCAGGCGCTGACGTCTGGTTGAAGGGTCCTCAGATCGGCCGACGTGTTGGTCCAGACACTGAACACCTTGCGTCGAGGTGCTGTGTCTTCGAGCATGTTGACGATGGTGTGGCTGCGCGAGTCGTCGCCTTCGTAGTTGAAGGTCATATTCTTCCGTTGAAAATGCATGTCGCCGTAAATCATCAGAGCACGCCGATGCTTCGCGAGCACCTCACGCCGTACCAAGTCTGCAGGGTGGCTGTCCCGCTGAGCCATTGCTTGCCGCCATTCGCTGAGGTCGTGTGTGGCCTGGATACGGTCCCAGTCAACTGGCGGATCGCCGAGCAGGACCCGAAGCTGGCGATTCCGAGGGAGTGACATGTTCATGGAACGCACGGCTCGAAAGAAGTCCTCGGATGCCGGGCCGTCGAAGGTCGTGAACGGTTGCGTCGTGTTCTGCCAAACACGGCCCAGGGTCGCGTCGGGGACTTCTTCTCCGCGGACGAATCGGTCCATCACGTCCTGGTAGAGGGCATTGCCGTTCTCGACAACGATGTCGTTGACCGTGTTTGCGAACCTGCGGTCGCGAATCAGCGAGACCCGAAAGGCGAGGCCCTGATCATTCCCGTGATCGCCTTCACCCAGCGCAACCACATCGTGTGAATGAAACGCATCGATGATGGCTGTAATCGGGTCGACCGGAAGGGCTGGCCGTGGCTGCTCCCTTTGAGCCGCTGACCCTGAGATCGCAACCGTAATCGACACGAGGAAGACGATGACTCGGGCGAGCGATCGCGCATCCTTCATGTAGCTATCTTGTCCTCAAACGACGCGTTTGCGAGGAACAACTGCCGTCGGCATGATTTCGATGCTCAGCAGCGGGAAAGAGACAGCAAACGCAACCGATTAACGGTGGGCTCGCTGGACGCGACTGAAAATCGGCGGGCATACTAGAAGAACCCGTCATGCCACCCGCAACGAATGCGCCTCGGGTACCCCGATCGACGCGCACCGGACGCCATCGCGCGCGTCGCTCAGGCGCCTGGCGGTTCGCCGGCCGCGCGGTCGAGGCGGTGCACCGCGCGCCATTGGCCGGGCGGATCCTCCTGCTGGTCGCAACCTGGATCGTAGTGAACTGGATGGTGCAGGTAGCCCGTAAGCCGACCGAAATGTTCTTTCCTGTCAGCGGCTCACTCGCCAAAAGTCCTGCGCTGACCTGGCGGCAATACGGCCCGCTTTTCAACGAGCATTCGACGGCCGTCATAACGCCGGATTTGCTGGCGGCGCTGGCGCAGGTCGAGGGCAGTGGCAATCCGGTGGCGCGGACTTACTGGCGGTGGCGATTCAGCTGGAATCCATTTGAGCTGTATCGACCCGCCTCGAGCGCCGTCGGGATGTTTCAGATCACCGACGGAACGTTTGCGGAGGCCAGACGGTATTGCATCCACGGCCATCACGTTGTCGACGACGGTCCCTGGTACGATCGACGATCGTGCTGGTTCAATGCGCTGTACACCCGCGTCGTACCCGGTGATGCGGTCGAGATGACGGCTGCATTGCTGGATCGGACCGTCGCGCGGACACTCGAGAGCAACCACATCGACAAAGCCTCGCTGCGCCAGCGCCAGGACCTCGCAGCGGTCATCCACCTGTGCGGGGCCGGCGCGGGCAATGCATATGCGCGCGGCGGTTTCCGAGCACGAAATGGCCAGCGATGCGGTGATCACGACCTTCACGGCTATCTGGCAGAGGTCAACGCCCTGAAGCGGCAGTTTGCTCGGCTGGCCGCCTCAGGCTGACGAAGAGGCCGTCGTCTTTCGGCGACCTCTTCGTCGCGGGGCGTCGACTATCCGACGTTCACTCTACGGTATACCGCTCGCCGACGATGTCGCCGGCCCCGGTGAAGACGGAGTTGTTCGCGAGATCGAAGAACTCGATTGTAAACGTGCCGGTGAATCTGTCGCCGGCGCGATTCACGACGTTGGTCTCCCGAAGGACGAGCGTCCCGATCAAGCTTCCGTCCGCGGCAAACCGCAGCGCCGGATGGCTCAACAGAAACTCCCTGGGGCCCGTCTGCTTCCAAACGCCGAGGCAGACGTGGTTCGATAGCGGCGACGAGTCATTCAGGATTTCCGTGCCGTCCGCATGCCACATGTCGAACCCCACGTCGATGACGGCGCTGCCCGACATCAACGTGACTTTCCAGAGTCCCACGATCGACGCGCGCTGGTCCGAGTCGTGTTCGGCGATGAATTCAAATCTCCTTTTCCGCCACCCATCGCTCGACGACTGCAGCGCAGCGGGCTTCAGCGTTGCGCGCGAGCCGCCACACTGCGCGGAGGCATCCGCGGCGACGCCGAGTGTCGCGGCCGCGCCGATCCCGCACACGATGACCGTTCGCATCAAGGCTCCCATGATGTTTCTCCTTCAGGTTGTGCGGAGGGACTCGCAGCGGCGCCACCTGGCACCGGCGGCCGCGTCACACGGCCCACCTTCTGCGGTCGATCGCAGTTGGGCGACGAAACCGCTTCGCCGCTACTCACCTAATCGGAAATGGAGCCGGAGTACTAGAAGCGACGCTTCGTCGGATGATCGTCCAGCTGGCGGGTCAGCCAGGTTCGAGCCATTCGCCAGTCGCGGGCAACGGTGTCGGGAGATACGTCGAGCACTTCGGCCGTTTCCTCGACCGTCAGACCGGCGAAGAATCGCAACTCGATGACCTGAACCTTGCGGATGTCGATAGCGCCCAGCGCCTCGAGGGCGCGGTCGAGAGCGAGGAGATCGACGGGGCGCGGCAGCGTAACCGCTGCGTTCGAGTCGAGCGGCTGGTGATCGTGGGCTCCGCCCCGTTTGGCGCTTCCCTGGGCCCGCGCGAGGTCGACGAGCACGCGGCGCATCGTCTTTGCGGCAACCGCGAGGAAATGTTTGCGATCCTGCCAGTCCACACGGTGGGCGTCAGCCAGCCGGACAAACGTTTCGTGCACGAGCGCAGTGGCCTGAAGCGACGCTCCGGGCCGGCGCCCGCGCGCATAATGCGCCGCTTGACGTCGCAGCTCGGCATATAGGATCGTCGTCAGCTCGCGGTACGCGTCGTCATCACCGCCGTGCCAGGCGCGGAGCAGCAGGCTGACTTCGCCGCGATTGGCCACCGTCCCTCCAGCCGGCCGCCCGGCGGGCGATTTCGCGATCCGGGCTCCGAAACCGTTTTGTCCCATCCCCGTCGACGCGCAGAGCGCGCCAGGCGACTCATTCTAGTATCGCTGCCGATTTGCCGATTATCTCGGTAACCGGGGGTAGAATCCTCCATTCGTCAGCCGGGGCACCCGTGGCGACGTCCGAGCGATGGGAGCGGATCGAGCGGCTCTATCACGCCGCGCTGAATCGCGATGAGCGCGATCGGGCCGCATTCCTGCGCGATGAATGCGACGGGGAGCCCGATCTGCGGCGGGAAGTCGAGTCGTTTCTCGCGTACGACACTGACTCGCAGACGCTGCTGTCCGGCCAGGCAATCGACATGCTGGCGGCATGGCCCCTGGGCGTTGAGGCGCTCGACTCAATCATCGGCTATCACCTCGGCCCGTACGAGATCACGGCGTGGCTCGGGTCCGGAGGCATGGGTGACGTTTACCGCGCTCGCGACACCAGGCTCGGGCGCGACGTGGCGATCAAGATCCTCCCGGCCTTGTTCGATGCCGACTCCGGCCGCCGCGCCCGCTTCGAGCGCGAAGCCCGTGTTCTCGCCGCACTCAACCATCCGAACGTCGGGTCGATCTACGGCTTTGAAGAGCGGGACGGTCTTCACGCGCTGGTGCTGGAGCTCGTCGACGGCGGGACGCTGGCGGATCGACTGCACAGGGGACCGCTGCCCATCCGCGAGGCGCTCGGCATCGCGGGCCAGATCGCGGCAGCCCTGGAGGCCGCGCACGGCAGGGACATCGTCCATCGAGATCTGAAGCCTCGCAACATCGCGATCGCGCGCGACGGTACGGTGAAGGTCCTCGACTTCGGACTGGCGAAGGCCGCGCTCGGCGAATCGCCCGCAATGGGCACTCCTCCCGCCGGCGACACGCACGAGGGAACGATGCTCGGAACGCCACAGTACATGAGCCCGGAGCAGGTGCGCGGTCAGGACGTGGACGAGCGGACGGACATCTGGGCGTTCGGCTGTGTTTTGCTCGAGATGCTGACGGGCCGTCCCGCATTCGCGACGGCGACGGTCTCCGACACGCTCGAGGCAATCCTGAGCAGCGAGCCGGATTGGCACGCGCTGCCGCCAGCGACGCCTCCCGCCATCGTCCGGCTCGTGAACGATTGCCTCGAGAAGGATCGAACAAGGCGCCTCGCCGACATGGCCAAGGCGCGAATCGAAATCGTGGAGGCGCTGCGCGAGCCATCGTCACGCGGTGTTGCGGATTCGCCGGCGACCTCAAAATCGCGGCGGGCCTGGATTGTGGCGGGCGTGGCGGCGATCCTGCTTTTTTTCGTCGCTCTCGGCGCGAGGCGGGATCGAACGGCGGAGATGGAGCGGCCGACGCGCCTGTCCGTCACCGCACCGGGACAGCTTTCTCCGCAGCTGTCGGCAGTCGTTTCACCTGATGGCCGTCGGCTCGCGTTCGTCGCGACGAGCGATGTCGGTGGACTGATGTTATGGGTTCGCGAGCTCGACGCCCTGACGCCGCGTGTGCTGCCGGGCACGGAGAACGCGGCGCACCCGTTCTGGTCGCCGGATGGCCGGCGCATAGGATTCCTGTCCGGCGGCAGCGTGCGAACGATCGCGCTCACGGGGGGACCGATCCAGACGCTAGCTGAGACAGCCGAGCGGGCCGGACCTTCGTGGGGCGCAGACGATCAGATTCTCTTCGTGCCTCGACTCGGCGAGTTGGGAACCGTCCCCGCCGGCGGCGGACCGGTTACGACCGTCGTCGCCAATCTGGGTGAGGGTCGTCAAGCGACATGGCCGCAGTTCCTGCCGGATGGCCGGCATTTTCTGTTCTTCGTCAGGAGCGCGAAGCCCGACGAGCGGGGAATCTATATTGGAACCATCGGCGACCCACGGGTCAAACGGATCCTGCCATCGGAGTTCAAAGCCGCCTACGCGGACGGCCATCTGCTGTTCGTCACCGGAGAAACGTTGATGGCGCAGCCGTTCGACCTCTCCGCTCTCGAGACGACGGGCGCGCCTGTGCGAATCGCGGAAGGCGTCTGGACAGCTGCCGGCGCAGCGCAGGCCAGTTTTTCCGTTTCGAATGCTGGAGTGCTCGCGTACGTGAACGCGAAGACCTCGTATCGGCAGTTCGCGTGGTTGGATCGCCGCGGCCGTTTACTCCAACACGTGGGCGAGGCGGCGCGTTATGAAGGGCCGTTCCAGATGGCTCCAGATGGCAGACGGATTCTGGTCGCGCGCGGTGCTCCCGACAGTCAGCAGGTCTGGCTGCTCGATTCGATCACGAACGCCGAGTCGCGGATCACCTTCGGGCCGGATCGGCAGACGAACCCGGTCTGGTCTCCGGACGGGACGCGGATCGCGATCCAGTCGCGACGGGATCAGACGTCCCGACTCTATCTGGAGGCGGCCGACGGCACGGGCGCGACCGAGACGCTCTATGAAACCGATGCGCCATTCACCGTGACGGATTGGTCGCCCGACGGACGCTTCCTCGTGCTGGCCGTGCGCGGTCCCGCAAGCCTTTCCGACATCTGGCTCCTGCCGTTTGCCGGCGATCGACGGCCGATTCCGTTCCTCGAGAGCCGCTTCAACAAGACGCAGGCCACGATTTCGCCGGACAGTCGGTGGATCGCGTACACGTCCTATGAATCCGGAAATGACGAAGTCTACGTAGAAAGCTTTCCGACGCCCGGCGGCAAGCGTCAGGTGTCCGCCCACGGGGGCGTCCAGCCACGCTGGCGTGCTGACGGCCGCGAGCTCTTCTACGTGTCGCCCGATCGAATGTTGACCGCTGTGCCGGTCGAACTCGATCAATCCTTTCGCGTCGGCACGCTGGCTCCATTGTTCAAGCTGCCGGTGATCCCGCAGGGCAGCCAGTCGATAGGGCTGTCGACGCTCTACGCCGCCGCCCCGGATGGCCTGAAATTCCTGACGGTCGTGCCGCCCGACGGGAGCGACGCTCCGATCACCGTGATTTTGAACTGGACCGCGGCGCTTCATGGGCGTTGACGTCATTGGCTTGGTCTATCCGTGGAGCAGTTCGCTCGGCTGGCCGGCTCGGCTGAGGGCCGCCGGCGCGCATGATCGACGATCGCGTGTGGTGGTTTACGATCGTCACCAGCATGGCGGTCACGAAGGAGTCGACTCCAGGAGCCAAGAACTACATCACGCCGGGCGGACTCCAGCGGCTGAGAGATGAATTGGGGTTCCTGCTCACCAGAGAACGGCCAGCCGTGACGCGGGTGGTGGCCTGGGCCGCGAGCAACGGCGATCGCAGTGAGAACGCCGACTACCAGTACAACAAACGGCGGCTGCGTCAGATCGACGGACGCATTCGCTTTCTCACGAAACACATCGATGCGGCGGCGGTGGTGGATCCAGAAGCCCCACGAAATGGCCGCGCGGCGAGCCACGTGTTCTTTGGTGCGACTGTGCGGTACGCGAACGCCCTTGGCACCGAGCGGGTGGTGCGCATCGTCGGCGTCGATGAAATCGATCTGGAGCGCGGCCATATCAGCTGGAAGTCGCCCCTGGCGCGGGCATTGATGAAGTTCGGCGCAGGGGACCGCGTCGTCCTTCGCGCGCCGCGTGGTAACGAGCAGCTCCAGATCCTCGACGTATGTTACGAACGCATCCGAGTGGAGCCTTTCTGCGCCCCCGCGGGTGCAGAGTCAGCGCCTGAGGCGCGTACTGTTCGGCGGGGTCCTTAGGAATTGCCGGGCCCGGCAGGGCTCGAACCCACGATGGCCGCCTTAGAAGGTCCATTGTCTGACTGGTTCATGGGCGACATTGGCGTCGCCCGCTAAGGCTGATTGTTGATGCGGACTGGGTGCTCTGAATGATCTGGATCTGGGCAGGTTTCATTCTGTTCGTGCTGCTGATGCTGGCGCTGGATCTCGGAGTATTTCATCGCAACGCTCATGTGGTCTCAATTTGGGAAGCGCTTGGCTGGTCCGCTGTCTGGATCAGTCTCGGACTCGCATTCAGCGTATTCGTCTATTTCAGCTATGAGCATCACTGGATGGGCCTCGGGGTCTCCGTGGATGCAGTCGACGGACAGATGAACGATGGGGCCCGCGCCACCGTCAAGTACCTTACCGGCTACGTCATCGAGAAGTCATTGAGCGTCGACAATGTCTTCGTGATCGCCATGATCTTCGGCTTCATGGCGGTTCCACCGATCTACCAGCACCGGGTCCTGTTCTGGGGCATCCTCGGCGCACTCATCATGCGCGGTCTCATGATCGCGGTCGGCGCTGCGCTCATCGCTCGGTACCATTGGATCCTCTACGCCTTTGGTGTCTTTCTGCTCGTGACCGCGGTTAAGATGCTCGTCATTCGCGATCACAGTGATCCGGCGCAGAACATCATCGTGCGATGGACCCGACGATGGTTCCCCGTGACCGATCAGTTTCACGGCGAGTATTTCCTCGTGCGGGCCGGGTCGGCTCGGTCGCGAATGGCGCCGGCGCCTGGGCTCGCCGTCGCGGCCGACGCCGCTGTGGAGAGGGCTCGTCCCGGCGCGGTGATGCTGACGCCATTGGCGCTGTCGCTCATCCTTGTGGAAACGACGGACCTGATTTTTGCGGTGGATTCGCTTCCCGCGATTTTCGCGATTACCGCTGATCCGTTTCTGGTTTTCACGAGCAACGTATTCGCGATTCTCGGATTGCGAAGTCTCTATTTCGCGCTGGCGGACCTGATCGAGAGGTTCCGGTTTCTCAAGGTCTCGCTGGCGTTGGTTCTGGCGATCGTCGGGCTCAAGATGCTCCTGGCAGGGCCGCTGAAAGCGGCGCTCGGGCCAGGCTTCAACATCTACGTGCTGGTCGTTGTGCTTGTCGTCCTCGGCTTCGGCGTCATGGCGTCCTTGTGGACAGATCGCGCCATCGAGCCCGAGGCGTTGCCGGAAGCGCCGCATCGTCATGGCAATGAGCCACCGGCTGCCTGAACGACAGCGCGATCAGTTGCCCGTCCTGACCGTCGGTCTGGCAAGGCGAAGGAAGCACTCTTTGTGGGTCTAGTGTGTGAGCTGGACGCCCGAGTTGTGTCTGAGCACGAGACCGAGTCCTCCGGAGCTTAGCGCCTGAGGCACGCGCTGTTGGGCGAAACCTTAATAGGCTGAAGGGCCAGCCACGCGCACAGTCCTCAACGGCCGTACAGGAATTGTGGATTCCGTGCGGACCGTGTGGCGGATGACGTGCTCCGGAATCCGGACGCCGATGGCCTATCTCAAAGGTATCTTCGCCGGTATCGCTATGCGGATTGCCGCCCTAACGTTCGTGGTCCTTCTGGCGGTGGGCTCCATCTTCGTCAGGGTCGAACTCGCGGCCCGATGGCGTATCGGGAACGCCATGGGGTTCTTCGGCTCGGTGCCGCTCGTGCCAGTATTCGCTCGCCCTCCTACTGTTTGCGGTGGCATTCTGGCGAGGCTTTCAGCTGGTCGTCAGATGACGGGCGACTGCGCGCGGCCGGCTCTCTCGTCGGAGCCGTAACGCGCGTGTGCGGACGGCCTCGCGCTTGCGGTAGTCACTACGAATGATCAAACCGACGCGGCGTTACGGCGAGAATCAAGCGGGAAGATTCCGGCTCACAATCAAGAAAAGTACTAAAACGCCTGGCGATAATGCTATGGTGCCTCAGCCCAGCGAAGGGGTGGCCTAATTCCGTCTCGGACTTCTGACCGCGGTCGACGCTAATAGAGGCGAACGCGCGTCGCGTCTGTCGTGATTGAACTTGCTCAGCTCCGGCTGACAGTACCGCCAAGAGAATATGCCTCGAGGAGGAACTAGCATGCTGACGAAATGGCGTCTCACGCGTACGTGTGTCCCACTAGTTCTTCTGTTCTGGCTCGTCACAGGGGCCTTAGCGTTGGCGCAAGGAGTCTCGACGGCTTCTATCGCAGGGACCATAAAGGACGAACAGGGCGGGGCGCTTCCCGGTGTCACGGTGACGGCGACTCAAACGGCCACCGGCGCCGTCCGCATGGGAGTGACCGGAGATACCGGCGATTACGCGCTTCAAAGCCTTCCGGTCGGCCCGTACAAACTGGAATTCGCGCTGCAGGGCTTCCGCACTCTTGTGCAGACCGGTATCGTGCTGGAGGTCGGGTCCAGCCCGACGATCAATACGACCATGGCGATTGCCAGCCTCAGCGAGGCCGTGCAGGTTGAAGCGGCAGCACCACTCGTCGAAACCCGGAGCCCCGGAATCGCCACCGTCATCGACAATCAACGAGTCGTCGAGCTGCCGCTGAACGGGCGCCAGACTCTCGACTTGGTGTTGCTGACCGGGATGGCGGCGCCGAGCGGCAATCTCGGCGGCATCCGCGGCTCCAGCGGGTTGACCACAATTTCAGTAGCTGGCGGTCTACCTAACGGGACGACCTACACGCTCGACGGCGGCAACCACAACGATCCCCTCAACAACGCGCCGAAGCCGTTTCCGTTTCCGGAGGCGCTGCAGGAATTCAAGGTCGAAACCAGCGCTCTACCGGCCCAGTACGGCTATCACTCGGCTGCCACCGTGAACGCCGTCACGAAGGCTGGAACCAACAACGTCCATGGAAGCGGGTTCGAGTTCCTGCGCGACAGCTCGTTGAATGCGACCGATCCGTTCGCGCCGCTTGGCAGCGACGGCAAACGGCTCGGCGACGGTCTCAACCGGAATCAGTTCGGCGGGCTCGTCGGCGGGCCGATCAGCCAGAACCGGCTGTTCTATCTGACCGGGTACCAGCGGACCCGGATCGAGCAGACGCCGCAGACCACCTTCCAGTTCGTGCCGACGCCGGCGATGATGGCCGGCGACTTCACGGCCTTCGCGTCGCCAGCCTGCAACGCAGGCCGGCCGATCACGCTGAAGAGCCCATTCGTCAACAACCGAGTCAATCCGGCGCTCTTCTCGCCGGCATCCGTCAAGCTCGCCGCGTTGCTCTCGTCGACGAGCGATCCGTGCGGGAAAGTGTTCCTGCCGCAGCACATCAGCAGCGATGAGGACGGGGCCATCGCGCGGCTGGACTACAACGTGAGCGGCAGCCAGTCGATGTTCGGCCGCCTACTGATCACCAAATTTGACTCGCCCGGCGATTACAACGGCACCGACGTGCTGTCGGCGGTGAATGGAATATTCCGCAACCGCAGCTATTCGTTCGTCTACGGCGACTCGATGGTGTTCAGCTCGAACACGGTGAACGAGGTCCGTGCGACGGTGAGCCGCGACAACTACCGCAGGCTGACCCCTCGGCCGTTCTTCGATTTCACCAACGTCGGGGTCAAGGCCACGCCGGCCGTTGCGGGCCAACTGCGGATGAGCGTCTCGGGCGGATTCAGCCTGATGCCGAGCGGCCAGTTTCCTTCCCAGACGCCGACGTGGACGTCTCAGGCCGTCGACGACCTGAGCATCGTTCACGGCCGACACCAGTTCGGGTTCGGTGGCAACTATATCGTCACACAATACGATTCCCAGCAGAACCTGGCGGCGATCGGCAGCGTGTCGTTCACGGGCCAGTCGACGGGTGCCGGACTCGCCGACTTCCTTCTCGGGCGCGCGGTATCGTTCGCACAAGGTTCTCCGACCGGCATAGACATGCGGCAGCACTACGTCGGCGCCTACGCGCAAGACAGCTGGCGCCTGTCGTCGGAGTTCACGCTAAACGCTGGCATTCGCTGGGAGCCCTACATCGCTACCGTCTCGACCACCGGGGCGATTACCCACTTCGATCTCGACCGCTTCAATCGCGGCGTCAAGAGCACCGTGTTCACCAATGCACCGGCGGGCCTGATGTTTCCAGGCGACGAGGGGTATCCCGGCTCGTCAATCGCGCGCAATCGCCTGTTGCATTTCGCGCCGCGCGTCGCGACCGTCTGGGACCCGACGGGCGAAGGGCGGCAGACGCTCCGTGCGGCATACGGGCGGTTCTATGATCTGCCACACCTGCAGTTGTACGGCGGACTGGCCAACAACACGCCGTTCGGAAACAGCATCACCGTGACCAATCTTCCCGCCGGCTGGGACGATCCGTACATCGCCTATCCGGGCGGGAATCCGATACCGTTTTCGCTGTCGACAGATCGGCAATTCCCGGCCTTCGGCAGCTACGTGACGTATCCGATCGATCTGAAGCCGACGAATACAGACCAGTGGAACGTCAGCTACCAGCTCCAGCTGCTCGCCAACTGGGTGGTATCCGCCAACTACTTGACCAGCTATGTCCACAATATTTGGACCGCGGACCAGATCAACCCGGCCGTCTACATACCGGGCGCGTCGACGACCCAGAATGTCAATGCGCGGCGCGTACTGAGTCTGCAGAATCCGGCTGTGGGCCAGTATTACTCCAGCATCCAGGAGGTCACCGATGATGGGAGCTCTGTGTATCACGGGCTTCTGCTGTCGACGCAGCGACGATTCTCGGACGGCTTCAGCCTCCAGGGCAACTACACGATCTCGAAGTGCATGACTGATCGGGCGAACCTGGAGCCCGGCATAGCGGGTTCGCCGTATACGATCCCTGGCAACAGGGCGGCCGACTACGGGCACTGCCCGAACTCGCCGGAACACAACGTGAACCTGTCAGTCGTCTATCAGATTCCGTCCGCCGGCAACTCCGCTGTCGCCCGACGGTTGACCGGCGGTTGGCAGGTGTCCGGCATTCTCAGTGCCGCCTCCGGTTCGTATCTGAGCGTCACGACCGGTGTTGATACGGCATTGACCGGGCAGCCGAACCAGCGAGCCAACCAGGTGCTCGACGATCCCTTCATGCCGAATCGGACCTTCGCGCAATGGCTGAATCCCCTCGCGTTCCAGGCGCCGGCGCAGGGCAGCTACGGCTCGATGCCGATTGACGCGTTCAAGGGTCCTGGCCGGTGGAACGTGGATATGAACCTGACGCGCTCATTCCCTCTTGCCAAGGAACAGCTCCAGTTACGGTTGGAGGCGTTCAACGCGCTCAATCACGTCAACCCGAGCAACCCGGTGACGGCGCTGAACAGTCCCAACTTCGGACAGATTACTTCGATCGCAAGTCTTCCTCGGATCGTGCAGCTGGCAGTCAAGTACGTATTCTGAGCATATGGGGCGCGGAAGGTCTGCTTTAACATGCCCAGACGCTTGAATTGAACGGAGTCTTCTCGGGCGAAACGTGGTTCGATTGCCGCGGGTCGGCACAAGAGTAGCGGCCGACAAGGCCCAAATCTCGCTGGAGGCTACACTCAGAGTGATGTGACCGGCGGTTGCTGCTGACATTGCTCGCCCTCGTCGGACCATACATGTGGATTTACTAGGTAACACCGTCTACCAACAGAGTCGGCGATTAGCGAATCACCGGCTGGAAGTAATCAGGCAATCCGTTTTTTGTGTCCCGAAGAATTTCGACGATCGCCTGTCGATCGGCCAGTGCCAGCCTGGCATACGGGCGGCGTGTTGATACCCATTCAAGTGAAGTCAGCCTGCACGGGTCTACGAGACTGTCAAATGGAATTCGAGGGGCCTACCTTCCACCGGTGACGTCGATAAACGAGCCCGTGGTGAAAGAGGCTTCATCGGACAGAAGCCAGAGGATGGCCTGTGCCACTTCATTCGGATGGCCGCCTCGCTTCATCGGTACGAACTCCTTGACTCGATCCACACGATTCGGCTCACCGCCGCTGGCGTGTATCTCGGTATAAATGAAACCGGGGCGGACGGCATTGACGCGAATGCCTTCGCTCGCCACTTCTTGCGCCAGTCCGATGGTGAAGGTATCGATGGCCCCTTTCGAGGCGGCATAGTCGATGTATTCGCCTGGAGAGCCGAGCCGTGCCGCGCCCGATGACACGTTCACGATGCTCCCTCCAGCGCCGCCGAATCTCACGGACATCCGACGGATCGCTTCTCGCGCACATGCGAACGCGCCGATCACGTTCGTTGCGAAGATGCGATTGAGGCGGTCGATGTTCATGGCCTCCACGCGCATTTGTGTTTCAAGAATGCCAGCGTTGTTGACGAGCGCGCCAAGCGGGCCGAGCACCTGATCGCAGGTTTCAAATAGACGTATGACGTCACCTTCAACTGTGACGTCGGCCTCCACGGCGATGGCGCGAGCGCCGGCCTGTTCAATCTCTTTGACGACCTGATCGGCCGCCTGGCGATTCCGGCGGTAGTTGACGCAGACGTCGTAGCCGCGAGTTCCGGCAAGGCGGGCCGTCGCTGCGCCGATTCCGCGACTTCCACCGGTAACGATAATCGCCTGGTTCACCGCAGCGCCCTCCAGCCGTCGTTCGGGTTCACAAGAACCGTTCGACGATGACGACATCCACGTAGCGTCCGTCCAACTTCGCATGCCGCTGCGCCCTGCCGACGATTCGGAAGCCGTGCGTCTGGTACGTGGCGAGGGCCACCGGATTATCGGACCTGATATACGTAAAGATCTTTTCGTAGCCCTTCCGCCGTGCTGCTTCGAAGGTAGCAGGAAAGAGGCGTTTGGAAACTCCTTGTCTCCTGCTTCGGAGGTCAACATAAGTCCCGACAACGCCGACGTGATCGAAGGCGCGTGTGTAGGTTGCAAACGGCGCCATACTTTGAAAGCCCACGACGACGTTGTCGCTGGTCCGCACGGCGACGTGAAATACGTCACGCGCTGCGAGCCCTTCGATATAGGAACGCTCCGCATCGACCGTGAAAGGTGTGTCGAACAGCGTAAATGAGCGGGCCTCGATGATGGGATTGAAGACGGACACGATTCCAGCAGCGTCGTCGGGATTAGCATCTCGAATCGATAGCTCCATCTCACGCCTCCAGTTCGTCCGTGATTCAGACCCGGCGAGCTGCTATCGGACCGCGAGGATGTTACTGCTGCGAGCGGTGGAAAACGCGCCGAATGCGAGTTCGCTGACTCCATTCCGGAGTCGCGACATCGTGTGGCGACTGATGCCCCTTCACGGCATCGGCGTCCGACCGTGCTGACGTGTGCACCGGTCGCTCAGTGAGGGTGGCCTTGTGGGTGCTCCTGGTGGATGTCGAGGGGATCTGTGGCTTCGCCTACTGATCGCGCGGCGGATAGGCCCGGCACGTCGGCGCGCCGCGACAGGCGTTCGACCCGCCGTGCGGTCGTCACCGTGTGAGTCGTCGTATAGACCTCGCAGTTACGGAGCAGGTTGGCCGGCCGATAAAGGTAGTTTGCGGTCAGTCCCAGCGACCGCTTCAGACCCGCAGGCGAGAGGTCGCTCAGCCAATTGACGCGAACGATACTCGCGCCGTTGGACAGGTGGAATCGGGCAACCGGGTCGGCCGGCTCGTCGCCCTTCTTCGCGTGCAGCAGGTACGCGGCGCACAGCGCCATCAGATCGGCCTTGAGCGCCGGCGCGACATTCGGGTCCTCGTGCCAGCGGGGTACGCGGAGCCCTTCCTGCATTTCCGTCAACCTGGCATGGCCGGCCGTGGAACGCTCCAAGGCGGAGAACCAGGTGTGAAATCCGGGAATCGGCGACAGCGTGGCGAACGTCGTGAGCCAGGGCAGCTCGAGTCGGAGTGCATCGAGCACGCGGCCAATCAGCGCGTTACCCAGCGCAAAGCCGCTGAGGCCAGGCTGGCAGCTGGAGATGGAGTAGAAGATTGCGGTGTCGCACCTCTCGCCGTCGACGACGGGTGAGGTCGAGTCGAGCAGCGGCGGCAACCTGGCGCTCATCCCGCGGGTGAGCGCAACTTCGATGAAAATGAGCGGTTCGTCTGGCCATGCCGGGTGAAAGAGGGCGTAGCAGCGCCGATCGGCGTCGAGGCGACGCCGCAGGTCGTTCCAGTCCCGGATTTCGTGCACCGCCTCGTACTCGAACAGCTTTTCGAGGACCGCCATCGGGGTCTCCCAGTCGATCTGCTGGAACTCGAGCAGTCCGAGGTTGAACATGACCTTCAGCACACGGGTCAGGTCGGCCTCGACGCTTCGCCACGATGGATGGTCTGCGATGCCCTCGAGCAGACGCCGGCGCACGTCAACCAGGACGCTGACGCCGCCGGGCGCGGTGTTCAGACGAAGGAACAGTTCCTGTCGTGGCGGGTCGGTGGATCTCGCGGCGGACACGGCAACGGGCGCGGCGGCGAAATCGGTCGCCAACGCATCAAAGAACTCGGCGCGGCCCGTCGCATTGAGCGCACGATACGCAGCCAGTGCGTCGCGAGCAAGCTCTGAACTCGGGGCGTCCGATATTCTGCTCAGCAGCTGACGGCAAAGGGTGACGCACTTGGTGCCGCAGGCGCCCGCGTCACCAGTCGTCGCCGGCGTCCGTATCGTCTGCGTCTTCGACCTCCCCAATCGGCGACGCCGGCGCGCCCGAAAGTCGCGCATGCCGGCGTGGCGGATCACGTCGAGCAACCCTCGTACCAAGGCGGGGGATGCCCTTCTCTGTCTGTTTTGCGCGTCGCCGATTCGGAAGGAAAAAAAGTACTCCTGAACGGTGACCTTGGGGTGCGACTACGGAACTGGCGCTGACACGCTGTTGCGGAGCCGGCTTCATCGCGAGCGCGTATGACGGTTACAGATTGGTCGCCGAAGGTCTCGGCAACGATGGATATCATCCTCACGGTTAAGTCAGAACACGCTAACTCGAGAGGATGTTTCTACGTAAAGTGAGGCATCGGGACCGCGGCCGTGTCGACGCCGCCGGATGCCCCAGTAATGGACCTCAATGATTCTTCTCACTTTGCGCACGCCACGACTGGAGTTGATCGCGGCCACCGCCGAGAGCACCACTCTCGAAATCCAGGACGTAGCGGCGTTCGCGTTCGCGCTTGATGTGATGCCGCCGGCGTCTTGGCCACCACCGCTGCACGACGCTGGCTCGCAGGCGTGGTATCTCGATCTGCTGCAGCAAGACGACGCCGTCGGTTGGGGATTGTGGTATCTGGTCGTGCCGCAGAACGAACGCCGACTCGTCGGAACGGTCGGATTCAAGGGGAAGCCGCGCGACGGCTCATGCGAAATCGGCTATAGCGTGCTGCTGGGATTTGAAGGTTTCGGATACGCCACTGAAGCTGCGCGGCGTTTGATCGATTGGGCCTTCGAACATCCAGAGGTCGAACAGGTCACGGCCGAAACGCTCCCGGACCTCGCAGGATCCATCCGGGTCATGGAGAAGTGCGGGATGCGGTTCGTTGGCGAGGGCACGCCCGAGGGTGACCTCAGGACCGTCAGGTACGCCGTCAGTCGAGGCGAATTCCGTTCAATCCCTCAGTAGCCATCGTCGCCGATCGACCATCGCCGCATCGTTCAGGCCACGGCCGCCCGATATGTCCTGACGTGTCGCGAAGGGTTTACCAACCACCAGGCGTGCTGCCTGCGTGCGCGGCAGCCAGCACGATCTCGGACATGAATCGAGATCGCGTCGAATATGCCATTGCGTTGTCTAGGATTCGACAGTATAGTTCACGGAATGGTGAAATATTAACGGCTATGCTAATAGTGCGTATGGGAAGGAGCGGTTGGACGGATGAACGCGACCCCCAAAGGATGGCCGAGAGTCACCCCGGCCGTGTTCTATGACGATGCGGCCACGGCGATTGACTGGCTGTGCCGGGCCTTCGGGTTCGACGTGCGTCTGAAGGTCGAGGGCGACCAGGGCCGAATCGAGCACTCGGAGCTCGTGTACGGCGAGGGCGTCATCATGGTCGGCCAGGCAGGACCGAATCCGCGCCGCCCGGAGATGAAGTACCCCACCAGTCCCAAGACAGTCGGCGGCGCGAATACGCAATCCCTCATGCTGTATGTCGACGACGTTGAGTCCCACTGCGCGCGCGCACGGGCGGCCGGCGCGACTGTTTTCTTTGAACCCGAGGTGCACGACTACGGCCCCGACCACTGGTCCGACCGCAGCTATGGCGCCTCGGATCCCGAGGGGCACCATTGGTGGTTCACGCAGCGGCTGCGCGACCCGCAACGCTGATGTCGAGTGCTCACATCGACGACACGCTGCTTGCGCTCGCTGATCCAACCCGCCGCCGCGTCATCGACCTGCTGCGGAAGAAGCCACAGCGCGCCGGCGACATCGCCACGGCCCTTTCGCTCAGCGCGCCGCGTCTGAGTCGCCACCTCCGTGTGCTGCGGAAGAGCGGCCTCGTCGAAGACAGCGGGGTCGAGCATGACGCCCGCGTCCGTGTGTACCGGTTGCGACCGGAACGCTTCGCGATCCTCCGCACCTGGCTCGAGGAGGTCGAAGCATTCTGGCTGGCCGAGCTCTCCGCATTCAAGGCGCACGCCGAACGCACGCGGGGCCGGGGGTGATGGCCAGTCCCTCCGACCTCTTGCCAGCGGGCGATCGGGCAACGGTCTCGATCACGATCGCAGTGGCCCCGGCTGTCGCGTTCGAAGTCTTCACCCAGGAAATCGACTTATGGTGGCGCCGCGGCCTCCGGTACCGCCTTGCCGGACGGCGCCCTGGATCGCTGTCCTTCGAGTCTGGGCCTGGGGGCCGCTTGTTCGAATCGTTTGAGACACCCTCGGGTACTCAGGTCTACGAGGCCGGCCGTGTGACCCTGTGGCAGCCGCCGTCGCGTCTCGTCGGCACTCGCGTGACGGTGCAGCATCGAGGTTGGTCGGCCCTCAGACCGGGCCATCCGGCGCGGCACGGCGTCGACGGGGCGGCATTCAGCCGCATGATGGGCCTGTGGTGGGGGGATCTCATGACGGCTCTTCGCGAATTCATAGAGACACGAGGCGCCGATTGACAGAACGCACCGACCGACGACGCGACAATCCTGAGTGGGCACGCGTGGGGAGCCGATCGCAGATCAGTCGCCAACCGGACCGCGTCGTCTTACGTCGCGCGAATCGTGGCGATCGATCCGTTCATAACCGACGTCACAGCTGAAGCAGTCAAAAACATGGTGGGTTGGCGATGAATCCGTGGGGTCGCGAGAGCCGTGATACTCGCAGGCACGCTGGCCATTATCGTGATTCTCAGAGAATGAGTTCGCGCTCATTTGGGGGATGGCGCGTCCTTCGATCCTTACTCGAGTTGATCGGCAAGATTGAAAATCGCCTCCCGGGCGAAGTTCACACACGACCTATTCGTGCCTCAGCGCGACCATTGGATCAATACGCATGGTTCGGCGCGATGGAATCCAGCAGCCGAGTGCTGCAGACACGACCAACGTTGCCGACGCAACAGCGAGAGTGGCGGGATCGGCCGGGGAGACGTTCACGGGCTGGGACTTGAGAATCGGCGTCATGGCGAGCGCCCCAGGGAGACCCACGAGCAAACCAATACCCACGGGCAGCATCCCCTGTTTCATGACGAGCGCGACAATGTCGCGGGCCAGAACTGTTGGAAATTCTTGACGGACGGGCGATTCCTCGATTGGTCTCTGGATATGTGGCCTGAGGTCGTCGGCCGATATCTTCCATCTCAGCGCGGGCGCGCGGGAGACTGACACCATCCGCCAATCGACCAAACGCGAACATGAAATTGCGTCGCTGTCGGTTTTGAAAATCCGGAAGCAGCATGCCTGACGCACGGATCAGCGGCAACCAGAGATCCACACGGTTCAACGGAAACCTGAAATCAGGTGGCATGACCCCGATCACCGTCGCCGGGGTGCTAGTCAGCAAGTCGACCGCGCCCCACGACGCCGGCGTGCTATTGATCCGGACGGTTTGACCGACGATTCCTGGATCCTTTTTATATCGGCGCTCAAAGGCGATAGCTGACGATCATCACCGGAGCAGCGCCGGGCGTCTCATCCGACGTCGAAAAGCCTCGCCCGAGCATCGGCTTCTGCTGAAACACCTGGAAGGCATTGGCGCTCAGTTGCGTCGCGTCGCACTTTTCGCGAGGAGCGACGGTGTCATCAAGAAGTGTTCTGTTGCCGGCACTGAAAACGACAGCCATCTGTCCATCGAACGATTGTGACTGCGCCACCCGATCCTCAAAGTCTGGGTACGACACGCCCTGTGGGGTTTGAATGTACGCAATGCGGTTGCTCGGGCCCACGTGTGGAGTTCCTCGGAACAGGACCCCGTTCGCCAAGGTGAAGACTGCGGTATTGACGCCGATCCCAACTGCCAGTGTCAGAACGGCGACGAACGTGAAGCCGAGATGTTGCCGGGACTGTCGGACTGCGAAGCGAATGTCCCACATCAGATCGTCGAGCCATTTCCACGGCGACACGTCGCGCACGCGTTCCTTCGTGGCCTCCAGGCCGCCGAGGTCAATCATCGCCAGCGGACGCGCTTCGACGGGGTCGAAAGTAGTCCGTGCGTGGCGCTGACGATGTCCGCCGCGAACGCATGCAATTCGTCCTGCAACTCGCGTTCGATTTTGTCCCGCTTGATGAATCGACGGTAGAGCAGCCGGAGCTCGTGCGTCACGTGTTCGATCGCCTTTGTGTGCCGCGCGCCCCGTGCCGATGATCCGTGCCGCGCCAGCGGACTATTCGACCCTCAACGCAATCGTCGGCTCGATCGCCGTGGCTCGTCGAGCGGGAATGAGCGTGGCAACCGCAGTGGACACCAGCAACGTGCCCACCGCGGTCAGCAAAACCAGCGGGTTGTCGACATTGCGAATCGACCACCGTGCGAGGAGGGAGCTCAGGCCGATACTGAGGACCAATCCGACCGCAAGGCCGGCGAACACGGCCAGCATGGTCGATTGGAGCGCGGAGCGGAGCACGGCGAGCGGTGTCGCACCGAGCGCGATCCGAATGCCAAATTCGCGGGTACGACGCGCGACAGAATAGTACGAGACGCTGAAGAGCCCGAACGACGCGAGGAGCAGCGCCACGCCTGCAAACGTGACGAGGAGCAGGGTCACGAACTGTTCCTGTCGCACGCCGATGAAGATCGCCGGCGAGATGAATCGCATGATTGGGAGATCCGGGTCCGCACGGCTGACCGCCGTACGCAGGTCGCGCTCGGCAGCGTCCGGATCTCCCTTTGTTCGAATGATCAGCACCGCCACGTCGGCGAGCGCGGCCGTGTAGGGGTAATACATGGCCGGCGCGGCGGGCTCACGCATGCCTTGATTCGGCGTGTCGCGGACCACGCCGATGACCGTAAACCACCCGTCGCGTCCTGGCGCAGGCAGGCGCCAGACTGGCATTCGCCCGGCGAATGCCATGTCGCGGATGCGCTTGCCGATCGGAACGTCGTTCGGCCAGAACTGCCGCGCCAAGGTTTCGTTGATGACGGACACGGCTTCGCCGCGGGCGTCGTCTGACGCTGACCACATCCGGCCGCGCACGAGCGGAATCCTCAACGTCGAGAAGTAATCGGACGCGACCGCGCCCGCTCGCACTTCCCGTTCCTCCGCAAGCAGACCATCGGCCTCCACGGGTGTCGGCCCATTGATCTGCGGCGGCGTGACCGTTGGAACGAGGCTGAGCGTCGAGCTTTCAACACTCGAGGTGTGGGCGACTTCCGACCGCAGACGTTCGAAGAATCGGACGCGTTCCGGCCACGCTGTATAGCGCCCTTCAGGAAGATTGAATTGCGCGATGGTGACGTGCGTCTGATCGTAGCCAACGGGCGCTCGATATAGTTCGAGAAGCGAACGAATCGCCGCCCCGGTTCCCGCCAATAACAGCACGGCCACGGCGACCTGCACGGCCACGACACCTACGCCCGCGTCAGCGCGACCCGTACCCGTCCTCACCGCCGATGCGTCACGCATAGCTGTGCTCCGCGGGCGCGAGACCACCAGCGCCGGCCAGAGTCCGGCGACAACCGTGATCAACACGGTGGCTGCCGTCGCGAAGAGCATGGCTGTCGGACCGACAGTGATCCGTGCCGCCCGATCAGCGACGATGGGAGGAGCGGCCGCAAGCAGCAGCGGCAGCACCCGAGTCAGCAGGAGCGCCGCGAGCGCCGTCGCCGCGAAGGTGATGAGCAGCGTCTCACAGAGCAACAATGAAACGAGGCGTCCGCGCGTGGCGCCGAGTGCCTGACGCAGGGCGAGCTCGTGGATGCGATAGCTGCCCCGCGCGAACAGGAGAATCGTGACGTCCACGCATCCGATCAGCAGGAGCAGCGCCGCAGCGGCGAAGAGCATGATGACAATCGGAACATACGTCGATCCCCGCTCCTCATCCAGCAGGCGACGCAAATGCACATGGAAGCCGCTCGAAAACTCGTTCGGCCGCACTTCAGCGAACCGCTGATACATCTGCTGAAGTTCCGCTTCTGCAGCAGTGAATGACGCGTCGGCTTTGACGCGCACGGTCACAGCCCATCGCTCTTTGGGATCCGACGTCATCGCCAGCGGCAGGATGATGTCCGTGAGGTCCCCTACAAACTCCGATGGCATGACGCCGATCACGGTGAACGGCTCGCCGGTGAGCCGCAGCGACTGTCCAATCACAGTCGGCTGGCCGGCAAAGTGCCGCTGCCAGAACTGCTGGCTCAGCAGGGCGACACGCTGAGGGGGCGATCCGATTGGCGCGTCCGCCTCCGTGAAGACGCGCCCGAGGAGCGGCCTGACGCCGAGAAGCGAGAGCGCGTTCCCCGTGTAGTACGCCGCCGACACCGATTCGGGGAACTCTGCTCCGTCGAGGGTTTTTGTGAAGCTGTCTGTGGCGTAGACGGCATCAAGCGTGGACGCGCGCCTCAACGTCAGAAATTCGCCGGTCGTGACCGCGGCCGGCCGGGGCCGCCCGACCGACGCGACCAGTTGCACGCGCGCGAGGCGTTCGACGTCGGCATACGGAAGTGGATGGAGGACCAGCGCGTCCAGGACAGCGAACAGTCCCGTGCTTGCCGCGATGCCAACCGTCAGCATGACGACCGCAGAAGCGGCGAATCCGCGATTTCCCCAGAGCGTTCGCGCGGCGTGGCAAATATCCTGGAGGAACATCTCAACGAGACGAGGCCGTACGACGTCTCGACATTCGTCCTTCACCTTTTGAACTGAGCCGAACTCCAAGAGCGCTCTCCGCCGCGCTTCAGCGTCGCTGATCCCGGTCTGGCGAAGCGCCTCCGAGCGATCTTCGAGGTAGCACTGAAACTCGTGATCGAGATCGCGTTCGAAGGACGATCGATGGATTAGAGTGTCCAGACGTCGCCACAACCTTCGCATGTCTTGACTCCGAGGTCCTGCGACCACGCGCGGGGCAGGAACGCATTGCGTCGTCGGCTTGTATGATATAGGATTTCTATATTTACTTCAGCACGAATATCATCGCGGCGGGCAGCGACCGTAAAGGGGAGTCACATCTCGTGGCGAAACACGACAAAACAGATTTGCTTCGTGGCACGTTAGACCTGCTCATCCTGAAGACGCTGCAGCTCCAACCGCTGCATGGTGTCGCGATTGCCGATCGAATCAAGCAGGTGACCCGTGGGACGTTTCAGGTGCAGGCGGGCTCCTTATTCCCGGCCCTGCACCGCCTCGAGGCTGACGATCTGATCGTTGGCGAGTGGACCACGCACGACGGCCGACGGACCAAATCGTACGCCTTAACTCACAGTGGAAAGCGACGGCTGGCTGAGGAAACCAAGCAATGGGAGCGCGTCGTGGCGGCGATGACCCAAGTACTGCGAACGACGTGATGCTCGTGAATGGACGCCGTCCCGAAGAAAGCGCGATGAGATCAAGCGAGACCTAATGCAGGCCGCATCCACTCGCCTCGCTTTATCCATCGCCATCGCGGTGATCCCTTCATCTCCACCGGTCACGGCACAACAGCCGACGTTCGATGTCGCGTCGATCGTGTCGAGCGACGGCAGCGGCCAGAGCCGAACGCTTTGGCGTACGGCTACACAGACAGGCACGCGAGATGACAGCATTCGCGCTGACTGCGCGTCGAGGTGGGGGACCCGAAATTGACGCCTGGAGCCGCGAACGGGCTTGCAGACATTGTCGACGGCCCAGACGGTGGCTGAACTGAAGAACCACACAATGTCGCAAGTGGCGCACTATCTCTCGAGCCTGTCGATTGACCTGCCTGTCATCGACGCTACGGGTATCGAGGGTCGATACGACTTCCACATCGCTCTGGGACAGCGCGCCTCAGAGAAAAAGCCAGGAACTCCTGCCGGCCCGTTCACTTGTTGAAGCCCCGGCGACCATCGTCAACGATGCCCTTCGGCCGTACGGTCTCGAGCTCCAATCTCGGACGCTACCAGTATCACTAATCGTGATCGATGGGGCGCGGCCGGAACCCACACCGAACTGATGGAGTGATGATCCCGTTTAGGCAGCAGGTGACGGTCGTCGCCTCGTCAGCCTCGATCACTGCGACGACGTGATTGGCACATTGGGCGCGTTTGTGCGCGCGCCCGATGGCGCGCGGAACGAGCGCGGTGCCTGCGGCATTCTCCCTGCAAATCATCCGCGCCGCTCGGACGCCCAGTCTGCTGCGCGATAAGAACTGAGCTGCTTCACCAGCGTCACCCCTGAAGACCGTTTGCTGCCAATCTGTGATGGCCTCGGCGCGTCCGTTGTCGTTTGCGGCCACACAGATATGCAGTTTGACCGAATGGTTGGAACGACGCGCGTTGTCAATGCAGGAAGTTTTGAAATGCCGTTTCGTCAGTCCGGTGCCGATTGGCTCTTGTTCGTGTCCTCCGGCTGAAAAGCCTAGTTCAGAAGCGTACTCAGGGTTGCTGCTTACCGGCTGGCCTGGACGCTGGCTCCGCCACTTGGGCCGCTGTCAGGGCCGCTGCCCAGGACGTCACCGGTGGAGACAAGCTTGACCCACAGCGAACCGTTGCCTTTGTAGTACGACGTGGCGCTGGCCCTGCGAAGTGCATCCAGGCTGCTCTGCTCCGTACCCGACGCTGCAGTGGTGAATCCCGGCAGCTCGAAGATCACCCACGAACCGGGATCCAGTTCCTTAACGTTAAGGTTCACGGATGGTCTTTCGGTGGTCACCTTGATCTCGGTGCCCGCTCGTACGTTGGTTTCTCCGGTGGCGGGGAAATCCTTGCCATTGCGGCTGAGAACAATTGGCGGTCCCGCGGGCGCAGGAGCGCCCAGAGATCCGCGTCTCGGGCCGACGACCACACCGCCGCCACCTCTGCCAGCGCCGGCTCCGCCGCCAGGCGCCGCCGCCGCCGCAGCCCCGCCTCCAGCGCCGGGCGCAGCGCCTGCGCCACGACCGCCACCAGGGCCACCGCGACCACCACCACCACCGCCAACCGTCATGCGCCCGACGTCGCCCTTGCACACCGCAGCGTTCCAGGTGGGCTTGATCTCGCAGGCGTCGTCGATGGCGACTGCGTCATTTTCATCGTTGATGAGAATGAAGGAGTTCGGGACACCGTCGACCGAGCCGTCCAAATCGTGGAATACCGCTGTCCTATAGCTCCCATTGCCGTAATCGTCGTTGCTCCACTTGTATTCCATCGGCGGGAAATACACCGGCTTGGCGTTGATGAATTTCGCGCGCTGCACGGTGTTGTTGGAGCTCATTCCGAAACTGGTGTACAGCAAGTACGAGATCGCTCCCGTCTTGCGGGTGGCGTTGTCCTGGAAATTCACGAAGGTGACATTGTCCAGGTCATGACGGTAGTCGTAGAACTCGTAGCCGCGGATCGGGAAATCCGCGAGTTCGGGCTCCGGCAAGCTGCGGCCGTACGCCGTTTCCGCCGGCGTCCTCGGGTTGCCGACGTTCTCGCTTTCGCCCACGAACCTCGAGTCAACGACCCGTGATGTAAAGGCGGAGCGACCGAAGTTGCCGGACGCATGGGTGTAGCCAATGGCGTTGTCGGCCAGCTTCAGGTTCTTGAACGTGTGCATCTCACCGCGGCTCCAGATGCCGCCGTTGCGGTTCTTATACGCGGTGAAATCCTCGATGACCGATTCCGCCAGTGCGCTGTTCGCGTCAGCAGGATTGGCATAGGACATATGCCCGCCGACGGCGAAATGGCCATCGGGCCTGGGGCCGCGGTCCATCATGAGACTGTCGAAGTTCGAATGGGAGGTGTTGCCCTTGAACTCCCGCACCCGGGTTCGACGAGGCCAGGTCTTCGCGCTGATCTCCGTGCCTTCGAACTTGCCCGTCGGATGCTCCGGCAGGGCGAACCAGAAACCTATCGCGTCGGACCCTGCTGCCACGTTGTCGCGGTAGATGTTGTCCGGATTCGTGATCCAGAACGTCGACGCCGTGTTGTCGGACGGGATCAGGATGTCCTTGGCGTTCTGGCCGTCCGGAACGAAATTCTTGCCGCCATCCGTCTTGAACGGGGCGAGGTTTGTCGGGACGCAAGGCGCGTCCGGATGGCACTTCGTCAGGATCCCGAGGTTGTGGACGAACTGGTTGCCGTGCTCCACCGCGTCTTCGAGGAAGAAGCAGTGACCAATGTTGTTGTAGGTCACGTTGTTTTCAACGTCCAGGTAATTCGTGCCATGCACGGTTACGCAGCGGCTGTAGGTGTCGTGAATGGCGGAGTTCTTGATGTACTGCCCCTGCGCATCGCCGACCAGATGCCAGTGGATCGGATACCGGGCCAGGTGCATGTTCTGACCCATGCGATTGAGCTCGACGCCTTCGACAAACATCTTGCTCGCGCCCATCGCCATGATGTGGCCGCCGAAGAGCGTCGTATCGGCGTCGGGCGAGGCCTGGATCACGACATTGCGCGACAGCATGCCGACTTCGCCGCGTTCATCCACGTCGAACGTGATCTTGCCGAAGTGCATGTAGTCCAGTTTCTTGTCGAGCGTGATTGTATTGCCGCGGATGGCCGCAATGGTCCGCCGCTCTGCCTGATGCGGATCGAAATCGGTGGAGGCGAGGACGATCATGTCGCCCACCCGCCAGCCTGCGGCGTTCAGAACCTCAATGGAGGTGCTGCCGGCATCGGCGGTCCTGGACAGCTTCGTCCACGAGTTCGTCCGGTTGCCGTGCAGGCTGAGGGTTCCACCCATCAGCATGATCCCGCGATCGCTGCGGTCACTCGCGACAGTCGCTGCCGGCACACTGATGTCTTCGTCCTTGACGTTGTCGGTCAAGGTGATGGTCGCCTTGCGCGTGTGGGGCTTGGCTTCCGTGCCAATCTCCAACGTCCCGTGCAGCATGATCCACTCGGTGGTCAGCTCCAGATCTTTGTTATCCGCGAAGCTGAGGGTGCCTTCGAGCTTGATGCCATGCAGCGGCGGCGGACTGACGTCGAGGATCACGTGCATATCCTTCTCAATGGTGACCACGTCGTCTTTGGCGGGCACCTTCCTGTCAGGCCAGGTGGCAGGATCAGACCAGCGGCTCGCCGCCGGCGATCCAGCACTCTGAGCCTGCACGACAGCGAATGCGCTGACGAGCAGAAATGCCGGCAGGAGCGAAGCAAGAAGGAACGACCGATGGTGGGTACTCATGGCATCAACCTTCCGAACTCGAAGATGACCGAGAACCGCAGCGGCAAAGCGGAGCGCGGATCCGGCGCCCAGCAAACTCGAACCCGCAGAGAATAGCCGATATCCGAAGATCCCAGGTATGCGACTCCCGCCCGCCCCGGTGCACGGGGCAGATGGGCTGCCGGTGGTGGCTACGAGTCGTCACTGCGGCGCTTGTGGCGGGTTAAGGGTTAAAACGTCAGGCTCTAGCCGCGGCGGCACATCGTCGCATCAGCGGCGCCGGCTCGAGAGCGATTCTGGCCAAGCTTGAAGTTCCCCTCGATCTTCTCGATTGCCATCTCAAAAGCGACGATGGCTTTGGCTAGGGTCTCGAAAACCTCTTCCGCCAGGTCGTCCATACGCCACGGCTTTGCCCGAGAACCCTCGTGTCTCGCAACGAGGTCTCGAAGGGCGGCAACCCTGAACTCGGCCTCTTCTCTTGCGCGTGGCTTCCCATATGCGTGTACAACCGCGTAATTCCACGTCGGTACGGCAGGCGATGTCGCGTACCACGTGGGTGAGATGTAGGCGTGCGGTCCGTGGAAAAAGGCGAGAGCCTCCGTGGTGCTATCAAACTGCCGCCATTGGTCGTTGGCGCGGGCGAGATGGCCAATGAGGACGGCCTTTCCCGCTGAACGGCGAAACATGATGGGAATGTGCGAGGCCACCAATGTTGCCGATGAGGAACTGATCAACGTGGCGAAGTCATACCTCTGGATGAATGACTCGATCGGCCGCGGCTTTCAATTCCGATCGTTGAGAGACAGACGCCGCAGCGTCACCTCGGTTCGTCATCGAGTGGATGGTCGACGGTCCGCCATTGGCGACAAGGCTGCATCTATCTCCGCTTAGGACGCCTTCCATCGACTCGCCGCCGGCCGGGCCTTGTTCAGTGCACCAGCCGTTGCGCCGACGATTACGTAGACGATGACCTGGTAGATCGTGTTGAGCCAGGCGAGCTCAGCTGTGTAACCGTTGAACAGCAGGTGCATCGCGTAGAACATCGGAAAGGAATACAGCGTTCCCGCGTAAAATCCGAACGTCGCGCCTCCGGCAACACCCGGCCCTGTTGCGCTCCCGAGCTTCAGGTAGATCCACACAAACACAAAAGCAGCCACGAAGTCCGTGAGCACGAGATAGGCGATTTCCTCCTCGGGATTGCGAAAGACCGGCGCGGTGTACAGGCCGGCCATCAGGGTGCCCTGCACAATGATGTCGCAGGCGTTCATGAGTACACCCGCCACGATCCCGATCTTGAGAAGAGCCTTGAAATCCATGTTCCTTCCCTCTAATGCCGCAGTCCAGATGGGGCGCTCGGAAAACGTATCGACATGTGGCAGCGGCCTGCAATTCCGATCTTGCGGACAGTTCAAAAGCCAGACGACTTGGCGCTAATCATCCTCTCGATCGCGCTCTCAGCATCCAGCGACGCTGCATGGATAGTCAACTTGTTGGCCGGAAATCGCCACTCGTTCGTCAGGATACTGACCGCACGCTCCGGTGCGGGATCGATGTCCGTCGCGTTGTCCACGAGAACCAGGACTTCAACGCGATACGCGATGGCTAGTTCACGCATGCTGGCCCCAGGCTGGGTTCTTGACGCCTAATGCCTCGCATGGAGCCGCGGCGCTCGTGCTTTCACCGGCGCCCACGGCTCCAGCGCATGTTAGACGGCAGCCTATGAAGGTAACGTGGGGCTACGCCTTTCCCGCTGATTTCGGACCCAACGCATAATGCGCCCGATGGCGGCCTGCCGCAAGCAGTGCATACAAGACCAACCCGACCGCTCCCGTGACGGTTGCCTGGAGGATCTCGCGCCACGAGCTGCTCGAAAACAACCACGCGATCAGAATCAGTGCGACGGCGGAGACGACCCCGCCAGCGGGCACAGAGAAGGGTGCTCGTTCGTCGGCATTTTTGCGCCGCAGCGCCGGCAGCGCGGCACACGTGGCCGCATAGGTCGTGAGCCGGAATATCGTACTCAAGGTGGCCGCAGACGCGAACGTTCCCGAGAGCGCCAGTATGAGCATGCAGACGGCGGAGAACAGAATTGCCATGTGCGGCGTGTGGAAGCGCCTGTGTGTGGCTGCAACGATCGGAGGCAGTTGCCCCTGCTGGGCCATGGCAAAGAGCAGGCGTGGTGCGGCAAGCATAATGGCGTTCATCGTGCCCGTCACAGAGATGAGCGCGCCAAGCGAGATGACCGCACTGCCTGCCATTCCGAAAAGACGACCACCCACATCGGCCAAGGGTCTTTGAGAACTCGCCAACTCCGGCAGCGTGCCGATACAGACGGCCTGAATCGAGACATACAGCACCACCACGATCGCGGTTCCGGTAAGCATCGCAAACGGAAAGTGCCGTTGCGGGTCGCGAGCCTCACCGGCGGGGATGACAGCCATTTCGAATCCCGTGAACGCAAACACCAGGAGCAAGACCGACGCTGAGAAGCCCCGGTAGGTCGGAGGTGCCGCAGAGTACCTTTCAGAGTCAAGGAAGAAGAAGCCGACGACCGCAAGAAGCACGAGCGGCACGAGCTTTCCAACGGTGAAGATATTGCTGACAAGTGAGGCCAGGCGTACGCCAGCGAGATTTGCCACCGTAAGGACAGACACGACGACCGTCATCACGACTGCGCGGCCAGGGCCTGACTCGAAGGCAGGTAGAAAGTTGCCGAGGTAGTCTACGAATAGATTACAAAGCGCCGCAAACGCCGTGAGTCGCACGATCCAACTGAGCCAGCCAATCTCGAACCCGACAAGCGGGCCGAACGTTGCGCGTGTGTAGAGGTACGGACCGCCCGAGTCCTTGAAGCGGCTGCTGACCTCCGCGAAACACAGAACGATCAGAAAGACAGGGACGGCACACACGACGTACGCAAGCAGGCTGTGAACGCCCGCAAGCGCATAGGCCCGTGAGGGAAGGCCGAAGATGCCGGCTCCAACGATCGAGTTCAGGACAAGTGCGACGGAGTCCCACTTGCGAATACCTCTGACGAGACATTCGCCGCGGATCTCGTTCGCAGCAGATTGTGGCGCTGACTGCAGCATCGCCGTTCGTCATGACTATTAGCTCGATTCCCGCAGAAAAGGCCAGGACGTATTTCACCGAGCAAAGGGTGACCGGTCCCACATGGCCGGAATCTGCGATGGCGAACGGCCTGCGCGAATTCTTTAGGAAATCGCGCGCCCGGCAGGAGTCGAACCTGCGACCCCCGGCTTAGAAGGCAGATTCGCAATATACGCATTTTCCTCGACTTCTGAACTGCTTCGTATTCAACCAGTTTGGAATGCCGTGTTGAACGTTACTGAAGCGTGAGGCGCTTTCGTACTACAAATTTGCTACAGCCCAAGTGAGCTCCAATCGCATCCAATCCGCCGGAGCGCGCGCCGTTGGCTGCGTGCTCCGAGAGAAGGTGCGGGCGTATCGCGGCGACATTCAGTAGCCGTGACCGGCTCTCCCATCAGCACACGGGACGAGAGGCAGGAAGGCGGATGCGAGCGATGTCCTGAGAGTAGCCTTACGTGTTGGACCCCACAAGCCCCGTCAACTCCCATCGAGGATGCACGCACCAGAAAGGATCGTCGCGTGCGGCGATTGTCAGGTATCCAGTTAGCGTAATAGAGGTCGTGGACACAGATGACGCGCGATCGAACACCTTTCGAATGTCGTTACTCCTACGCGGCTCGGAAGCATGCTCGAGCCAAGCTACTTCCGGCTCGCTCCGCTCCGGCGAACGAGTCCCACGACGCTGCTCCGCCGACATCGCGGTGCGCCTGATCCGCATGTATGCTGTCGTTCATCATGAACTGGCTCGCATGGCTTAGCCTGGCAGTGCTCATCGCCGCCGTTGCTGCCGTCACAGGTATCAAACCGAAGGGAACGCGACACGTGGCTCGCACGCACATGATGGGAGTGGCACGTCTTGCTCTCTTGGCGCTCGGCATCATCTTCGCCTATCTCGCGTTTCGAGCACGATCCGGCGGCTGACCCACGACAGGTTCAAGCGCCACAAGGAGGGCGGAATGGCGGTGACCTTCACACGGAACGTAGGAATGCTACTTCTCGCGGTCTGGCTGATTCTTTCTGGGCTCGCTGGCATGATCGCACTCGTGCTGCCGACTCCACTGATGGCCGTTTTGGCACTACTCGCCGGCGTTTTCATTCTCGTCGGTCGGTAGAGTATTGCTCACTGAGAACGGCTCGTTCGTTTCAATGTGACGTGGTTCTGAGACAGTCCGCAGCGCACCGCGGTCTACGTTGCGTATCATGCGGTCTCTTCAGCCGCGCGCGGTAGTACACTCAGTTGGCGACTGAACACCACAGGTATGGAGTCCGCATGGCGAAGCGCGACAACGAAACAACACGATCGAACGGCGGCACGAAGATGACGAACCCGTCGGAGTCGACAACCTCCGACGCGATGGAGCAGCAAGTGCTCGCATTTGCTGAGCAGGTTGGCCGGATCGTCGGAACCCTTCAAGCGAAGGCGGAAGGCTGGATGGACCGCGGAACGCTCAACAATCAGATCGCCAGTGTGCGTGACGGTGCCGCCGACCTGCTCGAGCAACTGGCGGGCCGCCCGAGAAAAACCTCGAAGAAGAAACTTGGCTCCGCGGCGGCGCGCGGAGGGAGTAAAGGACGTAGCGGCGGCGTGGTCGACGCGCCCGGCAAGAAACATCGTAAACTACCGAGTGATCCCGGCGCAAACACGATGGAGACTCAGGCGATCAAGCTGCGGAAGGCAAAGACGATGATCAAGACGAACCGACGCCGTGGGCGCGGCTAGCTCGTCTTATGACCGCGGCATCGGTTTCCAGGCATCACGTGAACGACCATCTCGCCGGAGCAGCGAGTCGATTCCTCCCGTGTGTATGCAATAGTTCGGCGTCTGCACGATCATCTGAACAATGACATGCGCCCGCCGTCCGGCAACATGCCTATAACGGTTCGCGACCATGACGCGGCTGCGTATCTGATCCCCGACGTTCCTACCGTTCGCTGGTCTGGTGGCTGCAAGATGGACGAATCCGTGGCGATCGGGAGCGACAGGTCGCCCCAAGGTGCTGCCGCCTTTGCGAAGATAGCAGAAACCTCGCATCGCGTCAGCGGTCCTTCCACTAGGAGCCGCGACCGCTTCGGGCATCGATTCCAGAGCGGTAATCGGCTGGTGGATAGTCACGACCGATAGCCGCCCGATCGATCCATACCGGCCCGCTATGGATCGCCGGACACTTCAGAGGCGGCGCCCAGCGCCACAGCGCATCGAGCACCATTACCTGCATGAGCGGCCCGCGGGTCTGCACGGGATCGCTCACCGGCGTCCCCAACGGGATATCGCTTCCCGCCGGACAGGCGATATTGCGCTCGGTGTCCGAATACACCAGGGCGTCGGGTACGGTCACGATCGGCCGATAGAACGACTCGACTCCCTCAATAGCATCGTAAAAGCTGTCCAGATACGCACGGGCATTTTCCTTGCCGGCAGGATCGAGCTGTGCCGCTTCGAGCGTACCGTACGCCTGCGCCTTTCTTTGCACGAACCAAGCGCGTGTGGCGTCGAGCAGACCGCGGTCAAACAGAGACCGTGTGCGTTGTACCTGCGCCACCACTTCTGTATCGATTTGCGAGCCGGCCCGCACGAATTGTTCGTTGAATACGTCGTGAAACCATGGGTGGCGGCCTGTGACGATGCCGGCGAGATCGAAATCGTACATGATCGGCCGAGCGCGACCGGCGCCTTTCGCCGCCATGATGTTCCACAACGGATGCTCGTCGTCACATCGGTACGTGTCTTCCGACGTCATTTTCAGACACCAGTCGAAGTTGCCGATCATCGCCTCGGCAAACGCGAGTCTCGCGGTGTCTTCGGATGAGAACTCCTCGCGCGCGTTGGTGAAGGACTTCTCGTCGAGCGTGCTGCTGCCGCCGAGACGCTCGACGGCTTCATCCGGACCTTCGAGAAGCAAGGCGTTCCGCACCAGCGGCTGGTCCTGTGGCGGGGTCAGGCCGGGCATCGCGTCGGCGTAGATATAAGTGATGCGCGCGGGACGCGCTTTTAAGGTCGGTACGCCGACAGCTTCCAGCAGGCGGTAGACGAATACTTCACGCGGCGGCGATTGTTGGTTGGACAGGCGTCCGTACTTCATCGTGACGCCCTCGACCTCGCCGCAATGTGTCCCGATTCTGATTGGCGATGCCCCTTGTAACAAGCCGTTCCGCGGCGGCACGCCGTGAGGAAATTCGACCCGAAGCTTCGGAAACGAGCATTCCGATTCGCGCTTGCTGCTATTGCCGCGAACTCTGATGCGAACGTCTTCCAGCCGGACCTCTTCAGGGCCGTCCTTGTAGCTTAAGGTTCCTTGCACCTCGTAGTCAGCGTTGGCCCGCGCGTGTTCGAAGAGATCGTTGAAAGGCGCGGTCAGCGTCAGCGACAACGTGTCATAGCTCGAGAAGAGCGAGGCAGAAAGCGCGGTAACTACAACCAGCGGGCCGAACATGCCGTGTCGGATTCAAGATTGCCGCCAACCGCTTTGGTACGCCCAGATATGCTCGAGAGACCAACTGTTCCATCACTGGTCATCCAATAGGCAGTGCACGCGCAGATGGTTCGGGCTGGTCGGCAGTGCGGGTAAAGCGTGCCTCTATGTCGCGCACGGCCGCAGGTTGATCTCGCGCCGATTTCCCCACGTTTCCGACAACGCCTAGCCCGGCCCACGTCATGCATGTCAACGACGGTAGAGCTGAATTGGAAGGAGGCACTGATGAGACGAATCGCAAATGCATCGTTACTTCCGGTTACTTTGATATCCCTGCTGTTGGCTGGTGCATGCAATCGCGGCCCGGACCCGAAGGATCAAGTGTCAGACCAATTGAAAAACGCGAACATCCATGACGTGAACGTCGACTACGACCGGAACGCGAAAGTCATACACCTTAAAGGCGCAGTCGAGAGCGCCGGAGAGCGTTCACGCGCGGAAGAGATCGCGCATCGCGCAGTCGGAACAACTGGAAGAGTCGCGAACGAGCTGACTATCAAAGGGGTTACCGATCGAGCGGCCGATGACCATGACGGCGATATCCGGCGCGAGTTGAAAGCCAAGGTCGACAACGATACAGCCTTAAAGAATCGCGACATCAACTTCGACGTCAACAACGGCGTCGTCACGATCAAGGGCGACGTGTCCACGGCGGCGGAAAAGCAGAAGGCCGGCCAGATGGCACAGTCGACGGAGAACGTGAAAAATGTCGTCAACTCGCTCGACGTCAAGCCCGACAACCGAAAGAAGTAATGGCTTGAAACATGGCGGGCGAACGGCTTTATCTGGTTCGCCCGCCCAGAACGGATCGTCTACGACCACCTTTTCGTGTTCGGTCACCGGACGCGCGGACTCATTTTTCTGCGTGTGTTGGATGGGACACCCGTTCTGATTTTCATTCAACCAGCCGACCTGCCGCGATTAATGGATTTGGCGTCTGCATTCGCGTGGTGAGGTCACACACACGTGCGCGATCGAAATATTCGTGCGCCTGTCACGCCGGGACGGCTCCGCCATCCCACGAATCGGTCTGAAATGCGCTGAATCTGATCGCAGGCCCGCTTTTCACTTCTCCTGGGCGCTCTTCAACTTCCCAGAATCGTGATCCCGCGTGCCACGATTGCACACCAGGCCCCGCTTGACGCCATTACAGACCTGTCGTGTTCCCTACCCACGCGTTCGCTGCGACTTGCGGTCTGGGGGAACTCTGTATCTCGGCGTTTCGTTTGCACAGGGTGGAACGTTATGCGCCGAACGTGGGCATCGTGGCCTTCGATCGGTGATTCATTCGGGCGGAGCCGGTGCAGACGCGCTGCGGAGCGGGGTGCGAGCGTATGAACGACGCTGGGCGAGAACTCAGCTTGACGTTCAGCGTGGCCGACATCCGCGTACTATTGGCGGCGTTGTACACGTTTAAGCCGTCCGACCTTTTTTCGGCCACGTGTGCTTGAGATGGCAGCGGATATCGATTCTCGGCTAGCGAGCAGCGTGCAATCGACTGCGGTCGATGTGGCTAGGCCGTCTGAGTCATCACTCGCCGATTCGCACGCGAACGACACAGACGACCAACAACCGTAAAGAATTGTAACGATCGCACTTGATGATCGGAATCGCTGCGAACTGTACCAACATGGGCACGCGAATGCCGATCGACATCAACATATTTGTCGGTTTCTCGATCAGTAGAAGTTGTCGCTATGAGCTGAGGGGATGAATGATGGTCGACAATATGATGAATAGGCGTTCGCCGCCTGTGTTGTCGCGTCGATCGATCGGCGATTATTCGCTCGCCTGTACCGTGGTTGAACCCAGCGCCACTGCACTGAGCTGCATGCACGCACTCACGACGCTCTTACCGGACTTGGCGAGCCCCCTCGGCAGTCATCCAGTTATTTAGGGCGCGCTGTGAAGAAAATCGAGCGTCCCGTCCAGCCAAACCCAAACTCTCTCGAAATCGGAGGAGTGCGGCACCGAAGTCGTCATGGTTAGGCGCTCAACTCACGGCGCCACGGAGAACGGACGCAACAAATGAATACAAACGAACAACGACACGATCGACACCGCAGCGTTCGAGTGCGGTGTGTCCGGTCAGTTATCGACGGCCAGGAGGGATGGTTCGTCTGCTGGGTCGATTATCATCGAGCGCCGTGGCGCCAATACGCATTCTTGGTGAACGAAGCAGACGCGCGTGAGCTAGTGAAGAGCGTGCGCGCTTCGGTGCACAATGATTGAGACATGCGGCAATCGATTGGTTGTTTCGGTAGATCCGGACCTAACAACTCGGACCTCGAAATGTCTTGACCAGACGACCCTCTCGATCTGGATGCGGACGAGCCGGCAGCGTCGTAATATGGCGGCCCGTTGGCGCGAGGTATAGGGCCAGATCGCGGGATGAGATGCCGACGTGGTGCTGGGGGAAGGCGTGGCATCTGTAGATTTGCGCCGCAGACTCCGAGATAAGTCACTTGCGGTGGCGATAAGTCAGCGCAACAGATCTGTTACCTATCTAAACGCGCGCATTACCGTCACCTGACAGTGGCGGTTTCCGGCTTCAGTCCAAGTTGTTCTTGAAGAGCGGTGAAGATGGACACCTTGTCCGTCGCCGACGCATCGGGCGACCATTCGAGCAACAGGTCATATATTCCTCTGTGCGATCGACCTGCAAATTACAGATCGAGCAGTCGTTCGATGAGTTTGGCAATTTTGAATTCGAACAGTTCTGGCGCGAATTCGCCAGACGGAATCGGCGAATTCTTTAGGAATGGCGCACCCGCCACGGCACGAACCTGCCACCCCCGCGGCTTAGAAGGCAGATCCGCGAACGGAGGGTTTTCCTCGAAATTCCATCTTTTTCTGGATCAAGCAGTTGTGGAATGCGGTTGGTGCGTGCGGCGCTTTCGTACTACAAATGTGCTACAGCCCGACTGCCCGCTGGTTATACGAGCAGTCGGTGCTAGACGACCACCTTTTGCAGAATCGTCGAAATCTTCACGTGCTGACCGCAAGGGCCACGAGGCTCCCAAATCCGCCTTGCAACATGGTCCAACCGACGCAGACTTCAGAACTCAGTATCGATGAGATTTTCCCTCCGTGTGGGCCGTGGGGAAGGTGGAGGGAGCGAAGAACCGCACCCACCGCATGCCGCAGCATCGTTCTTCGTTCGGAATCCCTGTCAGTCAGCCAAACAAAGTCCTTCAAAACGACGTCTACCGGGTGATTTCACTATCAAACATTCCGCGACCCAACCCGACAGCGTTCGATGGCGTCTAATGGGCGTGATGAATCTTCGAAGAACTGGCCATTTCGTTCGGCTTTCATTAATTCTCGTATTCGCAGTAAGAGTCGGTGCGCAAGCCCGCCCAGAAGGACCAGCGCCAGGCAATCTCATCGACATCGGTGGCCGAAAGATCCATTTGCAGTGTGCGGGGCCTCGCGATGGTTCACCCACGGTCGTCTTTTTGCCCGGAGCCGGTGAATACTCGTCGACGTGGTCCAGGGTGCAACAGCTGCTGCCGGATGAGCGAACGTGTGCCTTCGATCCTGCCGGAACCGGGTGGAGCGATGCGGCAAGCGTACCGCGGACGATGCGTCAGGATGCGTTCGATTTGAACCGCCTCCTGCTCGCCAGCAATATCCGCACGCCCGTGGTTCTTGTCGGACATTCGATTGGTGGCGCAGTCGCCCGCGTCTATGCTGCCCAGTTTCAAGGGGTCGCCGGGATGGTTCTCGTGGATGCCCTGCATGAAGACAGCACGCAATTCAACACGAATGTGAATCGGTGGGTTCGAGTCCGCGATCTTTCAACCGGACAAACCATTCCTCAACCTGCGGTAGGCACCGCGAGTTCCGGTAGTTCGTCAGATGACTACCTGCCGGACGAACTTCAGTTACTCAGTGAGGCGCGCGCGGTCCGAACGGCGACTCTCGGCGACATGCCGCTTGTCGTCATTGTGGCCGGCAACCGCGACAAGCCGCCGGGTACGACGGACAGCTTCTGGAATCAACTCAAGGCAGAGCGCGACGCGCAGGGAACCGACTTGGTGCGGTTATCGAGTCGCGGGGTTTTACTCAGAGCCGAACATAGTGGCCACAACGTACAAACAGACGAACCTGATCTCGTCGTCACGGCGATCAAAATGGCTCTCGGACGTTGATGGCCGGTCCGTCCAAAACCAGCGGCAGCGATTTGTCCGCTCCGTGAACATTCCGTCGTACATCAATTCACCGGACAACGGCCGAGCTTGAACATCAACTTTGTCCTTCTCGACTCGATCTCCTCGCGGAAATGGAGGCTCAGTTGCGGGCAGTCCATCGGCTGCTGCGCGGTGTTGAGAAACTCCGGTCGGGGCGGCATCGCGTCGCCCGTTTACTCACCAACGGGGAGCGCGGTTCCACGTTGACCGCTCTCGCTTCCGAAATCACGGCCATCGTAGCGAGCTCCATACTCAGCACGCGACCTGCCTCGAGATGCAGTACTGGATTCGTGAGATGCAAAACGACTCGCGGCGATGCGGAATCTTGCGTCGCCCCGACCGGACCGGCGTGCAGCGTCTGAAATCGACGGGTCAGCCGCAGCCAGCCCGGCCGGGTAGCCGAACTCCGGCTTCCACGCCGGCAACGAGAGGTCAATCGTTAGGCAGATTAGCGGTTTCCCGAGATCTCGGCTGTCGCTAGGGAAGCAGCAGGCTGTGCGGCATCATTAGGCACCGCCGGAAGTTCGAGCCAAAAGCAGCTTCCCTCGCCCAACGTTGACCGCACGCCCACTCGGCCGCCGTGACTCTCGACGAGTCGCTTAACCGTCGCGAGACCGAGGCCGGTTCCACTCGCCTGCTCGTTCGGACCGCGGACAAACGCCTCGAACAGCGTGGATTGAATTTCCGGCGGTACACCCGGCCCGGTGTCGTGCACTTCGACTCGCGCGATGTCTCCAACAACAGAAGCGCGGATGGTGATTCTTCGAGCCGGCCGGTCGCCCATGTACTTGATGGCGTTTCGCAGCAGGTTCTGCACGATACTCGCAATCACTCCCGGCGCACATCGAAGGTGCATTGGCGCCGCCCGTTGGACGACGACCTCGATCCCTTGTTCGGCCGCCGCATCACAGCAGTTTGAGAGGATGCCCTCAAGGACGGTATCCAAATCACAAGTCGCGTTTGGATCGGGCCGCGCACCGGATCGCGCAAATGTTAGAAGATCCTCGACGAGTTGCTGAACGTCGCGCACGGCCCGCTGTGATCGATTGATGTACGTGCGACCGCGCTCGTCGTCGCACGAGCGTCCGAGCAGAGCCAGACCCGCCGTCACGGCACTGAGCGGACTGAGGACATCGTGCGCTACGCGACCAGCGAATCGGTCGAGTTCGGTCACACGCGACGTGAGTACCGCGTTCAGCTCGTCCTTCAGCTGATCGTGCCGCCGTGTCGCGCGAAAGGCAAATACCACAGTCACCAACGCAATGGCCGTCGCGAGTGCATCAAGCTGCACGACAGACCGAAGCGTCGTCGCACGCAGGCGGCCGACGTCACGTGCCATGGCTTCCGATTGCCTCACGTCGAATTCGAGCGTGGTCAGCACGGCTGCAACGGCGCTATCGAGCGCGTCGTCTACTTCGGCCGCCGCAGGTGTCGGATCGGTCCGCGGTGCCGTTTCGAGAGTGGCATCCACGAGCTCGACCGCTCGATTGACCTTGGAGCTGAGCTCGGCCCAGAAATCCCCTTCGCCTGGGAGCGTTGTCAGATGCAGATATCGATCGATATCCTCGTTGAGAGCCGCGAGTTCATGACGAGTTGCTGCGACCGCAGGTTCGTGTCGAGGGCCGCCAGCGGCGACGTCGTTCATGAGCTGGTTCAAACGCGTCAACCTGACGGCAGCCCGCGACAGGTATTCGATGCTCGGAATGGCGTTCATCTCGAGTGTCGATGACAATGTATCGACGCGAGCCAGATGATTCTGTGTGTATGCCGTTGCCCCTACGAAGGACGCGACGGTTACAACGGACGCGACAATCCAGGCGAAATGATGGCGTTCGAACCGCATGGTGGCGGGTTGCGGACCTAAAGGGCCATAATACACCGCTCACTCCACCTCGCTGCGAAACTCGCCGGCGCTGCTCCATATCTTCCCGTCCGGCGATCCCTAAGCGAGTCTGCTAGCTCGAATGAGAGCACATTGCCGCTCCAATCAAGTGTGCTGAACGGGCGCGAAAGATCCGCGAGCCGAATAGTGCCATGTGTGCCCGAATTAGCGGAATCCCAACAGTGACCTGACGATGCCTGCTGTGCGATAACGCGGTGTGCTGCTCGGCATCTTCGAGAGAGGGACCGGCACGGGCCCTCAAGGAGTGCGCGAACAGCCTCGTCCCTCTCATGTGTCGCCGCTCACATGCGAGCCGTCAGGCCTGACAGGATCCGCAGCATCAACGCGTCTTCACTCTGTTCGATCGTGGAAAGACGTGAACACGGTTTCCGGCAACGATTCGTACAATGCCCGTGCGGCGATTTATCGGGGTCAGGAAATTTTCAATGCGCGGCAGTTCATTGTGAGCGGGGGAGGGGTCAACGATAAGCTGAATACGCCCGAACTCACCGCCACGTGGGCCGTTTGCCAGTACATCGACCGCCCATCCGAAAACTAGCCTCGACGCGACGCATAATTAACAAAATTTACGACGCTCTTTCGACCATTGCGGTGCGTCGCTCGTTGGCGTTGATCCGGTCACGCGACCGCCATCGTTACGCCTGCTACCGGCGCCACGTTCCCTTGTGCGCCGCGATGACAGACTTCGTGACGGAGCTTGACTGCTAGACAGTTCGATGACGGTGGCCATGAGCGGGCCTGGATCTGGCGTCGGCAAAACGGTTATCTCCCGTGTGAGATAGCCGGGCGCCGATGCCCGAACCGTGATCGCGACACCCGCTGTCAAATTGTTGAAGAAGGCGCCGTTTACCCACCACACGTCGCAGACCTCCGGCATCGTCCCGCTCTGACCGATCGCCTGTCCGGCCACGATCTCGACTGTTGCGCCAACAATACACAGGCCGTCGCCTCCCCGCGGAACGACGATCGCCCAGAACGAGGCCGTCCCGTCGGGCACTGGGGCGGGCTCGGAGCCGGTGACGAAGGTGTTCTGAGCGAAGGACTAAAAGCAGTCGGCGAAGGGCTGGGCGCCGTGAGAGGACTATCTCCAGAGGAGCATCCCACCAGCGCCACCGTCATCAGGATTGGCAACGCGAATTTCAAGACGGCCTCCTTTGATTCCAAATTGGCGACTATCTGGAGCCTCGTCCCCTTGAACCAGCGCGAACGCGAAGGCCCAGGACGACTGCCCTGGCGTGAATGAAGACGGAACGACGATCTTTTCCTGTGTAACCCAGCCCTGTGCGGAGGCACGAAGGGTCATCGCGAGGTCCGGCGTAAGATCCTTGAAGATGAAGCCACCGCTTTAACGACAAGTCTTAATAATCCCAACACCCATAACAGGGTCCAGGGATGATGATGCTCAGACGTGCGGTGCCTGAACTGCTCAAGTGTGGACCCAGGCGCACTGCGAAATGCGACTCGACGTCCCCAGTCGTACTGCGTTTGCTTTCGATGGCGACTCCGCACGGAAACATCTGTGCAGCCATGATGGCGATCCCGCTGTTCTGGTTCTGGTTGATCGACTGCGCCACGAAATGCGCGTAGGAATTCGCGTTGACCGGCGTCTCACCATCAGGGTGTGACGTGTCGACGACCACTGTGCCATCGGCCAATGTCACGACGAGACGGCCGCCAACTGCTGCCGCGATTGACCGAGCGGTCATCAGCAACGTCTGGTAGTTAGACTGATTGATCGAAGGGGACTCATTACTGAGACCGTCCAGGAGCGTCGTCAAGTTGCCAACGTGGGGTATCAGGCCTGCCCACAGCAGATCGTAGTTCGCTCGGTACGTCGGCCAGGCAGTATCGATGCCCGGCTGACACTGCTGAGCGCTTGCGATCGTCGGACTTGCGGTCGCGAAGATCGCCCAGAGCATTGCCGTTGAAAATATCGCCCGAACATGCTGACTCATACGCTTCTCCTCGGGTTCTTAGGTCACGACCGCCCGGATCGCCCAAAAACTTCATTGGGGCTGCCCGGTCGTCGACTTAAATCTAACGACTCCTTAGGTCGCTCACGAGATCTAGCGACGCGCTCATCTCATCGTGGACAATCTCTGATCATTGCAGTCAGATCGACATCGAGGACGTTTGTGTCACCACGGATCTCGACGGCCTGTCTCTGCATGGCCTCGTTGCAATCACCAGCCGCGAGCTGTCCCACTCCGAGCGGAAGGCCGCAGAACTCGTAACGCCCCTCGGCATCAGTGGTCGTGTTCACGTCGTACGTACCGTAATAGACGCTGTAATAAACAACCGGCGTATCAGCAACGGGCCGCCGCCCTTCGGCCGTTTGAAAAACGACACCGGACAAGGTTGGCGCAACCCACGTGGCGGGGCGGGTTCCCGGACGAACGAGCTCGACGTCCAGCACCGTATCGCCGTTGATGACGGCGTACGCGCCACACGCCTGCGTTACCCACACGGTACTATTGGAGCGAGCGGACACCCTGATGCGAGACCCATCGGGTAGATTGGGGATCGTGTACCGACCATTCGTGTCGACCGAGACATTACTGGACACAGGCCCCGCGTCGATGAGGTAAGCGACAGTTCCGCCCGCAACAGCGTGTGGTCCGGTCCCAATATCTTCGAAAACCACCCCTGTCAATGTGTGGCCCGTCTGGGGACCAGCGGGCGGGCCCGGTGTCGCTGGAGACTGCACCGGTGTTGGTGCGGAGGGTAGGGTGGGCGCCGGGGTGACGAGCGGTTCATTGCAGGCCGCGAGTAATCCGCCCATTGCGAGCGCAATGAATACGCGCATCACAGTCGAAATCGTGGCATCGTCTCGTCCATCGCTCATTTTTGCCTCCCCGGTACGGTTCACAGGCACCGGTAGAACGATGTGGCATCGATGTCGATGACGGTGTCCACCTGAATGTCGACCGAGCGGCGGTAAGCGTCAGCGTCATTGCCGCAGATCATGTACAGCACTCCCGGAATCGGTGGAATGCCGCACAGGCTGTATCGCCCGTCGGAGTCCGTCCTTTCATGCACGTCCGGTCCGTTCGCGCGCGATCGGAAATATATGTCCGCGCCCGCGACAGGCACCTGCTTACCATCAATCGCTGCGGAGACCTGGCCAGACAACGTCGGAGTCGGAACGGCCGCTCCCGGTAGGAACAACGCGATATCGAGCTCGGTGTCACCCCTCGTGATTGTATTGGTGGCGCAGAATCGATATCGGAGGTTCGCGGGAGTGGTGTCCACGGAGCTGATTTTGACGAACCGTCCGTCCGGCACGCCCGACACGCGATAACGACCGTCAGCACCCACCGGCGCCGACCCGCCGTGTTGAGGATCTGACGGATTCCCGACGTCCACCTCGACGTCTACGGTTCGCGCGCTGGTGGGACGCCGCGTTCCGTCTGGCAGGACTTCGAAAATCCCTCCCGATAGCGTGATGCCTGGTCCTGGCAGAACGATAGTCGAGGAACCAACGACGAAGCCGTGTGCCTGGGCGAACGGTCCCGCCACGCCCCCGGCGAACGCGCGCGCGCGCCAGAAATAGCTATTGGCCGGCAAAGTGTCGATGGTCAGGCTGGTCTGACCGTTCACAGGGGTCCTGCCGGCGCCCTGCGCGACGCCTTCCTTCGTGTACACGAGACTCGCGAATCCCGAGTCCGAGGCGACTTCAAACGAATAGGTCAAGGCGGCGGCACCCGTCGTGGCCACGTTCCTGACCCACAGCGTAAGCGGTTGCTCGTCAAACCGAAACTGCCGGCCATCAGCCGGCCCAATCAGCTGTGGGGCCGATGACACCGGCGCTGGAGTAACTGGCGTTTCGGTGCAGGCCGTTATTAACCCGCCCGATGCGAGCGCAATGAACACGCGCATCACATTCGAAATCGTGGCATCGTCTCGTCCATCGCTCACCTTGCCTCCCTGTGGCGACAATCCCCTCTAGCCTAGTAAACGTGCCGACACAGAAATCCGGACAATGGTGAGCTGGCTCAACTGCAGACGGGCATGCGCGGTACGACGGGCTTTGGCCTCTGTTAGGATTTGTTCGGTATCCGGCAAATATCCATGTCTGAAGAGCGCGCGGGGTCTCCGAAACTGGCGGACTCTCAACCTTCGGATCGCGGCGATCCAGAGTCGACCTTTCGTCTGATCGACCGCGCGCGCGCAGGGGACCAAGAGGCGCTGGAGCGCTTGTTCGAGCGCCATCTCAAGCCGCTCCAGCGCTGGGCCAGCGGGCGACTGCCCCCGTGGGCGCGTGATCTGGCCGACACCGACGACGTTGTCCAGGACACCCTTTCCCAAACGTTTAAGAAGATCGGAGGCTTCGAGCCGCGCGGGATCGGTGCCCTTCAAGCCTATCTGCGACAGGCCGTCCTTAATCGCATTCGCGACGAGCTTCGCCGCAAAGGACGACGGCCCGAAGTCACTCAGCTCGACGGGCTCGAGCCCGAGCCGGATCCCGCGAGTTCGCCGTTGGAACAGGCGATTGGGCGGGAGGCAGTCGAGCGCTACGAGCACGCCCTCGAGCGGCTGAGGCCGGAGGAGCGAGAGGCCATCATTGCCCGGGTCGAGATGGGGTACACCTACGAGGAGCTGGCCGAGGCTGTTGGCAAGCCGACGCCAGAAGCGGCCCGCAAGGCCGCGCAGCGTGCGCTCGTCCGGCTGGCGGAGGAAATGAAACGTGACGGTGGGTGACGTGCTTGCCGACCTCGCAGGCGCCGTCCTCGATGGCACGCCGATCGACTGGGCAGCCGCCGAATCCAGCGCGGACCAGGCCAACCGCGCATTGCTCGAGCAGCTGAAAGTGCTGGCCACGCTCGCCGACTTTCACCGTCATTTCCCATTTCACCTAACCGCCGCTACTGCCAACGTCACAGAGGATCGCCGCGAAGTGTTGGAACACTGGGGACATCTGCGCGTGCTCGAGCGGATCGGCCGCGGCGCATTCGGCGAGGTGTATCGAGCCTGGGACACTCGGCTGGATCGAGAAGTCGCCCTCAAGCTGCTGCCCGCGGATCGAGTTGACGGCAACGGCCCGGCCTCGTCGATCATCAAAGAAGGCCGGCTGCTCGCCCGCGTGCATCATCCGAGCGTCGTCACCATCTACGGCGCCGAGGAAATCGGAGGCCGGATCGGTCTCTGGATGGAATTTGTCAAGGGCCGTACGCTCAAACAGATCGTCGATGATGGCAGAGTGTTCAGCGGGACTGAGGCCATCAAGCTCGGAGTTGACATCTGTCAGGCAGTTGCCGCGGTACACAGCGCGGGCTTGCTTCATCGCGACATCAAGGCGCAGAACGTGATGCTCGCCGAAAACGGTTGGGCCGTGCTGATGGACTTCGGTACGGGACGCGAGCTCGCCGACAACTCCGCCTCCGATCTCGCTGGAACGCCCCTGTATCTGGCGCCAGAGATTCTTGCCGGCCGTGAGGCCACCGTCCAGAGCGATATCTACAGTCTCGGCGTCCTTCTTTTTTACCTGGTGACGCGCTCGTATCCCGTCCGTGCGCGAAGCCTGCGTGAAGTCCGTCTTGCTCACGAGCGTAACGAACGCACGAGCGTGCTTGCAGCGCGAGCGCGAGCGGATCTCTCACCGAAGTTCGTCCGGATCATCGAGCGCGCGATCGATCCGCGGCCGGAGCGTCGCTACCAGAGCGTCGATGCACTGTCAGCGGATTTAGCAGCCCTCGAACCGCGCCCGAGGCTCGCGTCGTTGACGTCCGCGGGCGTGGCAGCTGCGCTCATCCTCGGTGCAGGACTGGGCTGGGAAGCGGTCGGCCGGCAAATAGCATCTTCTCGGACGCCAAGCGCACTGTTTTTGCGTGTCGTGAACTGGAGTTCCGTCGGCGCTCCGAATGTCAGCGCCGTCGGACAACCCGTGATTGCCGTCCTTCCGTTCAAGAACCTCAGCGTCGAGCCTGAGAGCGACTATTTCGTGGACGGGCTGACGGACGAAATCATTCGGAACCTCGCCGTCCTTCAAGGTCTGCAGGTGCGATCGAGTACATCGTCCTTCGCCTTCAAGGACAAGCCGCGCAACCTTCGCGACGTCGGCGAACAGCTCGGAGCAAATCTGGTCGTCGAGGGGTCCGTCTTGCGATCGGGCAACAGATTGCGAATCAACGCGCGATTGATCCAGGTCGCGGGCGATATTCCCCTCTGGTCGGATCAGTTCGATCGAGAACTCAAGGACGTCTTCGCCATCCAGGATGACATCTCGACAGCGATCGTCAACAAGCTTCGATTGACGCTGGATCGGGGCCAGCGCCGATACGACACCAATGTGGAGGCGTACGAGCTATACCTCAAAGGGCGCGTGCTCGTCGGACGGCGAGGTATCCCCAATCTCGAGAAGGCCGCCGAGTTGTTCCAAGAGGTTCTCGCCAAGGATCCGGCGTTCGCACCCGCGCATGCAGGACTGGCTAACGCCTATGCGCTCATGTCAGCGCCCACCAGCAGTAACCTCCCCTTCGAGACCGCGCATTCGATCCTTTGGCCAGCCGCTGTTAAGGCGCGTGAGCTCGATCCGCTGCTGGCTGACGCACATGCTGCGATGGGTTGGGTGTACTCGCTCGAGCACGACTGGACGAACGCTGAGAAAGCCTTCCAGCGGGCGATCGAACTGAACCCAAGTCTCACCGAGACTTACACGAGCTATTCCAGCTCGACGCTGATACCGCTTGGAAAGCTGAACCAAGCGCTGCAGATCCTGCAGGTGGCTTTGCGAAACGACCCGCTGTCGTTGGATCTGCAGCGCGAGATCGGTGAAGTACAGTTCCTCGCCGGGCGGTATACGGAGGCCGTCGCCACCCTTCAGCACGTGCACACCGTCGAACCCGACTTTCCTTTTGTGGGAAGCTGGCTCGGTCGAGCCCTGACATTCGCTGGGAAGCCGGCGGAGGCTCTCCCGATATTGGAAAAGCTCGACGGCCATAACCTCGGCCGCTTTAAAGCCCCGCATGCCCGACGGGCGCCCTGGCTGGCGCAGGCGTACGTGATGACAGGCCGACGCGCGGAGGCCGAAGCGCTGGGCGCGGAGCATGACGATTCCCCCGCCGACCGAGCGACCATCTATGCGGTCCTCGGGGATAAAGACCGTGCGTTTGAAGTGTTGGAGCGGATGGCTGTTGTCCAGCCACATCACATGGGAAGCATTCTGAGAAACCCGGAGATGGCGTTGCTTCGCGGTGACTCTCGTCTCACGGCATTGCGTCAGAGATTCGGCCTCCCGGCGCAGTAGCTCTCAGCTGCCAGCTCTCAGTTCATAGTTTTGGGAGCGTTGGTTGAAGTCAGCAGCTGGCAATCATTGATCGCTATCGCTCGCGGCACGCCACGCCGCGCCTCTGCCTCCACGCGTGCCCACAACAGCGGCGATGGCCGCCGCCTTGATTCTTGATGATAGATGACGGCCTTACGTGCCGCACCGACGCGTGCCGCGGAATGCTGCCTGGGTGAATGCAGGTGCTTTGGCAAAGGGCGAACCAACCGATCGTCATCGGCCGGCACAATACACGCCGGCGGCCGCGACGGTCGATTCCACTGAGCCGTTTGCCGATAATACTGTGCTTAAACCTCTCGACTGCTTCACGATTCGCGAACGCAACACGCTTTCCGAACGCCATCCGTGTGCTGAACGTCGCTTCCAGCCGGCCGTCCTGCGGCGCCTTGCGCAAGGTGCGCACGTGCACGTGATATTCGGTCGCCAGCATCGATAGTTGGCGAAGCTTGCCGCTGTCCGTCTCCTTTAGGTGCCTTGCCAAATACACGATTGATCGCGGCGCCCGGCGTCTGCCTGAATCCCAAGTGCGGTAGGTCTGTTCGGGAACAGCAAGGTGAATGGCGAACTCGGATTGCGACACAGTTCATTTCGAGGCGGAGGCGCCGAACGGCATTGATCAATTGTCACGATGCCATGCGCAGCGGCGATAGTGAAGCTGCTACCGATTATGGCGACGAGTATTTCTGGTGGACCGTCCGCGACCGGTCAGAACCGTAATTTGAGCGCCGGTTCGACCACGAAGAGCGCCGCAGCGACGAATGGTATCGGGGAAACTTGAATTTGTAGCCAGAAGTGGCGCGCCCGGCAGGGCTCGGTCTGCGTGAGCGAATGCGAAGCAGACGCCAAGAGCGTGGCGGACGAGGCCAACTCGCGATGCGAGTTGGCGCGCCCGGCAGGAGTCGAACCTGCGCCCCCCGGCTTAGAAGGCCGAGGCCAGTCACAGCGATAGCGAAACCGACAGTCGTCGGCCCCGTTCGTGGCGACATTGGTCGACGTGACCGGCCTCGTGATCTACTTCTCGGTAGGATTCGTGGTGCTTCGCGGAACATTGTCGTGATGAAGCTGACTCACTCGCTGCCATCGAACGGCATCGTCATTGGAGTAGCCTGCCTGCTGTGACGAAGCGTTGGTAGTTGGAGAACGTTTGGTTTCGTCGCGTCGACTCGAGACCGCCCCGGATCACCGTCAGGGACTCGATCGATTCGGGCAGAAGCAACACCTCGTCAGGGTCGCTGAACAAGACTCTCTTATAGCGAATCGTCACATCGTCTCGCACGAGGACGACCGAGCTGGCAAGATGGTGACGGCTTTGAATTAACGCGGGGACCTTCACGTCGACCGGCCCTGCTATACCCCGATCCACGCGCAGCACGTCATAACTTGTAGCATCCACCCAGACTCGCCCCCTCGACGCGATGTGCCCGGACCAGTCGAAGCAGTCATCGTGTCCATTCGGGTCTTCTATCAGCTCGGGGTTGCTCTTGCGATCCACTGACGTGAAATCGATCATCAGGGCCGTCCGGTTCCCGTCTTTCGTCATTCCTGCGGTCCTGAATTGATATTCGGAACGGTGAGCCGGTAGAAGAAACGAAAGCGGTTCAACAGACAGGGGATTTGGGTCGGTACATCCCGCTCGGTCCTTGTTGTCCTGTTCACGTGGTGCCCGGCCATTCACTTTCCGGACCGTGCGCGCGATTGCGAATTCACCCGATGTCTGGCTGCCACTCACTTCGAAGTGCAGCTCCGATTCGACGTTCCGCGCGAATCCTTCCGGCCAATTGCTGGAGTCGACGGGCTGTACAGAGGAGGTCTCGATACAGATGACGGTCTTCGCGCGCTTGTAGAATTCGGCGACGCGTTCGCCGACGCGCATCAGCAGTCCTTCGGCGTTCGGTTGCGGCTGCGCATCTGCTGCCGTCATCGCGGTGAGCATGAGCATCAGCGCTAGTGTGCCCGGCAACACAATGGCATTCAAAAGCTTGGGGCTTGCGGACACCTTTTCGCCTGCATTCGTTGAGCCGTCCCTCATCGGCTAGACGTCGATTCTATTTGCGCTTGGACCGGCGCCGCTTCGCCCGCGGCTTGCGACTAACCACGCGATGTGCGCCGAGCAAGAGATCTTCGAGCGCCTCACGCGTCACCCGAGTCAACCGGATGAGCACAATCGGATGAGGCGCGTAGTGCGGCTTGATGTAGTACGTGTGCGGGTCCTCGGCGAGCAGCGCGTTGCGCTCTTCGAAGCCCGACAAGTACACAGCCGCAGAATCCGGCTCAACCTCGCAATTGATCGGAATGCCCGCGAAGATGCGGCCGTTGACGCGCAGAACAGGCGTGCCGTACGCAAGAGATTCTTCGACGCCGGGCAGCTTCGAGGCGATCTCCCGCACGGTGTCGAACGTGATCGCCTTCTTGCGGGCCATGCTGCGGGAAGTCTACTCCTGGTGAGGCTGACGGCGTGTCGCAGGCGATTCCGATCGAACGCAACCAGCGCCTCACGCGCGAGGCAGAACCTAACGCGAGGACAAGCGCACCTGAGAGAATTATCGCCGGTCCAGCAGCTCACCCGTTATGGCAACGGATCATAGGGCTGCTCGCTCGCGGCGCCCTGACAACGAACGCGATTGCGGAACAACTTGATGTGCCAGAGGCGCCGATTCGTAACGTTGCGCGGGTCCGTCAGTCCAATTCCCAGCACCAGAAGCTGTTGACCACTCAAGCAGCGCCAGTAGAATGGGTACTGGAACCCGAACAGGACGGCCTCGAGCGCGGCCTCATCGGGGAAGTCGGCGGGCGTCAAGACCGTCCGTTGGACACGGAAGAGATCTCGATCTGATTCAACTCGCTCGCATGGACGCGTGTGATGAACATGGGAATGACGGTCGGCCACTGCTGCTGGAGGCGCTTAACCTCTTCGGCCGCAGTGGTCCGAGCCGTTGTCGCTGATCCAGAAGACCCGATGAGCCGAAGGGTCGTCACTCCACACCTCGACGTGCTGCTTACCGAGCTGGCGCTCAAGACCAGGCAGATTCGCGAGCGCGAGGCGACCCGATGAAGCGGAAGGGCTTCGCCGTGACGATCGTCGTGGGCGCCGGGCTGGCGGCAGCCGTTGTGACCGCCGCCGGCCCACCGCAGCTCAGCCGCGCGGTCTTCAATGGTTTCGACGACTTTGGGCCGGCGATCCACAGCCTGCCGTACGACGGCCGCTTCACCTTCGCGCGGATCAAGTACGTGCCGCGCCCGGGCGGCTACTATTTCCACGGCATCCCGGCCTGGGCGCACGGGTACCTGACGGTCGACGGCGGCGAACGCTCCGAAGAGAACCTGATGAAGATCACACAGGAGATCTCGATGCTCGACAGCTCGCCCGAACGGACCTTGGTCGTCTCGCTCGACGATCCCGAGCTGTCTCGATATCCGCTCGCCTACATGGCCGAGCCCGGCTGGTGGACGCTGAACGATCGCGAGGCGGCGGGGCTGCGCAGCTACCTCCTGAAGGGCGGGTTCATCATCTTCGACGACTTCCGCGACGACGGCCAGATGTTTACGGGACAGTGGGAGAATTTCGAACGCAACATCCGGAAGGCCTTCCCCGGCGCCCTGTTCTTCGACCTCGACGCGTTGAATCCCGTGTTCCACTCGTTCTTCGAGGTGAACGAGGAGATGCTCCCGAATGCGTACGACGTCGGCCGGCCGATGATCCGCGGTCTGTTCGAGGACAACGACCCGTCGAAGCGGCTGATGGCGGTTGCGAACTACAACTCGGATATCTCCCAGTTCTGGCAGTTCTCGGCGACCGGGTTCCGTCCGGTCAGCGAATCGAACGAGGCGTACAAACTGGGCGTGAACTACATCATCTACGGTATGACCCACTGACGGACGATTGGCTTCTTCCTTAAGTCTAACGGTCGAATGTTGGGAGATGTCCCAGCAGCTGTTGCCGCGGATCGTGAGCAGGTGACAAGTGGTGGACGAGCCGATCGCTGGCACGCTCGGTGGTTGAAGATCGCGTTGCCTAATGGCGGCGGTTGCTTCGCCAATCGACCACCATGGCGCACCGGGTTGCAGTGGATTATCAACGGCGGATTACGTTTACTCCTCGGGCAGACGGAATCGGGTATGACTTTTCGGCCGTCACCCATTGACAAATGTTTTTGGGACCGGCACGGCTACATCAGGTCCTACGACACTATCTCTTTGAGGCCTGCCCATGATCAACGACGTTCGCGTCGCTCTGCGGAACCTGATCCGCGTTCCGGGATTCGCGCTAGCGTTCGTGCTGACGTTCGGCCTCGGGATCGGTGCGAACACAGCGATCTTCAGCATCATCAATGGCGTGCTCCTACGTCCGTTGCCATTTCCGGAGGCAGACCGCATCATGCACCTGCGTCAGCCGCAGGTTGCCGCAGCCGTCGAAGATTCGTTGTTCTCGTTTCCGGAAGTGGCCCACTACCGATCGGTCTCGAGGACGATCGACCAATTCGTCGAATTCGGCGACTGGACATTCACCGTGCTCGGGCGCGGCGAACCGCATCGGGCGACGGGCGGGCTCGTTACCGCAAATTTCCTACCGATGCTCGGCGCGCAGCCGCTGCTCGGACGGATGCTCGTCCCTGCCGACGAAGCCAAGGGCGCGCCGTCCGTGGCGGTCCTCACACACGCGTACTGGCAGCGCATGTTCGGATCGGATCCGGCGGTGGTTGGACAAACGCTGGATTTAACGGTCAAGAAAGCGCTGATCGTCGGTGTTCTCAAGCCCGGCTCGCACTACGCCACGCAGCGCAAACAAGACTTCTACGCGAACTACTCGGCCAACGACCACTACATGAGCTCGTCGATGCAGAACGAGTGGCCGCATCGGATGACCACGGTGTACGCGCACTTGGCGCCTGGCGCCACAAGCGCGAGCGCGCAGGCGGAGCTGAGGCAAATTTCTGCGGCGCTGCATCAGGACCATCAGGAGGCGTATCCGAAGTCGCGCGGGTTTGACATCGTCGTCACCTCGTGGAAAGACGAGCTCACGGCGAAGGCGAAGCCGACACTGATCATTCTGCTCGTTACCACGATCTTCGTCCTCGTCATCGCCTGCGCCAATGTGGCGAATCTCACGCTGACGCGGCTCGTGCAGCGCGAGCGTGAGATGGGTATCCGCGCCGCGCTCGGCGCGCCGGCCTCAATGCTCCGGCGGCAGCTGCTCGCCGAGAACCTCGTGCTCTCGGTGCTCGGCGGGGCGCTTGGTTTCGCACTCGCGATGGCGGGACTCAACCTGCTGATCGCCTACACGTCGCGCTTCACGAGCCGCGCCGGCGAGATCGGCCTGGACGCGCGGGTGCTGGCGTTCACACTCGTCGTCTCGACGACGATGGCGATGCTCTTCGCGTGGGCGCCGCGACTCACCTTCATGAAAGATCCGATCCGCGCGATGTCGGGCGGCGGGCGCGCGACCAGCACGCGCGGTCGGCGGCGCGCCCAGCGCCTGCTCGTCGTCAGCCAGCTGGCGGCGTCGTTCATGCTCTTGATCGGTGCAGGGCTTCTCACGCGCAGCCTGACCCGGTTGTACGCCGTCGATCCCGGATTCAATCTCGAGAACGTGCTCAGCCTCGAGGCGCCCGCCAATTTTCAGCAGGCCAACCCGGCCGTGAACGCGCAACGCGCAGCTCAGTTCGGCCTCGACGTCGTCGCGCGTATCAAAGGGGAAGCCTCGGTCGCGAACGCAGCGATGGCGTCCGTTGCGCCACTGGCAGGAACGGTCCCGATGCAGCGCGAATTCCGGATCGACGGCGCGGATGCTGACGCCGTCAGCTCGGGTCCGCGCACCGTGACGCGCATCGTCAGCGGCTCGTACTTCGAGACCATCGGCACGCCGCTGAAGGCCGGCCGTACGTTCCAGCAGACCGACACACGGACATCGCCCCCGGTCGTGATGCTCAGCGAGTCGATGGCAAAGTACTACTTCAAGACCGGCAACCCGATCGGTCGTCGAGTCAGCTGGAAGCTCATCAACGGCATCACGGGCGTTGTGTCGTGGACCCCGCCAGCCGAAATTGTCGGCATCGTCGCCGATTCGCGTGCCGACGGCATCGACCAGGCGCCGATGCACACGATGTTTCAGGCTGATACGCAGTCCGGCGCGCCGTCGACGTTGCTTGTCAGGACATCCGGCGCGCCCGACGGCCTGGTACCGCGCGTGATCGAGACCATCCGGCAGCTCGATCCGAGCCGGCCAATCGAGCACGTCCAGACGCTCGAGGAGATCCGCGACGAAACGATCGCCCCGCAGCGACTCAACGCCACGCTGATTGGCTTGTTTGCGACGCTTGCGCTCGCGATAGCGACAGTCGGCGTCGGCGGCGTGCTCGCGTTTTCCGTCAGCCAGCGGACCAACGAGCTCGGCATCCGCATGGCGTTGGGCGCCGAGCGGGGCATGATCCGGCGAATGATTCTCGGTGAAGGCGCCGTCATGGCGATCGCCGGGCTCGTGGTCGGCGGCGTGGCAGCAATCCCGCTGTCGAAGCTGCTCGAGGGGCTGCTCTTCGGTGTTGAGCCCGCAGATCCGCCGACCATCGCCTTGTCAGCTGTCCTGCTCGTAGGCGTCGCGCTAGTCGCGTCATGGATTCCCGCGCGGCGCGCGACGGCGGTCGATCCGATCACCGCGTTGCGTAGCGAGTGAACGCGTACGAAATTTCAGTTGCACAGGGCAAGCAGACGCTCCATTACGAATGCAACGTCGCGATCGACAATGTTGCGGCCGCCATCGGGACCTCGATCGGCACGCGACACGCGCGGGTGACGGCCGCCGCGTCGACCGATCGAAAATCCGCTGAATCAAACGGTTACCCACTGCCCGGAATAAAGCGTTACCTATCCGATCAGAATGGACCCCTAGCGGATGGCGCGCCCGGCTGGACTCGAACCAGCGGCCCCGAGCTTAGAAGGCTCGTGCTCTATCCAACTGAGCTACGGGCGCACTCATCCAATCTTAGCGGAAGGCGCCTGCCCGCCGTTACGGCTGGACGCGTGTCATGGTCAACACTCGCTCCCAGAAGACTGGCGACGGTCGGCGCTTTCCAGATTCCCACTGATACACGACGGCCTTGTTTGCCGCGCCGATCAATTCCGCGAGGTCGCTTTGCGAGATCTTGAGCCGTCGCCGAAGTTTGCGCAGGTGGCGGGCCCAACCGTGGGGGACGCGCCCTGGAACTTCGAATCGGCCGATGGGTTGGCCGCTGTATCGCTTGTAGTAGCTCCGTAAAAACGCTTTCCCCGCGGCCAGCGTTGAGAAACGCCGCGGACGGCCAAAAACTGAGCGCTCCGAGTAGCGCACCTCGAGGCGTCCGGTCCGTGCGGCTGCTTGAAGAGTACGGAGATGCACGTTTAGTTGTGTCGCAAGAGCGGGAGCGTGACCGGTTGTTGGTCACGGACGGAGTCCGCCGCTGCGGCTCTAGCCTTGTCCAACATCATTCTGGGAGTTTGGCGTATGCCGCTGTCCCACATTCGGGGGGAATTGCGCGGAACGCCTAGAACGTCGGCGAGCTCACGCTGCGATAGCCCTAGCTGCCGCCGACACACACGCAGTTCCGTCACACGTTGACCATGCCATCGGTCGGCGTAGAAGTGAAGCGCTCATTCGACCTGGCAGGGCACGCGCTAAATAGCCGTCGTGCCGCACGAGAAATGCAAAAATATGGCGAGAATTCGCGAGAGTGATCACACGCCGAACATTTGAAGGTGTGCTCCGCCTCACCCTCGAAAAGTGGCCACACTCTCGCGATGTCTTCGCGCGCGGATACGACCTCCTTGTTAGAAGGCCGGTGCTCTATCCAACTGAGCTACGGGCGCGTCACCGACGATGATACGCACCGAACCGCCTCGGGACCAAAAGAACCGCATTGAGCGGTCCGCCTCGGGCCTGAACAGGCCAACAATATTAATATTGACTTTCATTTTATTAAGTATAAAGTAAAAATTAAGTTTCATGATTCGTCGTCGGTGGGTTGACCACCTCAGCGATGAGGACCTCGCGTTCATGAAGCGCCTTGTCCTGGCCTCCGGGTCCCTCAAGGAGCTGGCGAACGCGTATCGCATCAGCTATCCGACCGTGCGGCTTCGCCTGGATCGGCTAATCGCCAAAATACAGGTCGTCGACAGCCAGGAGGTCCGAAGCGAATTCGAACGCGTGCTTCGCGCGCAGCACGCAGAAGGCAGGATCGATGCCGACACGCTCAAGAAACTGCTCGCCGCGTATCAGGTGGATCTCGAAAATCGCGACGCCGGCGCTTCTCGCAGCGCTTAGCCTCTGCGTGGCGGCGAGCGCCACCGCCGCCACGCGGACGTTCACATGGGACGATTTGCAGAAGCAGGGACGCGTCAGCGCCGGCACGGTGTTGCCTCCTGAAGCCGGATCTCGAGACGCGCGTCTCGAGATCAAAAACGACTCGTCCGCTCCGATGACGGCAACGGTCCTGACGATCGAACAGCCTCCCGTGACCGGGCCGCAGTACCGACTCAGCGGACGCGTGCGATACGAAGGCGTCGACGGCACCGGCTACCTGGAGATGTGGAACTACTTTGCCGGCGGCGGCCAGTACTTCTCACGAACGATGGCCGAACAGGGGCCGATGATGAAGCTGCAAGGCACGTCGGCCTGGAGATCGTTCGCCGTCCCCTTCGACGGGACGGGCGCGGCTCCGCCGATTCGGCTGGTGGTGAACGTCGTTCTTCCGGCCCGCGGCACCGTGTACCTCGGCCCGGTCGAGTTGAGCGACGATGGAGGCGCCGCGTCCACTCGATTCAACGCGCCGTCGTCTGGTCGAGTGGCCGGTATGGCAGGCGGCGTAGCGGGATCGCTGATTGGCGGACTCGGTGCGCTCATTGGGGTGCTCGTCTCGCTCGGGCGTGCGCGCCGATTCGTGATCGCTTCGGCAGTCGGGCTCGTCGCGTGTGGCGCAGTCGCATTCGTCGCCGCCGTCATCGCATTTGCGTCAGAGGGCGCGCACTCAAGCGCCTACCCGGTGCTGTTGCTGATTTCGTTGGTGAGCTCCGTCGTTCCGCTAATCTTGCTGCCGGTCATCCGCAGGCGGTACGAAGAGATCGAGCTTCGTGTGATGCGGGCTCACGACCTCGGACAAGGGTAGGCGTTTCCCTATCGGTGCACCGTCGCCATCCCGCCGGCGGCATAGCGCGTCCCGAACGCCACGCCTTTTGGCGCGGCCGATTCGATCTCGGCGATCTCGCCAGGACCCAGGTGCACATCGACGGCGTTGGCGTTTTCCTCGAGGCGCTGGCGGTTTTTCGATCCGGGAATCGGCACGACATCCGGGTGCGTCAGCAGCCACGCCAGCGCGAGCTGCGCGGGCGTGCAGCGCTCGCGCGCGGCGATGTGCTCGATGCGCTGTACGAGGGCGAGATTCTGCTGAAAGTTTTCGCCCTGGAACCGCGGATTGTTGTGACGCCAATCCCCCTCGGGAATGTCCGACGGCGATCGGAAGCGCCCGGTCAGGAAGCCGCGGCCGAGCGGACTGTAAGCGACGAACGTGATCCCGAGCTCGCGACACAGTGGCAGCAATTCCTCTTCCGGATCTCGCGTCCACAAAGAGAACTCGGTCTGCAGTGCGGCGATGGGATGAACGGCCGCTGCGCGCCGGATTGTGGCCGGCGCAGCTTCCGAGAGTCCGAGATGCCGTATTTTGCCAGCGCGGACGAGATCCGCCATCGTGCCGACGGTGTCTTCGATCGGCACTGCTGTATCGACTCGGTGCTGATAGTACAGATCGATCGTCTCGACTTGGAGCCGCGTCAGCGACGCGTCACATGCCCGACGCACGTACTCGGGCGAGCCGTTGATGCCGAGAAACGCTCCATCCTCGCCTCGCACGTTTCCGAACTTTGTCGCCAGCACGACGCGGTCGCGCCGGTCGCGGATCGCTTTGCCGACCAAACGCTCGTTCGTGAACGGTCCATAAACATCCGCCGTATCGAGAAAATTGATTCCCAGATCGATCGCGCGGTGAATGGTGGCGATCGATTCGTCGTCGTCTCGTCCCGCGTAAAAATCGGACATCCCCATGCATCCGAGGCCGATAGCGGATACGTGAGGCCCATGTGCTCCGAGCGGCCGATATTCCATGGCTGAACTCCGTGCGCCAAAGACCCTGATCTCGTCGGCGTCGAGCTCCTCGCTACGGAGCTTGAAGCGCACCTCGCCGACGACCCACTGCGTGATTGTGCCCTCCGTCGCGGATAGTGTAGCGCCGTCTCATCCGGTGATTGGCCAACGTTATGCAAACAGAGTGCAACGGGAGGAGCGGTGAGGACGCGCGAACGGATGGCAATCACGTGGGCAATGATGGGCGAGCTTCTGATCCGCTCGATCGGTCTGGCCGCCGGCGTCTCGCTCGTCGTTCTGCTGCTGGCCGCGTTGCTCGCCTCGTCAATTTGACGAAGCGCACCAGGGGCAAGCCGAAAGAAGGACAAGGAAAAAGGAAAAAGGAAACGGCAAACGGCAATAAAAAAGGACCAGGACCATGCGCGCGATATTCCTGCTGGGCCGAGCGATCTTCGGAGGGTTCTTTCTGCAGAACGGTCTTCGCCATTTCCAGCATCGGCAAACGATGAGCGGTTATGCCGCGTCGAAAGGTGTGCCCAATCCTGACGCAGCCGTCGTCGCGTCCGGAGCATTGATGGTGGCGGGAGGTCTCAGCGTGCTCAGCGGATGGAAACCTCGGCCCGGCCTCGCCGCGATTGTCGGGTTCCTCGTGCCCGTCAGTTTGATCATGCACCGCTTCTGGGAAATCGAAGACGAGCAGCAGCGCATGAACGAAACGATCCAGTTCATGAAGAATATGGCGCTTGTCGGCGGGACGCTCATGCTGATGCAGGTGCCGGAGCCATGGCCGGCGAGCATCGATGGGTTCCGCTCCGAAGATGACGACATGTATTTGCGCCTGGACACTCGCGAACGTCTCCGCTTGATGGCCTAGACGGATCTCATAGGCGACGTCGTCCGTACTGCCACGATGGGGCGCCGGCTTCAGCGCTCAGCGATCGAACCCGAATAACGACTGATCCGACGTGCGGCGGCCGCAGCATGTATCGAGCAGGAGCCGTGCGGCGAGAAACCCGAACGTCATTCCATTCCCGCCGTACCCCAGCGCGAACAGATGTCCCGGGTAACCATCATGCGGTCCGATGTAAGGCAGGCCGTCCGCGGTCATTGCAAACATACCTTCCCACGCGAAGTCGATATCGATATCTCCGAGGCCTGGCAAAAGCCGCTCGAGATGGTGTCGAAGCGATGCGACGCCACTCCGGAATGCGGCGACTCGCTTGAGCCCGGTGAGGCGAGGCCGATCGCCGCCGCCGAACATCAGTCGATGATCTGGCGTCCACCGCGCGTAGTGGTACGGCCGCGCCGTATCCCAGAGCATCACCTCGCCCAGACAGAGCACTCGGCGCTCGCGCGCCGTTATGCGCCGCGTGACGATGACGTAGGTGTTCTTCAGCTGGAAGTCCGCGTTGAGCGGCCGGAAGAACGGCGTAGCGTATCCCGTGGCCACGATCACGCGATCCGCCTCCAGGCGGCCATTCCTGGTTACGACGGTAACGCCGTGCCGATGCGGCTCAATCCGCTGGGCGGGTGATCGTTCGAACAGGCGAGCGCCCATTTGTCGTGCCGCGCGTGCAAGGCCGAGGCACGCACGATACGGATCCACCTGGCCGTTTCCGCGCGTGACGATGGCGCCGGCCCCATCGATTCCGGTCGTGCGTTGGAGACCCAGTCGATCCAGCCAGGAACATTGGAAGCCCGCATTCGTTCGCCGTTGGTACTCAGCCCTGAGGCGCCGCCCCGCGTCGGCGCGCGTGGCGTAGTAGATCGATTCGCGGGGCGACAACTCGCATCGAATGTCGAGCTCGCGCAGCGTGCGAATCAGGCCGGTCACCGAAGCGACGCTGATTTTCCAGATCCGCCTGGCCCGGCGCGGGCCGAACCGTTTCGTCAATTCTGCGAAATCCCTGTCAGGCTCCTGCATCAGAAGCGCACTGCTCGCGGCCGTGCTGCCGTATCCGATGCGCTGGGCTTCGACCAGGCCGACTCTCAGTCCGGCGTTCGCTAACATCCACGCGGTCAAAGTCCCGATAAAACCACCGCCAACAATCGCCACGTCCACGACAAGCGGCCGATCGAGCTGTGGCAGATCAGGCGGCGGCGCGGTGCGGTTGAGCCAGTAGGACCGGTTGAGGCGAAGAATTGGCACGGACGCATCATCTTGGCGGGTGCCTTGCTTTGGCGTCAACGGTGCGCCGCGGAGTACCGGTCCGCCAAAGGCGGACACGATGAACGAGAGCGGTCGCGGATTCGAACACGAGGAACCATGAAACATCAAGTCGCAACGCAGCCGTACTGGATGGATTCGTCGCCGCTGCCGAGCTTCCCCAGGCTGCAGCGGGATCTCGAAACCGATGTCGTCATCGTCGGCGCCGGAATTACCGGTCTTACCGCGGCATATCTGCTGACGCAGTCGGGCCGATCGGTCGTCGTCCTCGAGCGCGACGAGGCGGTGGAGCGCGACACCGCGCACACCAGCGCGCACGTCACGATGGTCACCGACCGGCGATTGACCGAGCTCGCGAATGCGTTCGGACGCGATCATGCCCAGGCTGCGTGGGATGCGGGCCTCGCCGCGATCGCTCAGATCGATTCGATCGTTCGCGACGAAGAGATTGACTGCAATTTTGCCTGGGTTCCAGGCTATCTGCATCATCCGACCGATGGTGCCCGAGAGTCGGACGTGCAAGCACTCCGCGATGAGGCCTCGCTCGCCACAGAACTCGGCTTCGATGCGGTGTTCCTGGACGACGTGCCGTTTATCGGCGGGCCCGGCGTTCGGTTCGACGATCAGGCGCGGATTCATCCGCGGCGGTATCTCGCTGGAGTCGCGAAAGCGATTCTTGCCGCTGGCGGCGAAGTGTACCGGCGCAGTGCCGCCGAGGAATTCTGCGACGAGCCCCGATCGGTGAAAGCGAACGGCCACACGATCAAGTGCCGCGAAATCGTCCTGGCGACGCACACGCCGCTCGTCGGTACCAGAGGTATTGTCGGCGCAACACTGTTTCAAACCAAGCTCGCGCTGTATTCCACATACGTGGTGGCCGGACGCGTGCGGAAGGGTCAGGTGCCCGACGGATTGTTCTGGGATACGGGCGATCCGTACCACTATCTGCGGATCGAGCCCCACGGGAACGACGACGTCGTGATCTTCGGTGGCGAAGATCACAAGACCGGTCAGGCGGACGATACGAATGCGTGCTACGAGCGCCTCGAAGGGACGCTAAAGAAGATCGTCCCAGACATCGAATTCACGGACCGCTGGTCAGGGCAGGTTATCGAGACACCGGACGGCCTTCCTTATATTGGAGACACCGCGCCGCATCAATTTGCAGCAACCGGGTTTTCGGGCAACGGCATCACGTTCGGAACGCTTTCGGCCATGATGGCGGCCGATCGGATCCTGGCGCGAAGCAATCCGTGGCAGGACCTCTTCGATACCGGCCGGACGAAGATTCGCGGAGGCGCTTGGGATTATGTCCGCGAAAACACGGACTATCCGTACTATCTCGTGCGCGATCGATTTGCGGGCGCCGAGACCCGCTCCGTTCGCTCGATACGGCGCGGCGAAGGAAAATTAGTCGATCGCAAGGGGGAGAAGGTGGCCGCATTTCGCGGCCGGGACGGGTCCGTGACGATGGTGTCAGCGACCTGTACCCACATGGGGTGCCTCGTCGACTGGAACGAGGCAGAACACACATGGGATTGCCCCTGTCACGGCTCGCGGTTCATGCCCGATGGAGCCGTGATCGGCGGGCCGGCCGAATCGCCGCTCGCGAAAGTCAACCGCTGACTTGCGCCGGGCTTTGTTTTGGCGAGGGGGCAGAAACCGCGGTCGCCACCAGTTTGCGGCCTTCGACGCGGTAACGAACCGAGACGATCGCACCGATCGTGATATTCCCGTCCCGTTCGGTTGACGGAGCGAGGTCGAACGTCATCTCGCGCGCTTTCTTCCCGGAGCCTGTGACAATCACTACATAAAACGAGCTGATCGACTTGACAACGCCGCGGACGGCGTGGGTTGGGACTGGTGAAACAGTCTTTCCTGTCAAGGCCGGACCTCCCACGTTCAACGCCGAAATCAGTCCGAGCGAGGCGATCGCCCTGACTGTGAAACTGACCATTTACGGTATTGGACGTCGACGGCCCTGAGAGGAACGTGATCCGAAGATTAATTGCCGTTAAGAAACGGCGCCGAGCGGCAACCAGATCGTAAACGTCGATCCGGTGCCCGGCTGGCTGCGGACCTCGATCCGGCCGTTGTGCCGGTCGACAATCCATTTTGCCAGGCTGAGACCGAGACCGGTGCCTTCGATTGACGACGATCGGGCCGGGTCGACGCGATAGAACCGCTCGAAGATGTGCGGAACCGCCGGCTCGGGAATGCCCGTGCCTGTGTCCGAGACGTCGACCCTGGCATGATCGTGTTCGCGGGAAACAGCGACACGGATGTGCCCGTGGGCGGGTGTGTATTTGATCGCATTGTCCAGCAGGTTGATCAACAGACGTTCCAGCCATCCGCTATCGCCCATCACGGCGACGTGGTGACGAACGACACATTGGAGATCCAGTTCCCTGGCGTGGGCGACGGGCTCGATTTGCTCCGTCACGCTCGTTGCGAGCGCGCCGAGATCGACGGGACTGCGGGCGACCGGAATTTCCCCCGACTCGGCGCGAGCCAGCGTGAGCAGCTGGTTCACCATTCGAGTGAGCTTGTCGATCTCGTCGATTTGACTTTCCGCGCTTGCCTTCCACGCGGCTTCTGACTGGGGCCGCAGCAGCGCGAGCTCCATTTCGCCGCGCAGCGCGGCCAGAGGCGTTCGCAGTTCGTGAGCCAGTGCGGCGCTGAACTGCCGCATTTCGCCGACCGATTTTTCGAGGTGCGCCAGCGTCTCATTGAATGCGACGGCCACGTCGTCGAGCTCGTCGTGTGTGCCGCGCGTATGAAGGCGCCGATCCAGCGTGCCGATGTTGACGCCGCGCGCTTCCGCCGCGAGCGTGGTCAGTGGCACCACGGCGCGGCGCGCCATCCACCAGGCCGCGACGACGGTCAGAAACAACGTCGGCAGCGTGCGCTGAAGCAAGAGATCGAGGTAGCGGCGAAGCGCCGCGTCCATCGGCGCGAGCGAGGCTCCTACCTGCAGCAGGTATCGGCCGCCGGCGGCCGGCGCGATTATGCTGCTGGAGATCCGAAATCGCCCGTACGCCGTCTGGATATCGTAGGGTCGCGGCGTATCGGCGAAGCGCTGAACCTCGCCCGGCGTGAGATGCAGACCGAGCGGCTCGATGCCCGACGACTGAACGAGAACGCGGCCGTCGCTCGCGTCGTAAATCTGGTAGTACTCGGTGGCGGTGTGGACAAACGCCGACTGGTCCGCGTCGTTCGCATCGAACGCAATTCGCGCGGCGCCATGCTCGATCCGGATGTATCCGTGCAGCCCCTCGGTCAGTTCGGCGAGGTCCGCACTGGCGTCGACGTCCAGCTGCTGCGCGAAGAGGCGGTACGACGCGACGCTCAAGATGGTCAACAGCAGCGCGAATGTCGCGGTGCAGAACAGAATGAGCCGGCTTTGAAAGGGAAGCGGCTTCAAGCGTTCGTTACATTACCAGTTCCGCCCGTCAGCATATAGCCCACGCCGCGCACGGTATGAATCAACGGGACGGCAAATCCGCGGTCGATTTTGCTGCGCAGGGAATTGATGTGCACTTCGACGACGTTGCTGATGCTGTCGAAGTGGATGTCCCAGACGTGCTCGATGATGAGCGAGCGCGTGACCGGACGATCGCTGTGTCGCATCAGGAACTCGAGCAACGCGAACTCCTTCGGCTTCAGCTCGATCTGCCGGCCGGCGCGCCGGACCGTGCGCCGGATTGTGTCCATTTCGAGATCCGCCAGGCGCAACGTGCTTTCGTGGGGACGTCCGCGGCGCATCAGGGCGCGTAACCGCGCGGAGAGCTCCGCCAGCGCGAAGGGCTTGCCCATGTAGTCGTCGGCACCGCCGTCGAGGCCGGTCACACGCTCGTCGATCGAATCCTTGGCTGTGAGGATCAGCACGGGGAGCTCGGCCTTCCGCGCGCGAATATCGCGGAGCACCTGGAATCCCGATCGTCCCGGCAGCATCAGATCGAGCACGACCGCGTCGTAGCCGACGGCGCACGCCTGCTGGCCGGCGTCGGTGCCATCGTGCAGCACGTCGACAGCGTGGCCTTCCTGCTGCAGCCCGCTTTGGATGAAGCTCGCGACCTTGCGGTCGTCTTCAACGACAAGGATCCGCATGGCTCAGCGTCAACATATCAAGATCCTTGGATTCTGCGATTAAAAGAAATTAATACGGCGCTCACGTCGCCTTAAGGCCGATCGGGCGAAATGGATGGGTGTGCAGCAGCGTCATGCTGCGGAGGAGGAATAGATGCGAAAAATGCGGACTCTGGGAATCGCCGCGCTGGCGGCTGGAGCGATGCTGGCGCTCCCGACGGCCGGTTTCGCCGCTTCGGCTGCGACACCGGGCCAAACGGCGACTGCCCCAAAGGCCCTCAAGGGCGCCAAGGGTACGAAAGCGGCCACCGCCCATTCGGTTCGGGGCGTCGTGAAGTCGATGGACGCGAATACGCTCGTCGTGGAACGTGGAACGGGGAAGAACAAGAAGGAGATGACGTTCGCGCTCGATTCGTCGACGCATCGCACTGGCGACATCAATGTCGGGTCAACTGTGGCCGTTCGCTATACCGGTGACGCCGCGAAAATGACGGCGACGAACATTCAGCCGGTCAAGACGAAGGCGCGGGCGCGCAAAGCGGCGGCGTCGGCGACGCATTAATGCAGCAAGGTCTCTCGTAGTATTCTCACTCGGTGACGGCTCCGCCGGCCGACGTCGTGTTTTTGATCGACGTCGACAATACGCTTCTCGACAACGGCCGAGTCGTCGCCGATCTTCGCAGCCACCTGCGCGCAGCGGGAGGGCTCGCGGCGGAGCGGCGGTACTGGGAAATTTTCGAGGAGCTGTTCCGCAATCCAGGGTTCGCCGATTACCTCGGCGCCTTCCAACGCTACGCCCTCGAACAGCCGCGCGATCCACGCTTGTTCGATATCCCGCTGGCGCTTCTGAATTACCCATTCGCCGAGCGTCTCTATCCACACGCGCTCGATGTGATCGCCACGTTGAGGGCGCGAGCGCCGGTGGTGATCGTGTCGGATGGCGATGTGGTGTTCCAGCCCTACAAGATCAAACGAGCCGGCCTATGGGACGCGACCGCCGGGCACGTCCTGATCTACATCCATAAAGAGACAATGCTGGAGGATATCGAGCGGCGGTACCCCGCGCGCCGGTACATTTTTGCGGACGACAAGATTTACGTGCTCGCTTCGATCAAGGCCATCTGGAAGGAGAAGGTCACCACGGTGTTCGTGCGGCAGGGTCATTACGCGCTCGACCCAGCGATTGTCGCTGCCTCGCCGCCGGCGGATGTGACGATCGAAACGATCGGAAAGTTGATGGACATTGTCGATGACATTGGGTAGTCGAGTAATTTGGTAATTGAGTCAGGTGATTGGCGCGATCACAAACCCACAAGAGGTGTAGGCTTGGGTCATGAAGCGCCTGCTTCGGTTTATCGTACTCCCGGCGCTGGTTCTGTTGGTACCCGTTTTCGCGGCTCCGGACCATATCAGCGGGCCGCCTTTTCGGATGCGGATCGTGGATGCCCGCACGAGGCAAGGCGTCCCAGGCGTCACCGTGACGAGCGATAACGGATTGGTCTGCTCCTCGAACGTTCTAGGCGACGTGCGATGGACCGAAACGTCTGTGGTGGGCCGGAAGGTTCGCTTTAGGTTGCGTGATCCGGAAACGGCGAGCGAGAAGGCGATGGTCCAAGCGACGAGCGGGGGGTATCAAGAGATCGTGCTTCAACCGTAGAAGTGGCAAGGCATGGTGTGGCGTGACTCGGCAAGCCTAGACTTGGCCGGGCAGGTTCAAGGCCGCTTGCGCTTACGCCGGGCGGCCTTCTTCTTTTTGGCCTTCTTCTTCGGCGCAGACAGATCGCCAGCAGGCGGTCGAAGCGTCTGAATTACCGTCTGCGCCTTACCGATTACCCGATTACCCAATTCTGGCAGCTGACTCACCATCCGACCGGCTTGCCGGCAAGCTGCCCGTCGAGCCATTTCGAGAGGGGCGCGAAGTAATCGATGATCGCAGTTGCGTCCATCTGCCGCCCCCCGGTCAGCGCCTCGAGCGCGTCGGGCCAGGGCTTGGACATACCCATCGACAGCATGTTGTTCAGGCGCGTGCCCGCTTCCTTGCTGTCGTAAATCGAACAGCGGTTGAGTGGCAGCGTGCACCCGGCAATCTTCGACAGCGCCCGGTGGAACTGGAACTGAAGAATGAAGGACATGAAATAGCGCGAGTACGGCGTGTTGTCCGGGACGTGATATTTCGCACCCGGGTCGAAGAGGTCTTCGCCGCGCATCGCGGGCGGCGCGATCCCCTGATACTTCAGCCGCAGGTCCCACCACGCTTTGTTGTACTGATCCGGCGTCACCTCGCCGGAAAATACTTTCCAGCGCCACTGATCGATCAATAGTCCGAATGGGAGGAATGCGACCTTCTCGAGGGCGCGGTTCATCAGCAGGCCGATATCGCGCGAGGCGTCCGGCGCGGCGCCGAGCAGCCCGATCTTCACCAGATATTCAGGCGTCACCGATAAGGCAATCGTGTCGCCAATGGCTTCATGGAATCCGTCGTTCGCGCTGTCGCGGAAGATCACCGGCTGCGCCTTGTAGGCGCGCTGGTAGAAATTGTGTCCGAGCTCGTGATGGATCGTCGTGAAGTCCTCGGCCGTCTGATCGATGCACATTTTGATGCGCACATCGTCTTCGGTATCGATGTCCCAGGCGCTGGCGTGGCAGACGACTTCGCGATCCTTTGGCCGCACGAACAGCGATCGCTCGAAGAATGTCTTCGGCAGCGGCGCAAACCCGAGCGACGTGTAGAAGCGTTCTCCCGTCCGTACCATGTCGAGCGCGGTCATCTTGCGCTTCTTGAGAATGTCCGTCAGCGAATAGCCCGGATCCGCGGATGCGGGGGCCACGAGCGGGTACACATTCGTCCAATCCTGCGCCCAGATGTTGCCAAGCAGGTACGCGGGGATCGGCCCGTTCGCAGGCACGAGATCGCCATACTTCTCACGCAGCTTCATCCGCACGTAGGCGTGCAGCTTCAGATAGAGCGGCTGCACCTGCGTCCATAAGCGATCGAGCTCCTTCGCGTAGTCGTCGGGCGGCATGTCGTACTTCGACCGCCACATGGCTCCGGTGTCCTTGAAGCCGATCTCGCGCGCTCCCTTGTTGGACAGCTCCACGAACCGCGAGTAGTCCTTTTTCATCGGCGGGGAGATCGTGTGCCACCCCTCCCAGACCTCGCGGAGCCGTTTCGGGTCGCGAGACTCCGCCATCACCTTCGTGACGTCGTCGATGTTGAGACAGGTGTCGGGTTCCTTCGGATCCGAGCACCATTTGCCCTTTCCATATGCCGACTCCAGGCGCGCCATGGTATTGGTCAGCTCTTCAGATTCTTTCGGATCGGCGGGCGTGACCATCACGAGCGATGTCTTGAGAACGTTCAGCTCACGGCGCTGATCGTCGGGGAGCTGCAGCTTGTCGAACCGCGGCGCATCCTTCACGAACCTGGCGATCGCATCGATGTAGCGCTGGTTGGAGCGGGCGGCGAGCGCGTCCGTGTCGTCCGTGATGAAGTTCTGCTGAACCCAGCCTGCCTGGCTCGCCTCGATGCCGAGCTTCAACATCGTCTGATTGACGTCGTCGAGGAAGACTTTGGCGTCCGCCGCCGTCGGCGCGGGCGCCGTCCGGTTCCCCGCGCAGGCGAGCGTGGCCAGAGTGAGCGCGACAGCGGCGCCGGCGAGCAATGTCTTCATAATCCGCCTATATTACGCCCGTACATTACAATTCAAGAGGCCATGAATAAAGTGCTCGCGAGCGCCGACGAGGCGGTGGCGATCGTCCCCGATGGCGCCACGATCATGGTGGGCGGCTTCGGCGTCTGCGGTCTGCCGGAAAATCTCATCAGCGCGCTGCATGCGCGCGGAACGCGCGACCTCACCCTCATCAGCAATAACGCCGGCATCGATGGCTTCGGCATCGGGCTTTTGCTCGCGGAGCACCAGGTGCGGAAGATGATTTCGAGCTACGTTGGCGAGAACAAGATTTTCGAACGGCAGTTCCTGAATGGCGAACTCGAGGTCGACCTAATCCCCCAAGGCACGCTCTCGGAACGGATTCGCGCGGGAGGCGCCGGGATCGGCGGCTTCTTCACGCCGACCGGTTACGGCACGGTCATCGCCGAAGGGAAAGAGACCCGCGTGATTGACGGCAAGCCGTACGTCCTCGAGCTCCCGCTGCATGCCGATTTCGCCTTCGTGCGCGCCTGGAAAGGGGACCGGCTCGGCAATCTGGTTTACCGGAAGACGGCGCGCAACTTCAATCCGATGATGGCAACCGCCGGCCGCGTGACCATTGCGGAGGTGGACCATCTGGTCGAGCCGGGCGAGATTGACCCGGATCATGTCGTGACGCCAGGCATCTTCGTGCAGCACATCTTGCAAGGGAAGAAGTACGAACGGCGCGTCGAAAAACGGACGATCCGAAAGGACGTGTGACCGCTCGGCGGTGATTGCCAGACATGGATAGCATCGATATCCGGGAACGCATCGTGACGCGCGTGGCGCGCGAGCTGAAAGACGGAGACCATGTGAATCTCGGCATCGGCATGCCGACGATGGTGGCCAACTATGTGCCGCCGGGCATCCAGATCACGCTTCATTCGGAGAACGGAATGCTCGGCGTCGGCCCCTATCCGCGCGAGGACGAAATCGATCCCGATCTGATCAACGCGGGCAAAGAGACGATCACCGAGACAGCTGGCTGTTCGTACTTCAGCAGCGCTGATTCATTCGGCATGGTGCGCGGCGGACATATCGCTTTGACTGTGCTTGGGGCGCTGCAAGTCGATGCCGAAGGGAATCTCGCCAACTGGATGATTCCCGGCAAGATGATCAAGGGAATGGGCGGCGCCATGGATCTTGTGGCGGGGGCGAAGAAGGTCATCATTGCGATGGAGCACACGACTCGCGACGGCGGCCACAAGATCGTCAGCAAGTGCACGTTGCCGCTGACCGGGCTCAAAGTGGTCAATCTGGTGATCACGGAACTCGCCGTGATCGAAGTGACCCCGCGCGGACTGCTGTTGAGGGAAATCGCGTCCGACACGACCGTCGATGCAGTGCGGAAAGCGACGGGCGCCGATCTCATCGTCGAAGGATCGGGCCCGGGAACGTTCTAGTTGCTTCGATCGTAGACGGTCATGTTCAGCACCGTTCGGCCCTGCGCGTCTTTGCCGCTTTGTGTCGTCGTCAGCGTTTTGCCGTCTTTTGAGACCACCGTGTTGCTCGTAATGGTCACTTCGCCTTTCAGCTTCCAGATCGCTTCGTAATAGTCATCGTCAATCCGCAGAAGCGAGATGGTGTCGGCGTTCGGCTGTCCGGTCCACGGATAGTCCTTGCCATCGAACTTGGCCGAATACTCCGTATGCGTGGCTTTCCCTTGCGCGTCGATGCCATCCGAGATCATCTTCATGCCGCCATCGACAGGGTCGCGTTTGATGGTCTGGCTCTTGGGTGCCTGGTCGGCCGGGCTGTATTTCGATTTCGTCAGATTGAGCGTCCACGTGCCCAACCAATGGTCGGCCGCCATGGGGACACTGGCTGTTGCGACCGCCGCCGCGAACACCGCCGCCGCGAACACGCCGAGTGATCGTCCATTCATGGTTGCCTCACGGCGACCATACCACGTACGGACGACCAACGGGCATCGCAAACCGATTCGGGTCGCTATCGCGGCGACACGAGTACAATCAGTCGACAGGTCCGCATCATGAAGCGAAGTCTCGTCATTGCCGCGTCAGCGGTTTTTGCATTGTCGACCGCCGTCGCCGCACAGCGCACCATCAAGCTCGCCACCGTCGTCCCCGAGGCTTCGATTTGGGATAAGAATCTCAAGCAGATGGCGGAGGAGTGGAAGCAGGCCACCGGTGGACGGGTGACCGTTACCGTGTTCAACGGCTCCTCGCAGGGTGACGAGCCGACCGTGCTCCGCAAGATGCGGCTCGACGCCCTGCAGGCCGCCTCCTTTACGGCAGTCGGACTCGGGAGTATCGATCCGGCCTTCAACGTTTTCGACGTTCCCTTCTTTTTCGAGTCCTACGACGAGCTCAATTACGTGACGGCGAAGTTGACGCCGGCTATTGCGAAACGGCTGGACGCCAAAGGATTCGTCCTGCTCAACTGGGGACACGGCGGCTGGACGCAGCTGTTCACCAAGCGCCCGGTGCGGACGCTGGCCGATTTGAAAACGATCAAGCTCTTCACGTCGGCCGGCAACGACCGCATGGTGCAATGGTTCAAGGCGAACGGCTTCCAACCGCGCGCGATGGCGCTGACCGACATCATGCCGGGCCTGACCACGGGCATGATCGAAGGACTGCCGACGCCGGCGCTCGCGGCCCAGCTGTTCCAATGGTATCGGCAGACCCCCTACATGCTCGACATCGGCGTCGCGCCCGTTGTCGGCGCGAGCATCATCACCAAGAAAACGTGGAACGCGATTTCCGCCGCCGATCGCCCGAAGCTCCTCGAATCGGCAGCGGGCGTTGAAAAGCGTCTCCAGATCGACGTACCGAAACAGGATCAGGCCGCCGTCGCCGATCTCGTGAAACGGGGCGTAACCGTGACCAAGGCGGACGGCGCGGAATGGCGCGCCGAGGCCGACGCGCTCGCGAAGACGATGCGCGGAGAGATGGTCCCGGCGGAGATTTTTGATCTCGCTTTGAGAGCGCGCGACGAATTCAGAAAACCGAAGTGACGCGACGGTCAACACAGAACGCGCGGATGCCGCAGAGGAGAGTTGCGCTGCGTCTTCTGCGGTTTCGGTATTGATCGTTGCCGTCGAAGATTCGATTGCCACGCTGGCAATGCTGGCGATGGTGGTACTGCCGCTCCTCGAGATCGCGGTTCGTCGTCTGTTCGGCATCGGCGTGCCCGCCTCCGGCCCCATTGTTCAGCACCTGACACTCTGGGTTGGTTTTCTCGGGGCGGCGATCGCCGCGCGGGAGGGAAAGCTTCTCGCGTTGGCCACCGGCACATTCATTCCCGCCGGTCGGATGCGCCGTCTTGCGGACATCCTCGCTGCGGCGGTGGCGTCGTGGGCCTCGCTCGTGCTCGCCTGGGGCGGCGTCCAGATGGTCGCGGCTGAGCGCGAAGCGCAAACGACGATCGGCGCGGGCATTCCGGCCTGGGTTGCGCAGGCCGTTCTTCCGGTGGCGTTTGCCGTCATTGCGGTCCGGCTGATTTGGCACGCGGGGCCGTCCTGGAAAGACCGCGCGGCCGCTTCAGTTGGTCCCGGCGCGGCCATCCTCGTCATGCAGACGCCGCGCCTCGTCGAGGGGAGCGCCGCCTGGCCGGGTCTTTCGGTGGTCGCGCTCGCCGCAGTGTTCGGCATGCCGCTGTTCGCGATTCTGGGGGGCGCCGCGGCGTGGCTCTTTCTTCACGACGGCATCACGCCGGCTGCGATCCTGATCGAAACGTACTCGCTCAGCGTGTCGCCGACGCTGCCGGCTATCCCGCTGTTCACGCTGGCCGGATTCCTGCTCGCCGAAGGACACGCGTCGCAGCGGCTGCTTCGTGTGTTTCGAGCACTCGTCGGCTGGATTCCGGGTGGGACGGCCGTGGTCTGCGCCGTTCTGTGCTCGTTTTTTACCGTGTTTACCGGCGGATCGGGCGTGACGATTCTGGCGCTCGGCGGCGTGCTGTTTCCAGCCCTGCTCAGGGACGGCTATCGTGAACGGTTCGCGCTGGGGCTGCTGACCGCGTCCGGATCGCTCGGGTTGCTGCTGCCGCCGGCGCTTCCGCTGATTCTTTACGCCGTGGTCGCTCAGATTCCAATCGAGGACATCTTCATCGGCGGCATTCTGCCCGGTATTCTGCTCACGGCGATGGTTGCCGCGTGGGGGATGCGTGAAGGGATCGTTTCCGGCGCAGGACGCCAGCCTTTCGAGGGCGGGGAAGCGCTCGCGGCTATGTGGGCGGCAAAATGGGAACTGGCGATGCCAGCGCTCGTCCTCATCGCGATGTTCAGCGGGTTCGCGACAACAGTCGAGGCCGCAGCGCTGACCGCCGTGTACGCGCTCGTCGTCCAGACCGTGGTACACCGCGATTTATCCAGGGCACGGGACATCCTGCGCGTGGTTACCGAATGCGTGACCGTGGTTGGCGGCGTGCTGATCATCCTTGGCGTGGCCGTCGGGTTCACCAACTACCTCGTCAACGCGCAGGTCCCGACGATCCTCGTGGACTGGGCGCGCTCGCACATCACATCGCGCTTCACCTTTCTGCTGCTGCTGAATATCTTTTTGTTGGCGGTTGGCTGGCTCATGGAAATTTATGCCGCGATTGTCGTGGTCGTGCCGCTCATCGTGCCGCTCGGCATGGCGTTCGGTATCCATCCGGTGCATCTCGGGATCATCTTCATCGCCAATCTGGAACTCGGATTTCTGACACCGCTCGTCGGACTGAATATCTTTCTCGCGTCGTACCGGTTCAAACGCCCGGTCCTCGAAGTCTGCCGCGCTGCGCTGCCGATGATGGCGATTCTTGGTGCCGGTGTACTCGTGATCACGTACGTGCCGTGGCTGACCACCGGTCTGCTGATGCTGCTCGGTCGAGACTAATGCAACGACGGAAAGACGCAAAACGACGGAGGACGATTTGATTCCGCATACGCCGCCTGCTGCTGGCTCGGGCTCTGATTTTGCGCGCACATGCATCGATCGGGTGCAGGCGCGTTCGATGGTGATGTCGTCGCTTGGCATCGTGGCATCCGAACATCCGCTCGCGTCCCAGGCCGGAGCCACGATCCTCGCTCGGGGGGGACATGCCGTCGATGCGGCGATTGCAGCGAACGCCGTCATGGGCGTTGTCGCGCCGATGATGAACGGCGTTGGCGGAGATCTTTTTGCGATTGTTCGCGAAGCGAGTACGGGGCGGCTCCGCGGCGTGAACGCCAGCGGGTGGGCTCCATCAGGTCTGACGATTGATGTGCTCAATGCCGCCGGCTGTGGGACGATGCCTCGAACCGGGATACACGCGGTTACCGTCCCCGGAGCCGTGGGGGGATGGGATCTGCTGCGGTCACGGTTCGGCCGCGTGCCGTTTGCCGACCTCCTGGCGCCCGCGATTGCCATTGCGGCCGAAGGCTTTCCCGTCGCCGAGATTTGTGCCGCTGAATGGGCCGGCAGCGAGCACACCGTCCGCGGCAATCCGGAGGCGTCGAAGACATACTTGCCGCACGGCCGCGCACCACAGTCAGGCGAGATCTTTCGAAACCCGGACCTCGCCTGGACCTACCGGCAGATTGCCGCTCGAGGGCGCGAAGCGTTCTACAACGGCGAGATTGCCGGCCGGATCATCGAGTGCTCTCAGGACTGCGGCGGCACACTCCGGCCGGACGACCTGAGCGACTTCGACGCCGAATGGGTCGAGCCGCTCACGACCACGTATAGAGAATGGTCGGTCTACGAGCTGCCGCCCAACGGCCAGGGCATCGCCGCGCTCATGATGCTGAACATTCTCGAATACTTTCCACTACGCAAGTTCGGCCACAACTCCGCCGACGCACTGCACGCTCTGATTGAAGCCAAGAACCTTGCGTATGCGGATCTCGACCGTCACGTCGGAGATCCGCGGGTTGTGAGCGTGCCGGCGGCAGCGATGCTCTCGAAGGCCTACGCCCGCGCCCGAGCGGGTTCACTCGATCCCGCGCGGGCGCAGCCGAACATCGGACCCGGCACATTGCCGGACGAGGGCGGCGACACGACGTATCTGAGCGTCGTCGACCGCGAAGGAAACATGGTTTCGCTGATTCAGAGCAATTTCGCGAATTTCGGTTCCGGCATTGTTCCGCGCGGCACCGGCTTCGCGCTGCAGAATCGCGGTGGTCTGTTCACGCTCGATGCATCGCATCCAAATGCGCTCGCGCCGCGAAAGCGGCCGCTGCACACGATCATTCCGGGGTTCATGCAGCGTGATGAGGTTCACGTGGCGTTCGGGATCATGGGCGGCTGGAATCAGGCCCAGGCCCACGCCCAATTCGTCTCGAATATCGTCGATCACGGCATGAACGTGCAGGCGGCCCTCGAGGCGCCGCGAGTCACGAAACTCGCCTTGCAAGGCAGCGAGGTCATTGTCGAAGACCGCATCCCGTCATCTGTGCGAGACGATCTGGAGCGCCGCGGGCATTCAGTGCAGGTTCACGGCGCCTACTCGAGCATGGTGGGTGGGGGACAGAGCGTCATGCACGATCGATCGACGGGCGTGAACAGCGGCGGTTCTGATCCGCGCAAGGATGGCGCGGCCATTCCCGAACCGGTCGGCGCTTAACGCCCGGCGGCCGATCCTGCGGCGCGCGCGGCAATCGCGCCCGACATCCGGACGTAGGCGTGCCGAACGTACGCGCCATCCGGCGCCTGCACGAGAAATCCTTTCCTGATCAGCGTCGCGAACGCCGTTTCGCACACGTCGTTCGAGAGGTTCCACAATCGCTGGGCCTGACGGCGTGTGATCTTCAGCTGTGGCATCTCGATCCACTCGGTCTGCATCCGCACGAGCGTTTCGAGAATCTGTGGCGTTTCCATGGACTCCTCATCCTTCCTTGTCAGCTGTTGGACGACAGCAACTCCTGTTTCGCCAGCAGCCAGTCATCGATGTCGCGGCCATGCTCGGCTCCGCGCGCGATAAACAGCTGATAGGCCCGTTTCGCAATCTCCTGTTCGTCCAGCAACCGTGGCGGCTGCGGCGCGCGGGCGACACGCCTCGTGGACGGTCTCTTCTTTTTCGGTTCAAACATCGCCGTCCAACACTACAAGAGCCGCGCCAAACCCGCGGCGGTCTGACTGCCCGTTTTCCTTAAGAAATCCCCATTGCGCGCAAAGCATGTCAGACAATAATGTCGCGATGACATTATCAGCCTACGGAATTGTCCAAACTGCTGCCTACTCGCGCCGGACGCGCAACGCACGCCCGATTGCTCGATGCGTGGATCATCGATCGAAAGGTGGGCGGGCCGCGTCTGCCGTTTGGCCGCCGCACATCCGTGGCGCTGCGCACGGGCCTTGCACGCCGACGAATCGGCGGGGATCGGCGTGCACCGCCGTGCAACGAATTCGGCAGATCGGCTTTGCCGCACGACATAAATGTCGATAATATTAGGTCTCCAAACATGGTTGTAGGACTCAGTCGATGAGCACCATCCTCAAAGCGCGCAAGGCGGCGCCGGGCGAGAGCCAGGCGCCCGAGATCCGCCGTCTCGCCTCGCTGCTCGAAGTGAGCCAGGCGCTCTCCGGCACGCTGAACCTGAAGTCGGCGATGCACCACGTCCTCGAAATCCTGGCGCGGCACCACGGAGCGGTCCGCGGCATCGTGACGCTGCTGCAGGATGGCGGCGAGCTTCGCGTGGAAGCCTCCGACGGCCTCGAAAAGCCGGGCGCGCCGGTCAAGTACCGGATCGGCGAGGGCATTACCGGACGGGTGGTGGAGACAGGCCGCCCGGTCGTCGTCCCGCGCGCGAGCAGCGAGCCGATGCTGCTGCACCGCGCCTCGAAGCGGCCCGAGCTGCCCGACCAGGAATTGAGCTTTGTCTGCGTGCCGATCACGCTCAATCGCAAGGCGATCGGCGCGCTGTCGATCGACCTCAAGTTCAAGCCGGATCGCGACTTCGACCGCACCGGAAAATTTCTCGGCGTCGTCGCATCGATGCTCGCGCAGGCGATCAAGATTCAGCGGCTCATCGAAGAGGATCGCCGCCGGCTCGAAGACGAAAACACGCATCTGCGCCAGGAGCTGCGCGAGCGCTACGACTTCTCGAACATCATCGGGACGAGCGGGCCCGTCAGGCAGATGTACGAGCAGGTGGCGCAGGTCGCCGGCACCAATACGACGGTGCTCATTCGCGGAGAATCGGGCACCGGAAAGGAGCTGATCGCGCACGCGATCCATTACAACTCGCTCCGCGCGAAGAAGCCCTTCGTCAAGGTGAGCTGCGCCGCGCTGCCCGACACGCTGATCGAGTCGGAGCTGTTCGGCCACGAAAAGGGGGCGTTCACCGGCGCCGAAGCGCGCAAGAAAGGCCGCTTCGAGCTCGCCGATGGGGGAACGCTGTTCCTCGACGAAATCGGCGACATCAACCTCAATACTCAGATCAAGCTGCTGCGCGTTCTGCAGGAAAAGGAGTTCGAGCGGCTCGGCGGCACCGAGACGATCAAGGCGAACGTCCGGCTGCTTGCCGCGACGAACAAAGATCTCGAAAAGGCGATCACCGACGGGACGTTCCGCGAGGATCTGTATTATCGATTGAACGTCTTCACGATTTTCGTGCCGCCGCTGCGCGAGCGGAAGGCGGATTTGCTGCTGCTCGCCGACCACTTCCTCGAAAAGCTGTCGCGCGAGCACCACAAAGTGATCAAGCGGATCTCGACGCCGGCGATCGACATGCTCATGAGCTACCACTGGCCCGGCAACGTCCGCGAGCTCGAGAACGTGCTCGAACGCGCGGTTCTCGTTTGCGATGGCCAGGTGATCCACGCGCATCATCTGCCGCCATCTCTTCAGACGGCCGAGTCGTCTGGAACCGTGACGCGGGTGGCGCTGCGGGATGCCGTGCAGGCATACGAGAAGGACATCATCCAGGACACTTTGAAGACGACGCGCGGGAACCGCGCCAAGGCGGCGCGGCTGCTCGACACGACCGAGCGCGTGTTGAACTACAAGGTCCGCCAGCTGGCGATCGACTATCAGCGGTTCAAGGTGTAGGCCGGGTCCTCGCGGTTCAAGGGGTAGGCCGGGTCCTTTTGGACCCGGCGGTGCCCCGGCGTTCAAAGCTCCATTTGAGCGCGGACGGCGTGAGCGCCGTTGTGACCATCACCATGACGACGATGGCGGCGAAGACGCTGCGATCGATGACCGGCGTGCCCGCGACGAACAGAGTCAGGCCGATGTTGGCGAAAATCAGGCCGACTTCGCCTCGGGGAATCATGCCGATGCCAACGGAGAGCCGATCGCGTCGGTGGCCGATCACGCCAAGCGAGCAGAGCTGCTTGCCGAGAATAGCGGCGACCGTCAGCGCGGCTGCCAGCTTCAGGACGCCGGGTTCCGCGAAGGCGCGGAGGTCGGTGTGAATGCCCATCAGCACGAAGAAGATGGGGATGAGGAACGACACAATCGGCTCGATCACTTCTTCGAGTTGGTGCTCGCCATGCCCGACGAAGTCCCGGTAGTGCACGCTTTCGAGCACCAGGCCAGCGGCGAACGCGCCCACGATGGGAGCAAGGCCGATGAAACTGGCAAGCCAGGCCAGGAAAAAGCAAAACGCTAATGCGACGGAGAGCAGCACACCGCGCGACTTGAATTTCGCGGCGACGAAGGAGTGCCGCGGCGACAGATAGAGACCGAGCACAAGCGCGCCGCAGAGGAAGGCAGTGGCTTTGACCACCACGGCGGCAATCGCCGCGTACGAGGGGCTGAGGCCCTGGTTGGCACCGTCAATCATTCCGGTGACCACCGCCAGCACGACGAGGCCCTGGACATCATCGATGACTGCTGCGCCCAGAATGATACGGGCCTCATCGCTTTTCGCACGCCCGAGGTCCTTGAGAACACGCGCGGTGATGCCGACGCTCGTCGCGGTCAAGGTCGCACCGATAAACACGTGCGTATAGATGGTCGCGGTTGGCAACAGCCACGCGGCAACCCCCCAGCCCAGAACGAACGGGCCGGCGACCCCGAGCGTTGCGACCAGAAGCGACGAGAGACCCACCTTGAGCATCTGCGGCACGGTCGATTCAACGCCGACTTGAAAGAGGAGCAGGATCACGCCGAGATGCGACAGCAGTTCGAGGGACGGGTCGGTCTTGAGATACTCGAGTCCCGAGAAACCGCCGAGTGCGAGATTTCCGATCAGGACCCCGGCACCAAGTTCGCCGAGTACCGCAGGTTGACCGAACCGCGCAAGCAGCCGTCCGCCGGCCGTGGCCGCGACGAGAATCAGGGCAAGCGAAAGGAGAAGCGTGGCGAATTGCACGCGTTACAGCTTACAGCCACCTCAATAGCGCCCCTTCGAGATAGATGAGCACGGTCAGCACCACGAGGATCTGTACGACGACTGGCGTCATCTCGCGGATCCACTGAACGGGCGTGTAGTGGGCGTCCACATCCCGCTGGATGAAGGCATACGCGACGACCGACTGTGCGCAGCCGATATGCGTCCAGCAGCCGCCGAGCGCGTACCCTGCAATCTGGGCGATCGCAAAGAACTGCAGCAGCTGCAGGTCGAGCCCATGCAATCCGCGCGAAGCGAAATCAGCCACGATGTTGTTGTCGAGAATGGCCGACAAGAACGTGCTGCCGAGAAACTGCGCGAATGCGACGTGTGATTGACCGAGTGTCGCAATCCCGTGAACGACCAAAAGGCGCATCACATCGAAGAACCCGGCGGCGGTGAGAAGCGTGATCGACAGGAAGAGCGGAAACAGAAAGAAGTACTCAGCGTACTCCACGGCGGCTTCCTGCAAGGCCAGCGCCCGCATCTTGCGGATCCGCACGATGCCCGGGAGCGCCGCCGCGAATCCGGCGAAGGAGGCGAGGAACAGCGGCACGTCGTTATCGACGCCGTGCACGATCAGCATCAGGATGAATGGGACGAGCGCGAACCCCCCGATTTTTTGCGCGCGCCGCCGCAGCGTGCCCATGTCGGCGAGCACCTCGCCGACCGCCAGCTCGGCGATCAACGCCTCCTCGTAGCGGCCCGCGGCGTCGTAGAGATAATGGCGATCGAGGCCGTCGGCCAGCTCGTCGCTGACGTAGTGGCCGAGCAGCAGGCGGCGAGTGTCGACTTCGACATCTTCGTGGACGAGAGCCAGGCCGAGTGATTCTCCGTGGCGCAGCCGATCGATGACGGCCTCGGCCTGCCCCGGAAATAGCGCCGGCGCATGGCCTTCGACGAGCTCCACGGGCGTCATCACCTCGCCGTGCCGCGTGGCCTGGAGAAATCTGACATCGGCCGCGTTCGTATCGAGCACGTCCATGTTGTCGAGATCGATACGTTGTCCGGCAAGCCTGCCTCGAAGCTGCCAGGCGACGACCAGATAGCTCGCGACGGCGACGGGGGCGCCATATCGCAAGAAGAACAGGTTCCCCAAAGCGGGGAAGAGGTTCGCCTTCATGATCAGGTTCGGCGGCTCGCCGTACGCCGTCCACACCCCGCAGATGGTCGTGATGGCGGTGCAGACCATCACGGCATACCGCACCGCCGAGATCGGCGCTGACGCGAGCATCAAGATAATCACGAGCGTGCGGATGATCAGGCCGATCATCGAGACGCCGCCGAGCAGTCCCGAAACGACTGCGACGACGGCCGTGACCGAGACAATCGTTGGAAGGATGACACCCTGATTACGGCGAAGCAGCACGAGCGTGACGCCTTCGAGCACACGCGTCTGCGCGATCACGGAGACGAACAGGGTCAAGCCGAGGATGAACAACATCGTGTCGGCATGAATCAGGTCGTCGAGGCCGCGGAACGACAGCAGGTGTTCCCCGATCCAGAACGGCCAGCCGCGTTCGGCGACTTCGACGTGCCATGCCGAGGTGGGCAGGCGACAGAACGTCGCGACGACGACCAGCAGCATGCCGTAGGTGAGCGCGTTCTTATGGACCTGGTACTTGAATGATCCGAAGAAGAACAGTCCGAGAATCGTGGCGAGGACTTCCACAGCCAGCAGCCACACGGGCATCGGTGCAACGTGTCCGGTGGCGAAGATGGCGACGGCGGCAGCGGCACACCCCGCCACGAACCGCGCACCTGGCAGCATGACGACCGCCGCGGGCGGCGCCGTTCCGACAGCGTCACTCACTCCGCTGTGTTTTCCAGTTGATGAAGGCGGCGCCGGCGATGCCGAGGATGATCGGAATAACTGGAGCGCCAACCTTGATGAGCAGTCCGGCCGTCAGGATGCAGGCCCCCACGAAGAACTTCCATTTCATTTCCACATCATCGCGACGAACATCATGACCAGCAAGGCCGAGAACACCAATGCCGGGACAGTCAACGGCTTCGTCCACTCGACGTTGCGGACGCTGCTGTGCTGCAGCGCGCGAATTTCCTTCATCTGCTGCCGCGCGATGGCGAGCTGGAACGGTGTTGTGGCAAGCTCCGCGGCGCGCCGTGTTTCCTGTTCGGCCCGGCTGAGGACCCGCAGGCGATAATGCAGTTCCGCGTACTTCAGTTGCGCCCAGAAGTTCTCCGGATCGACCGCCCGCGCCGATTCGAGCGCCTCCAGCGACTTGTCGACGTCGTAATTGACGGCATGCGCCATCCCGAGACAGGTGCGCAGATCGGCGGACTGGGGATTGGCGATGCAGGCCTCCTCGAGTTGCCGGATGTAGGCGGCCAGGTCGGCTGACGAGACCCCATGGGGGTCTCGCCAGGGAACCGGCGGCAGCGCGGTTTCGCGGCCGACGAAGGACGGGTTCGTTCGTGCAAGCGCCGTTGACATGTCCTACGCCACGCCCATCGCGTCGGGTTTGAGGACGAAGTCGGGGTAGGCGACGGCGCCCATCTCGGGGAGGTCCAGACCATCCAGTTCGGTCTTGGCTGATACCCGTTGGCCGACGAACCAGTCAACGAACAGGTTGAAGACGAAGCTCAATACAAACACGAAGCCGAGTAGGGTTGCGACGCCCATAAGCTGCGCCACGAGCTGGCTCGCATCGCCGTAGAATAAGCCGGTGACGTTGCCCGCCACGCCATTCCACGACCCACCGTAGTTGCTTTTGCCGTCGGCGAACAGGCCGACCGCAATAACGCCCCAGATCCCGTTGGTGCCGTGCACGGAAATCGCGCCAACCGGGTCGTCGACTTTCAGCACACGCTCAACGAACTCGCAGGAAAGACAGACGAGGATACCCGCGATAAGGCCGATGATGGCCGAAGCGACCGGATTGACGAACCCGCTCGGCGCAGTAATCGCGACAAGGCCGGCGAGGAACGCGTTGCCGCTCATCGAGGCGTCGGGCTTGCCGTAGCGGATCCACATATAGAGGATTCCGCCGAACGAGCCGGTCATCCCTGCGAGCATCGTATTGACTGCCACGGAGGCGGCGCGCAAGCCGCCATTGCCGGACAAGGCAAGCGTGGAGCCGGGGTTGAACCCGAACCATCCGAAGGCCAGGATGAAACAGCCGCACAGCACCCACATGATGTCGTGGCCGGGAATCGGATTGGGACTGCCGTCACGCGCGAACTTGCCGATGCGCGGTCCGAGAATGAGCGCACAGGCGAGCGCCGTAATACCGCCCACCGAGTGAACCACGCCCGACCCGGCGAAGTCGGAATAGCCATGACCCAGACCGAAGTTGGCGCCCAGCATGGCCAGCCAGCCGCCGCCCCAAGCCCAGTTGGCGAAGATCGGATACGTGAACGCGCCGAGGAACATCGTGGACACCATGAACGCCGAATATTTCCACCGCTCGCAGCAGGTGCCGGTGACGATGGTCGTTGTCGTGTCCATGAAGACCATTTGGAAGAGGAAAATCACCATTACCGCGACGTCGTAGGTCCCGCGGTGCATCAGGAAATATCCGGTGTTGCCGAACAGGCCCAGATCCTTGCCGAAGAGATGAATCGTGTACTCCGAGTTGAGCACCGGCGTGCCCCCGAGATTGGCGACCGCGCCGGCCCCGCCCATCTGAATCGCGAACCCCACAAGAAAGTACGCGAGCATGCCCACTCCGTACACCATGAAGTTCATCATCATCGTGTGGTTGGCATTCTTGGCGCGGCACAGCCCCGCCTCGACGACCGCGAAGCCGGCCTGCATGAACATGATCAGGAAGCCGCAAAGCAGTGTCCACGCGAAGTTCACGCCGATCCTGTTGGCACCGATCTGATTCAGGACATCGCCGACCGTGAGGCCGATTTTCGGATCGGCGATCGCGATGTCGTTCGACGTTCCGGTCAGCGAGCCGTCTGGATCCCCGTTTGCCCGATCCGTCGGCTTGACAGCGGCGTTCAGATCCGACGCGGTGATTGGCGCGGTGCTCGCGCCCGTCACCGGGGCCGGGGCGGCCGCCGGTTGAGCCTCGGGGGCAGCCGTCTGAGCCTGGGCCGTCCCGGCATGCGCCAGACACGCCATCACTAGAAACAGAAACACGATCTTCTTGGTCATGGTCTCCTCGTTGTCAGAAACGGGCGGTATGGCCGCGTTCGTTTCTCATCTCTTCCAGATCCAGGTTTTCTGATAGGCCGGCGTGAGCACGCCCATGATGCCGACGAGGCTGATCACGATCCCGGCGAGAACCATGCCCATTCGTCCACCCGTGCTGGCGGTGAGGCCAAGACTGGCAACGGCGACCACGAAGCCCAGAAACGTGACGGCGAGTCCAGCGAACGTCATATTGCTTCCTCCTCAAAACACGCTGTGGCGGGCGTGGGACTATCTTTGGTTTTCGAGCGGCTTGGCTTTGAGAAACAGGCTGATCGCCGCCCCCATTGTGACGACTGCCAGCAGCAGGAACATGATGTTTCCGCCGTAGAACAATGCTTTCCAGCACAGTGGGATCCGAAGCTTGGAATTCACGTGACTTGAAGTCGC
>JADMIO011319487.1_pt1 | contig 103466 bp, 70 predicted proteins | sample 8958161 | NCBI WGS metagenome assembly JADMIO01 (sample SAMN16585339, study PRJNA669376) | soil metagenome | isolation source: Crop rotation soil | place: USA: Cullars Rotation, Alabama | collected 2011
CCGCGACTTCAAGTCACGTGAATTCCAAGCTTCGGATCCCACTGTGCTGGAAAGACGCTTGGTATTGATGGTGTCCGACGGAGTCATCCGTCTGAAGCACTTGCCGCAGCCGATCCTGCACGCCAGCAGCGCCAAGCAGGAGGCGCTTCTGATTCCAGAGAGGGGAGTGTCGTTTGACGAGGAGATGTCGAGGATTGAAGTTGCGTATCTGCAAGCCGCCCTGCAGCGTACGGGGGGCCGCAAGGCTGCGGCGGCTGCCCTGCTGCGCATTCCTCCGCAAAAAATGAAATACCTTTGCAGGAAATATGGGTTGTCCGCGGCGCGAAAGGGTTAAAGTTTAACCCTTCATAGGTTAATTTTTAACCCTGTGCATAGCAATTAATCGTTCATTCCCGAGATCGGCACTCGTTTTAGGCGATTTTTGGGACAATAACCAACTCAGAGGTGCCTATTGAGTTTGGCTATCTGCTTGCAACTACCAAATGCAGATCGGAATAGTGGCCGGTCGAAACTTCGAAGTCAAAATCTCTGAGGAGACCTTAATAACATGGCTATCCAGAAAAAGTCCCTGATCACCAACCTGAGCGCTACCAAGAAAGCCGTTGTCGCCAGCAATTCCTCTGCCCCGACATCTTCTCCGGCGACCTTGAACCCGGGCAGAATGTTGCTTAAGAGTGCGGGTGCAAAAAACTTTAAATCTGTGGGTGCAAAAAACTTCAAGTCGGCGGGCGCCAAGAACTTCAAGAGCGCTGGGGCCAAGAACTTCAAGAGCACGGGCGCGAAGAACTTCCGCGCAATGCAGTAGCACTTCGAGGTAGTGTCGAGGTTGACGTAACGAGGGCTGCGGAGATATCCGCAGCCCATGGTTTTTACCAGACCCTCCGCCCGACGAAGTTAACTGCGTTTTCCACGAGCAGGCCGCCCAGGCTGCGGCGTGGCCCATATACTCTGGCCGTTCCAACCATCCCCGGCCGTAAAAAACCATTTAAGTTATCCACTTCCAGGTCAGCCACATAGAAGTTTGGTGGCCTTAGGCCTTCATATTTTGTCAGGTCAATGAGACCAGACTCGATTTGAGTTGCCATCGGAGCTACGGTAAGGGTTTGGGCTTTACGAATACCGAAGACACCGTCCACCTGCAAGCTCGCATTCAGTCCAGCACGGAGCTTATACATGTCTGGCTCAGAAAGATAAAGGCGGGCACGCAGCCTGGCGAGGTCAGCTACCTCTAGAACTTGGGTTCCCTCAGTCAGGTAGGACCCCAGCCGATCACTTGGCCGCCGTGTCAGGACGACCCCTGAGATCGGGCTCTTCAACTCAAGACTGGCGGAAGCCAGTTTGAGCTCGCCAGCCTGCCGGTCGAAGTGCTCCCGCTCCTGGAGGGGCGCGCCAATATCCTGATTGTTCATGGTCGCAGAGATGACTCGGGCAGACGCCTCTTGGTAAGATGCCTGGCTGCGTGCCAATTTGGACTCGATATCCAGACTTCGCAGGCGCACCAAGGGCTGCCCGGCCGTCACCCGCTGTCCCTCTGCGGCATAGACAGCCACGACCGTTCCCGGAACTAGCGTTCGAATCCCTGCATGGGACGTGGGCTCCAGCATAAATCTGCCTTCGGCGGTTTCGTGCCAAAGTGGCAAAAGCATGATTAGAAGCACGGATGCTACCGCTGCAAGCGTGCGCGGCAATGTAAACCAGGCACGTACTCGGTCTCGTTTGTCGAGATAAACGAATTTCATGAAGTTCACCAAGGTTCGGATTCTGGAACGGAAGATCAGACCCGCCGTGGCCACCTCCGGAACAAATGACCACTCCGGATTGAAATTGCGGAAGGCATTCCCCACGAAGCGGGCTAACACGTACAAAACCAGATAGCTGTAAATCCCCGAAAGAATGGCGTAAACGGCAAATCCCACCCGGCGCCGCTTGGGGATATACGGCACCTCAACCGGTAACCGCCAGATATACTTCTTCACCCAGGACGATACATAAATAGTGGACGACTCCTTCAGGTCGCCAATGCCCAGAACTTCACTGAGCATGTAGTACCCATCCAGCTTGATTAGTGGGTTCCAATTGATCAGGATCACGCCAAAGCCGGTAATCAGAATGACGGTATACGCGAAATCGTGCAGCACCGTTCCCGGGGCGGTGCCCCACCAGACGGGGGTAGCAAGGGCGCAAACCATAAGCTCCGACCAGACCCCGGCGACGCTGATCATTAACCGCTGCGTTCGATCGGCGGTGACCATTCCTTCCGTTGTATCGGTGTAAAAGGCAGGGCTAAGGTAAATGAGTGCAAAGCCCATCGAATGGACGCGTCCACCATAGTGCTTGCACGTCAAACCGTGCGCCAGTTCGTGAATACACCCGAGGACTGAACCCAGCAACCAGAATGCGGCAACATCTCCCCACGTCTTGTCAGCAAAATTGTAGAACTGAAAAGTGTCATGGCTGACTTCACTCCAGTGAGTCACGAAGATGATGCACATGAAGAGGAACGCAGCCAAGGTAAGCAAGGTGAACCACCAGGTGTAGATAAAGCCCACTGTGTTATGGAGCCAATCCAGAAACCGGTCGGGATTCATTGCCGGAAACATAATCAGCGAGAGGTCACCGCTTTTCTTCTTGGCACTTAACGCCTTCCTGCGTTCCGCCGCCGTTTTCTGCATCATGGTGACGTTCTTTTCGAGAGGGGTCTTGTACCAGAAATCCATGGCATCAAGGCCTTCTGCCACCTCCCGAACGTCGTCCGGGCTGATCTGCGTTCCTGATTCCTTGAAGTAAAGTTCAGCCACGTCTTCGTAAGAACGTTGGCCATCGAAGAGCCTGGCGAACATCCAGTTTTGTGGGGTAAGCGTGAAGATGGCATCCACGCCTGGAACATAAGCCTTCACCACAAGAGCACCCTCATGTATGTGCTCCTTGGCGACGATGTCGGGATGCAGACGCGGGAAGCGCTGGCTGACGATCTTTGCCGGCATCTCCGGCAACACCTGGTTCAGCGCTTCGGTGATGTTCATTGCGGGTTGGGAACGAGGACGTTTGTGGACATTCCCGGGCGCAATTCACCCCGGTTCCCCACCAGTTCTGCCAGCACTTCAATCGTTGCGCTCGAGGGATCAACTACTGGACTGACCTCTGTCACTCGAACTGTGTGCTTCTCGTCGGGAAGATTGGAACTGGTAAGGGAAAACTGCGACCCCTTCTTCACCCGCCCCATGAAGTGTTCCGGTAAGGTAAATCGCACCAGTAGTGGGGCTTCGGCGGTGACCCAAAACGTTCGTTCACCGTGATTGACTTCCTGCCCGGCACGAATATAGCGCCTGGCAACGATGCCTTCGAAAGGCGCCATAATGCGGGTCTTCTCCAGTTCGAGCTCCAGCGAACGCTCCGCATGTTGAGAATTGACCAGTAATTCCTGGGCGCGCTGGACATCGTACTTGTCCGACTCCAGTTTGTAGCGGTCGTGATCGAGCTGTTCTTTGGAAATGATCTGTGCATCCCACAGTTTCTGAGCGCGCTCATAATCACTCTGCAAAACCTTGGCCTCAGCCTGCCAGTTTTTCAAATCAGCGTCCAGGCTGCGGGTCTTGGCACGGGCAGCTTCCAGGTCGGCGGCAAGCTGGCGGTCATCCAGCTGCGCCAGGATTTGCCCTTGCTTCACTCGGGTCCCGGGCTCGACCAGGATTTTGGAAACCAGCCCATCGCGTTGTGCTTCCACGTCCACTTGGTGTTCTACAACCAGCGGGCCGGATGCGACAAAAACTGCTTCGGAGGGGGTCGTCGCGCTCTTCGAAGCAGCCGCCAGCGGCGCAGCCGCGACAACCTCCTGCGAAGCGTTCTCACCGCAGCCCATAAGACCGAGCGAAGCACATGCCAGCAGCCAAGCACTAACCCGATGCCGCGTCATCTTCTTCCTCCCGCTCTCTACCATCCGAACCACGACCATAGCTTCGCGTAAACCCACAACAAAGGGGCGCGCAGCAAGACATAGCCCGCGGGACGCCACCCAACGCGGACCTTACCCCGCCCCTCCATTCCGGTACGAATCACATTGTCACTATTAATGAGTGCAACTCGGGCAAAGAAGACATGGCGATCACCCTGCGTCTCGCCCTTGGGGCTTACTACGGAGACCGCGCCACGAAAAATCCGGGTGGGAAAACCATTGAGCTTGATGGCTGCCGGCTCATCTGCCCGCAACAGCGTGGCGTCAGTGTCGTCAATCGCCACGTCTGCCACGGCGCGCGAGGCGTCTACTATTTCGGCGAAACTATCGCCAAACTGCAGGCGGCGTCCCACGAAATTCTCCACATGCGGCGTAGCTACGATGCCATCGATAGGCGAGCGCAACTGCGTGCTTTCCAGCAACTGATTCGAGCGGGCGACTTCCGCTTTCCAATAGTCTGCCTGCACTCGTTGAATGCCCGCCTCCGTCCCATCGTTTGCCGAAAGCGCTCGGTTCATTAACAAGAGCGCCGTCCGATACTTTGCCTCGGCTGCCGCGACGGCGGCCCGATAATCCCAGGGTTCCATCTCAGCCAAGAGCTGACCTTGGCTAACGCGCTGTCCCTCGTGCACAAGCACCCGCTGTATTACTCCCTCGACCTGAGGTTGCACCTGGGCCCGATTCAGCGGCGCAACCACAGCATCGCCTTCGACTCGCATGGGAAGCGGCACCGCAATCAAGAACAGCACCACCAGCGCGGCCACGGAAAGGCTGAAGGTCCGCCGCCGCTTCTCCATGGCCATAAATCTCCGCTTCTTTTCGAGCACCGGCTCGAGAATGGAGATAAACGGTACTTCTTTGTAGATCTGGGCGTTACGCAAGGCGACCGTCGCCTGTCCAGCCAGCACTTTAAGGATTTCCAATTGCGCCGGTGTCAGGAAGTCCGGATCGCTGCTTTCGACCGACAGGATCCCAACCCGGCCGGTGTCATCCGACAAAGGAAAGGAATAAAACGCACGCATGCCGGTTTCGGCAAAATACTTGTGAAACTTGGCCTTGGTCTCCTCGCGCTCGGCGTCAATCTCCTCCCCATGTTGCCGAACTTGAATTTCTTCCTGCGAAAGTGCCGCCCATTGCAACACATCGTGCAAAGGCGCGATCTCCGGGGAATCGGCATTCACCTGCGCAAGGCCCGTAATCGCGCTGAGCTTGAACTTTCCCCGCTGATCCAGAGCAATCGCCGCCCGCTCGTAAGGAATCACCGCCTGCGGAGCGTTGACGATAGTCTGCAGCATTCGCTCCAGGTTCAGCGTAGACGTAATTTCATGGCTAACGGTGACCAGGGTCTCCAGGATCTCGACTTTGCGTTCGGCCTGCAAAAGACTGGCGTTATGCAAGGCTCCCGCCGCCGTTTCGCAAATCGCAGTGAGGAGCGAGAGGTCGTCTTCGTCAAACGGCATCCCATCCATGCGGTTCACCGCCTCGACCACCCCAACCAGGTTTTCGCGGTCAATGACCGGCGCGCACATCAGCGAGAAAGCCGCTCCATTATCCACACCGGAATTTCGCTTTAGTAACCGGGGATCGTCAGCCGAATCAATCAGGATGGAATCGCCGCTGTCCGATACCTCAGCAGCAATGCCTTCGGCACTGGCCTGGACAGTACCGATCGAAACTGCCGGGTCGAATCCCGACGAAGTGCTCAGAACAAGGTTCTGGTCTCCTCCCACCATCCAGAGATTTACCGCTTGCACGTTGAGGATCTCGGCAAACTTGGAGGCCACAATGGGCAGCAGCTCATTCATCTCCAGCGTCGAGTTCAATACTTTTTCGATGTCGTAAAGCTGAGCCAAACGCGAGATCGATCGCAGACTTTCGTTGCGTTCACTCTCATAGCCGAGTCCAGCCGCAATCGCGATCGCCGCGGTGTCTGCCATGTCCACGACAGGGTTAAGCATCTCTTCATCGAAGGGAATTTCGAAGGAAATCACTTCAATGGCGCCGACGAGCGTGTCGTCAGCCACGAGCGGAACGTAAGCCAGAGAGAGCACCGTCCTGCGGATATCGAGGTGAGCATAATCCTCGCGAGTCAGAGCTGTGGGTTCACAGGAAAACGGCTCTTTGCTCTTGGCCACCTCGCCCAAAGTGCCGTCGTAGTAGTCGACTTTGTTGTGTGAGACCTTGACATCGCCCAGGATCGATTTCGGCGTCCAGGACGGATTTGCCTGATCTTCGACGACGTAAACGACCACCGCCGAACCTGGAACCAGTTCCGCCACCTTGGCCGAGATTATCCGGGCGCGAGGAGCGACCTCGCGTTCGCCAAGAAGTCTGGCAGCAAATTCACCCAGGAGAAGCGAAGAATCCGGAATCTGCGTGGCCATGCAAGTAGTTCCGTGGAGGTTCTATATTCGGCGGAACAAGGGAAAGGAGGCGCTGCGCTTGCAATTTCCAGTGCGTTCCCTTAACGTGACGGGCAATGTAACAAAGGGGTCAGGCGGTGTCAATGTTATTACTACACGCAATGCAGGCTATTAACGGCTGTTATACGCAGATTTGAGGTGCGAAAGGGACCGATTTGGACATCAGTGTAAGAAAACAGGCCAGTTCTCAGGTGATCAAGCTTCGCGGGAATCTTAAGTTGGGGGTGGCCGCCGACAGCTTCAAACAACTTCTCGATGAACTGGCGGGGAACAATGAAACGCAGATTGTTCTGAATGTTGAAGAAGTCCCGATCATGGATTCCAGTGGTATCGGTGTCTTGGTCCGCGGACTTACGGCCATGAAGCAGCGCGGCGGGTCCATCAAACTGGTGAAACCCTCGAAAATGGTGCTACAGACTCTGAAGCTTGTTGCGGTCATGAACTTATTCGAAATCTTCGACGAAGACGAAGCGGCGGTAGCCTCCTACCAATAAACGCCTTGGTGGTTTGGGTTAAAGATGGCTAAACCCGTGGCCTGTAAGCTTTTCCACTCCAAAGTAACCTGCGTTCGCCCTAAAGTTCCGTTAGTCTAGCGCCGATAGCTTACAGGCATCGCACCGCAGTCCGCGGCATCCGTTTGCTTTGCGACCGATACGTTTGGGCACTTACATAGACGGAGAACGATTGTGATTTCCCTGAAGAAGTACCTGGACATGGAGAATACCCCGCCGGCTCCGGCCGAGGTGCAGGAGCCGTCCAGTGAATTACTTCTGGCCACGCTGAAGTCCTATCGGGCCGCACTGCAAGCCATGGGTAAGAGCGGAGCTCAGGCGTGTCCCGGTGTAGGCTCTGACCTACAGCAGGCGCTGGCCAAGCTTGAGCCAGGGCTCTCAGGAAATCCGACACCAGCCATTGTCTTACAAACGGAAGCGATGGTAGAGGAGTTATTGCAACAGTGGGGTGGGCGTTCAGAAGACTATTTCAAAGCTAAAGCCAAAGAGGTCAAAGAGTTACTTATCGTTCTGGCCCACACAGCACAGTCGGTTGGCGACCGCGACCAGCGCTATACCAACCAGTTCAGCGAATTCACCACCCGACTTCGAACAATCGCCAACCTGGAAGACCTCACCCAGATCCGTACCTCGCTGTTCCAAGGCGCGAGTGAGCTCAAGAACTATGTGGACCGCATGGCGGAGGATAGCAAGAACTCCGTAGCACAACTAAGGGCGGAGGTTTCCACCTATGAAACCAGACTGCGTGCCGTCGAAGAACTTGCTTTGCGGGACGCCCTTACCGGACTTGCTAACCGTCGTAACATCGAAGAGAGACTCGAGTGGCGTATCGTTCACCAGCAGTTATTTTGCGTAGTCAGCCTTGACCTTAACGGTCTAAAACAGGTGAACGACACCCACGGGCACCTTGCCGGAGACAACCTGCTCAAGCAATTCGCGCAGGAACTCCGATCGAACGTCGGCTCGTCCGGAATGGCGGGACGGTGGGGTGGAGATGAATTTATCGTGATCCTCGACTGTGACTCCGCCAAGGCGAACGCCATGGTTGAACGTATGCGGAAGTGGGTCTTCGGAGGCTACACGCTGCAAATCGGTCAGGGCAAGCCGGAGGTGAAAGTACAGGTGGATGCCTCCGTCGGTGTGGCACAGTGGTCCCCCGGGGAGACCATGCAACAGGTAATCGAACACGCAGACGTCGCGATGTACCGGGAAAAACAAAGCACCAAGAAAAGGATGGCTGCGGCGGCCCGCTAATCGAAAGAAACTACTTCACAATTTCGCGTTACTCAGAGGTAACTTCACTTCAACCCTGGTTCCTTCCGGTCGAGACGTAATCTGTAATGTGCCATCAAACTGGCGTACTCGCTCTTCCATTCCTCGCACGCCTACACCCGCCCTTGCCGCTTTCATTTCCCGCAGCCTTTCCGCGGAAATTCCCTTACCCTGATCACTGATTTCGAATTGCACGGCGTCCTCGGAACGAGCCAAATGGATTCGGGCCGAAGGGCTTCCGGAGTGGCGATGAATGTTTGTCAGACACTCCTGTACCACTCGAAAGACAAGCAGTTCTAAATCCCGGGGAAGTCTTCCAAAGTCTTCTGGCAATTCCAGGTCAATGTCGATTTTGCTCCGCTTGGAAAATCCTTCCACATACCAGCGCAGGGCCGATTCAAGCCCCACTTCATCCAAAAGAGGCGGATGCAAGAGATAGGAGAGGGTCCGGATCTCTTTGGAAAGATCGTCGGAAAGCTGCTGGCTCTCAGCCGCCAGCTTGACGATATTTGGACTTTTCCCCTGGGCAGCATCCTGCAGCAGAGCCAAATTTATCCCGAGGGCCACCAATGTCTGCCCGGCGTGGTCATGCAGTTCACGAGCCATGCGTCGCCGCTCGTCATCTTGTGTCCGTAAGAGGCGTCCGGTTAGTTCACGCAAGATGGTTTCGGCGCGCTTCCGGTCTGAAATTTCCGCCTCCAGCGCGGCAGTGCGCTCTGCAACCTTTTTTTCAAGTTCGTCGTTCGCGTTTCGCAGTGCCTCTTCCGCCGTTTTCAACGGGGTAAGGTCGGTCACGAAGGCTGCGACCTCGGGATTGCCGCCAGCCATCTCTAGTGTAGAAGCGCCAATGAGAATGGGGATTCGCCGCCCATCCTTGGCGAGATATACCTTTTCATACACCTCGCAACGTCCTGAAGTCCGCAGCTGTTGGATCGCGCGGGCATCGGCTTCGGCGTATTCCGGCGAAGTAAGGCTATCCCAGCGTAGCGTACCGGAACTAACGTCCTCTTCCGAATAGCCCAGGACATTCAATAACGCGGGGTTCATGTAGCGCAGTCTGCCGCGAAGATCACCGATCACCATCCCGAAAGGATCGGCCTCAGCCAAACTCCTGAATCGCTTGGCAGCCTGGGCGATCTCCAGTTGGTGCACTTCGTCCTGGAGCAAGCCTGCGATGCGAGATCCCACGAGTTGGAAGAATGTCTGGTAGCGGTCGTCAAATGGCAGGCGCGGACTGATCCCGAAAACCATGGCAGACTGCAGCACCGTCCCTGCCATGCGCAGCGGCAAAACGTAAGCCCGTGTTAACGGCTCCGGCCACGGCCGGCAAACAATTTCTCCAAATCGTTGCCGCAGATCTTCTATCAATGACGGCACCTGCTCCTCGATCACCTGCTTTAATGGCCAATCTTCAGGACGAGTGGCGGGGCCGGCCCCCGAGGTGCTGCCCACCTGCACTACTTCGCCCTGCATAAAAAAATAGAGGGTGGCGAAAGGGATATCTTCCGGATCTTCATCCAGCCGGCTCACGACCGTCCGCGCAAAGGGTAGTAAGGGCTGAGATTCTTGAAATCCATCATGTCTTGAAGAATCCGCCGAGAGGTTCAGAAGCGCTCGCAGGCGGCGCTCGCTTACCACCTGTTCCGTCGTCTCGCTGCAAACTACCAATGTCCCTTGAACGGCACCGTCCTTGTCTCGGACTGGGCTGTAACCGTAGGTCCAGTACACCTCTTCCAGTTTTCCATTGCGGTTGATGGGAACCAACTGGTTGGTATTCCATGAAGATTTGCCGAATCCCATTACTGCGTCAATCTGCGGCCCGATAATCGGCCATATCTCCGGCCAGCACGCCGGGCCACGCTGGCCCACGGCAGAGGGATGTTTGTCGGCGCGGATACTCGGGCGATAGCCATCGTTGTAGAACTGAATGAGTTCCGGGCCCCACCACAGGAACATAGGGTGCCGCGACGCCAGTAACAGATTGACCGTCGTAATTAGTGTGTCCGACCAGGTTTCTTCCGGCCCTAAGGGAGTTCCGCTCCAATCAAATCCGCGGATAAGATCTGCCATCTCCCCTTCGCCAATAATCCGCGAAGCCGCGGGAATGCCGTCAACTGAATTGATCTGGTTGGCGTTGGAACCACGGGATGACGATGGCATGGCTAAACGGCCGCAGAGCGACTCAAACCAAGCATGCGAAATGGACTTGGTCACGCCCGAGTGATAGCTGCACCGGTCTTTAATGCGTCTGCCCGGACTGGTGTCCTATGAGGATATCATTGCTCCGGCCGGGGCCGGTCCGCCGGTAATTGCAGCTTTCCAGGGCCGGGTTTGACAAATGCCGTAGAATTTTCGAGTGGCAACAGTTCCAGATCGCGCCCAGTGCGGTATCGTCCTGGTTCAGAACTTGCAGGACACAACGGGGTACGTCTGCGGGCGCGATGCAAGTGAGGAGTGCTCCGATTGTGGTGCGGCCCTATGCGATTTGCATGCTGACTGTTGCGATGCCTGTCACCGAGTCTTCTGCGATGGGTGCCTTTACTTCCACATGAAAGAACCTCATGCCAAAGCGGTCGAACGCGCTTCTTCCGAAAATCGCGAAAAACGTTCCGCCTAGCCTGCTCTAGTAAACAACGACATTTTTCTTGCGTACGCTATGATACAAACTCCACGCTTGATGTGTGTTACGCTCCTGTCACCAACCCAAACTACAGTCAAGCTAGCTCTTACGACATACCCACTTCGGTCTGTGCGGTGGGATGGGACTAGGAAGATTGTCGGTCACCGCCTGGTGTGGAGGGAATACCCGTGAATAAAGGAAAAGCCGCAACCGCGACGGTAACATTGCCCGGCGTAGTGGAGAAAATCGTCAAGAGTCCACACCCCAGCCGGCCTGACAAGGCGCAGATCTCGGTTGAGGGCGCCGATGAACTCTATCGTGAGATCAGGATCGACAATACTTTGCAGGATGTGACCGGCGAAAGCGTAGAGCTTAAACCCGGTGCCGAAGTAGATGTCACCATCGAGGCACCGATCAGCGCGACTAAAAAATAAACGCCCCCCCAACAGGTTTTGTGCTTGCATCGGGATGAAACATCGTCCACCCCGCCTGGCACGGAAAACTTCATCAGCCAGGGTCTTATCGCCCTCAGGGCGTACCGGGCCCGCCTTGGATGCGAACCGTAAAGATCTGAAACGGTTTGATCACAAACCCAGCCTTGTGTGAGGTGAAGTCAATTCGCTCCCGGTTTTCCTCAACGGCATTACATTCCCATGCCGACGCAATTTCCAGGGAAGGAATTTCGATATTAACCGTAGTGGACTGCCCTGCGGTCTCCAATAGACGCAAGATGTAGCCTTTCCCATCCTCCGCCAGCTTCCAGGTCACCAGGTTTACGTTGGGCTGATCGATGCTGACAAACGAGCCTTCCCTTCCGGAAAGCTTCCGGCGTAAGAACAACGCCTTGTCGTTGGGCCGGATCTCATCAAGTTCGACCGGTGTCATGGCGGCCCATCCGAGATGAGCATTTTGGACCAGTGAAAATTTATTCGCGGAGGTCAGGAGGTAACGGAACATGAAAGACCCTCCCTGTCCCGCCGGATATCCCTCCGGTGTGTAGTTGCTCATGATGTAGGAGAAAACCGTTCCCGGGCGATTACCAAACTCCTTCGGCCAGGTGCCGCGGGCGATATCGCCGAAAGTCATCATAGGAGCGTCAACCGGAACCAGAGTCGCCGTCACGCCATCTTCTTCGGCGCTGACCCAGTGCTGCACGTTGAACCACTCCAGGCCCGCCCCTGGCAATAAGTCGCGGCGGACGTCGACAAATCCATTTTGGGTTTCGTAACGGACTTGCGGGTTCTCCATGGCGAAGGGGAAGGCGAAATACGCTGCTTCCTTGGTGTAGACCTGGGTTTTCTCGAGGCGATTGATGAATTCGATTTTTTTCTCTTTGTCGAATACGCGTATCTCGGTTTGGATCTTGGGCGCGTTGAGCGTCGAGGATTCCAGGACTGCAATCGTTCCGAAGGGCGTCTTGGTCACGGAAACAATGCGGCCATTGGCGCTGGGATGCGGTGTCAACTCCGGCACGGGCGATGCTGTGCCGTACTGGACCAGGCGGTTCGGTAGCTGGTCGGCGCCGGTGACGTAAAGATATTGGTTAAACCGGAATGTATTGCGGGTGTCGACGAGCTCTTTATTCAGTTCTTTGTCAAAGATACTGCGCACCGCGCCAGTCGCGGCGTCGAGCTCGACGCGATAATAAGGGCTCTCGAGCACAGCTTCTGTTGCCGAGGGAGTTGCGGATTCGCGTTTGGGGGCGGGACGCAGGGCGAAACATTTGTAGCCCACCGCCGGAATGTCCTCCGCCAGGAAGCGGACGTGATCGTAGGTGCGGCCGCTCGAAAGAATTTCGTATGGGACGAATTGTTCGGTTACCAGGTCGAACGGTGCAAGGCCCTTATCGATATCGGTTTCGACCACCTCGCCGCGTTTCCAGTTCAGAGAGTTGAAAACCACGAGAGTTCCTGAGGGCTGGTCGATGGAGTCGGCGATTGCCGCCAACGATCGACCCAACGAGAAGTCGATCTGGCGCTTGGCGTCATCTCCCCGGAACGTCTTCAATGCCCCCTGGCGTCTGGTTTGCTCACTTTCAGGGTCGGTAACGCTCTGAAATGCCTGCCAAGTGTGCTCATCCACCAACAGTAGATCCTTCCAGGCCTGATCGAGGCTCTCCTGATCGGGGCGGACGACGGGGTTCACGAATGTGCTGATGGTGGAGAATTTCTCCGCAGACAAGATCCGCTGCTGTCCTTCACGCGCAACAGCTGTCAGGTGCGCGTTGGCCACCATGCCGTCCTCCCAGAAAGGACCGCCGTCGCCACGGATTACGGGGATCGAATCCCCCATCTGGTTCGCGATTCGGGTAAGAGCCTCCGCGAAGCCCGTGTACTCGATGCGCGGGTAGGCGTACGTCTCGTTCCACTCACCCGCCAGCTTTGACTGTTCGGGAAATAGATCTGTGTTCTCGACCTGCGTGCCGAACATGAGAACGGTATCGGGCTTGTATTCGGGCCGATCGTAAGCTTGTAAGAAACGTGGTAACGAGTCACGTCCGGTAGCGACTTTCGGTGGCAGGCTGAACATGCTGCCCATCTGGTGATAGTGCCGGGAATACCAGGTCAAAACACGCCCGCCATCGGGACCTTCCCACCACTGCGGCGAGGTTTGATGAAAATGGTTGTAAAGCAAAAAAGGCGCCCGATAGGAGTCGCTGGCAGCGACGAAATTGCGCAGCCCGGCGGCAGCCATCACCGATGCATACGACCAGGAATAATTGGGGACGTCATTAATTAGAGAAAAATCAAAAGGCGTTCCGTTGGCGCGGGCAAGATTGGCCGAGTAGTAAAGCGAACGAATCAAACCTTCCACACCGGAGAAGCCGGTAAAGTTGCTGGCGAAAACGGCTGGAACTGAAATCTTACGGTCTTTCACGGCCCGCAAGAACCGGGCCTTCTGCTCTTCGCTGCGGCCTTTCATGAACTGCTGAACAATCCAGGAGCCGTCCAGGTTGAAGTGGAATGCAGGGTTTTCCTTCACCATGGCAATGGCTTCATCGACGGTGCGGCTTTGCAGCTCGGCAACTTTTGGCACGTAGTCGGAGTAGCCGACGTCCAGATGAAGGTTCGGTGCGAGCAAAATCGTCCACTTGCGCGCTTGTTTCGCATGAAAGGGAAAGCGCTCGGTGTGCCCGCCGGAATTGATTTCTATCTCGCCGTTCTCTTCCCATTGATTTTCTGGAACGGCAAATTGCAGTTTGTGTTCTCCGAAATCGCGGTCAAGCTGATAGGAAAGTGGAAACTTGCGAGCACCGAACCGAAGCGTCACGCGCGCATCCCTCGGCAGCCTGGGTGCGTTCATGTAGACATCTACCAGTTCGCTAAACTGATCCCCGGCGCGCTGGTAATAGATGGTCGGCAGGACGGAGACCGACATTCGGGAAGCGGCCGCCTCCGTATGCCGGAGAGCCAGCGCATCGTAAATGATTCCGGAAGTCCCCGGCCACGCGAAGCCCGAGGGCTGCGAATCATCGCGAGGGCCGGGCTCGTCGAGGGCAGTCAGGACTAGTGTGTTCGGACCTTTTTTTAGGTAGCGATCCGGCAGCTCGGCCTGAATGGCTGCCGTCGAATAGAACGGCAGATAAAAGACCGATTCGTCGCCCGCGCTGTACGCAAGCTTTGGATGCTGATAGAACCAGGCGGTGTGCCCATTCAGCGAGACTTCGAGCCAGGGAAGGCGTGGGCTATAAGCCAGCAACGCAACATCTAGGCGATAGCCGCCCCTGGGCGCATTCTTGAGATCGAAACGGATAGTGAAGGGATGACGTCTATATCCGGCTTTGCCGTTGGACGTGGCAGGCTGGAAAGGCAACCAGGTTTTTGCCGGGTCGCTCTGGCCCACGGTGAAGGTTGGATCACTGGCCGGATCGGAATAGACAGGCGGATGCAGCTTGCCTTCTGTGAACTCGCCGGAGGATTCGTTGAATTCTCCGATTTGCCAGAGCGTTTCTGTTGCCGTCTTATCGGAGGAAGAAGGTTCCCTCACTTGAGAAGAAGCCTGGGCCCTACCCTGCTGAACACACGTTGCAATGAATAGCGCGCACGAGAGCGCTAAAATCCGACGAAAGCTGGGCATCGGGAACCCCGGTCACAGAATGAATGATAGGTCTTACCAATTAGCGCTGGATGACCCTAACAGCCACTGCGAAACCATGTCAAGGAGCCCATTTTCGCAAATATTTACCTACCCAAACCAAGGTTGACTAGCCCGACCTACGATCCAGTTCGTGATAACATCGCAGGTCTTACCAATCGAACCTCGCGCCGTTTTTGGTGTTGTAAAGCGAACGTGGCGAGCCGACAGAGAATCCGCCCATGCTCCTGAATGGAAATCCAATTTTTCACCTGCTGCTGGTTCTTCTGGCCGCCCTACCCTCACTCTGCGCCGGCCAAGAATTGCAAACCGTAGTGACATTGAAGGCTGACAGCCACGATACCGGCAAGCCTCTGGCCCATTTCTGGAGCACCACAGTTGGTGCCGGGCGGGCCAATGAAGCGTTACGCGCAAGCTGGCAAGAACAACTTCGCTTGGCACAGTCGGAAGCCGGGTTCCGCTACGTTCGCTTCCATGGACTCTTCCACGACGACATGTTCGTCTACCAGGAGTTGGACGGGAATCCGGTCTATAACTTCCAGTACATCGACGACGTTTTTGACCGCATGCTGGAAGCCGGCGTGCGGCCTTTCGTCGAGCTGAGCTTTTCTCCGGCGGACCTTGCCAGCACGAAGAACACTGCCATGTGGTGGAAGGCAAATGCCTCACCACCTAAGGATTACCAAAAGTGGGCGGCACTGGTAAGCGCTTTCGCCAAACATTGCATCGAGCGCTATGGTGCTGATGAAGTCAGGAACTGGTACTTCGAAGTCTGGAATGAGCCTAACCTGAAGGCATTCTTTGACGGCACGAGAACGCAGTATTTCGAACTGTATAAAGTGACGGCGCTGGCACTTAAAAAGGCGGATGAGAAACTTCGTGTTGGCGGCCCGACGACCAGCAACTTCGCTCCCGACGGCCGCTTCGATGGAGAAAGAGAAAACGGCGCTGTAGCCATCGAACTTAAAGGTAATGTCGATATCGACTCCGTGCCCTGGCACCCGGTATGGGTGGAAAAATTTCTCGACTACTGCCACCGCAACCAACTGCCGGTGGATTTCGTCTCCACGCATCCCTATCCGACGGACTTCGTCGTCGATAGCAAGAATGTCGGAACAAATTTCACCCGGTCGGTGAACTCGACACGCGACGATCTTCGTACCATCCGAAATGTACTGGACCGTAGCCCGTATCCCAAAGCCGAAATTCACCTGACGGAATGGAATTCCAGCCCGTGGCTGAACGACTACACCCACGATTCGCTGGCGGCGGCCACCTTTATCGTGAAAGCGAACCTGGATGCCATCGGCCTGGTCGATTCCCTCTCTTATTGGACGTTCACCGACGTGTTCGAAGAGGGTGGTGCCGATCCAACCATGTTTCACGGCGGGTTCGGCATGATTACCTACCAGGGTATTCCGAAACCGTCGCTGCACGCTTATCGCTTTTTGAATAGCCTGGGCGACGAGCTGCTTACGACTTCATCGCTCGGCGTCGTGACCCGTGAGCAGAAGAGCGGTCGGCTTTCCGCCCTGCTGTATAACTATCCAGCGGAAATGCACACGGCTGTGCCTACCACGCGTTCGATAGAAGAAGCGAATCGCATGATGGCAATTGGAGAAAGTCGGCCGGTCGAGGTCACGCTAACCGGACTGTTCGCCAATGCCCCGGTACTGGTTGAAATTCTCGACCAGGATCATGGAAACGCGGTCGCCGCCTGGGACAAAATGGGCCGACCCGAACCACCGACGCGGGAGCAGGCGGAGATCCTAAAGCGGGCAGCGCAGGACACCCAGAAGGATCTCTTGCACGCGAATGCAGCCGGCAAGATCGTGGTCCGCCGTGACTTGTCGCCTTGGGGCATCATGCTGGTCCGCCAGATGTGAATCGAGACCGGAGGAAACAAATGGACATCGCAGGACGTCACACAACCCGCCGTGAGTTTGTTTCCCGCTCCGCGGCCTTGGCTGCCGCGCTTCAGCTCGGTGGCAATTCCGCCGCTCAGGGTGCACCAAATGGTTCGGACGGACCGGGGGATGCGTTTTCCTCCCATCAAGACCGCCGGCGCGAGGCGCTGTGGGGCCTGTTGGGCGATCTGCCGTGGCAACATAACTCCGCTCCTCCAAGAATTGTGCGCATCGAAGAACACGACACCTACACGCTGCACCGCCTCGTGCTGGACTTGAACGGAATCGAGCCGGTGCCGGCGCTCCTGCTAATCCCTAAACGGATTAAAAAACCTGCACCGGGACTTCTCTACATTCACTGGCACGGCGGTATGTACGACCTGGGCAAAGAACAGCTGCTCCGCGGTGTGGATGTTCAACCTGCCTACGCGCCCGTCCTTGCCGACATGGGTGTTGTCACGCTGGCGATCGATAGTTGGTGCTTCGGCGAGCGCAAACATGACGAAAACGGGCATCGAGGGGAGGAGGATGCATTCAAGCAGATGTTGTGGCGAGGTCAGGTGCTGTTTGGCATGATGATGTTCGACGAGTTTCAGGCTCTCTCCTATCTGGCAAGCCGGCCGGAGGTGGATTCGAAGAGACTGGGCGCCTTCGGCATGTCGATGGGGTCGACTAAGGCTTGGTGGCTGGCAGCTCTGGATCCTAGGGTTCGGTTGACCGTCGACGTTTGTTGCATGACAGACTACGAATCCCTCATCGCTGCAAAGGGCCTGAGCGGCCACGGTATCTACTATTATGTGCCTTGGTTGTTGAAGCAGTTCGATACCGCTGGCATCAATGAGTTGATCGTGCCGCGTCCACATGTCAGTGTGAACGGAAGAAAGGACGCGCTCACTCCGCCGGAAGGGGTCGAAAAAGTCCGCGAAAAGCTGTTGACCCTCTACCGTCAACATGGCCAGGAAAAAGATTGCCGCATCGAATTATACGATTGCGCTCACCAGGAACTCCCGGAGATGCGAAGCCTGATCATCGACTGGATGAAACGGTATCTGGTGGCGGGTTGAGGACCGATATGCGACATGCGGTTTGTATTAGGGCGCGCCTTTGATGCGCTTGATGGCTAATGCCTTTTCCACCTATTGAACGAAAGCGAACGAGATGGAATACAGAACCCTCAAGCACACTGATCTGAAGGTTTCTCGCCTTTGTTTCGGCACCATGACCTTCGGCAACCCAGCCGACCGACCCACGGCAACGCAAATGATCCACCGCTGTATCGGCGAAGGGATCAACTTTATTGACACCGCTAACGTATATCAGGCGGGTCTGGCGGAAAACATGCTCGGCGAAGCGATTCGCGGTAAACGCGACAAGTTGATTCTCGCCACCAAGGTTCGCGGGAAGATGGGAGACGGGCCGGAGGAAAGCGGCCTATCGAAAAAAGCCCTCTTCAAGGCAATCGACGACAGTCTGAAGCGGCTTAAGACCGATTACGTGGACCTTTACTATCTGCATCAGCCCGACTATGCGATTCCTGTCGAAGAAACTCTGAGCGCAATGGAGGAACTAGTCCGTCAAGGCAAAGTTCGCTATCCCGCAACATCGAACTACGCTGGCTGGCAGGTCTGCGAACTGCTATGGATGGCTGAGAAGCACAGATATACGCCCGCCTATGTCTCCCAACCCATGTATAACCTGCTGGCCCGCGGAATTGAACAGGAATATCTGGCCATGGCCAAACAATACGGCGTTTCCATCATTGCCTACAATCCGCTCGCCGGCGGCATGCTGACTGGCAAGCACAGCCAAGCGGCCATCCCGCCGGGAACTCGATTCGACAAAAATCCTATGTATCAGGAGCGCTACTGGCACCCCGAAAACTTCGAGGCAGTCGAGAGGCTGAAGAAAGCTGCCGACCAGATAGGGCGTTCTTTGGTCAGTGTCGCGCTGAATTGGCTGCTCTGTCATACATCCGTCGATTGCATCATTCTCGGGGCATCGCGGGTGGAGCAACTCGAGCAAAACCTGGCAGCCTGCAAGGAAGGCACACTGCCAGCGGAAATGTTGCGCGTCTGCGACGAGGTCTGGGCAGATTTGCGTAATCCTGTGCCCGTCTACAATCGGTAGTCACCAAATGTAACAATAGGACGAATCAATCATGTCCGACAAAATCAGCTCATCTTCTTCCCAACGACACTCTGATTTCATCAAAGGGATCGAACACATCGCCATCGCCACCACAGATCCGCACCAGCTGGCGCAATGGTACATTCTGCACCTGAATTTCGCTCCTCTCCTGGATACGGGGAACACGGTGTACATCAAGGCCGGCAATTCCGTCGTGCTCGAATTTGTTAAAGCCGAGACCATGCCTTTAAAACCCGGAATCCGTGACGCAGGTATTCGCCACATTGCCTTTTCAGTTGACGATCTCGCAACTGCCAGAGATCACCTAAAAGCGGCAGGGGTCGATTTTGAAGGAGAGCCCATCGAACTTCCCGGGCTGCGTCTCCAATTTTTCCGGGATCCGGATTTCAACTATCTGCACCTGGTGGAACGCACGGGAAAGTTGGCGGTCTGAAGGTGAAGTGGAGTGGGTCAGGGTGGATAATGATTTTCGCCGATTTTGATTTGCAACTAAGCGGGGTCAGGCACGCCTACTTGCCGATATAAAATGGCAATGCTGTTATAAGCGACTGCCCTGAAAGGGCAGCCAGCGGAGGGAAGAGCAAGTGTTAAAGCTTGTCGTCCTTGATGGGTATGCACTAAATCCTGGAGATCTTTCCTGGGATGGATTCCGTCAGCTTGCAGATGTGACGGTATTCGAACGAACCAATGCTACGCAGGTTGTGGACCGCGCTGTCGATGCCGACCTTATTCTTACCAATAAAACACCTTTGAGCGGTTCAGTGTTAGCGAATCTTCCCCGCCTGAAATACATTGGGGTTTTGGCCACCGGTTACAACATTATTGATGTAAAAACTGCTACAGCGCGTGGCATTACGGTGACGAACGTCCCAACCTACGGGTCGTACTCCGTGGCCCAGCTCGCCTTCGCACTAATTCTCGAACTATGTCACCACGTGGGCGTCCACGATCGCGCTGTCAAAAATGGACAATGGTCGCAAAATCCAGATTGGTGTTTTTGGATCAAGCCGCAACTGGAACTTCACGGCAAAGTCATGGGTATTGTTGGATTCGGCAGGATTGGCCGCGAAGTCGCTAAAATTGCACAGGCATTTGGGATGCGGCTGGTTGTCACCGATGCTGAATCCCCTGATTTGTCAGGATTCAGCGATGCAACTTTCGCTTCCCTCGAAGATGTTCTTCGCCAGGCAGACGTCGTCAGCTTGCACTGTCCGCTCACACCCTTAAGTCAAGATCTGATTTCTCGGGAACGATTGGCCTGGATGAAACCAGGCGCGTTCCTGATAAATACTTCGCGTGGCCCACTTGTCGTAGAAAAGGATTTGGCTGATTCGCTGAATGCCGGCAAGCTGGCCGGAGCTGCCGTGGACGTCTTGTCGAGCGAGCCTCCACGGCAGGACAATCCGCTGCTCTCCGCAAAAAACTGTATCGTTACTCCCCATATAGCTTGGGCCACCAAGGAAGCACGCACCCGTCTGATGGAGATCGCAGTCAAGAACCTCGCTGCCTTTCTCGCTGGGCAGCCGATCAATATCGTCGCTTGAAACGATTACCGACATGCCTTTATTCTTTTGGGTCCGATGCCTTACATTCCACCCCTAGTCACTTCTTGAGAGAATTTTCCCTGCTCTTCCGAGTTACACGTCTGCGGCGTTTCGGTGATAGCATGCGCTCACACTCCCACTAGAAGTGCAATCAACTCCTGCCGGGTAAGTACCTCGCGACCGATGGTTGCGAGTTCCGTGCTTTGCCAGCCCGGTTTTGGGCGTTAGTCATTGTCCACTTTCCAGAGGTAGGTAACTCCGCAATAAATTTGCGGCCCTAATTCCTTCATATCTCGAGCTTTAGGAGGTTCGATGTCGATATCGCAGCTACGCCCGGGAAGAAAGTCTCCCTTAATTTTGCACGCTGTCGTCGTCACGACGTTTTTGTTCGTGGGACTGGTGCGCTGCAGCGCAACAACTTATTACGTCAACTCGGCGACGGGGCACGACGCGAATACCGGAACATCGACGGGGGCACCCTGGAAAACGCTGGCCAAGGTCTCCGCAGTACGCTTTCGCCCGGGTGACAACATCCTGCTAAGCCGCGGCCAGACCTGGCGGGAAACCCTGATCGTCCCGACTTCCGGAACTTCTGCTGCGCGAATCACTTACGGCGCTTACGGTTCTGGCGCCAATCCCGTCCTTGACCAGCAGCACTCCCGAAGCTATGGAGTGATTATCTGGAGCAAGTCGTACGTGACCGTAACAGGATTGACATTGCTGAATTCGGCTTCGAACATGGTTACCGTGAACAATGGCACTTCTGTGGCCATACGAAGCTGCATCATAAAAAATGCGGCTGTTCATGGCATCTACGTCAATGGGATCAGTCCCGCGTTCGTCGCCGACCACAATACCTATACGATGGACACCACCTTCCGACAGGCAGGAACATTTATTGATGTCATTTCCAGGGTCGAATCGGCGACCATAAGCAACAATAGAGCGACCTTCAGTGGGACCGGGCATAACCCGGGCATCATCGTTCTCGACGTAAACAACGTTAAGATTCTTGGTAATACCATTAGTCGCTCCATCGAAGGGATCGGAGTCAAGGGTTACACGCGAAGTGTAACTGGGGCGCAAGTTTACGACAATTCGGTATACGACACTCGCGATTCGCTCAATGGAGATGCCGAGGGAATCGAGTTCACCGGAAATGCCAAGGCCCCTTACTATGTGAGCGGGGCCATATTCAGGAATTACGTACAGGGCGGGTCAAGATCCATCAATGGTATTGCTCTGGTTTATGCCCGCAGTAGCCAGGTTTACAACAATATCGTGGTTGGGCCGGCACGAACCGCGGGAATCCACCTGAGCAGTCATTGCCCCAGCACACTCGTCTACCACAATACTGTGTACAACGCGCCCGTAGGGATTGCCGTATACACCGGTTCCACCGCCACGATCAGGAACAACATCGTTGTGCGGACCAAAAATGCCATTAACGCAAGTCCGAAAACGGCTGCTACCGAAGACTATAACTTGTTCTATAACGCAGGAATCATCACCCTCTCGGCGCGCGGAAAACACAGCGTTACGGCGAATCCCAAGTTTGTGGTTGCAACTCCGGTAAAGGCCAGTGACTTCAAGCTCCTGACGGGATCTCCGGCGATCAAAACGGGAGTAGCGTTGGTTTCACCGTTCCAGTTGGGACTGGACTCATCGGACGCGGCAATGCCCTACGTGGCCGCTGACCGCAAGGTCCTTGGTTGGACACGCGGAGCGTTTGTTTTTCGTGCCAAGTGAATTCCGCGGGATTGAACGATCGGAGAAGGGACGGAGGAAGGTTCCTCGTTCCCTTTTCCGGCGGACTAACGCACACAACCAGAGGAAGCTCTGACATTTAGCGGCTTCCGTTTGCTGGCTGGCGCGCCACCATCAGCAGGTGTTCGCACGCCAGCACGGTTTCATTCTGCTGGTTAAAGACCTCGCACAACTCCACCACGATTCCATATTTCATGGATTTTGGACTGTCTCGTTTTTCTTTGATGGTGACACGAACCCGCAACGTGTCTCCGATGAAGACTGGCTTGATGAAGCGAAGCCGATCGTAGCCGTAGCTGAATGCTTCCGGGTTCACTTCTCCCGCAGTCATACCAACCGCCACACTGAAGATCAGTGTGCCGTGCGCCATCCGTTGGCCGAAGGGCTGGGTCTTGCACCACTCGGCGTCCATGTGGTGAGGGAAGAAGTCGCCGGTCTGGCCGGCGTGGATGACGATGTCGGCTTCGGTGATAGTCCTGCCGAGCGTTTCTCTTGTCGAACCTAGTTCGTATTCGTCGAATGTCCGGGGAGTAATCATGGTGGCCCCCTGCCCTTTCTGGCTTGTTGCGTTCGCTCATGCATCGAATTGAGCTACACGTTATGCGCCATCCCAAGGATCATCAATGCAAGGAAAATGGTCAGGCTTCCACCGCCCAGTACCAGCTTTGCGCGAAGCGTGGCGGAACTCCACTCGCCAGTGAGAAAGCCGGCGAGATTGCTGCTGAGGATCATGGCGCCGATAAATAACGGCCATCCTTCCACGGAGCCTACCCTTTGTTCCGCTAGGCCGTAGATGGCAAGCCCTCCGTACCAGAAGGCGCCCATGGTTATCCCATACCCCCAATGGCTTTTCAGTGAGGAATTCCAAAGCAGTTTGCCGGTTTGGTTGCGCCGCATCATGATTGCGCAATATACAAAGTTTGCGAGAGAGCCGCCGCTGGTGGCTGGCGCGAGTACTACGTTCGAAGCCCAAACCGCAGAGGCGCCCAGGTGTCTCGCGTGTTCGACCAGGTGCGACGAAAAAGCTATGGCAAAACTCAAGAAGGAAGAGAGGATTCCGGCAGCGATGGCAATGATAAGCCCGGTGCTGAACCGTTTCTTAGGAGTTTCGACTGTTCCGGTTGGTTCATGCTTCATACGGTCCCGCATAGACCCGGCAACAGAAACCAGTACGATCCCTGCCAGCATGACACAGGTCCCAAGTGTGTAAAGACGGACCAAGGAACCAGAATGCGCAGGTTGTAAAAGAAATGGGACGACGGATCCTAACAGAGCGCTTAGCCCAAGAATAATCGCGAAGCCCAGGCTAATCCCCAGCATGCGAAAGGCGATACCCACCAGGGTTGCGCCAACGCCCCACCCAATCCCAAAAAATGCAATCAGAAGTAGAGATTTTAGGGACGCCTCCCTGTAGACTGCCGCAAGCGAAGGGACTGTCGCCAGTGTCACGCTCCAGGGCAACAGCAAGAGGCCGGTAAGCACAAACACGAACCAGATGTTTTCATGGTTCCATCTTTTGGCGAACTTCATGGGCACGGCGAAAGCCCCTTGCAGTGCTCCCCCAAGCATCGCCAGTAACGCACCCAAAGAGAACACTGCTGTCATGCTTGCCTGCCTCCGAACTGTTCACGTAGATCGTCCGCCCGGGCTTGTGCTCTGCCTGTGATCCTGGCTATGGACTCCTCAGTCTCGATCACGTCCAGGACCATACGGTCAATGACCTCGGCCAATTTTGCCCATTGCGTCAGGCGAGGCAGTTCGCGAGCCCCTTCATGCAGCACCTCAAGAACGTGATAAAAGGGAATGGCAGCATTCACCTGCGGGTCCGACCACGTCGACTTTCGGCAGCCAATCGCTCCTTCGAGCGTCAGCAACTTGTCCATTTCCGGGCTGGCGCAATGGCGAAGGAATTTCCAGGCTACATCGCGATGCGGGCTGCCAGCGGCGATTCCCAAAATCCAATAAACATTCAAAGACACTCTCGGGCCGGAGCCGGTTGGAATTGGGGTAATTCCAACGCAACCCCTGACCTTAGATTCGGCAATGGTTTCTGACATTGAGGCAAAACCAAACCAGTTGACCATCATGGCGATCTCTCCCGCCGCGAATGCGAATCCGGCTTTGACCGAATCAAAAGTTCGCGAGGCTGGATGCACAGCAAATTCGTCCTTCAAGATCTGGCGATAGTACGCAAGCGACTCTCGAGCTGCGGGCGTATCCAGCAACATCCGCCCCGAGTCGTCAAAAAGTTCTCCATTGCGCGTCCACAATTGAAGGCAAAAATCGTAGACCGTGTTATGTCCATCGGGGAACGCGGCAAACGCGGTACCGTACAATCCTCGCTCGGGCCGGGTGAAGAATTGGGCGATGCGGTGAAATTGCTCCCATGTTTGTGGAATCTGCAGTGGTTCACCATATCTGTGCGCGAATCGCGTACTTTCGGCGGGACTTTCAAAAAGATCTTTGCGGTAAAGCAAACATTCCGGTCCGTCGTGGTAAGGCAATCCCAGGATGCGGTTGCCGAACTTCTGCAATCGCAACAGTGATTCAGTCCAGGCTGCGGGATAGCCTTCCGGCGGGTCGGCGTCGATCAATGGCGATAAATCGAATAAAGCGCCAGCCTCTCCGGCTTCGGCCAGCCAGTCCGTGTTCATGAATGCGATATCCCAATCCCCTTTGATCAGGCCACCATTGACGAATAGCGATTCATAGAGTGGGTGAAGATCGAATGGCACGGCCTCCAATGTCAGTCCAGTCTGGTGGAGGGCGTTGAATGCCTCCCACTGCTTAAAAATCGCCGACTCAAATGGGCCAAACTTGCGTACCGCAATCCGGAAGAGTTGGTTTCGATCTGTCATGTAGGTGGGGTCGCTTACTCCGCCGGGGTTTCGTGGGGAGCGCACAAGTTGAATTCCTTGCGGATGTCCTCAGTATGCTGGCCCACCTTCGGCGCTCCGTTTGGGCTTTTGTAAATTTCCCCGTCAATACGGATGGGGCAGCGCGTGGTGCGCAGGACTGACCCATCCCGGCCGCGGACCTCCTGAAGCATGTCGAGCACTTTGAAGGCTGGATCCTCCATCAGTCGTTGCCAGGTGAACACATCGGAGCACCAGATATCAGCCGGCTCCAGGATTCCCAGCCAATGCGCAGTACCGTGCGTTTTAAGGTGCTTGGCCAAGATTCGCTTGATTTCATCCCGGCGCTCAAACCATGCCTTGGGATCGGAATATCTGGAGAGCGGCGGGCAGTTTAGCAGTTCACCCAACTTCGTGACCGACCCCATTGCCAACGCAAGGTAGCCGTCGGCTGTTTGGTAGATCCCGTACGGAGCCGCGAGATACGCATTGGCGTTGTTCACTGTGCTGCGCATCGGCGGTTTACCGCCATCGTTCAGAAATGTGGTGAACAACTCAAATTGTGCGTCGAGGATCGACTCCATAAGGCTGACTTCCACGCGGCCGCCTTGTCCGGTGATACCCCGGCGCACCAGGCAGGCAAGAATTCCCTGCACCAGATGCGCGCCGGCAAACAGGTCCGCTACAGCCAGACCAAAGGGAACCGGAGGCTGGTCTGCATTCCCATTGAGCCAGGTCAAACCCGAGAGCGACTGCGCCAATAGATCCTGGCCCGGCTTGTCACGCCATGGCCCAGCCTTTCCGTAACCTGTAACTTCGCCGTAGACCAATCGCGGATTGTCCTCGCTGACACTCTTGTAGTCGAGACCAAGTCTTTCGATCACCCCAGGCCGAAAGTTTTGGATCATCACATCGGCCTCAGCTACCAGTTGGCGCACCATGTGGCGGTCACGTTCATTTTTCAAATCTGCGGCAAAGCTCTGTTTGTTGCGGTTGATGGAATGAAACAGCGTGCTATCCCCGTCCAGTGTGAGATTCGAGATGTAAAGTTGGCGGCCTAAGTCGCCGGTCCCAGGACGTTCAATCTTGATCACGCGCGCACCCATGTCGGCCAGGCGCAGCGCGGCTGAGGGACCGGCGAGAAATTGACTGAAGTCCAGCACTTTTAATCCATCCAGCGGTTTCATTGGTGACGTCCACTCACATGCGTTTGCCTGGATCGCTCAGCGAAATCGTTCGGCATGCCTGATGACTCATTCATAGCAAACTTCGGTCCCGCCGCTCGCGCTAGATTCGTAAGCTGCCTCAACCAGGGCCATGGTTCGAAATGCGTCTTCCACGGAACTCGGAAGCTCAGATGACGAACCTTCGACAAAACACATCAGGTTTGCCACGGTTTCGATGAAAGCATCCGGGAACCACGAGCCTTCGATCTCAACTGTCTTCCACTCGGGTGCGCCATCTCCTCCGAGAACACAATATTCAAACTCGTCCGGAACACCTTTCGGGTAATCCATCAGAAGTCCCAGACGTGTTTTTATCGCGCCCTTGGTTCCTTCCCATTTCACGTAGGACTCCTGGTGCTTCATCCCGTATTCATGCCCATGGTTGGTCTGGATGTTTGCGCGCAACGTATCGCCATAATCGAGAATCATGTTGGTGCGCGTGGAAGCGAGCTTCGGCATCTTTGGATGTTTCACCGTCTTGGCGTAAACGTGTTTGGGGTCACCGAAGAAAGACCGCACAAGATCGAGGTAGTGGATCGAGTGGTAGAGAATTTCCACTCGCGGAATTTCTTCGAGAAAGGTCCACAGATGCCACGGCGTATAGACAGTTACGCGAACTTCCAGATCATGCAACTCTCCGATCCTGCCTTCTGCGATCAGCTTTCTTGCCGCGCGGATGGCGGGAGCTTGCCGCATCTGGAAATTTATTGCCGCTTTCAGTTTCTTGGCACGGCAAAGATCCAAAATCCGGCGAGCTTCGGCAAGGTTATCCCCCATGGGCTTCTGGATGAGAACGCCGCACCCATCTGGTAGCTGTTTCAAAATGTCGAGAAACGCTTTGGCGGGAGTGGCGATGTCAAACACCGAGTCCGGCGACGCGCCGGCGACGGATTCGCTGATACTGTTGGTCACCGAGGGTATGGTGAAAGCCTTGGCGAGATCCAGTGCGCGTTCACGGTTGGAATCAAAGATGCTGGCAACCTCAAATCCCGCCTTTCGGTAGGCCGGCAGGTGGGCATCCCGCACAATTCCTCCTGCGCCGATCACGTGAATCGGATGGTGCTTTTCCGGCCTTTCAGGCTTCGAAAGTGTCATTGGTGCAGCGGGGAATGCATCCCGCTAAATCGTTCTTGAACCTATGCGCCGAAGGGCGGATGGCCTATAAGACCAGGATCGTAATCATGCAGTGCCGCCCGCTTGCTCTCCGGCACAAAGCGGTCCCATGACGTAACGGGTTCCGGCTCAGGCAATGTTGGCGCAACTTCAAAATGCAAAGTGATGATCTGTTGCGGACGAATCGGAATGGTGTACTTCTCCGACCGCGGCAAGGAGGATAGCTTGCGTCCGGTCAAATCGGTCAGCCATGCGGTCTCATGAGGCAGCTTCATCATGATCTCGGTTGTGCCGGATACCCCGTAGCATTCCGCCATCCGTATCTCGATGTGCTTCCCTTCGCGGCGGAAACCTTCCACAATGACATTGCCCGAGGTCTCGAGAAATGATTGTGCCGGCGCGGCTCCGCGATTGGCGATGACGACGGGTTCCCGGTTGTACTCCCACGCCATTTGCGGAATGCGGGCCCTTTCCCACGAGGAGTCGCGGGCGATGATGGAATAGGGCGATACGTGCTTTCCCTTACCGCTTAGCCAGGGGTTTTCATAGCCGACATACTTATCCTCGGCATTCATCAAATAAATAATGGGAGTGCGATCGTTCAGCTCGCGGCCGCTCAAGCCGCGGTCGAGAATGGCAAACCCGCAGCCCTCCGAAAGTTGATAGTCAGTCCAGCGGACCGCGGGCACGATGCCCTTCGTCCAACCATGCAGATTAGGATTAGGCTTGGTCCAGGCGCCATGAGAGAAACCAAACGGAATGCCACGCCGCACCTCAAGAATGTCTTTGGCAAGAGGAAACTCGGCTACGACGATGGTGTAGTTGGGGATGTCGTTCAGTTCGGTTTCAAAGTCGATGCGCGGGTGGTTCTTGTGAAAGCGGATGCGACGGCGGATCTCACCGCCCCCGAAGAAGCGTCCCGTGATGTCGACTGTGATTGCGACTGGGCCATCTTTTACTTCAATCCGGGAAGGTCCCTCATTCGATGTTCCCAGGCGTCCGCGGAGTGGACGCGGCGGCATCTGGTCACCGGGATCATCTCTTTGCGTGGTGTTGGGCCTCTCGGCCACGATCACATTCGCCGGCCCACCTAGCAGTTCCTGCCCGGACTTACTCAGTTTGAGGCTGGTTAGCTCTCCGGTTTTGCGATCAATGACCGCAGAATAGTGACTGGTTTCGATTGTCTCGGGTAGCGCAATGGAACTTGGCGCCAAGGGCGGTTTGGAAGCGAGAGACCACCCGCCCACGCTGGTGGATGGCATCTCGATTTGGCAAAGCGTTCGTCCATCTTCCAAGACTTCGCAGGCAATTCCCTCAAGACTTTTACCTGCCGGCAGTTGCAGAACGACAGGATCGCTCCGCTTCCAGTTGAGCGGGTTGAACAGTCCGACATGTTCTCCCGCCGCAAGCAGCGATGATCCAGATGCTTCGACAGCCTGCTCCACCGTATTCGTCACCCAGTTGTAACGGTCCTGCACGTCCCACGACTTGTCGTTGACAAAGACCATGCCGCCGGCTGAACCCCACAGACTGTTGCGGTCCATGTTCAGGCACATGAGTATCCAGCAGTCAGTGAGCGGCGCGACAGGATATTCACATTTGCCTTTCAGGCTCGCAATCGTGGCAAGGGCCTCCGATGCCTGTAACGCGTGCTCGTTGCGGCGAAACAGCGTTTTCACCCACGGGTTCTCAATCCAGAAAGCGTCGAAGTCGTAGCCTGTCCCGCCCTTCATCGTCGGAATGCGAATGTTTCCCGTTTTGACTTCCGGCACGATGCTGTCTACGTATTGACCAAAAGTGGTAAAGCGCAGCTTGCGCGCGGGCGCGAATTCCGTCCATTGCTTGAGCAGAAGAGTGGGGTACTCCTTGCAACGTGGCGCCAACGCATAGTCCCCGGCGCCGCCCAGCACCAGAATCGGCGCGCCTTGGGGAGTGATCGGTTCCTTGCTGTCGAAGTGCCTCCCCAACTCTTGTAACTGAGCGTTGTCCAGAGGCGTTTTGGAGGAAAAGATAGGATCGACTTCGCTGTAGTGGCCGGGCGAGAGCGTCAGGATGCGCGTGCCATCGGGCGACTGCGACCAGTAGATGGTCTTGCCGGTAGGGTTGCGCCGCGAATAGATGAGGACTTCGAGTCCCAGGCCGGCGGCGATCTGCGGCATTTGATCGTGGGTGCCGCAGACATCGATGTTCCAGGAGAAGCGCGGCGTCAATCCAAAAGTCTTCTGGTACCAGCGCAGGCCCATGATTCCCTGGCGTACCAGCGCCTCTCCTCCGGCCAGGTTGATGGCGGATTCCAGGAAATAGGCATTGACCAGCTCGACCCGATTCTCCGCGATTCTCTGCTTCAACTCCGGAATACGCGCGGGTTGAAATTCCATGATGGCGATGAGGTTGTTCACTTCGGACAACACGAACGCATAATTCGGGTCGTCGCGCACCCGGTCAAGATGATTCAAATAGCTGTTGGCGCAATACACTCGCTCGCGGGAAAACGTGGTGAGCCAGCCGCAACTCGCGGGATGAAAATTGGGAACCAAAAAAACCTCGCGAGGGTTGGAGGTAGCGGATTGGGAATGCAGCCTGGGCGCGAGGCCGGTCGCAACCATTCCCGCAACAAATTCACGCCGGGTAAATTTGTGGCGGCTACGCTTGGCCGCTTTACGCACGTGCATCTCCTTTTTCCCTTCCAGTCAATTAGAGCTCTCGCGGCCGTCCCAACAAATGCCTTCCTCCTCCAATGGCCCTCGATAGAGCCTCAGAAGCGTAGGCGAGACGTTCCTTTACCTGGGGAGTTCCGTTTTCATCGCCAATCCGCGCCAGGAACGGAACACATAACGCCGCAACAGCCTCAGCATTCTGGTTCAGCACCGGGTAGCTGATGTTTACGACGCTGTGTACCTGATAACTCGCCAATTCTTCGTAACCTCTGCGCCGAATCGCAGCCAGGTGCCGGTCGAGTCCGGCGGGAAGCAGAGAGCTGGTTTTTTCCTGCCATGCCTCCAATGCGTGTCTCTGATATTCATCACTGCGAAATGCCAGGATCACATGGCCAGAGGCGGTGTTGAGCAAGTCGACGTTTGCACCCACGTGAACCGAGAAGCCCATCAGCAGCGGCGCCTCAACGCTGGCCACCACGACGATGTTTCCATTGCTGGGCATGGCTAGATGGCAAGACTGGCCGGTTTTGTCGGAGACTTCCTGCATCACAGGCCGTGCGAGGCTGAGCAAATGCTGCAACGCCTCATTCGGGGTCGCGCTTTCAAAGGCCTTGAGCGCGGCCTGATAGCGAATCAAGCTCATGCCGATTTGCTGCAGATGCTCTAGCATGGCCTTCTCCGCTTCCTCCGCATCGCCGGCTAAAATCGCCTCCACCACCCGGGAATGTGAGTCCACTATTTGCATTCGGTCCAACGCGCCAACCGCGCTGATCTCGCGGCTGCGGCGGAGCAACCTGGTTAAAGCATTGTTCAGTTCTCGCAGAATCGGGTTCCCTGCGGCTTCGATAATCGCTGTATGTAGCAGCAGGTCATGCTCCGCAGCCTCTTCCGGATCTGCAGCCTCGCGAACTTTTATGCATTGCGCCTCGATACGACGCAGATGCCCTTCGGTGGCGCGGCAGGCGGCGAGCTTGGCTGCCTTCGGCTCGATCATCTTCCGCACTTCGAGCAAGTCCAGCATGCTGAAGTCTTTTGTGCTGAGGTCAACTTTGGTAGGAAGGTCGCGGCGCAGACCCTCCAGGGTCTTCACATAGGTGCCATCGCCACGCCGGCTTTCGAGGACGTCGAGGATGGTTAAAGCTTTGATGCTCTCCCGGACGGCGGGTCGGCCCACTCCGAGCCTCTCCGCAAGCTCCCGTTCCGTCGGCAGGACCATTCCGGGGCCGTAGTTTCCGCTTTCAATGAAGGATTTCAGCAGGGAAAGCGCATTCAAGGACCCTGTGCGCCGTCGGCTGTGACTCAACCTAGGTTGGTCTGACCTGACCGCTGGATTTCGTCTCACCATCAAATCACCTTCTTCAGGCCGATTCCTGAAAGAAGATTCCAGAGAAAGTCTTCTTTCGCAAGCAAAAAATACTAACATTCTCGGGCTTAGTCGACCATTGAGTCATCGAAGGCTACCTTGACATAGCAACGACCGAACGGCGAGCAGCCCTTCTCTGATTGTGGCTTAGTCAAACCTATATGGGTGAGCAGGAGGCCTGTCGGGATTGGTATTACCTGATTCGCATCGGACTAGATGAAGAAGGCGGCCATGCGGGTGGGTGGGAATGTTAGAGGCGCCTCAGAATGACAAACTCGCTTTTGAACCAATAAGATCGAGGAAACTGTTTGAAAATATTATCCTGGTCTTACCTGTAAAATTAACCTGGCCGGCCTTGACAGGAACCCCGCAGGACGAGTTAAACCTCAATAAAAATGCGGGGATTGTCGACGGTCTCGTCATTTTTGGCTTGACAGAGGTCTAAAAATTGGCGTACACACTGAGGCTGTCTGCATAGATTGGTCTTACCAAACAGGTTCCGTCGGAGGCTGCAGTTATGAACAGCGGCATGAAGCTTCTCGTAGGAGTGTGCGTCTGGGCTTGGCTGTTGGTGGGAACGGCTTGGCCGCAAATCACGGGGGGTAGCTTCCGCGGCGTGATTACCGATCAATCGGGCGCGGTAGTGAGCAATGCAAAGGTCGTGCTTTTAGATACCGTCAATGGAGCCCCCCGCAATGCCGTCTCCGGCGAATCCGGCGAATATCTCTTCCCCAGCGTCCCGCCTGGAGTCTATAGCTTCACCGTCAGCGCTTCTGGGTTCCAAACGCTACATAACGAGCGCGTGACCTTGCAGGTAGCGCAGCAGGCCACTCTCGATTTCAAACTCCGCCCCGGCAACGTCAGCGAGACGGTGAATGTCACCGGCGAAGCCCCACTCCTTAATACCACCGATTCCACGGTTGGCACTGTGGTGGACGGAGAGAAAATCACTCAGCTGCCACTCAACGGTCGCCAATTCACCCAACTTATTTTGCTCACACCGGGCGCAGCCCCGCAGAATACCGGCCTGCAAGGCGCTTACGATGCGGCGACCGACCTGGGCGCAGTGAGTCCGGCAGTCAACGGCGCACGGGCGGAGATGAACAACTTCACCATAGACGGCGTTGAGAACAACGAGCTCTACTTCAACTTTGTCGCCGTGAACCCGCCGCCGGATGCGCTGCGGGAATTCAAAGTGCAGTCAGACATGTCGAGCGGGGCGTTCGGCCGCGCCGCGGGAGCCAACGTCAACGTCGTCACCCGGAGTGGAACGAACCAATTCCACGGGTCCGCTTGGGAATTCTTACGCAATACAAGTCTCAACGCAGACCAGCGTTTTAGCCCGGCCAGTGACTTTCATCAAAACCAATTCGGTCTTACTGCAGGTGGGCCCATCTGGAAGCAGAAGATTTATGCATTCGGATGGTGGGAAAGCTTCCGCAAGAGAAACGCCAGCGCCAACTTCGGTATCGTGCCGACCGAGGCGCAACTCAATGGCGATCTCTCCGGCATGCAGCAGGTCTATGATCCGTTTTCCACGCATCAGACGGGAACCGATGGGGATGGGAATCCAATCTTCGCGCGCGACCCGTTCCCGGGAAATCAGATTCCGACGAGCATGCTGAATCAGACGGCGCTCAATATTGCACATCTTATGTTCCCGGCGCCAAACTTAGTAAACGATCCGTCCGGCAATAATTTCATCAACACCCAGTCGCGCAAATCCGATAACGATCAATTCGGAATTCGCATTGATGCCGTGCTGCCGCACGACTACAACCTGTTTGGCCGTTACTCGTATCAGGATGCAACCCTGACTTCGCCTCAGGTACTGCCGATTCTTCCCTCGCAGACGAACAATCGGATGCATCAGGCTGTTTTTGGCGTGAACAAGGCGCTCAGCACGACGTCGGTACTCGACGTCCATGCTCAATTTCTCCGCACTAGTCTGCTGATTTCCAATCCGGCGCCTGCGCCTCTGAGCTTCCTTCAAGACAACGGCCTGGTGACGGATTTTCCGCCTCCGGACGGTATCGATCCCTTCATGCCCGGCATGTGTATCGGAGGCGGTCTCTGCTATGGGGCTCAGACCTATGGGCCAATCGCTCCCATCGACAATCTGGAATTTAACGGGTCTTATACCAAGATTTTGGGAAAGCACAACCTGTCCTTCGGCGGAAGTTTCATTCACACCTACTTCTATGAAAATTACAACTACGGCGGTGCGGGGTTCGATGTGTTGCCTACTTCCGACCCGGCCAATGTAGCCAGTACGGGGGAAGGACTAGCCAGCTTCCTGCTGGGCGTTCCCTCGAACGCAAACCAGTTCGTCGGTTCCTATCAGTTTAATGGCCGTGGAAACTACTGGGGACTATTTGCCAACGATGAATGGCACGTTCACCCCAAACTGGTCCTCAGTCTTGGCCTTCGTTATGACTACTCATCTCCTTTCACCGAGGAAGATGGCCATCTCGCTTCACTGGATTGGGAGAACAGCACTCCGACCAGTACCAAATGGCTGTCGGTCGCGCCTAATCCAATTACCGGTGAGCCTTCAACCGCCCCCGATGGCATTTACTACCCGGATCGCAACAACTTCGGTCCGCGTGTCGGCCTAGCTTATCGTTTGAGAGATAGTCTTGTGGTCAAGAGCGGATTTGGCTGGTTCTATGACTTCAATCAATCGAACATTCAGGTGCAGCAGGACACAATCGGAATGTGGCCCTTTGGAGCGGGCGATTTCGAGGGGAATTTGAATCTGCCGAGCACCGGTCAGCCGACACCCGACCGCTTATTGGGCACCGGCATTTTCCCGCCGTTCGTATTTCCCACCACTCCACCTTCAGCTCCGGGTTTTGTCGCCAACCGGAATAACCGGACACCTTATGTCCAGACCTGGAACCTGGGCATCGAGAAGTCGTTCGGCAACAATTGGCTGGTGTCGGCGACTTACCTTGGTTCGAAAGGCACTCATCTGACGATCGAGTATCCGGTCAACACCGCCAGCACGCCCGGACCGGGCGATCTCGGTCCGCGGCAGCGGCTGCCGCAGTTCTCGCCGATGACGATCGACGTGAATGGCGCCAACTCAAGCTACCATGCGGGACAGATCAAAATAGAAAAGCGGACAACATCAGGACTGGCGTTCCTCACGTCTTACAGCTACAGCAAGTCCATGGATGTAAGTTCCACCGTTCACGGGACCTCGCAGCCCTACAACGGCATTCAGGACAGCTTCAACATTAACGGCAGCCGCGGTCCGTCCGATTTTGATCTCACCCACAACTTCGTCACCAGCGTGGTCTATGAGCTCCCCTTTGGGGAAGGCAAGCGCTTCCTCAATGACCACGGAGTGCTTTCGCGCTACGCGTTGGGAGGATGGCAGACCACAGCTATCGTGAGTTTGAATAGTGGCTTCCCCTTTAGCTTGCTAGTCCCGTTTGACAATGCCAACGTCGGCGGCGGCGCGCAACGCCCGAATCTTGTGGGAAATCCAAACAGTGGCGCGTGCCCAGGACAGGGTGGTGGCCCAGCGATTCCAGTACACTCTATCGACTGCTGGTTCAATACGAATGCGGTGGCGTTTCCAGATCAATTCACCTTCGGCAATATGGCTAGAAACTCGTTGCGCCAGGACGGATATCAAAACGTAGATTTCGGCGCTTTCAAACACTTCCGTATCACCGAAGGAAGCAATCTTGAGTTCCGCGCTGAGTTCTTTAACTTGTTCAACCACCCGAACCTTGGGCCCCCAGACACGGCCCTCGGGAGCGGTTCGTTCGGCACAATCAGAAGAGTCGTTGGCACGCAGCGCCTTGTCCAGTTCGGATTGAAGTTCAATTACTGATCTTCACGGCTGGGGGACGAATAGGCAGTACCATGAGGATGTGAGAGGACGAAGTCCCGGCGCAGCCCTGCTCCTATTATTGCTGCTCTACTGTCTAACTGCGCCTTTGTACGCGCAAAAGGCGGTAGAGCAGACCTTGGCGCAGGTGCAGGCGCTGCTGCAGAGTGGGGACGTAGCCGCAGCCGAGAAGCAGCTTCGCGCAGCTGCGGCAAGCTATCCCAATTCCTTCGCGATCCACAATGACCTGGGCACGCTCTACCTGCAAACGCGCCGCACCAAAGAAGCGCTGAAAGAGTTCCGGCTTGCTGTCCGCCTTAACCCAAAGAACGCCGACCTTCAGAGGAACCTTGGCACCTGCTATTTCATCGAGAACGCTTTTGCGGATGCACTCGTGCCTCTCGAGCGTGCCAGGGCCCTCGATCCCACAGACCTGCGGACGCGTTATCAACTGGGATATTCCCTGCTGATGCTGGAGCGTTCTCAGGAAGCGGAACCTGAGTTGAAGTACGTGAGCGACCGCATGCCTGATGACGAACTTTCCGCCTTCGCTCTGGTTAAGGCCTACCAGGCGCAACGGGACCAGGAAAAGGCCGCCGCTACATTTGCCAGGCTACAAGCTGCTCATCCAGACTCAGTATTCGTTCACATCCTTCTCGGCGAGGCCTACGATATCCAGGAGAAAGCTGCCGATGCAATCGCTCAATATCAAAGAGCGCTTGCCTTGGCTCCGGAGATGCCTAGGTTGCATTTCGATTTGGGTTTTTTGTATTTCCAGAATAACCAGGTCCCACAAGCGGTCGAGATGCTCGAAAAAGAATCGCAGATCAATCCAACATTCGCGCCGGCCTTTTATTACCTGGGGGAAGTCGCCCTCGAACAGAGTGATTTTCAGAAGGCCGCGGGCCATTTCCAGCAGGCGATTGACCGGAATGCTTCCTGCGTCGATGCCTATGTTGGACTGGGCAAGGCCCACACCCGCGCAGGGCGTCCGAAGCAGGCGCTCGTGGCCCTGCAGAAGGCAAATCAGTTCGATGGCCAGCAGGCGGAGATTCACTATTTGCTGGCCAACGTCTACCGCGATCTCAATCAACCAGAAAAGAGAGCGGAGGAATTGCGCATGTTTGAGGCGCTTCAGGCAAAAACTGCGCCCAAACCGGATCGGATACCGGGAGCACGCCGGACCGTCGCCACTTGCCTGACCGTGGTGCGGCCGAAGCGGAAGTGAGTGCTAAACTGCTCGATTCATTTTTAGGTGTCATAAGGAGAGGAAACTATGCCATTGCCGTTGTCACGCCGTAAATTCATAACAGGTATGGGAGTCATCGCGGCAAGCAGCTCGGTTGGCTCCTTGTACGGTTCGTTAAAATCCGGTTTAGGCAAGTCTCCATTCAGAATCGCAGTGATTACCGATGAAATCTCTGAGGACTTCGGCCATGCCTGCGAAGTCGCATCTCAGCAATTCGGTATGCAATGGGTGGAGATACGCGGACTGTGGAACAAGAACGTTCTGAATCTCGATGCCAAGGAAATCAATGAGGCCAAGGCTATTCTGAAGAAATACAATTTGCGGGTGACCGACATAGCCAGCCCGCTTTTCAAAGTCGATTGGCCGGACGCGCCAAAATCAAAATTCAGCCCGGCGGGCGATTTCAAATCGGATTTCACCTATCCCCAGCAAGAAGAAGTTCTCAAACGAAGCATCGAACTGTGCCGGCAATTTTCAACCGAGCGCATTCGCTGCTTCGATTTCTGGCGTTTGGATGATCCCGCGCCACATCGCAGTGCCATCAATGACGTCCTGCAAAAGGCTGCCGAGAAAGCTGCCAAGAGCAAATTGCTTCTTGTCCTCGAAAATGAATTCGAATGTAACACCGGAACTGGTGCGGAGGCTGCGAAGACCATGGCGGCCGTCCGCGCGAAAAACTTTCTGTTGAACTGGGACCCGGGCAATGCGGCCAGAATGGGGGAGGTGGCTTACCCGGATGGGTACAAACTCCTGCCAAAGGATCGTATCGGTCACTGCCATGTGAAAGATGTCGCCAAAACCGAAAAAGGAAACGACTGGGCGGCAATGGGCAAGGGCGTGGTCGACTGGGCCAGCCAATTTGCAGCTCTCAAGCGCGATGGCTATCGCGAGGCTGTCAGCCTGGAGACCCACTGGCATGGCGCGGGTACTCCCGAAGCCTCTTCGATTGAGTGCTGGGCTGGAATGAAAAGCGCACTGGAAAAAGCAAAAGCACTGAGTTAACCAATGTCTCAGGTCATTACCGTCTTGCTTGCGCTGGTTCTTCCGGCAGCTGCCGCGACTGCCCAGGCAGCAGGTTACACCCTGGCCCACACCCTCGCACGCACCGGATACGTCAACGCAATGGCATGCACTCCGGATGGGTCGGTGCTGGCGGTTGCCGGTGACGATGGCCGGGTGACGCTATGGAGCACCGCCTCCGGACATTTGATTCGAAAGCTTCACAGCCACAAAACCCCAGTCTATTCCGTAGCCATCACCCGTGACGGCGCTACCCTCGCGACCGCAGGCTACGACGAGACCATAACCCTATGGCACCTGTCTTCCGGCCGTGAGATTCGTACGCTGACGGGGCATCACGGCTGGATCAATTCAATCGCGTTCACCTCGGACACACGCAAGATTTTCTCCGCCGGGCGAGACCGCACGTTGCGAACCTGGGACGTTGACAGCGGAAAGATGATTCGCATGGTCGAACATCCTTCGGAGGTATTCACCGTGGCAGCCGGTCCAGAGAACGTGTGGTTTGCCGCGGACAGGGAAAATTCTTTTTCCCTTCGAAAAATTGCAACAGGAAATGAGATTTCTCCCGGAGCGCCCGGACAGTGGGGCATCAACACGATTGTGTTCCATCCCAAGCGCCCGCTATTGATGACCGGAGGCTATGACGGTGTGCTCTGGGTGTGGAACATCGAGGAGTCCAAGGTGGAGCAGCACATCAAGGTAGAGGGAGGTCCGATTATTTCGCTTGCCACCATCGCGAATGGTTCCCTGGTGGCGGCTCTTTGTTCTGGCAATGGGACCATCGCGTTGTTTGACACTACGAACTGGAAAGAGATGGGGCGCCTCCCCGGCGTGACTTATCCAGTGGGTTCAGTCGTGCTTAGCGACGATGGACGCATGCTGGCTGCCGGCGGTGGCGACTCTCTCATCCGCATATGGAAAAGGAGTAGCGCACGATGAAGCTGACCTGCTCCGCACTTTTGCGGAATTTATGTCTGGTGGGAATGATCGCGGCGTGCTTAATGGCGCGCGGGGAAGACGTTGCCTCGACGCCCGGAATGGGCTGGAGCAGTTGGAACTACTACACCTGCAAAGTGAACGACTCGATGGTGCGCGCGCAGGCCGATGCGCTCGTCAGCAGTGGGATGAAGGCAGCGGGTTACCAGTACGTGAATGTCGACGACTGCTGGCAAGGCGAGAGAGATGCGTCGGGTATGCTTCATCCCAATAGCAAGTTTCCTGACATGAAGGCACTGGCGGAATACATCCATAGCAAGGGTTTGAAGTTTGGAATCTACTCGTCGCCTGGTCCGAAAACCTGCGCAGGTTTCGCAGGTAGTCTCGGCCACGAAGAGCAGGACGCCGCCACCTTCGCCCAGTGGGGCATCGATTGGTTGAAATACGACCTCTGCACTTTCAAAGGCAACGCCGAAGAGGAAATCGCCGCTTACCAGAAGATGCACGACGCGCTCGACAAAACCGGTCGCAAAATATTGTTTGCCATTTGCCAGTACGGAAAAGATCGTGTCTGGACCTGGGGCGCGCGTGTCGGCGGCAACCAGTGGCGAACATCGCGCGACATCACCGACAGCTACGAGCGCATGTCGCAAAACGGCTTCGGGCAAGACGGGCTCGAGAAATTCGTCGGCCCGGGCCATTGGAATGATCCTGACATGCTGGAAGTAGGCAACGGCGGCATGTCGCCTGACGAATACATCACCCACATGAGCCTGTGGTGCCTGCTCTCCGCGCCGCTTCTCGCAGGCAATGACTTAACTACCATGAGCAAAGAGACACTCGAAATTCTGACCAATCGCGAACTCATCGCAATTGATCAGGATCCGCTCGGAGTGCAGGGCCACAGGCTGAGCCAGGAAGGACCGCTTGAGGTTTGGATTAAGCCGCTCGCCGACAAATCTGTGGCGGTCGGTCTCTTCAATCGCGGCGAGTCAATGATGCCGGTAAGTGTCTCGTCGGCAGCCTTGGGATTTACCGGCACTGTTAGGGTCCGCGACCTCTGGCAGCACAAGGATCTGGGCGCGATGAATGGCTCGCTGGCGCGCGATGTTCCTTCGCATGGAGCGGTAGTCCTAAGGGTGCAATCGAACTAGTCCTTTAATCGGGGTTTTTCCACTTGCGCTACCCACTCGCCTAAAAGACCCTTGTGATATAGTCAACATTCTTGTTGACAACTAATTCCGGTTCGTGCCTTCATCGGAGAAAACTTCGACGGGAGACTTCCTCATGCGTAAAGGCAATATCTCTTTTTCTGGCCTGTTGATTTGCGCTGTCTGCTTGATTTCTTCCCTGTCGGCATCCCAGAACCAGGCCAAGAGCGCAGACGCCTACATCGACGGCAAGGCCGACGAGTGGACGATGGGCAATTCACTGGTCGAACGAAAGGTGCGGGTCGGCGACGGCAAGTTCGTTTCGACTTCGCTTCGTAACAAAAAATCAGGAAATGAATACACCAATAGCGCCGAGGAAATATTTCTTGAGGTATACGATGCGGATCACAAACCTGTCATCCAGCATTGGAGCTTGGTTCAGGACCACCAGTCTCTGGGCGCACAAGGTGAATTGCAGCTTGATCTACAGGTGAAATCCGAGTCGCTGACCGCGATCAAACACTACATCGTCTATCCAGGATCGCCGGTAATTCGCGAGTGGACCAACCTGACGAATGCATCCGGGAAGCAACTCCAGATAGCAAAAGTAGGGATCTTGGATGTGAATCTCAGTCGCTCCCCCTCCGGCAGGACCGCTTTCTACTACGTGACCGGCGGCGGCAATTACAACGGCAGCCAACTGCTTAGGAGCAAACCAGTCCAAGAACCCTTTCACCACTTTATCGACTCCAACGACGGTATCCAGACCACCGGGTACAGCGGGTATCTCCCACTGGCGTTCTTCTCGAATGACAGCACAAACGACGGCGTAGCGGTTGGCTGGGACTATCTTGGCCACTGGAATCTGGATGCAAATGCCGCCAAAGGACGATTAGGTCTGCAGTTACGCCTGGCAGGATATGAGAAAAATCTTGCGCCCGCCGAACAGATGGAAACCCCCAAGGCTTTTGTTGCTGCCTTTTCCGGGAACGTGGACGAACTGGGGAACCAGCTGCTGGACTGGCAGTATCAATATCTTTGGGAGTTCACCAATCCAGACTACTTCGCCAAGACGCGCTGGGCGGTAGATTGGCCGGGGTCATGGGTCGGGTACGGCGGCAAGCCGAGCGCCGACAACTGGGGGCGACGCCTGGCGCTCGATTTCCGCTATGTTGACCTTTTGCGAGAAACCGGAACGGACATCTTATGGGATGACGCGGGATGGTACGACCAGTGGGGCTCGTGGAGGGGGCCTGATTGGAAGCGAACCACGGACTACCTTCGCAAGCACGACATGAAATGGACGCTGTGGCTCCCTTCATTTCTTGCCACTCCCGATTCAAAGATCGGACAGGCCCATCCGGATTGGTTGATTCCTTCGCGTCATGATCTGGAGCAGTCCATTCCCGGGACCGTCGACTGGCAAAAAAAGATATTGGATGATGGCGTCAACTCCTGGGGAGACTACCAGTGGCGATACGACATCGCCCCGGCCACCAGCGCGAATGATACGGATGCGCTGGCTGCCGATCAGAACTTTCGCCGTTTACTGCGTGACTTCAAGACGCAACATCCCCAGAGTGGCATCGATGCCTGCTACAACGGTGGCCGCTGGATCAGTTACGGTATCGCGCACTTTGCGGAGTCCGGAGAATACACCGACGGTGGCGTGGGCCCGTACAGCGCATACTACACATCTCTGATTGTTCCGCCGGACAAGCTGCACAATGTCGTTGATTTCGACCACACCTATTACCAGCCTTCCACCGACCGCACCCATCTAGCCATGAATCCGACCTGGTATCGCGATCCCGGCGACGGGCCGGATATTGAAGCCATCCGCAAAGATCGGGAACTGTACCACTACCTCACGGCGCAAGGGGTGGCGGGACGATGGGGCCACGTTTTCCGACCCGCGGTAGACCACGATGACCCGGTCTGGTATTTCCAACGGATGAATCGCGATGGATCTAAGGGAGTGATCATTACCAAGCACGAGAAACATGCGGCAAGCTATTTTGTAACCAGCCGCCCCAAAAAGTCACGCGAGGGGGACTTTTATCTGGGATACCCATGGGGCATGACTTCGGTGAACACAACGTCTGCTGCAGTAGTCGAAAATGCGGTTTATGAGGACCCCTGGGATGGTGCGGTGAGATTGTACGGCGGGCGCGGTCAAGTATTTGGTCCTCTGAATCTCAAATATCAGGGCCAAGGCCAGGAGTCGTCGTTGGTGCAATCGGTGACCCAGCTTGGCGCAAGAGTGAAGGTGGAAAGCCGCTTCTTTGGAATGGAGATGCAGCCGAACCAGCCACTAACGATTACCGAATTGGGGCAGTACGATCCGCAAGTCGGAGTTGAAAATGTTGATTCCGGACGCAACAAGGGAACCTACACGCTCTCGTTGATCAGAGCAGAAGACGGCGCTGTCCTGGCCAGCACGGAGCTGGACATGGGCGCCACCAATCCAGACAAGCTTGGCTTCAAGTACAGCAAACTGTCGCAGCCGGTAATTCTGGAACCCGAGTTAAAGCCAATTGTGGTTTATCCCAAAGGATTGTTGCCGGACCGTGCCTACGATGTTCGCACGATCTATTCAAAGCTGAATATCCGATCAACCGGCGCCAAACTGATGGCGGAAGGAATTCGCTTGGACAAGATCGCAGCGGGTGAGTTGATCTTTTTCAATCTCTCGAACTTTCCCGGCTCCGGCGGCGACCATCAACCACCGACAAGTCCTTCCAACGTGACCAAGCGCCTTGGAACCAATCTCGGCGTTCAGGGCATTGAAGTCTCATGGTCGCCGGCGAAGGACGACAATTGGCTCTCCTTTTATGAAGTGCGCAAAAATGGCCATGCCATTGGAAAAACAGCCAAGGGGATCTTCTTTTTTGACCACTCCCCGACGGCGCGCGGAGACATTGACGCTGTATATGAAGTTGCAGCGGTTGACGGAGACGGCAACCGTAGTTCCTTTGCCGCAGCGAAGAAGGTCGCGGGTGATCGCCCGACTTATGAGGCGCTCGGTGATTTCTCGCCCTCGCAATCAGCGAATGGCTGGCTGTACGAAGAGGCAGCAGGGGACGGGGCCTACCAACCGCTCCGCTGGGACAACGGCGGCTACGAGGGCTACTGGACCAGTTCGGGCGTGGGGAAAATTGGCCGAATCTGGATGCAGCCATCCAAGAGCTACGATCTCTCGCGGACCTTCGCTATATCTGCGGTGGGAACGATTTCCACGGCAGGAGAGATTCGTAAGGATCCGACCGCGGAGAACGGTCGGTCGGTTTTCGTAAAGATCATGCGGAACTCGGAGCAGGTTTGGCCGTCGCAGGGATGGGCCGAGGTGAAGGCTGACTACGAATCGCCAACCAGCTACAGCATCAAGAATCTGCCGGTAGCTTCTGGAGACAAGCTACGCTTTATCGTGAAGCACAACGAAGAGAATAGTCCCGATCCGATTTTGTGGAACCCTAAGATCGAGCTGACGAGCGCCGGCAATTAAGCCTTTGAGACTTTCGCTTACTCAGGAAGACGGCGAACTGGTGCATGTTCCGGGTTTGTGAGGCCCCCATAGGCCTGACAGAACGCTCGGCTTGACGATGCGGAATGCTCCTTCGGGAACCCACTCAATCTCGGTAAAGCCAAGCTGCCATCGGTCTAAAGGACCGATGACCCCGGAACGGTACCATTTGCCGTCGGACTCAACGATTTCGCCAGCGAAACCGATATCCATCGCCTTTCCATGAAAATCCAGGTTGTAGAGTTTAGCTTCATTTTTCAGGAAGTCGGTTGGATCGTCCGAGAGTATGTAGTGCCAATTCCCCATCATGATCCATTGCCCGGTCTTCGGGTGTTGCAAGACCGTCAAGCTTTCTGACGTATCTATGCCGAACTCGGCCCAGCAATCGACCGTGTATCCTGCCCGCCATTCTTTAGAGACGCGGGGGAACTTCGCACATGGGCGTAGAACTTTCCAATCCACCAGATCGTGAGATTCGGAAACGTAAGCTCCGGCCAGCCCATCGATCTCGGCTCCGGTGGTGTACATCAACCATCTATCGTTCTTCTCATCGCGCACAACGTGGGGATCGCGCCCCGGCACGCCCAGACCTTTGACCGCATCAGAAATCTTTGTCCAGCGCGATAGATCATCGGAAACTGCCAGGCCGATGGAACAGGCGTCGCCTGGCGTATACAGCACCTTGCCGTACGTACCTTTTTTGTCATACTGCAGCGGCCGCTGCGCCTGCACGCACCCTGCGTAATACATGTAATAGCGACTGTTCGCTTCCAGGCAATACGAGGCCCAGACCATGTCCTCGTCATGGGTATCCTTGCGCTGCGAGGGGTGCATCACATGCCCGCGAAGCTCCCATGTTTTCAGGTCCCGGCTGATGCTCCAGGAAAGCGACTCTTCATTCCCGGAATAGAGCCAGGCGAGGCCGGCCACTCCACTGATGGAGTAAAGGTGCCACCAGCCGTCGCGGTGCACCAGGGTGTGGTCTTTTATGTATTCGTCGGGCGGTGCGTATCGGCATTCCGTCGGATCCGCGCTCTTTGCCGCCGAAGCCGCTGGCAAATCGCCAACCAACGCTGCACAAGCGCCAGCACCCGCCAGCCTCATGAACTGTCTTCTCTGCATTCGAGCGTCCTCCCGGCTGAAATCCTTATTCCTTATTACTCTGAAGCCCGATCAAACTTGAGGGAAACAGCGTCGTAGTCGCCGATCAGCGTGAGTTCAATGCCATGGTTCATGAGATACGCGCCGCTGAATTTCGTCGGAGTGGCAGGCTCTTTGCTGTCAGGTTTGCCATCCACCTGGGTCACGGAATAGACGGCCTTTTCATCAAGGCCATGCAACAAGAGCGGGGGAAGGGTGCGCCTGAACTGTTGCGAGTGGAGGAAGGCGAACAGGACGGATTGCTTCTTGTCGGGAGACACATATTGATTGGCGCTGAAACTGTCCTTCATGGGTGAGGCGAGACGATACAGCGAGCCATTCTGCACGGTCTCGCGAATCGACTTGTAGTAGGCAAGCATTTGTTTTGCCAGCGTAAAATCTTCCGGCGCCCAACGATTCAAGTTCGTCCCGATTCCCAAGGAGCCCTGCATCGCTGTGAGAAAACGGAAGCGGAGCGGCACGCTCCGCCCGTTGAAGCCGGGAACGTCAGTTACCCAGTCCATCATGACGTGCGGGGTATATGCGTAGGTAAAGCCCTGCTGAATCGTAAGCCGGTCGAGGGCTTCGGTATTGTCGGAGGTCCAGATTTGTTCGACCCGTGGCAGGATGCCCATATCCACGCGTCCTCCACCGCCCGAACACGACTCGATTTCAAGCCTTGGGTGTTTTTGCCGGAGGCGGTCCATAATGTCGTAAACATTCTTGGTGAAGAGCACCCAAAGGTTCTTCTGGCGCGCGGGTGGCACTTCCGGCCATCCTGGTTCGGTGAAATTGCGGTTGTAGTCCCATTTCAAGAAGGCGATGTCGTTCTTAGTGACCAGGTCATCCAGCCAATGAAACACGTATTCGCGTACGTCGTCGCGCGCCAGGTTAAGCAAAAACTGGTTTCTTGATTCGGTGCGCGGGCGCCCTTCGAAATGCATCGCCCAGTCCGGATGCTTCTGGTACAGATCGCTTTTCGGGTTGACCATCTCCGGTTCGACCCAAACTCCGAAATCCATGCCTAGTTCTTTTACCCGGCGAATGAGCGGCCCCAGGCCATTAGGGAACTTTTTTGGATTCACATTCCAGTCGCCAAGGCCGTCATGATCGTCATCGCGCCGGCCAAACCAGCCGTCGTCGATCACAAAACGTTCTACACCCAGGCTTGCGGCTTTTTCGGCGAGCGCGATCTGGCCCGGCTCATTTACATCGAAAAACGTTGCTTCCCAGGAGTTGTACAGGATGGGGCGGGTCTTGGCCCCGGAACCATTCGGCAGAATTTCGGTGAGCTGGAACCGGTGCAAAATGCGGGATGCGCCTCCGATTCCTTCGTCGGTATAACCGGCATAAAAAGGAGGTGTCACCAGAGTTTCTCCCGGCGACAGTGAGTAGCCGAAATCGAAAGAATTGTAGCCACCGGTGACTCGTACCTGCTGATGCGGAGTCTGTTCGATACTGATGCGCCAGTTGCCGCTCCAGCCCAGTGCGCCGAACCATACGGGTCCGTGTTCGTCATCGGGATTGCCATCTCGATCGAGCGCGAACCATGGATTCATCGAGTGGCCGGTACTGCCGCGGCGGCTCTCCAGCACTTTGAGCCCTGTATGTACAGGTTCCTCGTTGAGCTGGAATTCGCCTCCCCAACGGCCGGCAAGGTAGCGAAGACGGTAACCTTCTCCCTGCGGCAGGTACCACGCGGCCGACTGAGCGCTCTCGAGTACAACCGGAGCGTTGGTGCCGTTCTCGATAGTAGCGTACCGGCGGAGGACCCCAGTTTCTGGCCATATGGTGTAGTGGAGATGAACAATCAGCTGACGTTCGATGTCTTTGAGCGTGACCGTTAGCGAAGTACCGTCAATTTGATGGCTGACATAGTGAAGAACTAAATCGCGGTTGCCATCGTCAAAAGTCGCCTTAAGGCTGGGCTCCACGTAAAGCCCGGCGCCCCATCCCGGATACTCCTGGGGTGTGGTGGTTGTGGTTAAGTCGAAAACATCCCAGTCTGGAGAACTATGCGCGGCCGTGAAGTCCCCTTCTCGCCAGATCTGTTTTCCCCAGTAGACGTGTTGCAGCATACCCTGCTCGTTAATTCCGAACACATAGGAGACTCCTCCACCCGCCAGGACAAAGAGTTGTGATGATTCGAGGAATCTGACTGAAGGTTGTGCTTGCACGACAAGCGGAACGAGGATCACAAACGCAACTGCGTACAAGGCCCGAAAAATAGTTTTCATCGTTGATGCCTGACGTCCCGTCCTCGATGATCACAATTCACTGTATCTGTATCGTGCGCGTGCACGACAAGGGATCATGAAGTGGTTTAGTTGATTTGTCAACCCCGGAGTTACAAATTTTCAGCATCCGCCTGGTTGTCATAAAAGCGCCCGGCATTGTGAATTCTGCCCCTTGCATTTAAGGTGATTCCCATCAGATGTTGTTGGTTTAAGTTCGCAGTTCAAGGAATAAGCTCTGCCGCAACGTGAAGACAAAACGGCCGCCACTCAAATTGGGGTGCAGGAAATCGCTGATTCTCTGGGAATCTCCCGTGGGACCGTAGACCGGGCCCTGCACAACCGGCCGGGAGTGAATTCTTCGACCAAACGCAAGGTCCTGCGCGCAGCGGAAAAGCTGGGATACCGGCCTAATCTGGCGGCGCGTTTTCTATCATCTTCCAAGCGAATCACCATTGGGGTTGTCCTTCCCCGGGAAGTGGCCTACTTCTACGACCAAGTCCTGGAGGGGATTTTCGAGGCGGCGACTTTGTTTGAACCGCTCGGCGTCAGAATTGTTCATTACCCGTACGACCAGATCGGCCCTCATGAGGTCAAGGCTTTCCGGGAAGTTCTGCAACAGCAGGTTAGCGGCGTGATCATTTCGCCGGCCTATCCCAATAAGCTTCTCCCATATATTGAAGAGGCTTCGCGGAGGAACATTTCCGTGGTCTGCGTTGCCACCGACGCTCCCGGAACCAGACGGCTCACGTCGGTTTCTGTAGACCCAGTGGTGAGCGGAGCACTGGCGGGAGAATTGATGGGGAATTTTCTGCATGACGACGCCCATGTACTTGTGTTCATCGGCATGCACGCGACCGTGGATCATGAGCAAAAATTGCAGAGTTTTCGTAGCAGTTTTCGCGAGTTCTGTCCTGGGGCCCAAATTGTCGGCACGGTCGAAACTCACGACAAACCAAAAGAGGCCTACATGAAGTGCCGAAGGATGCTCGAACAGCACCCGGAAGTTAAAGGCATCTACGTTGCGACCGCAAATTCGATGCCGGTAATGAAGGCGCTCGAGGAATCCACGCTCTCAGGCACGATAAAAGTAATCGGCACGGATTTGTTTCCTGCCATGGTTCCCTACATCCGATCGAGAACGATTGCTGCAACCATCCACCAGCGCCCACGCGAGCAAGGTGCGAGAGCTCTAGAGGCTATGGTGCGGTTTCTGACTGACAAGCTGCGACCCGCTACTCAGATCTCTATCAATCCGGCCATTGTTATGCGAAGCAATCTGGATCTGTTCACCACCTAGTTCTTTCACGATCGAAATCGCCAATTGATGGCGCAGGGCCGGTCTCGCAGGAACCGCGGCGCCACTTTTCAGAGTTGACAAACCCACAACAACCGTTCACATTCCTTATCGTGCACGCGCACGGCTGCACCAGGACGCCATTTTTTAAGGGCTTGGTGGGGGCCTTTTAGCGCCGCTGCGGAGAACACCGACCAAGTGGCACTGAGAAATATACGGTGCCGCGTCAACGGAAAGGATTTTGTGTCTAGTCGCAATCAAAAACCTAAAACCAACCGGGCTCTATCCAGACAATCCGTATCGGCTTGGGAGGAATGTGTCACCATTCCCACCTATCCTGTGCCTCCGGCCGACCGCAATCCGATGTTTCTGGACAAGCGCGTTTACCAGGGCAGCAGCGGAAAGGTCTACCCAAATCCTTTCACCGACCGAGTCTCCGATCATAAGATCGAAAGGGACTACCAGGCCGTTTTTTTGGAAAACGAATTTGTACGAGTCATGGTCTTGCCGGAAATCGGCGGCCGCATCCACGTCGGCCAGGACAAGACCAACAATTACGATTTCTTCTATCGGCAAAACGTGATTAAGCCTGCGCTGGTGGGTTTGCTAGGCCCCTGGATCTCAGGCGGCGTCGAATTTAACTGGCCTCAGCACCACCGTCCGTCTACCTTCATGCCGGTAGACTACTCCATTGAGGAGAACGCCAACGGAAGTAAGACTATCTGGCTGAGCGAACACGAACCGATGAACCGCATGAAGGGGATGGTGGGCATTACTCTCTATCCGGGAAAGAACGTCGTCGAGGCCAGGACAAGGCTCTACAACCGCACTCCCTTCGTGCAGACTTTCCTGTGGTGGGCCAATGTCGCGGTGCGGGTGCATGACCAATACCAGGCATTTTTTCCTCCGGACGTGGAGTACGTGGCCGATCACGCCAAGCGCGCCGTTTCTTCTTTTCCGATCGCACGAAATTTTTACTACGGAGTCGATTACACCAAGGGAGTTGACATCGCCTGGTACAAGAACATCCCTGTTCCTACCTCCTACATGGTGGCGGATTCCAAGTACCACTTTTTCGGCGGATATGATCACGCGAAAAAGGCCGGGCTGGTACATGTCGCCAATCGACATGTTTCCCCGGGCAAGAAACTTTGGACTTGGGGAAATGCGGAGTTTGGATACGCCTGGGACCGTGAACTCACCGACTCCGACGGGCCCTATGCGGAATTAATGGCCGGGGTCTTCACCGATAACCAACCTGATTTCTCGTGGCTTCAACCGTATGAAACCCGGATATTTCGCCAGTACTGGTATCCGATCCAGGAAATTGGTCCCGTTAAGAACGCCAATGTTGCAGCTGCCGTTAATCTGGTGCAAGACAAACGTTCGGTCACGATTGGTGTGTGCGTGACAGAGCGGCGGAAACATCTTCGAATTATTTTGACGGCCGGGCAACAGATATTGTTTGAATCTCGCGAGGATATTGCTCCAGACCAGCCTTTCCAAAAGAAGATCGCAATTCGAAATGCCAAGATAGAAAACGACCTTTTGTTACGTGTGCTGACCGCCGACGGAATGGAAATCATCCGCCATCAGCCCGAAAGCTGTCACAAGGCGGATCCTCCGGCTCCAGCCACCGAACCTTTGCCTCCCGCTCAGATGTCGACCATTGAGGAGTTATATCTAACTGGGTTGCACCTCGAACAGTATCGCCATGCCACCCGGTCTCCTGAGTTGTATTGGGAGGAAGGCGTTCTCCGCGATCCCATGGACGTTCGCTGCAACAACGCATTGGGACTACTGCGTCTTCGGCGGGGCCAATTCCCGGAAGCTGAGAAATATTTCCAACACGCCATCAAAAGACTCACCCACCGCAACCCAAATCCATATGATGGCGAACCCTTCTACAACCTCGGCCTGGCATTGAAGTACCAGGGCCGCAACGAGGAAGCCATCGCGGCTTTCTATAAATCAACATGGAATCAGGCGTGGAAATCTTCCGCCCATTACGCCCTGGCTACCATCGCCTGCCAGAGCGGCGCGCTGGAGGAAGCTCTTAACTTGCTTCAACACTCCATTTGCGTGAACACATCGCATTCGAAGGCGAGCAATTTGCGGGCGGCGATACTACGCCACCTTGGACAGAACGCTGAAGCAAGAAAACTGGTTCTTAAGACGTTGGAAAATGATCCCCTGGATTTGTGGGCAATGGTGGAACTCAAGCTTCTGGATCAACCTGATAGCGTGAGCATCGCCAATGAATCGATCCTTCAGAACAGGCAGGTTTGTCTTGACGTTGCCTTCGATTATGCCGAAGCGAGCTTTTGGGACGAGGCGAAACTTCTGCTTGAGCGCCACCTACTCTCTCTGACCGAGACCGAAAAGCCATATCCCATGGTTTTGTATGCGCTAGGGTTCTTCTGCTTAAAGAGCGGCATGAGCCGCAAGGCACGAGATTATTTCCAACGCGCCGCAGAGGCCACTCCCGACTATTGCTTCCCAGCACGCCTGGAAGAAATGTTGGTCCTAGAATGTGCGGTAGAAGTGAATCCGCAGGACGCTAAAGCGCACTACTACCTTGGCAACCTGCTCTATGACAAGCAGCGGCGCCAAGAAGCCATCGAACACTGGGAACATTCGTGTCGACTTGACGCCTCCTTTGCCACTCCCTGGCGAAATCTTGGGATTGCATGGTACAACGTGCGAGGCAATCCCCAGCGCGCACTGGAATGCTACGAAAAAGCACTGCAAGCTGATCCTGCCGATGCCCGTTTGCTTTATGAACACGACCAGTTGCGCAAACGCATGGGAGTGTCCCCGGCCAAGCGGCTTGCCTATTTAGAGAAGAACCTGACTCTCGTAGGCCATCGCGACGACCTTACCGTGGAACTGATCACTCTTTATAACCAGATGAGAGAGCACCCAAAGGCGTTGCGTTTGGTAAGTGGGCGACGCTTTCATCCCTGGGAGGGCGGGGAAGGTTTGGTCTCAGGGCAATATGTGACAGCCCACGTACTGCTCGGGCTCGAAGCGTTGAAGGCCGGCAACGCCGATGACGCGCTGAAGAACTTTTCCATGGCTCGCACGTACCCCCAGAACCTGGGAGAAGCGAAGCATTTATTGACCCTTGAAACGCATCTCGATTATTTTTCGGGGCTTGCTCTGCAAGAACTCGGCCGCAATGAGGACGCCCGCCAGCACTGGCTGAAAGCGGCGGAGAGCCAAACCGGCGAGACTCCGATGGGGTTCTATAAAGCACTCGCTTTGCGCAAACTCAACCGTGAATCCCAGGCCACCTCAATTCTGAATGGACTGCTGGAGCACGCTCTACGCCAACTCAACATAAGTCCCAAAATCGATTATTTCGCCACATCCTTACCGAATTTCCTGCTCTTCGATGATGACCTGGTAAAACGAAACCGAATCAATTATCTGTACCTGGCAGGACTGGCGAAGCATGGCCTTGGCCGCATCGAAGAAGCGGCCGCCGACTTGCGCGAAGTCGTCGCCTTAGATGTCAACCATCTTTGGGCCACAATCCAACTAGAGGACGTCGCATCCGCAACGGCGCTCCAGGCCCAATCATGACTCCACTTGGTCAGTCCTCCGCCTCAGTCGCTACCGATCATCCGACGGTGCGCTTCAACAACACTTATTTGTGGACGATCTCGCTCGCGGCGGCTCTGGGTGGCCTGCTTTTTGGCTACGATTGGGTCGTGATCGGTGGTGCGAAACCTTTCTACGAAACATATTTCCGCCTCACCGATCCATCACAGCAAGGTTGGGCGATGAGCTGCGCATTGATCGGATGTCTGGTTGGCGCCATGATTTCCGGGACACTGTGCGATAGATACGGGCGAAAGCGTTTGTTAATTCTCTCAGCGCTCTTGTTTGCCATTTCATCTTTGGCGATTGCCACGACCAAAACGTTCAACATGTTCGTGGCGTGGCGGATAGCCGGGGGCATCGCAATCGGTTTGGCATCCAACCTGTCGCCCATGTATATCGCCGAGGTTGCGCCTGCCCGCGTGCGCGGCAAGTTGGTTTCCGTCAATCAGCTGACAATCGTGATTGGGATTTTGCTGGCTCAAGTTATGAATTGGGTCATTGCTAAACCTGTGGCAGCAGGGGCCTCCGCCACGGATATCCTCAATTCCTGGAATGGGCAGTTGGGGTGGCGCTGGATGTTTGGTGTTACGGCCCTACCTTCCGTGCTGTTCTTTCTGAGCATGATCGTCGTTCCGGAAAGTCCCCGGTGGCTCGCCCGCAAGGGGCAGGTCGAACGAGCCAGAAAGGTACTGGAACGCCTCGGAGGCGCGCACTATGCCGAAACCACACTGAAGGAAATTGAGGGAACTTTGTCGGCAGACACGAGCGGAGGCCTGCGCCAGCTATTGGACCCGAGACTTGCCGGAGTTCTGCTGCTCGGCATAACTCTAGCAGTGTTTCAACAGTGGTGTGGCATCAACGTGATTTTCAATTATGCCGCGGACGTGTTCGCGGCGTCCGGTTACAACGTTTCCGACGCCTTACTCAATATCGTGATTACCGGCGCGGTCAATCTTGCATTCACGTTCGTGGCGATGGCTCTGGTAGATCGCTCGGGGCGCCGCAAGTTGATGCTGTTTGGGTCCGCAGCTTTGGCGGTTATCTACACGCTTCTGGGAATCGGTTTTCACCAGCATGGCCAAGGCCTTTACATGTTGCTGCTGGTGGTCGCTGCGATTGCCTGCTATGCCATGTCGCTGGCTCCTGTGACTTGGGTGGTGATCTCGGAAATTTTCCCCAATCGTATTCGTGGCGCGGCCATGTCCGCTGCGACTACCTCTCTTTGGATTGCCAGCTTTGTCCTTACGTATACCTTTCCCCTGCTAAACCGTGGCCTGGGGGCCGCGCGTACCTTCTGGATATATGGTGCCATTTGCCTTGCCGGCTTTATCTATATCCTTCTGCGGCTTCCCGAAACACGGGGACGCACACTTGAGGAGATTGAACAGTCCCTCGTGCGGTAAGACGGGACAATTCAGCGGAGATTAAAGGGGAGAATCTTGGTATTCCCTTCAATCAGTTTCAAGAACTGATCAGCAGCCACATCCGTGAACCGGTCAATCTGCCCGGAAGGCCAGTTGACTTGAAGTTTGTCAATACGCGCAGCCTTGCCCAACCCGAAATGGATTCGAAGATCATTTTGTGAGTAGAAGCTACCGCCACTGCGCACTTCCTCCATCTGCTGGTGATCACCGGTAGTGCAGTAAACGCGTGCGCCAATCGCGCTTCGATTCGACTTGGCCCCAACCAGCTTCAGCGTTATCCAATGATTGTTTGTCCGGGAGGTGCAGTGCAGCAACTGCGGCACGGCATTGATTGGATTGATCAGTATGTCGATCGATCCATCGTTGTCAAAGTCTGCAAATGCGCAGCCGCGGGCGCTTATCGTGTCGGTGATAGCCGGACCTGCAAGGGAAGACGCATCACGATATTTTCCGTTGCCCACATTCTCATACAGGACTTTGGGCTGTTTGTAGTGCATGGGGCTGTCGAGTTTCTGAAGCTCAGGATACACATGGCCATTGACGTAGAAAATATCCAGCCATCCATCGTTGTTGAAGTCTAAAAACCCGCATCCCCAGCCGAGAAGACGCGAATGCGAGGCCAACCCGGATGCTTCGGGGTGGTCCTGGAACAGGCGTTTGCCTCGATTCTGATAAAGGTTGGGAAGGTCGTCGGAGAAATTGGTTTTAAAGATATCGAGCAATCCATCGCAATCGTAGTCTCCGGCCGAAATCCCCATTCCGGACTGGTTACGGCCGTCTCGACTGGTGGCAACACCGGCCTCTAATCCGCCTTCAGTGAAAGTGCCATCACCGTTATTCCAAAACATGAAGCTCATTTCACTATCGTTGGCGACATAGATATCCGGCCTACCGTCGTTGTCGAAATCACCGACCAGAACACCTAATCCGTAGCTAGCCGGCGCTTTGCCGATTCCACTCTTCTCCGTAACGTCAGAAAAAGTACCGTCGCCATTGTTGTGAAATAGGAAGTTTTTCGCCCGTGGTAAACCCTGAGGTCCGCAATTCACAGGGAGCCCTTGATACATACACGCACCGGTTCCGGGAAGCGGAGCGGTCTTCGGATCGAAATCGATATAGTTGCTGATGAAAAGGTCGAGATGCCCGTCTCCGTCATAATCGAAAAATGCGCAACCCGATCCCCAGTGCCGGCCTTTCATCGCTAATCCGGACTTTTCGGTAACGTCAGTAAACGTTCCATCTCCATTGTTGTGGTAGAGAACGTTCTGGCCCCAATAAGTAACAAATAGATCGTCATGGCCATCGTTGTCATAGTCGCCTATGCAGACAGCTTGACCCCACCCGGAACGGGCCAGACCTGCGCGCCGGGTTACGTCGGTAAAAGTGCCGTCGCGGTTGTTGTGCAGCAATCGGTTCGATGCTTGTGGTGCCTTGGTTTCATCGAGCCTCGCTCCATTTACGAGAAATATGTCCGGCCAACCGTCATTGTCATAGTCGAAGAAGGCTGCACCGCACCCGGTGGTCTCGAGGATGTATTGGTTCTTGTCTACACCGCCGTAGATGGTCGGCGTGGTGAGGCCTGCTTTAATAGCCACATCTTCAAACTGGACGGGATAGCTCTCCTGTTCGGCATAACAAAAAGAAGGTTTGGGAAACGCTGCGAAGAGTCCAAAAGCGGCAGCTCGACTTAGAAAAGCACGCCGTGTAGTTGAGTTCTTTAAAAGTGAGGCGGATTGTGAAATGCTGAGTCTAGCTATTCTTCTTCCATTACCTGAGTCAGCTGAAAAAGGAAAGAAGTCTTTAGCCATGGTCCCACCCGGATGCTGAACTTGGTCTCAACCGACTTCTCCCCACGAACAGGCGCGACACCGTGATCGCCGATCCGAACGACCTATACGGATCTGACAGCGTTCTATGTGCCGCTTTTGCGGGCGTCCTGTGCTGATAACTCTTCCAGTCCGGCTTCCAAAGCCAAGGAATTGTGGAAAGCCTTGCCCGCCGCTTTACTTCTGGCCCCCGTCACAGGTTCCCATTTGTTTTGCGCGTTGGAGTTCCGCCTCAGCGCGGTCTGGCTGGCCTGCATGAAGCAACGCGTCGGCGAGCTGACACATCACGGAAGCCTGTCCGGGTTGTAGAGAGGCAGCGGCCTGGAATTCTCGCACGGCGCCATTCCAGTCACCCTGTTTTTCCAACGAGATCCCAAAATTAAAATGTATTTCCGGATTGTTAGGAGTCTGCTGCAGGGCTGCGTCAAAAGCCTGATTGGCCTCATTCCATTTCTTCTGCGCACTCTGCGCTATTCCCATGTAGTGATTTGCATCCGCAAAGTTCGGATCGGCAGTCAGAGCCGCATGCAAAAATCCAATCGCTGGAGTCACCTCTCCCTTTTTCAGCGATTCGATAGCTTTATTGGTTTCGAGGGCGGCTTGCGTGCGGTTCGTCACGAAGGCGGAGGCTTCGCGTGACCGCTTGAAGACTTCCATAGCTCGTCCTGTGTCTCCCGCCTGGCGTAAAGCTGCCCCCAGGGCATTTAACACCTCAGGCTGTTGGGGCGCCTGACGGGCTGCTTCTTCGAGTTCCACAACTCCGTCTTTGGGAGACTGCTGCGCGAGCAAGCTTCCATACTTAAGCCGGAAATCAGTGTTGGCCGGGCTTAGCTCTACAGCTCGCCGATAATGCGAAAGAGCGCTGGCCGTGTCGCCGGTTTGGGTCAGGATCTCGCCGTAATAGAACTGTGCACGTGGAAGCTCCGGTGCAAGCTTTACCGCCTCGGTTATTTCCTTCAGCGCCTCGGGCAGGCGATCCATGCGCTTTAGCGTAAATGCAAGGTCGGCATGGGCATCGGCAGAATCAGGTTTGAGAAGAATCGCTTTCCGGTAATTTGCAACCGCGGCCGGTAGGTCGCCTTTGTCACGCATGGCCTGAGCCAGGTTCAGAATCCCTGGAACGAACTTGAGATTTTTGCCGATTGCCTTCTGGAATTCTTCGATGGCTCCGCTCAAATCACCGGCTTGATCGAGGGCCACTCCCAGATTATTGTGCGCTTCGGGGGAATTGGGCTGAAGGGCAACCACGTGGCGAAAGTTCTCTAGCGCAGCCTTGGTATTCCCGATCCCAGAATTGAGCATCGCAAGCTGAGCATACGCCGTATACATATCCGGCCTCAGCCGGATTGCCCTTTGCAGTGCCTCAATGGCATCGCCAGTCTTACCGTGTGCGGAAAAAGCGTAACCGAGTTCAAACTCCGCTTCCGGAAAGTTGGGTCTTAATGCAATTGCCGCTTTCAGCTTTTCGATGGCATCACTGTACTGTTCTTCGACCGAGAGAGCGACGCCAAAGTTGTAAAGAGCATCCGCGTATTGAGGATTAATATCGAGTGCTTTTTGGAACTCCACCACCGCCTCTGCAACCGCACCGGTTCGCCCCAAGGCAAATCCGTAGTAGTTGTGGGCCTCGGCGGACTTAGGCTCACGGCGTACTGCGTCGCGCAGGAGCGGGAGGGAGTGGGGGACATCCCCTTTTTTCAGGAGGGCGATACCCTTTGCCAGAGAATCTGATACGGGCTGTGCCGCCCAGGCACAGCCCGCAAGAGTGATTAAAACAAGGCCCCGCCTCAACATCAGAAGCGTAGTGTACCACCCACTTGTAGCCGCCTCATGGTGCCGGTGATTGAGGTAATTTGCCCCGCCGTGGATGAGTCAATGGCAGGGTCCGGCTGACCTAGATTGGCTCGGTTGAGGGCGTTGAAGGCCTCACCCTGCAGTTCAAACGAGAAGCGCTCCGTGATTTTGAACGTCTTGCTCAGAGCAAGGTCGACGGTGAAGTAGCCAGGCCCACGCAGGCTGTTCCGGCCCACATTTCCGAAGGTGTATAGATCGGGCAGTCCGTAAGCCTCGGGATTGAACCACCTGGTCCTGCTTTGATCTGAAACGTGTGGGTCCCCGATGATATTCGGAGTCAGAGTGCAACAATCTGAATTGAGAATTGCTCCCCCGTTACCAATTACAGGAGTGAACGGCAAGCCTGATTCCAGGGTCTCGATTCCGGAGAGCTGCCAGCCACCGAGTACGGCATCCACGGCGCCTCCCTGGTTCATGAAGCGCTTGCCTTTGCCAACCGGTATTTCCCAAACGTGACTGGTCACCAGAACAAAGCGGCGATCGGAATCCTGAGGTCCGCGGGAAACGCCATCGTTACCGGGCCTGCCGATATCGAAACCGTTGTGAGTTCCAAAATCGTACGAACGGCCGTAGGTGAACGCTGTGGTGAAGGTCAGTCCCTGGGAATACCGCTTTTGCACCGAAAGGCTTGCGCTCTGGTAACCGCTACTGCTTTGGTTGCTCTGGTCATAAGCGTTCGTGAAGAACCCGAAGGCAGCATAGGGGCGTCTCTCGTTAAGGCTGAGACCATTGCTGGGGCCCGGCGCGATGGCATTGTGATCAAAGCGATAGAACAAGTGGCGAACGGCGGAGCCTACATAAGCCGCCGTCACGGTGAGGTTGCTGCCAAACTGTTGTTGGATTGACGCATTCCATTGATCGATGGAGTTTTCCGGATTGTGGAAGCGCGTGCCGAAACCGACTGAGTTAGGCGTGGGATATTGGCCAGGATTGCCAGCGGCGGCCAGGATGTCAAATCCCGACACGAAAGCCGGAGGGCCTGTCTCCAAACTGGCAAACTCAGGCAAGGGTTGATACAGGTCGTCCTGCTTCAAATCCTGACGGGTAGCATTCGGCCAGTCGTTGGTGATGGCTCCAAAGTTGGCTCCGTAAAAGCCGATGCCAAAGGTACGGCCATAGCCCATGCGAAGAACTGTGTTTTCTCGCAGCCTGTAGGAAAAGCCCAGGCGTGGGCCGAATGCGTTGTGATTTTGTTCGACGTTAGCGGTAGATGTTGAATCGCCGAAATCGCTAATGATGGTATTGGTGTTGTCAAAGTTGAAGTTAACGATTCCGCCCTTTTGCGGAGAGGTCGCATATCCAAGATAGTCCCAGCGTAGGCCAAGAACCAGGGTGAGTTTTGGGTTCACGTGCCAGGTGTCCTGACCGAAAAAGGCATAGTGGGTGTTGTGAGCCTCCGGTAATGCGGTGGCATAAATCACCCGGCCGAAGCTGCTGGGAAGGCCCAACAAGAAGGTCGCCATGGACAAGCCAGAGCTGGCCACGTTCGGGTCATTGATGCCGGTGATGGTTTGGCTAAACCCATTGCCATCGCAAATGCCGGTGTTCGAACATCCGAATTCCCCCTGCGATGAAGTGTCGCGGCGGTCGCGCCAGGAAAGCAGTGTATCTTCCCCGAACTTGAAAGCATGGGCGCCATGAGTCCAGTTAACGATGGCAACGTGGTTATAACTCCCGTAGTTATCAACCTGGTGAGCGTGAGTCGAGTTGCCAAACGAAAAGGCCCCTACCGGTCCGCCAATCTGGAAGCCGGCTAAGCCGCCGCAATCGGAACAAGCTTCGTTCAAACCGGGAATTCCGAAGTTTGCCGATGAACTCGAACTCTGGTCGGGTGCATTGGATTTCCACTCATTGAGTGTCCAGCCGAACCTTCCTTCGATGACCAGATTCGGGCTAAAAACGTGAGTCACGTTGGCAACGGCACTATTCTGGTTGCCGATCGAGACATTGCTACCCGGAAAAACCAGACTACCGTACTCTGGAACCACCGAGCTCTGCTCTCCCTGCTGGCGGGTGTAACGGAAAAAGGTCCGTGTACTGGTGTTCACCGCGTAATCTGCGCGGATTGTGCCAAGATTCTGGTTGATCGGGCTGATCTGCGGAGCAATAAAATTGTTGTCGGTTTGCCCAGGTGTCCCAAAATTCGGCTGTGGCATATCGGCCAGAATAGCCTGCACTGCCGGGTCAAGACGGTCCGGACAAATCACGTTCAGGACACCATTACATGAGAACTGAGTTCTTCCGACCCCCTCCGCACTTCCCGTGGTTGGGTCGTAGATGGGATTGGTTGCTGCGAGACTACTAAAGTCGCCACTCCGGAATGGCTGAATCGGGACGGTGGTCAGTACATTTCCGCCCGACCGCACCCGGTAGCCCTCATAGTATCCAAAGAGGAACAACTTATTCTTGATGACGGGTCCGCCCAGCGTTCCACCAAACTGGTTGTAGACAAAATGACCCGGACCGTTGGGTTCGGTGAAGGGATTTGCGGCGAACATTGCGTTCGTCCGATTAAACTCATGGGCGCTGCCGTGGACCTGATTGGTGCCAGCTTTGGTCGTAAAGATCTGGACGGCACCCGCAACCTGGCCCAACTCGACGTCGTAGTTGGAAGTCACCAGCTGATATTCCTGCAGGGCATCGGTAGAAGGAACGATAGCCGCGGCGCCAGAGACACCTTCAGTGTCATCCACTCCATCCAGTAACTGGCGATTCATCTGTCCGCGCGCGCCATTTGCCGAAAACGTGAAGTTCGCCGAACCCCCTGCGCTGGGGATGCCCTCGTTTCCATTGTCCATCACTACTCCGGGCTGGATTGCGGCAAGCCGGGTGGGGTTTCGACCTGAGGCGGGCAAAGCCTCGAGCTGTCGTTCATTGATTGTGCCGCCCACCTCGACCTTATCCACCTGGAGTTGGGCTGCTTCCGAAGTCACGGTAACTTCTTCCTGAACTGCCCCGACATGGAGAGTTGTATCCAAGCGAATGACTGCGCCGATATCGACCTGCACACCGGACTGAGAGACCGGGCGAAACCCAACCCCGGAGATCGTCACGGTATAGGTGCCAGCGATAAGGTTTGTGGCATTGAAAAAACCGGCGTCGTTGGTTTTGGTCGTCACCACAACTCCGGTTTCTGTATTGATGACCCGGACAGCGGCAGCAGCCACGGCAGCCCCATTCGGATCAGTCACCTGTCCGGTGATGGAGCCAGAAACGGACTGCGCCTGCATCCTTGGTGCGATCTGGGTTGCAAGTAACAGAATGCCCAATACTACTGGGAGCCAAACGTTCGCCCGCAAGACCGAACTATTCACACACCCTCCTCATTTGCGATCTCCAGCAAGCATTGCCGCATCGCAACGTTTCGATTTTTGCTTGAGATACGAAGAACCGCCTCTACCGCCCCACAAACTGGCGCAATGTAACTCGCGCCTCCATAGGGTGTCAAGACAAATCTGTCGACGATGATGTTAACAATTTGTCAACAGAACTGACGACGACTTCAAAAAGTTCTCGATTGACCGTAAGCAATATGGTGCACGGCTGCTGGCAAATGCTTCGAGATCCGGCCCAATTGGATCTCGCATAGACCTCACGACAACGCGGCGCAGTTGTCTGCCACCAGCACTGCCCCTTTCTAGTCGTGGACGCTTTGGTGCCTGAATTTCTCCTCGGTGCTATTGCGTACCCCTAGCTGCCTGACAGCCGCACGAGAGCCACTCCATGTGGTTTAACAACCGCTTCATATCGCCCCGTGGCGTGCCCTATATTTTTCTGTCTCCAGACATTTCGAACAACGTGTTGGCCTGTCAGCCCAAGCTGCTTCCAGTCGACGGAAATCTTGCTTTCCTTTTCTCCGAGATTGAACAGTCCAACGGCCAGACTGCCGTCAGCCATTGGCTTGGCAAGAACAAATTCGCCATCGGTCTTTAAAATGATCGTGCCCTGCCGGCCCAGGGAATCCTGATCGATATCGATTACTTCGGAATTGCACAAAATATTAAGAGTGAAAGGATCAAGCTTGCTCATCTCACCTGAGAAGAACAGCGGAGCAGCCATCAGCGACCACATCGACATGTAGCTATATTGTTCGTCAGCGGTTAAGTCTGTCATCCTAGCGGGCTGATTGAAATCGTTGGCATCTCCGACTTGACCGATCAATATGTAATCCGGATCATTCCAACGCCCTGGACCCGCGGACTTCGCATACTTGGCATTTTCGAGACCGATACTGTAGAAACCCGGTAGCTTCGTTGCTTTTTCCAGGCCGAGGTCACCCGTTGTACGCCAGGATTGCCCCCCTGCCGCAACCACCCACGACCAAACGTCACCCAGCCCGTACTGACAAAGGTTGAATACGATGTCGCGATCTTGATTCTCCAGCAACTGCCCCATGAGAGCATAGGGCTTCTCATAATCCTTCGTGGTTCGCACCTCCTTAGGGGGAGCAACGGAATCGTAGGAACACCAGTCATACTTGACGAAGTCATACCCCCAGTCAGAAAACTGTCGAGCATCCGCGGATTCATGTTGATAGCTTCCGACAAAATCGGCGCAGGTGAGAGGTCCCGGGGATGTGTAAATACCCGCCTTCAAGCCCAGAGAATGAATGTGATCCGTTAGCGCCTTCATGTCCGGAAAGCGCCGATTCGGCAAGATCGCCCCTTTTGCATCACGAGGCTCCCCGCCGAGTTCAGGATCTTTGGATCCTGGCTTTACCATCCAGGCATCGTCGATATTGACGTACTGGTAACCGAAATTGGCCATGCCCGAGGTAATCATTGCCTCTGCCGCCTGACGCACAATGCGGTCTGTAATGTGATCATAGTGCGTATACCAATCGTTCCAGCCCATGGGCGGCGTAAGGGCAATTCGATCTCCCACCACGATCGTAAACTTTCGGGTCGCCGTGCCTTTCTGATTGGAGGCCTTCAGGGTGACGGGAAACTCACCATTACTCTTCGGGGCTGTACCCTTGATAATTCCGGTCTCGGGCTCCAGCGTCAGCGAACCCGGCAATCCGGCGGCAGAGAACTGAATTGGCCGCACCCCACTACAAGGAATTCGGTAGAGAAATGGCCTTCCGGGCCGGGCGCCATACACAGTTGGGCCATTGATCTTCGGTTGCGGGCCGGGAGTGGGAGTGAGAATTTCACTGGCTGACACAGACATCGCACTTGAAGGCACAAGTGCAAGTACCAGGGTGGCAGAAATTCGGCGCAAGACCATCGTCATAGTTTCCTCAATACACCTAGACCTTGGAGATAATCAACTGGAATGGCGTATTACGTCAACATTACTGTCAACAGCCTCGATGGATAAGTCGTAGCGGTAAGCGATTAAAGGAAGCTGCAAACTACCGTCGGCCAACATGCCACACGATGCTTGCTGGCGCTGGAAAGGGTTTTTGTGCGCCCCCCCCTGCATGGATAGTAGCGGATTTCCAGCGGAAATCGTGAGGAATGATACGGGCTTTCATAAATCGGAAACAGAGCTAACCTTTCTGTTAGCTGCACTCTTCGAGAACGTTCCAACCGCACTGCACCATTCCTGGAAGCCTTGCAGGTTTCATAATGTCGTCAATTCTGTTGACACTAACCCTAACCGATGCTTCAATAACCCGGCTCCCAAGTTGAATCATTCGATAATTCTATGAACTCTCCAGTCTTGCTGTCCCCGTCGATTCGCCTTTTGGTCGTTCTATGCTTGCTCTCCCTTTTTCCCGAATTCACGATGGCACAAGCTCCGCAGACTATGTACCGCGGCGCGGTCATTCGCTCCGGGGAATTTCCTGGGGTGCGGATGAGTTCCGGGCTTACGGTTTATGACGAAGAATTCCGGAATGGACGGCTGCTCACCCGCTACTGGGATTCAACCGGGCAGGTTGTGCCGGATGCCTATTCCGAAAGTGACCGAGCCGCGGTCAATACGCTGCCCGCGGATACATTCAAGCTGGAAATTGAATCGCAGGAACTTTCGGGCACGTGGAAGTGGATTCGCGCCGACAAGACCGAGACCCACGATCCTGATGGCCTTTTGGTGACAGAGGAATTGGAGAGCAGCGCGCGACCGATCCGCGTTAAAGTGCACACACTGCTCACCGGTGGGCCCGTTATGGTGCGCTGGCTGGAAGTCACCAACACCGGCAAGAGGCCGACAGCCATTTCCAATGTTTCGCCCTGGGCGGGGCAACTCTGGCACACTCCGGGTTACGCCGAGCGGCTTCCTTCCGCATCCGATGAGGTCTATGAAATCGGTTATCTCCAATACCAGAAGTGGGGCCAGGAAGGTGCATGGAAGTTTGCCCCGGTCATCAATCAGACCAGAACCGTTACCGGCGACCGGGGGAAATCCGGCTGGGGCCACCCGACATTCTTCGCAAAAAACAATGCTACCGGCGAGTGGTTCGTAGCTTCGCTGGGATGGAGCAGCAACTGGAAATACCACGTAACCAGTAAGGTCGAGCCTTCGCCGATCAACAGTGGCAATGAAATTGACCGCTCCGACGCTGACGCTCGGCTGTTCTTTGATATGGGCCCCGCAACGGTCGACCCGGTTCTTCGGGTGTTGGATCCGGGTGAGACAGTAAAGACACCGGAAACGCACATCCTATGCATGAGATCGGACCTCGATCATGTGATCCAGACGCTTCATGAACACGTGCGTCGCGACGTGCTTCCAGCGAATCCCCCGGGCGATGCCTTCGACGTGGAGGCCAACCATCGCGGGTACATCTTCGATCACGAAAGCGAGGAGGGCCTCAAGCGCGAAATCGACATGGCCGCCGATATTGGCGCTGAATTGTTCATGATCGATGCGGGGTGGTATGGCCAGGACCCGAACAACTGGTGGAATAACGTCGGTGATTGGACACCCGGCTCATGGCTGCCTAATGATCTGGGTCCGGTCCGTGAATATGCGCGGCAAAAAGGCATGCACTTCGGATTATGGGTGGAACCCGAGAGCGTTGGATCAAATTCCAAGCTTGCCAAGGAACACCCGGAGTGGATTTCCGCTCGTGATGGCAAGCCCGTCGCCAACGGCCGGCAACTGGATGTTGCAAACCCGGCGGTCGCCAAGTGGATGGAATCAGAGATTGCCCGTGTCATCCGCAAATACGATCTCGATATGTTCCGAATTGATTACAACACCACAATCGAGGAGGGCGGAAATCACTTTCGCAGTGGATTCGTGGAAAACGCGAACTGGAGACACGTCGAAAATCTTTACGCCATGTTCGACCGTTTGCGAAAGCAGTTTCCTAAGGTGACCTTTCAGAACTGCGCAGGCGGCGGCGGCCGCCTCGACTTTGGAATCCTGGCGCGCTTTGATACGACTGAACTCTCTGACTGGATGAGATCTCCGCGGGGGGTGAAAATACTTAACGGAATGACGTGGCTGCTTCCTCCGGAGATTCTGCTGCGCACCTTCGGCACGGAAGTTTCGGACCTACAAGAGGATGGCGACGTGGAAAGCCAGTTAGCGATGGTGCAGATGGCGCTGCCTATTTTTCGGGGCATTGCTCCTTCGCTGGCCGATCTAAACCCAATTTTGCGCGACAAGATCCGTTCCGGCCTCGAACTCTACAAAAAGGAGTTGCGTCCGATCATGCGCGGCAGCCTCGTTTATCACCACACGCCTCTGCCCCCATATTTCACGCAAGCACCCTGGGTAGTGCTCGAATATGCCACCCGTGACAAGCAACGCTCTACGGCAACACTGTTCCGGACTTCGAACTATGGCGATTCTTTCTTCCGTTTCGTTCCGCGAGGTCTGAATCCGTCACAGGACTACCACGTTATTTTCAAAAATCGGGTCGAAGCCACTGACGTCTCCGGCTGGAAGTTGATGCAGGAAGGAATCTCCGTTCACTTGGAAAATGCTGGAACCTCAGAGATGCTGCTCTTCAGCCCATCATCAGGCGCAGGCCAATAGGCAGATGATCGCTGTCAGCTCCTCCGAGAAAGTGCAACACCGGGGCGATGCTGCAATCAACACATGAATAATGAAGAAATGTAAGCAGCCGGACCTGTAAGCCGAATTCTGTCCGCCTCGCGGCGGGACGGTCATTCCTCTGGGCCCGACATTACTGACGGGCTCAAGCGACCTACCCGAAGGTTTGACGCACCGAGCCGGCACGTGACGAGGTTTTAAGGCCCCGGCTCCCTCCCTATTTGGTCTTGCTCCGTGTGGGGTTTGCCATGCCCGTCACATTGCTGCGGCGGCGGTGCGCTCTTACCGCACCTTTTCACCCTTACCCCATCGGTTCCGCAGATTCCGTGGGCCATCCAGCGAAACCTGCCGAACCGGTGGGGCGGTATGTTCTCTGTGGCACTTTCCGTCGAACGGCTTTGACACCGCCCTCCCGGACGTTATCCGGCACACTGCCCTGCGGAGTTCGGACTTTCCTCCCCCTCTGCTTGACGCATCGAGAGCGACCGTCCGGTCCGGCTGCTAACACATAACATTATATAGGGGTTAGCCGGACATCGCGCCGTTCGTCTAAGGCGAGCTTTCAGCTCGGCGAGCCAGTTCCTCTGCTAGACTTGAGTCACGTTTATCTGCTGCTCGGGCGTGCTGGACACATGAACACAACCGAAGCCATTCGCATTGCGCTGCAGTCGCTGTGGGCGAATAAGCTGCGCTCCGCGCTCACTTTGCTGGGAGTCGTCATTGGGGTAGCCGCAGTGATCGCTGTGGTTACGTTTGTCAGTGGCCTGAACAAGTACGTGGCCGAGCGTATCTTCCGTTTAGGGACCGATGTCTTCATCGTGTTCAAATCTTCGCCGGCATCGCCCGATCCCGACCATGCAATCGAAGGCGAGAAACGCAAGAACCTGACGCTTGACGACTACCGCGCTGTGGTCGAGGCGTGCAAGCAATGCACTTTTGTCGGCGCTTCCCTGCGCAACATGTCAGGACACGTGAAATATGGCACGCAGTCCATCAGTGATGCGGCAATTCAAGGGCTTACTCCATCTATGGGGCCCATCTATGACGTCGATCTCGCGAGCGGACGGATGCTGAACGACACTGATCTCAACAATCGTTCCCCTGTGGCAGTGGTAGGTACGGACATCGTCGACAATCTCTTGTCCGGGGCCGATCCAATGGGGAAAGAGATTCGTGTGGATGGCTGGACTTATCAGATCGTTGGGGTAGGCGTGAAGAAGGGCAAAACCCTTGGCCAGAGCCTCGACAATTACGTGATGATACCCATCACGTCGTACATGAAGCAGTATGGGGAACATCAGGACATTCGCATCTCAGGAAAGGCTACCGGGGTGGGACCGGCCCTTACTTCCGCTATGGACGAAGCGCGAGTGGTACTGCGTTCCAGGCGGCACGATCTTCCCGGCGCTGAAGACAGTTTTGACATTGAGACCAACGCCAGCCTGCTTGGAATCTGGTCAAACCTCACCGGCACATTCTTTATCGCCATGATTGGCATCGCATCGATCTCTTTGATTGTCGGTGGCATTGTGATTATGAATATGATGCTGGTCGCGGTCACCGAGCGGACACGCGAGATTGGCGTGCGTAAAGCCCTGGGAGCGCGCCGGCAAGACGTGTTGTTGCAATTCTTGATCGAAGCGGTGGTTCTCACGTTGATCGGTGGCGCCGGGGGCGTGGCTTTCGGTACGCTCATATCGAAGACGGTGACGCTTTTGATTGGCATGCCTTCGGCGCTACCTGTGTGGGTTGTGCCCATCGCGTTATTCGTGTCAGGCAGCATTGGAGTGTTTTTTGGGGTCTATCCGGCAAAGCGTGCGGCGCGGCTGGATCCAATTGTCGCGCTGAGGTTCGAGCTCTGACATGCTAGGCAAAAGTGAAATCGGCGAAGTGTTCCAGATGGCGTCGGACACCATCCGCTCCAACAAAATGCGTTCCGGCCTGACGGTGCTGGGCATCATCATTGGCGTCGCAGTTGTCATCGGCATTTCCTCTATCGTGCGCGGATTGAATGACAACGTCAGCCAGCTCATCACCAGCATGGGTTCCAACATCATCTTTGCTTTCCACATCGAACCTTTCACTTTTGGGCGGCCGACGGAAGAAATGCGTCTTCGTAAAGAATTGACCTTTGAAGACGCGCAGGCCATGAAGGATCTGCCCCACGTGAAGGCGGTCAGTGCCGGCATTCGTTATTTCCGGCCGGAGCTCGGGGTGGGCACGTACGCCATCAAGTACCATGGACGCAAAATCAAGAACACCATTCTCGAAGGCGACACGGCCGCAGTAAAGGATGTGTTCGACCTGCGGCTCGCATCAGGACGATGGTTTGCCGACATTGACGAAGAAAGGCACGCGCCCGTGATCATCATCGGACACGATACGGCTGCGGCACTTTTTCCCGGCGAAAACCCCTTAGGCAAGGAAATTAATATTGAAGGCCAGTTATTTACGGTGATTGGGGTCAACGAACAGGTCAAATCGGTGTTCGGGGGTGGAAAAAATCCGGATGACAATATCGTGTATTTCCCGCTCACCACATTCAAAAAGCTCCACCCTGAACTGAAACAGCATTGGATCAGCATCAAGGCAACCTCGCACGCAGCTATCCCTCAGGCTATCGACGAGATACGCGAACTGCTGCGGAGGAGGCGGAAAGTCCCTAACAGCAAGCCTGACAATTTCGCCGTATTTACCCAGGATTCGATCTCGGATGTGTGGAACCAGATTACTGGTGCCGTATTCATCTTCATGTTTGCTGTTTCCAGCGTGGCGCTAATCGTGGGCGGCGTAGGGGTGATGAATATCATGCTGGTTTCTGTCACCGAGCGCACCCGGGAGATCGGCGTGCGCAAGGCAATTGGCGCGCGCAAGAGCGACATTCTTCTGCAATTCACCTTTGAAGCTGTCATGCTCACCGCTGCCGGGGGAGTCATGGGTATTCTCATCGGTGCGGCCGTCACCGGAGTCATCCCTTTGGTATTCCCTTCCCTGCCTGCCAGCATGTCGATGTTCTGGACAATCTTTGCCTTCAGCGCTTCCGCCTTCATCGGCCTGGTATTTGGAATCTATCCGGCATGGAAGGCGGCGAACCTGGATCCCATTGAGTCGCTGCGCTATGAATAGTGCGTGTGATCTTGGTCCTGCCTAGCGTCATTCAGAACATAAGTTTTTTTCGGCTGCTTTGCGCTTTGATAAGCTTCCCTCAGTTTGCTTACCGGCATGTTTCTTAAAATCTGCGGGATCATTGCCGCCGCCGCAACGCTGGGCGGATTTGGCTACACTTTGCTTTCGCTTTGGGGGGCGGTGAAGTTTTTATGGCAGCGCGAAGTCTTGCCGCCGGTGGCCTTGCCTCCGGTCTCGATATTGAAACCGCTAAAAGGCTTGGATCCTGGAATGCTGGAAAGCCTGCGCAGCCATTGCCTGCAGGACTTTCCCGACTACGAAATTGTATTCGGCGTAAGCGATGCGCACGATCCCGCAATTTCGCTCGTGCAGAATTTGCAGCGTGAGTTCCCGGATCGCAGCATCAAACTAGTTGTGGGTGAGAAGAAGCTGGGTGCAAATACCAAGGTCAGCACCCTGGCGCAAATGCTTCCCCACGCTTCCCATTCATGTTTGGTAGTGAACGACAGTGACATTCAGGTTCGTCCCGACTACCTCCGCCGCGTGGTTTCCCCTCTCGCCAATCCAGGCGTCAGCCTTGTAACCTGCCTGTATCGGGGGGTCCCGGCAGCGAGCCTCGGTTCCTGGTCAGAGGCACTGGGCATCGTCGACTTCGCGGGGGGCGTGCTTGCGGCACGATTGCTCGAAGGGGGGATCCACTTTGGATTGGGCTCTACACTCGCATTCCGAAGGCTGGATCTGGGAGCGATTGGAGGGTTCGAAGGATTGGCTGACTACCTTGCAGACGATTATCAACTGGGTCGGCAATTGACCAATAACGGCCCCATTGGGCAACTGTCCCATGTGGTCGTGGAAACATTTCTTCCGGCCTACTCTATAGGGGACTATCTTTCCCACCAGTTGAGGTGGGCCCGCACCGTACGCGATTCCCGCAGGTGGGGCTACGTGGGGCTTGCTGTCACCCATTACTTACCCTGGGCAATAGTTGCGGTAAGTTGCACGGGCGGGGCGAATTGGGCTTGGTTTCTGCTGGCTGCGGCTCTCATGATCCGCATCGCCGCGACGCTTGCGGTCGGCCAAGGCGTGTTGAGCGACCGCCGTTCTCTCCAATACCTGGCGTTGATTCCCTTGCGTGATCTGCTTGCTGCAGCTGTCTGGGCTCTAGGATTTCGTGGCCACACCGTGAAATGGAGGGGAGAGACTTTCTCCCTAAAGAATGGAAAACTGGCGCGTATTAACCCCTAAGGCACTGGCAGGATTTAGAATAATTTACAATATTTGTTTCGCCTATCGAAGCTGGGTCGGTTCCAGGAAGTTTCAACTGAGGACAACTGAATGAGTAAAGTCTTGGTGACAGGTGGTGCCGGTTTCATTGGAAGCCATCTTTGTGAAGCCTTGTTGCGGCAAAATGATGAGGTCTTTGTGGTCGATGACCTCTCCACGGGACGGATGGACAATATCGTCCACTTGCAGGGCAACAGGAACTTCCATTTCATCGAGGGCTCCATTCTTGATTACCCACTTCTGGACTCGCTAATCAAGAAAGCTGATACCGTGTTTCACCTCGCAGCGGTGGTCGGGGTGCAGAAGATCATTGAGGTCCCGGTCGACGCCATCGAGATCAACGTCCTGGGCAGCCATAATGTCCTCACGCTGGCGGCACACTATAACAAGTTGTGCTTGATCACCTCGACCTCAGAGGTCTACGGCAAGAGTAGTAAGCAGCCGTTTACCGAGGACGACGACGTGGTCTATGGGCCGACAACCAAGAGCCGCTGGAGCTATGCCTGTTCCAAGGCCATCGATGAATTCCTGGGACTTGCATATCACACCGCGCGGAACCTGCCAGTGGTGATTGCGCGGCTGTTCAATACCACTGGCCCGCGGCAAACCGGACGATACGGCATGGTATTACCTCGCTTTGTCGACCAGGCCTTGCGGGGTGAACCGATTACGGTGTTTGGAAGCGGCAGGCAGTCTCGCTGTTTTGCAGACGTCTCTGACGTGGTTAGTGCTTTGTTGTTGCTTTCCGACCACCCGGCGGCCGTCGGGCAGGTATTCAACGTAGGGAATCCGGAAGAGATTTCGATTGGCGACCTAGCCAAATTGGTAAAGAAGCTAACGAACAGCCGGTCGGAGATCCGGCTGATTCCTTACGACGAAGCCTACCAGCCGGGATTTGAGGATATGGAGCGGCGGGTTCCGAATATCAGCAAGGTTTCGAGACTGGGCTACTCTCCCAAGATCAAGCTTAGGGAAATCATCGCCCGGGTTATCGCCAGCAAACAGGTGGAACTCGAACCGGTCGAACTTCCCGTCACAATCGGTCTGCGGCCACATCCGCTGCGGGCCGGTGTTGCGGAATGATTTTGCCACCCTCACCGAACAAATAGGTTTCGCCTCGCCAAAAAAATGTGCGGCTCAAGAAGCTCCCCGCCCAAGTACAAAATCCGAGTAAGTCGCGCAAGGGATAAAGCCAGCAATACCGCAGGGCCCGCGGATCGCGGATCACTCCCCATCCAACGGTCAAGCATTGAATCGTGCGGTTTATGAAAGCCCATCCAAGAAGTGCGCCGCCGAATATCGGGTGTCCCATCTCCGCAGCCGCCAGAAACCCCATCAAACCGAAGGGCATGGCAAAGGTCAGTCCCGTACCTACATGCCCCTTGGGACGTGAATAACGGGTGCTCTTCATCCAGCGCAGTTGATCGCCGAATGTTTCGCGAAAAGAACGCGGCATCAATACGTGTCCCACCAAGTGATGAGAGAGCACCACCTTGAATCCTGCCGCCCACAATTCATTCCCCAGAACAAAATCGTCGGAATAGTAATCGCGGGTCGAGCGGATGCCGCCAATCTTCTGTAGAGCGTCCCGGCGCGTGGCCATGACTGCTCCCATGGCAAAACGCATGCCTTCCATCATGTCCGCCACCATCACACCGGAGGGCATTTCCACGGACATGCCCAGCGCTTCCAACATCGACCATAGGCCCTGGGCAGGAACTCCCTGATAAAAGCAGGTGACCAGGCCGTTATGAGGATCGAGCAGCGGGGGAATCACATTACGCACAAAAGCAGGGGCGATTTTTATGTCGCTGTCGCTGATGATGAGGTAATCATTTGAGGATTCAGCAATCATCTTGTCCAGAGAAAACACCTTGGCATTGGGCCACGTGGGATATCCGGAAAGAACGACCTTGCTCCTGACCTGCGGATATTTCTTTCGAAGTTCCTCAGCAACCAGCAAGGCTCCGTTGCTGGCTTCGCGGGCGCCAAAGACAATTTCGAAATTAGGATAGTCCTGCAGGAAGAAGCTTTCGAGATTTTCCGCGAGACGCGGTTCAGTTCCGTGCACCGGCTTAAGAAGAGTGACCGGAGGAAGGGCGGAGTCGGGAATAGACTGGACCCCCGCCAGGGCGGCCCGTGCCAGGCGGCGATAGCGGAAAGCTGCGACCAGCACCATGCCCAGAAAAACGGTCGAACTCAGGCTGCCCACCAGCCCCAGGAGCAGCCATATCCGCCATATCCACCCCGCCGTTAAGAACACGCTGCCCATGAATTCGTAGCGGATTATAACCGTGGCAAGCAGCATTCAGTCGTTGAGAGGATGGTTCATCAAGATCGACTTTCCGCCGTTACTGGCAAGCGCGTAGCGAGCGCTTCCATGCAGTTCTTTGGGATCTTCCTGGTCAGTCCAGAAGAAGACGCGAGTCGGGGACGCCCAAAGCGCGTCGAACGAGGCCTGGGTTTCGAAGACATGTGGCGCGTCGGGAAACTGAGAGCCATACCATAAGTTACCGCCGCGCTCATGCAGTACACGCAGCGGAATACCTGTGTAAAAATTCAACGTGGACGCATTTTCGTACTCTCCATCGACGACGATCAGATCACCCGGGTGGTAGTGATTGCTGATGGCAACAGCCAGAGATTTCGACGACAGGATGGGAGAAAAGGTAACGAAGGCAGAATGAACGCATGCCAGAATGACGACCATCATTCCCACCAAGGCCGCGTTTCCCAACTTCGGGTTACCACGTCGGCGGAAGAACCAGCTCAATCCTGATCCTAGAAACAGCGCCAGGACGAATGCCAGCAATGGTGTACGGAACGCTCCCAAAGCCTGAGGAGTCAAATCAAGAAAATGCCCAAATGAAAGGGCGTACTCCTGCGGATTCCTTTTCAATAGCTCAGATAAATCCGTTCCCGGTGCAGGAGCTTTGGCAAGCGAAAGCAGCCAGATTCCGACCCCTAACGCTGCCGTACCGACCACAAAAAGGCCCAGCGCGGAGCGAATCCCTGCCTGCCGCTCCCGGCTGTAGTTAGCTGCACTTTCCTCCCGTGCCAGCCAGCCTCCAACGAGCAACGCCAATCCTGGTAAAGCAGGGATCGTGTAGTACTCCTGACGGGTGGAAAAGCTGAAAAATACCAAAATCACCAGCGCCCAAAGAAAAAAGAGGAGGTTCGCCCTTGGTCTTTGATCCTCCACCCTCCTCCAACCAATGCTCTTCAAAGTCTGTGGCAAGAACGCCACCCAGGGAATCAGCCACAGCAAGAGAAGCGCCCAAAACAGGATCAACGGGACCGTGTCATAGTCACGGGGAACGCGCTTGTTCAGGTAGCGAAGGAAGTGTTCGTTGACGAAATAGAACCAGAAGAACCCACGCATGGAGCCTTGATCCGGATTTCGTAACCCCGCCAGGATGTGCCAAGGGGCCGCTACCAGCAGAAGTACCGCTGTGCTTGAGATCAGTCTAAGCCGCAAGAGGTGCCGCAGGTTTCCCGTAAGCAACAGGTAAAGGCCGATCACCGCGACCGGAAACACCAGCCCAATCAGGCCCTTGGTCAAGACATTCAGGGCGCAGCTTACAGCCAGGCCCCAACAGGTCCAGCGCGTGGGAGGATCTTCTTTTAGCGATTTCAGGAAAAAATAAAAGCTGAGCGCCAGCCACAAACCAACCATGACATCGGGGATCAGAAATCGAGTAAAGAGATACGGACCAAGGGCGGTCACCATGACCAAGGCAGAATAAAAACCGCCCCGTTCTCCAAAAGCTTCCCCACCCAATAGATAGGTCGCGAGTACTAAGCCCAATACACCCAACATAAGGGGCAGCCGCGTGGTCCATTCGGAGACGCCGCCCAACAGGTAGCTGGCAGCCACACTCCAGTACATCAGCGGCGCCTTTTCCAGGTAGCGGATGCCATTCGCGTGCAGCGTAACCCAGTCCTGGTGTAGCACCATTTCACGAGCAGCTTCGGCATGTACGGTATCGGCATCATCCAGCAAAGCGGGGCTGAACATCGTACTGAAATAGATCAGGGTCCAAAGAATGACTAGCACCGCGACGGACGACTTGCGAATGTCTTTACTGATAGAGGAATTGCCTAGAAAAGGGGTTTGCTTCGGGGAAGATTCCATGCAATGTCCGGAGCATCATTATAAGGGAGAGTGAAGACCCCGCGGTCTAATCAGAAGAGGCGCCGGCCGTTTCTTCGACCCCTGAATTCAGAACTTCGCGGACCTTGCCGGCCATCGCTTTCAGGCTGAAGGGCTTTTGCAGGAAGCGGTGGGTGACATCGAATACGCCCTGCCTCAAAAGTGTGCTCTCGGCGTAGCCGGAGACGAACAATACCTTGGTTTGCGGGCGTTCCGTCGCCATCTGCTCGGCCAGTCGCGCCCCTCCAATTTGCGGCATGACCACGTCGGTGATCATAAGATGAATGGGGTGGGGATAGCCGCGGGCGATCGCCAGTGCTTCCTCTCCATTCTTGGCTTCGAGTACGTTATAGCCATTTGCGGTGAGAAACTCCTTGCTGGACTGACGAACCGCGGTCTCATCTTCCACGAGCAACAATGTTTCGCTGCCGGTGACCGGTTCCACGCCGGCAGCAGCAGGCGGCCGAACCGTTTCCACCGGGGTTTGCGCTTGGGGAAGGTAAATTTTAAAAGTAGTGCCCAATCCCAGTTCGCTGTAAACCCAGATGAAGCCGCCGCTTTGCTTGATGATTCCGTAGACCGTTGCGAGTCCAAGCCCGGTGCCCATGCCTTCTTCTTTGGTGGTGTAGAAAGGCTCGAAGATGTTGGCCAAATGTTCCGGAGCAATGCCTTGACCTGTGTCTGAAATGACGAGGAGCACGTAATCGCCCGCCGCCACCACCGGATGGGTCGCGACGTAGTCCGTATCCACCCGGACATTTGTAGTCTCTATGATGAGCTTGCCGCCATGAGGCATGGCATCGCGTGCGTTCGCCGCAAGATTCATGACCACTTGCTCGATCTGCACGGGATCGGCCTTCACTTTCTCCAGGTCGGGGTCAGGAGTGAAGACCAGTTGAATGTCTTCTCCAATCAGACGGGGCAGCATACGGCTGATCTCGTCCAATACCCGGTTGAGATTAAGAATCTGCAGGGATTGCATCTGCTTGCGCCCGAAAGCTAGGAGCTGACGGGTTAAATCCGCAGCCCGGCGGGACGCGGAGAGAATTTCCTGCACCCGCCTGCGTGAAGGGTCCTCGGCGGGAAGGGCTTCTATCGTCAGTTCAGAATAAGCGCTGATGACCATGAGCAGATTATTGAAATCGTGGGCCACGCCTCCAGCCAGGCGGCCGATGGCATCCATTTTTTGTGCCTGCTGCAGTTGCGACTCAAGGTTTCGCCGTTCCGTGATATCACGGTCGTTGGAAATGAAGTGTGTGATATTCCCATCGTTGTCCCGAAGGGGAGTAATCATCTTCTCGGCAAAGTAGAACTCTCCGCCTCGCTTGCGGTTGATCATCACACCGCGAAACACGTGCCCCGCAAGAATGGTCTCCCACATCTTCTGATAGAACTCGATGGGATGCTTACCGGACTTGAATATGCGCGGCGTCTGCCCAATAAGCTCACTCCGGGGATATCCCGTCAATTTTTCGAAGGCAGGATTGACGTATTCGATGATTCCGCCACGGTCGGTAATAATCACCAGATCGGCGGACTGCTCGACTGCGCGCCAGAGTTTTCGGACCATGTCCTCGGCCTTTTGCCGCTGCCGATCTTTGCAGTACATATCAATCGCATGGCGAATGGCACGTGTGATTGAGGACTCATCCAGGGTTGAGGTCTGCACCAGGTCGTAGGCTCCCGCGTTGATCGCGGCAGCAACCGTCACCTGGTCGATATGGTCGCTGAGAAAGATGACAGGCGTCTCCCTTCCCGATCGCTTGAGATCGTGAAGCAGGCGCAGGGCAGCTCCATCAGCAGGCTTGTATTCGCAGAGCAACAGATCATAGCTGCAATCCTCCATTCGGCTCATTGCCTGCTCGGGAGAGGACGCGTGATCCAGCAACAGCTCGCCATTGCCGGCATGGAGCAGTAGATCGCGCAAATGGGCGAATTCCAACTCTCCACTTCCGATCAGCAACAACCGCATCTGGAAGTTACCGGTTTGGGATTCGGTATTTTGCATGCTTTACCCCCATACATCGGACTGGACGAGCGCCAGCCTTGGGTCAATGGAAAGCACCGCGGGAGGAACAACTTCCAGGCTTGTCATTTGCGGAATTGATGCGTTTTCGGGAAGGCCCGTGTCAATTAGTAACCCCCCTTCCCAACGCCCCCTTTTCGGAGGAAAATAGTAGAAAGTCTTTATGAGGTGGGTATTTATGCGTGTTCGGCTTGTCAGCAGCGTCTCCATCCTGGTTTTAGCATTTTCCACCACACTCCTTGCCCAACAGATCCGCGGTGATTACGTGGAAACCCGCAGCGCCGACGTTTACACAGGTCAATGCTTCGCCAATGGCGAAGTGAACCTGGTGGGCAACGAGGCCATCCTGGCATGGCATGTTCAGGATGGCAGTTGGAACGGCGTCAATCTCGAAGGATTGACGGTGGCGGCCGCCGTCCACGCCAAAGCGACGCTCGGCGATCCCTACGCCGATCCCTACCCTGCCCAGTCGGTACTGCTTGTGGACGACCAGGCGAACGCCGAGCAGCAGGCAGCGCTGGTGGCGTTTGCCAAGCATATGGGCGGACAACTCTTGAGCAACGCCGGTAAAGTATTGCCAGTCCAGATGGAACTGGTGGTGAACCATGAGCGTCATGGCGTAGCCATGCTGCGCGCAGGACGCTTTGCAACCGTGCAAACCCGTTCCCTCGATGACACCGACCATCTTTGCGGCAATGAAGTCACCTTCTATCCTCCGCTGACGGAACTGGCGCACTCCATGCCGGCCGTTGCTTTGACCGACACTTATCGTGGGCCGGGGCTCGGGGTCGACTGGGAGTCGCACGGTAAACGCAGCGCATTCGTAGGCACTTTCAGCAACTGAACAGGACGCGTCAAAAATCGATGCTCACTCACTCTGCCAGAACAATTCTGTGCTCGCTGACGGTATGCATGTCACTCAGTTGCTTTGCTCAGAATGGCAAAGTGGAGCCCGGGGCCGTGCTCTCAGACGCGAGCGTTTCGGAGGCTGTCAAAAAGTCTGTGGAACCCAAGGGCTATCACTTAACACTCGATGATGGAAGCGCCCTGGATCTCTGGTTACGAGATAAAACACCGGTACAGTCCAAGAAAGATGTTCCAGGAGCCCTCTATCCTCAGATTGCAGAGTCCACCTTGGTAGGGGTGATCGCCTTTCCTCAGGCCACCACCGACTATCGTGGCCAAGCTGTGAAAGCGGGAGTCTATACCCTTCGCTATGAATTGATTCCCGAAGATGGGAACCATCTCGGGGTCGCAGAAAACCGGGATTTCCTTCTATTGATTCCGGCGGCTGCCGATAGCGATCCCGCCGCGGTGATGAAGTTCGAGGAGTTGGTAACTCTAAGCCGACAGGTGACTGGCAGCCAGCATCCTGCTCCCATAAGCATGGTCCAGGCTACGGGGGGCTCGGCAGCCGCCGTTTCCAAGGATGACGCTGATCATTGGGTGTTCTCGGCAGGATTAAGACTCGCATCCGGCGAAAGTCTTCCGCTCGCTTTCGTGGTCAAGGGCACTGCCCCCCAATAGCTGCTAGTTGATCCACATCAGCCATGCCCAACCAACCAACATGGTCGCCACTGTAATAGGAAATCCCACCCGGAAGTAGTCCCAAAAACTCACTCTCACCTCGGGCTTTGCCGATTCCACCACGATGATGTTAGCGACGCTGCCGGTGATGGTCAGATTTCCCGCCAGGGTCGAGGCCATTGCCAGGACCATCCATGCCGTTTGCGGCCTGGCAAAACCGGGCACCAGGGACTTGAGCAGCATTACGGCGGGCACATTGCTCACGATGTTACTGAGCAGCGCGACAACCGTTGTGAATACGCTCATCCGCTGCAGGTTATATGGCTTCGCAACCTGGAGCAGTTTAGGAACGATTCCTGCATTTTCCGCCCCTCCAACTATCAAGAACAGGCCAACAAAGAATACAAGTAGTCCCCAATCCACTTCTTTGTACAGTTCCTGCGGCTCCCGGGTGCGGCTGATTAGTAGTACAGCCGCTCCTAGTGCGGCCATCATGGCGGGAGGAGCCCCAAAAAAGAACCCAACCACAACCGCTGTGGCAACAATTACTGGCTTGGCCAGATGCGAGGTGTCGAGACGGGGTAAAGGGATAGCCTGCACTTCCAGGGGGGAAGAGGAGGCATTGCGGAAATAGATCCAGTGCAGGATGCCCCAATCCAGAAAAAGTCCGACGACTGCAATGGGTCCCAGATATAGCAGGAATTCGCGATAGCCGATCCCCGAAAACGAACCGATCAGCATATTCTGTGGGTTACCCGTAATGGTTGCTACGCTTCCGATATTGGAGGCAGTGGCAACGGCGAGAAGATGCGGAAGCGGTGCAAGCTGCATGCGCCGAGTTATGGTAAGAACGAACGGCACCATGATCAGGCAAACGATGTCGTTAACGAAGAATGCAGAGAGAATGCCACTGGTGAAAATGACCGCCGGCAATAAATGGGATGGCCTTAACCTCTGCAGCACCAGCTCTGCATTCCATTCGAAAAATCCGGCGAGATGCAGGCTCCCCACAATCAACATCATGGAGAAGAGCAATACAACGGTGGAAAAGTCGATGTGGTGAAGAGCATCGCGGGGCGGAACCACGCGAACGGCGACCATGGCGACCGCCCCTATAATGGCTGCCCCCGGCCGATCGATCTTCAGACCAGGAAATTTGCCCAGCGCAAACACCAGATAGCTGGCGAGGAAGATGACATAGGCAGCCACAATTCTTGCGTTTGACAATGTGGCTAGCGCTAAATGGGCCATGCTGGGCTGGAGCATAGCAGATCGCTGCTAAACTTTTGTGGTGAGCGGCACTCCGTGCGCAAAGCAGGCCGCCTGATCAGTTCAAATCTGCCAGTACCGTTGCCGTAAATCCTCACTCACGCCGTCGAGAGCAAGAACAGTCCGTATTTGGCCGGATGTCAGACTAAGCGCGCCGGTATCGGCCAAGACAAAAGTCGTTCCCGGAACCGCTAATATCACTTCGTAATTGCCCGCGGTAAGAGTCTGATAATCGGTGGCCGCATCGAAGGCCAGACTGCGAATGACTGGGCTCGATGACACTAAATCGGCCCCTGGAGTAACGATGTAAACGTCTACGGCACCCATCGAGGGGGAGGAGTTTACGACTCGCAGGCTTACATTGCCCAAATCTGGAGCGGTGCTATTATCGTTCAACTCGAGACCTGAAATGCTGGATGCGAAGTTGGTCGCAAGGTAGGTGGTTTGGGTTGCAGCGTTGAAGGTTAAAGACTGATCGAGCAGGATATTCGTCGTACCCGAAGCTTCGACCTGCAGGTGACGAGATCCCGCGTCCACTGACAGATAATTGGAATTGCTGCCGTATCCGATTCCACTTGCCACGGTTTTTCCGTCAACCAGTACGTCCATTCCGGTGGTATTGGGAGACGCATTTTCTACTCGCAATTTGGCTTGGCTGCCTCCTCCGCAACCAAGACTTAGTAACAACGTTCCCACTACCGTAAGCCCAGCCATCAGGCCCAACCACCTTTTCCGCATTGAAGAAGCCTCCGAGGTAATAGCGACAGTGGTGGGATGCCGGGCGGGTGAATTCCCGGAGGCGGTCCGCGCAAAAGTAAGTAAAGAATGGTCAAGGGCCTGTAAACCGCTTCCCTGTCGATAACCAATGCGAATGCCCGCAATAAATAGTTTTGATTTCGCCCATCAGTTTTCCGCAGGTACATTGGTCACTCAAGAGGCGCCACAAATATGCCGCTGGCACTACACTGATGCAGGGTGCCGGCGGCTCGATATTAAGGGCTGGGTCACCATTCACTTTGTATGACGACGGCGACTTCACACCGCAGTGAACTCCGCGACCATTATTTGCGGGAGTCTGCTCGCATTCAGCAGGAGTTCGCCGAGACCGGTGACGGCAGGGCGGTGGTGAAGCGGCGAACCGAACTGGTCGAGAACCTGGCCCTGCAGTTGTGGAGTGAGATCATCGCCGGCGGAGAAACGGGCCCGCGAAATTTCACGTTGGTGGCCACCGGCGGATTTGGACGCGGTTGGCTCTTTCCGCACTCCGACATTGATCTGCTCTTTCTCGGCGCCGACCGCGAGACTGAGAATTCACAAAAAGACAATATCCGGCTTTTTTCCCAGGAACTGTGGGATCTGCGGCTGAAAGTCAGTCCCATGACCCGCACCCTGGCGGAGTGTGACCGGTTCGATCCCAGTAACCTGGAGTTTACGATTTCTCTGCTGGACTGCCGGTACCTGGCAGGGGATACAGAACTGTTCAAGCGCCTGCACGACAACGTGATTCCTAAGCTGGTGATGCGTGAGTCGCAGACGTTAGTACAAAACCTGGCCGAAGTGACCAATTCGCGGCATGCCAAATACGGCAGCACGGTTTTTCATCTGGAACCGAACATCAAAGAAGCGCCTGGTGGCCTCCGCGATCACAATGTCACCTCCTGGCTCTCATTGATTTCCGCCATGGACCAACAACGGCAATGGCCTGAGCCCGAGAGCCTGCTCAGCCCGCAGGTTCGCCGCCAGTTCGATCCGGCGTTGGACTTCCTGTTCGCAGTGCGATGTTTTCTGCACTTTCGCCACGGGCGCGACGACAACACGCTGACGTGGGAAGCGCAGGACGAAGCGGCTGAAGCCAATATCGGCACCCATCGCGAGAACGAATTTAAAGCCGCCGATTGGATGCGTCTCTACTTCAGATATGCGCGCACCATCCATCGCGTAACCACGCAACTTTTGGAGGAGGTGCCGGGCGCTCGCTCATCCCTATACCGACAATTTCAGAACTGGCGTACACGCCTCTCCAATGCAGACTTTTCCGTCATCGATGGGCTGATCTATCTACAGCAGCCGTCCTCTCTGCAGGACCCCCAACAACTCCTGTCGATGTTTCAATTTATGGCACACCATGGATTGAACTTGAGCACAACTACAGAACACCGCGTCGAACAAGTGCTGCCGGCTCTAGCGGCAACTCCTCTTGCCGGCGATGCGGTTTGGACAGGACTGCGTGACATATTGCTCGAACCTCATGCGGCGGACGCCCTGCGCGCCATGCATTCTTTGGGCCTGCTCACCTTACTGCTGCCGGAACTAAAACTGATCGACTCGTTGGTGGTGCGCGATTTTTACCATCGTTTTACGGTTGACGAGCACTCGTTTCTGGCGATTGAAAGCCTTCACCGGGCCCGCCAGTCACAGTCGGAGTGGGACCAGCGCTACGGTCAAATTCTCGCAGAGTTAGAACAGCCCGAACTGCTCTACCTGACATTCCTGCTGCACGACATTGGCAAAGGCACGCCATCGACCAACCACGTCACCGCCAGCCTCGAACTTGCGGAAGATTGCCTGCGGCGTTTTGCCTTGAGTCCCGAGGACGCCGAGATGGTGCGGTTTCTCATCGGCAGCCATCTCGACATGTCGGCTGCACTTCGGCGCGATATTTTCGATCCTGAGACGATCCGGACTTTCAGTGAAAAGATGGGCACGCCTGAACGATTGAAGATGCTGTCCCTGCTCACTTATGCCGACATCAAAGCCGTCAACCCCGAAGCGCTTACGCCCTGGAAGGCAGAGTCCGTGTGGCAGCTTTATATTGCCGCCAGTAATTATCTAAACCATAGTGTCGACCAGCGGGTACATGTCGATAATGACCGTGAAAGCCTGGCGCAGTTGCGCACCCTGGTCTCCGCTGCGGGTCTGAAGCTCACAGCTTTTCTGGAGGGAGTTCCGACCCGCTATCTCCGCTTATATTCCGCTGACCACGTGCTTCGTCATCTAAAGATGGCGGAGCAGCTTAACGTCAATCCCGTGCAGCTCGATTTGCAGCGTGGACGGCACTGGTATGACCTGACCCTGGTAACCAACGACCGTCCATTTCTATTTGCCTCGGTAGCGGGCGTATTGGCGGCGTGGGGCATGAATATTGTGAAAGCCAATGCCTGCTCGAACGAGTCAGGAGTGGTCATCGATACTTTCTACTTCACCGATACATTTCGCACCCTGGAATTGAATCTCCCCGAGTGGGGCCGGTTCAAGCGCAGCATTTCCGATGTACTCATGGGTGAAGCGGATCTCGAGTCCATGCTGCACAACCGCATGAAGTCTCGCAAAGGCGGGATCGCCAAGATCAAGGTCCACACGAAAATCGAATTTGACGACGCCTCCTCCTCCCACAGTACGTTAGTGCAGGTCATCGCTTTGGATCAGCCCGGCCTGCTCCATCGCATCAGCTCATGCTTTGCTGAAGAAGACTGCAATATCGACATCGCCCTCATCGATACGGAAGGCCAGATCGCTATCGACGTGTTTTACCTTACTTCCGCCGGCGCGAAACTTAGTCTGCAAAAGCAGGAGCAGTTGAAGGCCGCTCTGGAGTCGGAGCTGGCGGGAAACCAGATCTTCACTTAAGTCCCACCCCATAAAAGTAGTCGTGGGTACTCCCGATCTCCATTGCCAGAAACTATAAGAGAGACCGCATGAATACACCTCTCCTCCAGCGGTTTATCGTCGAAATTGGCGGAAACTTTAGGAACCGGACAATGCGCCATCGAGGGATATCGCCAGCGCACCGCCGGATGGCCGAACCGACACCGAACTGCAGGCCTGGGTGATCCAGTCGGCGCCAGCTTGCCTGAGTTCTTCGTCGGGCGATGTGGTGCGGAAAGCCACAACCTTCGCGCCCGCGGCTTTGCCGGAACGGATACCGGCAGGCACGTCCTCAAACACAAGGCACTGCTCAGCACCCAAGCCAAGCATGCGTGCGCCTTTTATGTATGGCTCAGGGTGGGGCTTGCCGTGGGTCACTTCACTACTGGTCAAAAGGAACTTAGGCACAGGCAGCCCGGCGGCTTTGATCCTGGTTTCAGCCAGTGGGCGAGTGCACGAAGTAACGATCGCCCAGTTGGCCGGAGGTAGGGACAGCAACAACTCTTTCGCTCCCGGCAGGGGAATCACACCATCAAGATCTGCGATTTCGCGGCGCTCGACTTCGCGGTTCTCCGCTTGATGGTCGGCGTTAGGCAGGAATTCCCGGATGGTCGAAAGGCTTGGGCGTCCATGGGCTCGTTCCACCACGTAGTGCGGATCGAATCCGTGTTCCTTGGCCCACTGGTGCCAGACCCGGGCCACGGCGGGGGTTGAATCGATCAAGACTCCATCGAGGTCAAAAAGCAGGGCATTGCAGAAAATTTGAATCACCACACAGGATAGCAAAGGCGCGAAGGTGGAAGATTCGCACAGGCATTCTCACGCTATGAGTTTTTCGGGACTTCTCCACAGGCCGCCCTAATGAAAGGTAGTCCCGCCGCCGATGTGCTGACCATGAAACCGGTCATGGTTGCTTTGTACCGAGGTGCGCTCTTGAAGATCGCAGGACTGCTGCTCCTGCTCTTCCCCGCTGGCGGTTGCGTTCACGCCTCTCATTTTAAATTTATTGTTCCGCCCCGATGCGCCAAAGTGAGTATCGAAGACTTTACCCGTCCCTGCCATCAACTGGCGGATGGAAAGCTCTTGTGTAACGCCGTGGTGGTTTCGGTAAATTGCATACAGGGGCCGCCACCATCGACCGGCAAATCGCGATTTTAGGGTGATGCGGGGTACGCTTAGGCCGTCTTGGCGGGCTCGCGAGTTGGTACCCAGTAAATTTCTTCCTTCATCAGCTCTTTGCTAAAGCCAATGCGCTGCAGGATTCCCTTGGCATTGTCGATCATCCCCGGATGCCCGCAAATGTAAGCGAGGGAGTCCGTCCCACAAATTCCCCAGCGGTCGGTGTATTTACGCAATAGATCGTCTACCCTGCCGACCTCTCCCCGCCAGGTGGGATCGTCCCATGGTCGGCTCACCGTCGGCACATACTCCAACCACGGCACTTCGGCAGCGAAGTTCTGTAGCTCTTGCAGATAGCCAAACTCCCATGAACGGCTGGCCCCGTTCAAGAGGAACAGTTTGTGTTCCCCGGCGAACTTCCCTTCCTTCCAGTCTTTGTAAAGAGAACGCACGTAGCTTACAAAGGGCGCAACTCCAGTTACGGTTGAAACTAGCAAGTGATTCTTACGATCACCTTTGGTTTCGAGCGTGAACCGGCCCTTCGGTACTTTTCGCATCAGCACCTCATCACCCACCTGCAGCTTGTAGAGGTAGGGTGTGAGCTGTCCTTCCGGCACAAGTTCGAAGAAGAACTCCAATTCCTGTTCGTAGGGTGAAGATACGATCGAGTATGGTCTCTCCGAACGCCGTTCAGCTCCCTCCACTCCCAAGGTTGCATATTGCCCCGGCGAAAACTTGAATTCTCCGCCGGGATGCAGGCGCACCGCCCACAGATCGGGAGCAAATTCCGCCCGGCTGGTGATTTTGGCCCGGTAAAACTTGTCGTCAAAATTGATCATGGAAAGCGTCTTCCACCTTACCTAGCAAAAAGTATCGGGTAGTGTACCGGAGGGGCGTTGCCTCTTCCTAGTGACTATTTTGCGGCAGGAGCGGCAAGCGGAATATCGGAGGCCTCGTGCGCCCGAAGTTTGCTGATTTCGTCCTGCAGCTTTTTCCACTGTTTTTTGTCGTTCTTCGTGGCCACGGGTGCGGTGCCGTCCCCGTAAAACTTCAAGATATCTGCCCGGATGGCGGGAGTCGCCTGTTTGAAATTGTCTCTTGAAACATCGTCCAGCAAATGAGCGTAGGTTTTATCGGCAAGCGAATATTCTCCTGCTTTGGTCGGGCGTCCAGTATCGAAATCCAGGTTTGGCAATTGGAAGCCCGGCTGCCGGACATCGCGCAACATCGCGGCATAACTTTCTACCGTCTGATTGATGCTCTTGATGTACATGTCCTCGGTCTGAGGGGTTGGGATTTGAAACGACGCAGCCTTGAAGGGACCCACTTTCGGAACCAGTTTCAGGAAGAATGCCAGGATTCGCGTTCCTAAGCCCGGCCGGCGATAAATTGTGCCCCATTCGCGGTTATAGCCGGTCCGGGACAGGTAGTAGATAAATTTCTTGCGGTCGAAGTTCGGCGTTTCTTTGATCAGTTGGTCTTTTCTTGAGAGCAGGGCCACACGGGTCATCTCCGGAATCACCTTGCTGACCCCTCGGCGGTAGCTTCCTATGGCGAGATCAACGTCACCAAACACATCGCTCAACTGGATGCTGTAGGTCTCAAGAAAGGCTTTCTCGAGCAGAGGCTTGGACACCTCAAATCCTATGAAGTCGTGATAGCGATCCGAGGTGTAGCGGTTCTTCGCGACCTGCACCATGTCAAATCCGAACTCAGTTCGGATATGGGCTTTGGGATCCTCCGCATAGGTCACATCGTGGCCGTATTTCTTTCGCAGCTTGGGGAATACTATGGCTACAACGCGATTAATGGTGGGATGGCCGCTGTTGTCGGCTGCGTAATGTGCCAATGCTCCCAGAGCGAAGGCATATTCATTCAGATCGGCCGAATCATGCAGCAGGTTTTCGACAAAGTCCCCGCTGCGCACATAGTGCACCAGATCGCTGAAGTAGTGGCTTCCGAAAGGATAGTAGCCCATGTCCTGCATGACGCAGCCCCCGTAAGCAAAGGCATGGGCTTTACGGAGATCGTCTTCGGTCGATTGCGGGAATCGCTGATGCAGCAGTGGCTCGATCTGGTCCTTCCACAAGAGGTCAACAATTTGTTCGTGGGTGAGAACGGAATAGCTTTGGCTGAACTGCGGCGATAGCAGGAGGAAAAGCGTGACTATCCAAGCCCACAAAGTTGAGTTCTTGAGCCGCCCCAAAGGCATGCCGCAGTATAAATGCTGGGGCTTGGAATAAAGAAGTTACCAACCACGGAGGTCTCGCTGGGCACCGCAAAACACGTAAAGCCTTCCTGGCAAATTCTTGGATGTTGATGAGGCGATTGCCTTCTCTGGCCCCCTGGTAACTGCCTCCTCCCCCTGAGGTAACTTTTCGCTCATCCCGATCGGTCTTACACTCGCCTCATGAACACAGGAACCACCCAGGAATCGCAGCCTGCTTCCGAGTTCTTACACTTCGAGCGTTGGCATGGCTTTGCGAATGCAGCTGTCGTAGCTTTGCTGGGCGTGCCCTTGGTTAACCCTACTGGCTCCGCCCGGGCAGCATTTTGGGAGCTGTCCCAACTCGTGATTGGTTTCTCCAGAAGCCCGCGACCGCGCAAACGCGACTCCCGAATCTAGTCAGCCATCTTTGCAATATGCAGATCGAAGTTTGTCTTCGGCAGCAATGAAGTCAGCTCAAATGCTTTGAAACCGTCTCCAGATACTTCCGTGTGGCGATAAAGTCCAGGCTCGCTTTCGACTGTTTTATGGCGCCCTTCCATGTCCTCAAGAAACATCTGCGCCGATTTGATGTCGGCCATACCATCTTTTAACCGGACGCCAATCGCCTCTGCCGCATAGGATCGTGCCAGCTTCGGCCAATACTTCTGCAACAGCTCTGTGCTGGCAAAGATATCCGCCCAGATTATTTCTCCATTTACGGCCACCACCACCCCAACCGCATTGCGGTCACGCAGTTGCTGAATCAGGCTGCGATATTCCTTCTCCATGGGGGCAGCCACCGAGTCGAGTTTCTGGCGCACTTCATCGTTCTGCATCACGGCTGCATAAGACGTTGTGTCCCTCACTTCGGCAGCCGCAGGTGCAGAAAGATTTTCTGCGACGTCGGCCTGCGCTTTGCGCACCTCCGACCAGACCTTTTCCTGGTTCTTAGAAGCCATTGCTTCCGCCCGCACCTTGGGCTGAGCCATGGCCGAGGCTAGGCCTCCGAATTTCGCGCTGGTCGCAACCCACCGTCCAGGCTCCACGCAGAACACACTGAGGTCGACCGGGTCGCTTTCCGCCGGGACCAGTCGATCTTTTCCGATGACGCGGTCCTGCTTCCCTCCCGTCACAATCTCCCCTGCGAGTAAGAGCAAAGGCCGCTTCGAATTGTTGAGCAGCACCAACCGGTTGACCTCGGCGCGGTCGCGACGCTCGTACATAGGGACAGGCCTGCGCCGTATCAAGGGCTGCACGCTTCCAAGTTCACTCACTACCACCTCACCCGTGCGTAAACCTTCATCCAACGTCAAAAAATCCCGGGTATCATGTGATCCGGCTGCTACGACTGGAAACACCGAAAGAGTTCCGCGCCGAATCGGCGCCAACACCCTGTAACCGGAACTTGCTGCCACTTCACCGGCGCTTGCTTTGCAATGCGGAAAGAAAACGAACCCTAGCAGGGCAACCGCCGCCGCACTCAATATCCAGAGCTTCAGATTCATAAATGCCTCTCGCTGGCATAATTGCTCTATTAGCTGGGCGTGAACCCAATGGTCCAAACTGGCCAGCAACGCGCTACAATTACGCCTGTTCTAAGAACGGTTATTTCTCTCTTCTTGCATCTAAAATTTCGCCTGGTATGAGCGACGCCGTCCAACCCGTGGTGGCAATTTCGCAGGGGCTGGACACATTGATTTCCGACCTTTACATGCGGGGCGGAGCCGCCGGATTCGACCTCAGCCGCGAGCAATTCCGCGCCATTCTGGAAGAGATCGCAGGCAAGTACTGTGCTTCCGCCTCGACCTACGATCTGCGCGAATTGTTTTCCAGCCTGAAAGTCGAAGACCTTTGCCTCGCTCGGGGATGCGCCAATGGAAATGAGCGCGCCTGGGAAATATTCCTCACCCGCTTTCGCGCCAAGCTCTACGACATCGCCGGTTACATTGCCCGAGAAAGCTCGGCTGCCCGTGAATTGGCCGATGGTATCTACGGAGACCTTTATGGCACGGTGACGCGCGACGGCCAGCGCGTCTCCAAGCTCGCCTCTTATACCGGCCGGGGGTCTCTCGAAGGATGGCTGCGTACGGTGATGGCGCAGGAGTTCGTCAACAAATATCGCCGTCAGCGCCGGCTTGTGAGCCTCGATGGAGAGCAGGAGGATGGCGCACAATTTGTCGCCAAGGATGAAAAGGTGGAACTGCCGGTCGATCCTCGATTGGAGGCGGCGGTTGGCGATGCATTAGGAAATCTGGCGGCAGACGACCGTTTTATCTTGGCGTCATACTATTTGGACCGGCGTACGTTGGCTGACATTGCACGCACAGTGTGCGTGCATGAATCGACCATTAGCCGCAAGATCGACAAGTTGGCCAAGTCATTGCGCAAGCAAATTCTGAACGGCCTGACGCAAAAAGGCCTTAGCCGGCGGCAAGCGGAAGAGTGTCTGGAAACTGACGTCCGTGATCTTCAATTGAATATTCGCAAGCACCTGACGCAAAAACCAGAAGTTGAGGCGTTCCCTGAGAAAGAAGCTCCCGCGGGGGATGCAAGCGACTAGAAATCGAGAATGGAAGACCTTCCAAAAATCGTACAGAACAGGCTGAGAACAGCTCCTCCCAGCGAACATCCGGATGCCAATTTGCTGGCGGCCTTCTGCGAGAACTCGATTAGTCCTCGCGAACGGGCGGGAATCATGGAGCATCTTGCAGCGTGCACAGAGTGTCGCGAAATCACTTCGCTGGCGGCGCCCGAGGAAGAGATGGCGGTGGCCGGCGTGGCAATGGCGGCGGCCCCAGGCAGGGCTGCGTCCGTGCCACTTCCTGTGCGTCGGTCCTTGAATTTTCGCTGGGGTGCGTTAGCAGCCTGTGTTGTGATTGTCGCCGGGGTCTTGTGGACGACTTATCGGCCTGGCAAGCGAGGTGTGTCCGCTTTGCCCGTGGGCGCGGTTTCGTCCTCTAAGGCCTCGAATGCGGAAGTCGCCAAACTGGAAGAGCATCCCTCGGAATTGCGATATCAGTCAGAATCGGCTCGCCGGGCCGAACAGCAACTAGAGACGCGTGTCTCCAAGAAATCGTCCGCACAATCGAGAGACGAGCTTGCTCTCTCCCAGGCTAAGGAAGAAACGAGCGCCGCGGAAGCGACGGCCAACAACGCCCCGGCAGCGGCGCCCCCACCCCAGACGACGCTCACCATGGCGCAACCCGAAGCTGCCAAAATCACGGCTCTGCCCGCGTCGCCGAAGAGCGCGGCAAAGAGTAATGAGATTGCCGCTGATGCATCAACAGCAAGTCTGCTTCGAAAGGAACAAGCAGAAAAAGCAGAAGAAAAAGATAAAAAGAGAGTAGCCGCCAGTGGTCCCGTTACCGACACCGTAGGAGCGTCCGCCGGCAGCGGCTTCTCCGGCACCGTGGGGCCAGCCACATTAACTTCTACCGTGCAGAGCTCCGTCATTCGATGGACCCTCTCCGACGGGCGCTTAAGGCGCTCAACCGATGCGGGACACAGTTGGGAGGATGTGCCTGTCGACCAAAATGCCAACTTTCGCGCTTTGTCGGTAATGGGAGACGAACTCTGGGTGGGAGGCAGGCAAGGGGCTCTTTACCATTCTCCAGACAACGGCATCCATTGGGTGCGGGTCGTGCCCTCATCAGGCAATGAGTCTCTTCAGGAGGATGTCGTCCGTCTTGAGTTTGCCGATGCCGACCACGGCAAGGTCATCACTCCCAACAGCCAATGGCGGACCAATAACTGTGGTGCGACCTGGGAGAAGACCGCGAAAGAGTAGTCTGTGGAAATTTACGCCACCTGCCCATCGGAAAGTTACCCGGCAGAAACTACCCCCACCAGAACTATCGCCGACTGCATAACTTAGCACCGCTGGCCTCGAGCGAGCCAAGTTACCGCTGCGCATTACTGTAACGCCCCTGCGGATTACTCCTGTGACGTTTACAGTCTGGTGCCCCCCACTTAGTATCAGCCTCGTAAGTTTGGCAGTTCTGGGGGAGGGCTGCCGAAGACGTCCTGAGCCGCAAGGCTTGGGACGTTCTTTATTTCCCGCTAACTAGCCGCCTCGTCCGAGGCATGGCTCGCACCGCACCTCTTGCGACTTCTTCCGCGCCGCAGCATCCAATACAAGTGCTAGGATGGTTATAGGGCTCTTTATAAACGCTGGTTGTGCGGCTAAAGGACAACCGGCTCAAACGGAGGAACGATGGCAAGTGAGACGATTCTTGAGGTGAATGACGCAAATTTTGATCAGGACGTGCTGAAATCAGAGCAGCCTGTGCTTATCGATTTTTGGGCCGCCTGGTGTGGCCCGTGCCGCGCCATTGCTCCTATCGTTGACGAACTCGCAACTGAGTATCAGGGCAAGGTGAAAGTCGGCAAAATGGATGTAGACCGCAACAGCGCCACCCCGATGCGGTATGGCGTACGCGGCATCCCGACCCTGCTGGTATTCAAAGGTGGACAGGTTAAAGAGCAGATTGTCGGCTACGTGGCCAAAGAGACGATCCAGAAGGCCCTGGATAAGCACGTCGGATGAGCCATCAGAATTTCAGGATTGACGAGCGTCCGCAGAGAACCGGACGCTCTTTTTTTGGCTTGGGAAGAGGTCCCCTAAGCCTAAGAACTAATCGCGCCCAAACCTCGATCAGTACTTCCGCAACACTCCAATGACTCGCCCCTGCACTTCCACAGAGGCCGCCGGCACAATTATGGGCTTCATATTGGCATTCGAAGGCTGCAGCCGGACGTTTTCCCCTTCGGGATAAAAGCGCTTGAGGGTCGCGTCAGTACCATCGACCAATGCGACTACGATGTCCCCGTTATGCGCCGTGCGGGCCTTCTCCACCAGCACGTAGTCGCCATCAAGAATGTGCTCGTCTTGCATGGAGTCGCCGCGCACTTCAAGGACGAACACCTCCTTGGAACGCACGAAGTCGGCCAGCGAGATCGTCTCCGGATTGTGCACAGCCTCGATCGGCTGGCCGGCTGCGATCCTGCCCAAAAGCGGAAGCACCATAGCGGTATTCACGGACATAGATTGCTTGAGTCGCCCTTTCGGAGGGAGCAAGTCAATCGACCGGCTGCGATTATAATCTCGCGTTAGCAACCCCTTCTTCTCAAGGTTTGAGATGTGCTTGTGCACTGTGGCGAGCGAATTCAGCCCCATACCGTCGCCAATCTCTTCAAACGAAGGCGAGTACCCGTTTTTCTGCACGAACTCCGAGATGAAGTCGTAGACCTGCCGCTGTCTCTTGGTGATCGCCATGTACAGATTTTTGGCGAATAGAAGGCGAATGTCAAGCGCAATCAACCGACTGTGCCGCAGCCGCTAACGTCTGCCACTCAACACAAGTGAGTTGGCTGCTTTCCTTCTGGCCCCAGAATTTCCGGAGATGCGCCATCCAATTCGGTGGGAAAAAAGCACTCACCGCGCAACACCGCTTCGACACCCTTTACCACTTCCGCACCGTTTTCCTTGGTCACCGCCCCTTGGAAGCCTGCCTCACGGATCGATTCCAAGGCAAACCTATCCAGGTGCTGTACGGTAACCAGCAGCAGAGGCATTCCCGGCCTGACGTTGCCAATCTCGCGGGCGGTATCGAGGCCGTTCATCCGGGGCATGCTCAAGTCAAGGATGGTCAAATCTGGAGCTAACTGCATGACCTTTTGTACCGCCTCCACGCCATCGACGGCCTCTCCGCACACCGCCCAATCGGGATTCGCTCCCAGCAGCCGGCGAAGCAACATCCGTATGGTGGCATCATCATCGACGATCAAAATGCGAGTTGACAAGGATCCGGTCCCTTCCTGCACTTGTGCAGCTCTACTTCCAGCAATCAGATGCCGAAATCCCGGCAGGGGTACTACTCTTCCTCCAGCGTAGGGTTACGAAAGATCATGAGGTTGGAGAAGCGAGAGCGGTGACCGGGTAGTTCGTCCTGTTTCCGCTCTTGACACTGCCAATCACCCTCGTCACTTTACTCTGTGATTAAAATCACGAAGTCCTGGAATTCAAAATGTTCTACTCTAGATATGAACAACGTTCAGTCCCCGAGCCTACAGTTTTGGACTATTGTCCAGAAAGGAGCCTATGCTCGCGTTCGTTAAGCCTGCGCCTCCCAATAGTGACAAACGCTGGAAGCTGGTTGACGCAACGATGCGGCGCACCGGGCAACAATCCCGGGGCCTTATTGAGACACTTCATACCGTTCAGGAAGCCTTCGGATATCTGGATGAGCAGGCCCTGCGTTACGTGGCTAAGTCCCTGCGCGTGCCCCTCAGTCGTGCCTTCGGGGTCGCGACTTTCTACCATTTCTTTACTCTTAAGCCGGCCGGCGAACACACTTGCGTCATATGCATGGGGACTGCCTGTTACATCAAGGGCGCTCCCCTGTTGTTGGAAACGACCCGGAAAGACTTGGGAATCGTCCCCGGTGAAACCAGTTCGGATGGGGCCGTGTCCCTATTGACGGCGAGGTGTCTGGGGTCATGCGGCCTCGCCCCGGCGGTGGTTTACGATCAGGAGGTCGCCGGAAAAGTCTCCACCGAAGCCATCCGTACCCGACTCAAACAATGGGCAAACCATGACGCCTGAAGAACTCGATCAGATTGGGGAAAATGAGCGGACCTCGCAACAGCGCTTCACCAAGCGGGTCAATGTCTGCGTTGCTGCCGGCTGCCTCTCGTGTCAAAGTCAGAACGTTAAAGAGGCCTTAGACAAAGAGATCGCCGCTCGGGGGTGGGGCGACCACTGCCAGGCGAGAGGCGTGGGGTGCATGGGGCTGTGTGCCGAAGGGCCGCTGGTCTCAACCAGCCAGAGCGTACTCTACGAGCATGTCGGCGCCAGTGATGCCCCAGCTTTGCTCGACAGCCTTGAGGGCCCGCCGGTGGAGCGGCTGGTATGCCCCACCGACATCCCGTTCTTCAACCGTCAGAAAAAGATTGTGCTGGAGAATTCGGGAATGATCGATCCAGAGCGGATCGAAGAGTACATCGCCGCCCAGGGCTATCAGGCGTTGATGCAGGCCCTCACCGAGATGACGCCCATTCAGGTCATCGAGCAAGTCACTAAGAGTGGCCTGCGGGGGCGAGGGGGGGCCGGATACCCTACGGGCCTCAAATGGAGCACTGTAGCTAAGGCCGTGGGCACCCAGAAATATGTGATCTGCAACGCCGACGAAGGCGATCCCGGGGCCTTCATGGATCGCAGCGTGCTGGAAAGCGATCCCCACCGGGTCCTCGAAGGTATGTTGATCGCCGCCTACGCCGTGGGTGCTTCCGAAGGCTTCATTTACGTTCGCGCTGAGTATCCTTTAGCCATCAAGCGGTTGCGCGTGGCCATCCGGCAGGCGGAGCGCATTGCCCTGATGGGTTCCAATATATGCGGCACCAAGTTTAGTTTTCGAGTGGAGATCCGCCTTGGCGCCGGCGCTTTTGTCTGCGGGGAGGAGACTGCGCTGATTGCTTCCATTGAAGGCAAGCGGGGCACGCCGAAGCCGCGGCCTCCCTACCCTGCAGTCGAAGGCTTACTTGGCCAGCCCACTCTCATTAATAACGTCGAAACCTACGCCAATATCGCGCCCATCATCCGCAATGGCGGTGACTGGTATGCCGCCATCGGCACCGAAAAGAGCAAAGGTACCAAAGTCTTCGCGCTCGCCGGACGCGTTAAGAACACAGGCCTGGTTGAGGTTCCGATGGGCATCACCCTGCGGGAGATGGTCTTCGACATCGGCGGGGGCATCCCCGAAGGCCGCTCCTTTAAAGCCGTCCAGACCGGCGGGCCCTCCGGTGGCTGCCTCCCTTCCGATTGCCTGGAGATGCCGGTCGATTATGAATCGCTCGCACGTGCGGGTTCGATCATGGGTTCAGGGGGCATGATCGTGATGGATGAAAGCTCCTGCATGGTCGATGTGGCTAAGTACTTCATGGATTTCTGCATGACCGAATCATGCGGGAAATGCATTCCCTGCCGGGTGGGGACTTACCAGATGCACCGCATCCTCAGCGCCATTACCAACATGACCGCAACAGCCGCGGACATCACGATGCTCGAGCAACTTTGTGACCTGGTCAAGCACACCAGCCTTTGCGGGCTGGGCCAGTCTGCGCCGAATCCGGTAGTGAGTACGCTGCGATCTTTTGCCGAGGAATACAAACAGCACGTGGAACAACACCGTTGTCCCGCAGGAATCTGCGGTAAGCCTGGGAATGGAGCCCGCGTATGACCCCGGTCGCGCCGGTAAAAACTTTAAAAATGGATGGCCGCGACCTTAGCGCCCGTCCCCACGAAACCCTGCTTGATGTGGCCCGGCAAAACAATATTGCCATTCCACGCCTCTGCGAGATGGAAGGGCTCTCTACTGTAGGCGCATGCCGCCTATGCCTGGTGGAGATAAAAGGCTCAAACCGGCTCCTTCCCGCCTGCGTGACTCAGGCCGAGGAAGGTATGGAAGTTACCACCAACTCGGACCGCTTGCAGCGGTATCGGAAGATGATCCTGGAGTTGTTGTTCACCGAAAGAAACCACGTCTGCTCGGTCTGTGTGTCCAACGGCAACTGTGAGATGCAGAGCCTGGCACAGACTCTCGATATCGATCACGTCCAATTTCCCTATCGATTTCCCAAGGTCGAGGTTGACGCTTCGCACGACCGCTTCGTCATCGACCACAATCGCTGCATACTTTGCACCCGCTGCGTACGCGTGTGCGATGAAATCGAGGGAGCTCACACCTGGGATGTGATGGGCCGCGGCATCGACTGCAAAGTCATTACTGACTTAAACGAGCCTTGGGGAACGTCGGACACCTGTACCAGTTGCGGCAAATGCGTTCATGTGTGCCCGACGGGGGCGCTCTTCGAAAAGGGAAAATCCGTTTCCGAAATGCAGAAGCGCCGCCAGTTCTTACCCTATCTGACCCTGATGCGAGGCGACCAGGAATGAGCAAGAAACGGCTGGCAACAGTATGGCTCGACGGCTGCTCCGGCTGCCACATGTCATTCCTCGACATGGACGAGCGCCTGATCGAACTTGCCGGGAAGGTTGATCTGGTCTATAGCCCTTTGGTGGACTTGAAAGAATTTCCGCCAGGCGTCGATATCGCATTGATCGAAGGCGCTGTCAGCAGTGAAGAGGATCTTCACAAAATTCAAATAGTTCGCAAGCATACGACGACACTCGTCTCTCTTGGGGACTGCGCGGTGACCGCAAACATTCCTGGAATGCGTAACCCATTTCCGACCAAGTCCATTTATGACCGGGCATACAAGGAAAACGTCACTTTGAATCCAGGAACACCGGACCGCGTTGTCCCGCGCTTGTTGCCCTACGCGCGTCCCGTCCATGAAGTTGTACCGGTGGACGTGTTCGTTCCCGGCTGTCCTCCTTCCGCCGACACCATCTATTACGTGCTTACCGAGTTGCTCGAGGGCAAGCAGCCGGAATTGAGCACGCGAACCCGGTTTGGAGCTTAGGGAGAAACCGTGCCGCAAGCCAGGACCATCCTCATTGACCCGGTAACTCGAATCGAAGGACACTCCAAGATCACCTTGCATCTCAACGAAGAGGGCCGGGTGGAAGAAGCCCGTTTCCACGTTACTCAATTCCGTGGCTTCGAAAAGTTTTGCGAAGGCCGACCTTTTTCTGAAATGCCCTCGCTGATGGCGCGCATCTGCGGCATCTGCCCCGTCAGCCACCTTATTTGTTCAGCCAAAGCCTGCGATGCACTGCTTGCCGTAAAGATTCCGCCGACCGCCGACAAGTTGCGCCGCATATTCGGCATGGCCCAGGTCGTCCAGTCGCACGCCTTGAGCTTTTTTCACCTGTCCGCTCCCGATCTCCTGCTCGGCATGGATGCTGATCCGGCCAAGAGCAATCTATTTGGTGTTCTGGAGAAGAATCCCGGACTCGCGCGCGATGGAATTCGCCTGCGCCAGTTCGGCCAGCAGATCATCGAACGCTTGGGAGGAAAGCGCATCCACCCTGGATGGGTGGTGCCCGGCGGGGTCAACGAACCTCTGAGCGAGGAACATCGCGACGCGATTTTGAAAGACGTGCCCGAGGCTCTTGCCATCGCCGAGCGCGGCCTGGAATGGTACAAGACCACCATCGAGGGCTTGCGCGAAGAAATTTCCGTCTTCGGAAACTTTCCATCGCTCTTCATGGGAACCGTGAAAAACGACGGTGGCCTGACATTTTACGACGGCAAAATTCGCATCACCGACTCGTCAGGAAAGATCGTTGCCGATGATCTTGACGGCGGGCGCTATCCCGAATATGTCGGAGAGAAGGTCGAGCCCTGGAGCTATCTGAAATCCACCTACTACAAGCCCATGGGCTGTCCGGAAGGGTCTTACCGCGTAGGCCCTCTTGCCCGTCTGAATGTCGCCGACCGCTGCGGAACTCCCCGCGCCGACCAGGAGCTGGCCGAATTTCACGAACTGCAGCGTACAGCGGTGCTCAGTTCATTCCACTATCACCATGCGAGGCTGGTGGAAATTCTCTACTGCGTGGAGCGCATGAAGCAGCTGTTGAGTGATCCAGAGATTCTCGACCAACATGTACGCGCCATCGCCAATCCCAACGCCCTCGAAGGCATCGGGCAGTGCGAAGCGCCGCGGGGCACACTCTTCCATCACTACAAGATCGACAAGAACGGCCTGATCCGCTGGGCTAACCTGATCATCGCCACGGGGCAAAACAACCTGGCAATGAACCGTAGTATCCTCCAGGTCGCTAAGCACTATGTCCATGGGGAGCGCCTGACTACCGGGATGTTGAACCGCGTGGAAGCGGTGATCCGAACCTACGATCCATGCCTGAGCTGCTCCACCCACGCTATGGGACAAATGGCATTACGCATTCAATTGTTAAGCCCATCCGGCGCGCTATTGGACGAGATGTCGCGTCCGTGAGTTCGAAACCCGTCGTCATCATCGCTTACGGCAACCCTGTACGCAGCGACGATGGCCTTGCCTGGCACGCCGCCAAACACCTCGATCGGCTTCCAGCCACCGAAGTTCATTGCGTGCAACAGCTGATGCCGGAACTTGCGGAGATTATCAGCCATGCCCAACTAGTAATTTTCGTTGATGCGGCCGAAGCCGGCCCGCCGGGAGAAGTGTCTTGCATCAAGGTCAGCGAGAATCCCCAAAATATTGGCGGCAGTTCCCACTACCTGTCGCCCGCGGAACTGGTGGCCCTAGCGCAATTCTTGTACGGTTCCACGCCGGAAGCGTTTTCAATAACCGTAGCCGGCGAAAACTTCGATCACGGAGAAGCGCTCTCTCCAACAATCGCGGCCGCGATTCCCCATGTGGTCAAAACAATCGCCGGCCTCGTGAAAGGCAACTGAGAACTGAGAACTAATTCATAATCCCAGGTCCGTATGGCTGCTTCATTCGGGCTACTCCACCGGCCAGTTGCTTCCGCTTCGCTTCCAGTTGTCCCACGGTCCCACCCGCACGTGATGCAGACTTTTCACGGCGCGCATGTACTGTGCCCGCTCAAATGCCGCGGAATCATGGCAACGCAACTGGCTCATGCTGCCCTGCATCTGCCGCACTGACTCGTACTCGTGGATGATCATCCAGTGCCGCATGCTTTCCTCGATCGAACGAATATGGTCCACCCCGTTTTTCAGCAACACAGAACAAAGCATGGTGACGTTAGCTCCGGCCATCAGCAGCTTGATTGCATCTTCGGCATTATGCACACCGCTGGTAGCCGCCATACTCGCCTTGATCCGTCCATACAGAATCCCGATCCAGGTCAGTGGCAGCCGTATCTCCTGGGAGCTGCTCAGCGCCACGGAGGGCTTCAATTCCAACTGGTCGAGATCGATGTCGGGCTGGTAAAAGCGGTTGAACATGACTAACCCATCGGCGCCGCACTCGTCCAAACGGCGTGCCATGTAGGCCATATTGGTAAAGAACGGGCTGAGTTTAATGGCTACGGGAATCTTGACCGCATGTTTCACGGCACGAAAGATATCCAGGTATTTCTGTTCAACGTCGCTACTCGACGCGGTCGGATCCGTCGGTATCGAGTAAATGTTGCACTCAATTGCGTCCGCCCCGGCTTGCTCCACTTGCCTGGCGTAGTCAGTCCAGCCGCCCACGCTGGCACAATTCAAGCTGGCAACTATGGGGATACTTACCGCCTCTTTGGCGCGGCGGATATGGTTCAGATAACCGGCCGGTCCCACATGAAATTCTGCACCTCTGGGAAAGTAGCTCAGCGATTCGGCAAAGCTCTCCGTCCCGACGGTGAGGCTATTTTCAATTTCTGCCGCATCTTCCCGCAACTGCTCTTCGAACAGCGAGAACAGCACAACTGCTGAAGCGCCGGCATCTTCCAGCCGGCGAATTCCGCTGACGTCGTGGGATAACGGCGACGCGGAAGCAACCAGCGGCGTTCGTAACTGTAAGCCGAGATAACTTGTGTTGAGATCGCTCATTTCTTCACCTCTTGGGTCGCACTGGCTGCCGGCGCCGGCTCGGTCTTCGGGTGCGCCAGATATTCATACATGTGGTAGCGAACGTCGACGTCTTCCTGGGCTTGCTTCCATAGCCGTTGCGCATCATCCGGCTTGCTCATGGCCAGCATCTTGAAGCGCGTCTGCTGTTCCAGCATTTCCTTCACCCGCTTTGTTGGCGTCCGCGAATCCAGGATCAACGGATTTTCGCCCGTCGCTGCGCGCTCCGGGTTGTAGCGGTACAACAACCACTGCCCCGAATCCACCATTACCTTCTGGTCGGACATCGCCGTCGTCATGTTGATGCCATGCGCTATGCAATGTGAGTAAGCAATTATGATGCTGGGCCCGTCGTGGGCCTCAGCTTCCAGAAAGGCTTTCAGCGTGTGCTCATCTTTCGCACCCATGGCAACACTCGCCACGTAGACGTTGCCGTAGCTCATGGCCATGAGTCCGAGATCTTTCTTCCGCCCCGGCTTCCCACCTGCAGCAAATTTGGCTACGGCAGCCCGTGGGGTGGATTTAGACGCTTGGCCTCCAGTATTGGAATAGACCTCTGTGTCCAGTATCAGGAGGTTCACGTTGAGCCCACTAGCCAGGACGTGATCGAGACCGCCGTAGCCAATGTCGTAGGCCCAACCGTCACCACCCACAATCCAGACGCTCTTTTTCACCAGCATGTCGGCGATTGTGAGTAGCTGTTTGGCTTCTGGTGAATCCAGTTTGAGCAACAACTGTTTCAACAAGCCAACTCGTTCGCGCTGGGCGTAAATGTCGGACTCGTCTTTCTGCGGAGAGGTGATGATGGCCTTGGCAAATTCTTCGCCGATCGCAGGCGCCAGGTGTTGCACCAGCTCGCGCGCAAACTCCGTCTGCTTATCGATCGACACCCGGAACCCCAGCCCAAACTCAGCATTGTCCTCGAACAGAGAGTTCGACCAGGCTGGCCCGCGTCCATCCGCATTTTTCGACCATGGAGTGGTAGGCAGGTTTCCGCCATAGATGGACGAGCAACCTGTCGCATTCGCCACCAGAGCGCGGTCCCCAAATAGCTGCGACATCAGTTTGAGGTATGGGGTTTCGCCACAGCCCGAGCAGGCTCCGGAGAACTCAAACAGCGGCTCCTGAACCTGTTGCTGGCGAATATTGGTCAGCTTGATCTGTCGGCGATCCAGCTCCGGCAGCTTAATGAAAAACTTCCAATTTTCGGTTTCGGGCGCGCGCAGTGGCGGCTGCGGCTCCATGTTGATTGCTTTCAACCGGGTCTCGCTCTTGTTCTTGGCCGGGCAGATATCCACGCAAATGCCGCATCCGGTGCAGTCTTCCGGCGCTACCTGGATGGTGTATTTCTTGCCTTGCCATTCCTTGTCTCGGGCGTCGGCCGCCTTGAATGTTGCCGGTGCACCGTCCAGTTCCCGCGAGTCATATACCTTGATCCGAATCACTGCGTGAGGGCAGACCATTGCGCACTTGCCGCACTGAATGCAGGTCTTTGTATCCCACACCGGGATTTCGAGCGCGATGTTTCGCTTTTCCCATTTGGCGGTCCCGGTGGGAAAAGTGCCGTCCGCGGGAAACGCACTTACCGGGAGCTCATCGCCGCGGCCGCTGTAGATGACACTTAGTACATCGCGCTCGAATTCCGGAGCCCCGGGGGCAAAAGCGGGAGGCATTTCGAGTCCACTGGTTGCCAACTCAGGAATCTGCACTTCGAACAGATGTGCCAGGGTTTCGTCTACCGCAACCAGGTTTTTCTGAACAATATCTTCACCTTTCCTGCCATAGGTATCACGTATCGATTTACGGATTGCGTTTATCGCTTCCTCCCCCGGCAAGACCTTGGAAATGGCGAAGAAGCAGGTTTGCAAGATGGTGTTCATCCGCGAACCCATGCCGGTGTCGCGCGCCACCTGATAGGCATCGATCACATAGAACCTTGCCTTCTTGGCGATCAACTGAGCCTGCACCGGCCTGGGCAGACGCTGCCAGACCTCGTCTTTGCTGAAGGGACTGTTCAACAGGAACACCCCCCCCTCAGTCAGCGAATTCAAAATGTCATAGCGCTCCAAAAAGATCCATTGATGGCAAGCAATAAAGTTAGCTTGGGAAATCAGGTAAGGAGAATGAATTGGCTTCGGCCCGAAACGAAGATGAGAGACGGTCGCTGCGCCCGACTTCTTTGAGTCGTAGACAAAGTAGCCCTGCGCATAGTTGTCGGTGTTTTCCCCGATAATCTTGATCGAGTTTTTATTGGCTCCGACGGTCCCATCCGCTCCAAGTCCGTAAAACAGGGCACGAACTACGCTCTCTGGCTCAACGGAAAAATCGGCATCGTAGTCCAGGCTGGTGTGGCTGACGTCATCTTGAATCCCGATGGTGAAATGTTCCTTGGGGACCTCACAAACCAGGTTGTCGTAAACCGCCTTCACCATTGCCGGAGTGAACTCCTTGGAAGAGAGCCCATACCGTCCGCCAACAATCGTCGGGATGCTCTTTACCAATCCCAGCTTTGACCCTTCGTAAAAGGCAGTCACCACATCCAGGTAGAGCGGATCGCCCGCCGCCCCTGATTCCTTAATCCGATCCAGAACCGCAATCTTCTTCACGGTCGCGGGCAAGGCCGCCAGAAATCTCTGTGCAGCGAAGGGCCGATACAGGCGCACCTTAAGCACTCCGACCTTCTCTCCCTGTGCATTGAGGAAATTAGCAGTGTCCTCTGCTGTTTCCGCGCCGGATCCCATGATCACTATGACTCGTTCAGCATTGGGATCGCCGGCGTAGTCGAACAACCGGTAAGACCGTCCCACCACCTCGCGGAACCTATCCATCGCCGCCTGCACTTTGTCCGCACAATCTCGATAGAAGGGGTTCGCCGCTTCCCGCGCCTGGAAGTAAACATCCGGGTTCTGCGCCGTCCCGCGCAACACCGGGTGGTCTGGCGACAACGCCCGCTGCCGGTGCTCGGCGATCCGATCAAAATTGATCAGCGCACACAAGTCGTCTTCGGTCAGCATTTCGATCTTGTTCACTTCGTGCGAGGTCCGAAAGCCGTCGAAGAAATGGAGAAAGGGAATACGGGATTCGAGCGATGCTGCATGCGCAATCAGCGCCATGTCCATGGTTTCCTGGACCGAGTTTGAGCAAAGCATCCCGAACCCCGTAGTTCTGCAGGCCATCACGTCGGAGTGATCGCCAAAAATCGACAATGCATGGGTAGCCAAAGTGCGGGCCGTCACGTGAAACACGGCGGGCGTGAGCTCGCCCGCGATCTTGTGCATGTTGGGGATCATCAGTAGCAGACCTTGCGATGCAGTGAAGGTGGTGGCCAGGGCCCCCGTTTGCAGGGCACCGTGAACGGCCCCGGCGGCCCCACCCTCGCTCTGCATTTCCACTACTCGTGGAACCGTTCCCCATATATTGGGGACGCCTTCCGAAGACCACTGATCGGCCCATTCGCCCATCGGAGAAGAGGGAGTGATCGGGTAGATAGCGATGACTTCGTTGAGCCGGTAGGCCACATTCGCTACCGCCTCGTTGGCGTCCATAGTCTTGAATTTGCGTTTCATCGGTGCTCCTGCTTACGGACCCATCATGCAGGAAGCCCGGTCCGGATGTCGGGAATCCGGTTCACACAGGAGTGTGATTAGGATCACATTGAAGAAAAGACACTTCCAATGGGAGGGGGGACAATTGCTGGCACGAACTAGCTCCGGACACTGGCAGGCGTCATCAGTGCCCGTACCCGCCCCCCAGCAACGAAACCTTCCCGCGGAACATCCGATAGACCACCCCAAAGTAAACCGCAGCCAGCACCATCCCGAAAGCCCACCAAATCAAGCCAACGTGCAGGGTATGCGGTCCAGAGAGCGCATTCTGAATGTTGATGTCGCGGTTTGGATCGCCGCTCGATGGCAGCAGGCGAGGATACAAGGCCGCCGCCGCTCCCACCATCATGAAGGTCAGATAAAGACATGAAGCGAGAAAGGCGTTGCGGTCTGCACCCTTGCCATTGAAAAGAAACATTCCGATCAATGACACAATGACGATCAGCGGCACGGCAAATAGCGCAGGGTAATTGCGGTAGTTGTCCAAGGCGTCGGGACGAACCGCTACCGAAGCCGGCAGGCTAACAGCGGTAATTGCAACGAGCACAAACCAGCCGCTGCGGGCCAAGCGGCGCGCCCGCTGCTGCAGTTCGCCTTCGGTCTTGACGGCAAGGTAGAGCGCTCCGTGAATCGTCAGCGCGACTAAGGCCACCACTCCCCCGATCACGGTGTACCAGTCAAGAATCCCTGGCTGGGCGCCCGGCTTGAAATTCGTCCAGAGCGGCAGGAAGAAATATCCGTCCTCCGACAGGGGCACGCCGCGAATTACATTGGCCAGCGCGGCCCCATAAAAAACCGCCAGCAGGAGGCTGGAAACGAAGAAAAGCCCGTCAAAGAACTTTCGCCACACCCCCATGTTGATGTGCATGCGCAGTTCAACGCTGATGCCTCGCCCGATGAGAAGCCAAAGCACAATCATCAAGGCCAGGTAAAAGCCGCTGAAGGCTGATGCATAAAGCAGAGGGAACGCAAAATAAAGAGTCCCACCCCCTGCCAGCAGCCAGACTTCGTTGCCGTCCCAGACCGGTCCAATGCTGCGCAAGGTAATCTGTCGCTCTTCTTCCGTCCGCCCCAGTAAAGGGTGCAGGATACCCACCCCGAGATCAAACCCATCGAGGACGACATAGGCCACCAGCATCACGGCCACGATCCAGAACCAGACGAATCCCATCGTTCCACCTCTAATCTTTAGGCGCGTTCGTGAGCGAATGCACCCGCCGCAATCTCATCACAGCTTATGCCAGAGTCAATGATGCCTTGACCTGCTCCCGAACAGTACCGGGCCCCTCGCTGATGGTGCGGTACACCAAAATTATGAAGAGTATCGAGAGCAAGACGTACACTCCCATAAATCCCAACAGAGTAAACAGGCCGTTGCCCGCGGAAACATTCTTCGAATAACCTTCCGAGACCCGGATCAACCCGTAGACCACCCACGGCTGGCGTCCAATCTCGGCCGTCATCCACCCGGCAGTGTTCGCGATATAGGGAAGCGGGAAGCTCAACATGATCAACCACAAAACCCAGGATGTGGTGAACAATTTCCCACGCCACAGGAGAAATCCCGCTACTAACATCAAGGCCACGAAATACGTGCCGAGGCCCGCCATAATGTGGTAGCTGAAGTAGAGCAAAGGCAGTGGCGACGGCCAATCTTCGCGAGGGATCTGGTCAAGACCCTTCACTTCAGCACGCGTCGTCCCGTAGACGAGAAAGCTCAACACGTCGTTAACTACCAGCGGATTGTCGATGGTCTCGCGCTCCACATCAGGCTGGCCCATCAGCACAATCGGAGCCCCCTTCTGCGTATGGAACAGGCCTTCCATGGCTGCAACCGCGGCTGGCTGGTGCTGAGCCATGTAGCGCCCGTGAAGATCGCCAGTGGGAAAGATCTGGGTAATGCAAGAGATGATGCCGGCAATAACTCCGACCTTCACAAAAATCCGCCCGTACTCCGAAAATTTGTTTTCAAGCAGGTAGAAGGCGCCGACCGCGGCCATGACAAAAGCCCCGGTAATCACCGCTCCTGACATGTTGTGTGCGTATTGCAACAGCGCCCAGGGGTTGGTTAGCAGCGCCCAGAAACTGGTTACCTCATAAACCCCATTGGGTAAAACTCGATAGGCCACCGGATGCTGCATCCAGGCATTGGTGACGATGATGAAGAAGCCCGACATCCAGGACCCAAAAAATACCAGGAAAGCCGACGCCCAGTGCCCCCAGGGGGAAAGCCGTTTTTCGCCAAACAGGAACAATCCCAGGAAGGCCGACTCCAGAAAGAACGAAAACACGCCCTCCATGGCCAACGGCTGTCCGATCACGCCACCGGTAGTGCGCGAAAACTGCGCCCAGTTGGTGCCGAACTGAAATTCCATAGGAATTCCCGTCACCACGCCGATAAGGAAATTAATGGCAAAGATCTTCGCCCAGAACCTGCCGGCCTGGTTACTTTCCAGCACATTGGGATCCTAAGCTTAGAATTCCACGTGGACAAGTTGTCG